>ENA-OUOG01001543-OUOG01001543.1-marine-metagenome-genome-assembly--contig:-NODE-1543-length-26342-cov-7.392690_pt1 | contig 26342 bp, 27 predicted proteins | sample MGYA00248635_ERZ508505 | MGnify/ENA primary metagenome ERZ508505 (study PRJEB26176, sample SAMN06267871) | marine metagenome | isolation source: Saanich Inlet, British Columbia, Canada | place: Pacific...
GACTGCTGTTTTGACAACAAATCTGACTCTGCCAACATGAGGCTCCACATGAACAGACGACACTTCTTGGCTTCCGTCTCAGCCACAGCCATCATGCCTATGCGCACATTCGCAGCTCAAGATGCGTTGCGGTTGAAGGCCGAAATGGTGACGCAGCAAATCCTTCCTGACGGAGATGGCGCAACGTCCATGCTGGGCTTCAACGGGTCGATGCCAGGGCCAGAACTGCGTGTGCAGCGCGGCGAACGGGTGAACATCGAGGTCGAGAACGGTCTTGAGGAAGGCACCGCAGTGCATTGGCACGGCATCAGGTTGGAAAACCAGATGGACGGGGTGCCGATGTTGACGCAAGAGTTGATCCAACCTGCGGGCACCAAAACTTACAGCATTATAACTATAAAATCATTCTAACAGAAACCTTTTTAAAAAAACAAAATGCCCAGTGAAATTAAAGAGCTAGTCAAAGTAACCAATACTTTGATGGCGTTTACATTGTTTTAGCAATCGCAAATCGGCTCAAGACAAAGAGGCTGCCTCATAATCGCTAAAAATAGATTCTCATTGCACTTGGATACATGATTGTTTGACCCTAGGTGGCTTGTTGATCCCTTTCCGGTGTATTGTGGGTCATTAACAAACCAATTAGTGCTATTAACATAAAAGGCCGACTGAATGAGTAAACCGAAAGTGCTGGTCTGTTGGCGTCAACAAATGTGCCAAACAGCACAAAAGAATCTACAAAGCTATTAACACAATAAACGAGTGTTATTAGCACAATGGACTTAAAAAAAATGTTGAAAAATAGGCAGATATTCATTGCGGCCAAGAGCCAAAACATACCATTAGCCCGAGCTATAAAAATATCCAAAAAACCTTTTTCTAATACTGTAGGATCAGCGGGTATTATGATGCCATGGAGTACTAAATTTAATAATGCGTAACATACTAAGATGTACACATTAAAAGATATTATAAAAACTTTAAATAATTTTGACTGTTTTGAAGGTTTGGAAAACTCTTCTTGGTAAGATGAGAAAGATTCCAAAATAGTTTTAATTTCATCCTGGTTAACATGTTTATTGCTCATACTGGCATCCTTTTAATTACCAGTTCTGAATGTGAGCTCAAAACACATCCATACCATCGCCACGATAATAAAAGGCCTCAACTCCAATATAGCCGCTATAGATGCACGTTCTGGATATTCTATTATTTCATAGAGTACCAAGTGATCATCTATTAACATCGCAATCGCCCAGGCCGTTAAACCCAAGGTGACATACTTTGCGATACGCACCGAAATTAATAAAACTATTGGGTAAATGATCAATCCAATTGAGATGATATACATCCGAACAGTGGAAAGTTTCACAGCTGACAAAACCTGTTGCGGGTTTGAAGTGTCATAGTAATCAGCCCCCAATGTATGAATTAAATAAACTGTCACCACGCAATATATATAGGTGACCACAAATGATAGCCAATATAGTTTACTCAGGCGATAGCCTTTAGTCATATCGTTCATATCCATCATAGTGTTGAGTGTGGCAGCCTATCGGACTTGCTATTGAGCTTTTTTTCTTTGCCACTATTAAATTGCTAATTGGATAGCACTACTCTGTAATATTACTGTCATATTATACTGTTTTATTACCAATAAGTCAAAATATTTCTGGGTTTACTTCAAAACAGGCTATTGACATCAGCGATGTTTTTTAAGTTGGGCATCAAATTTGAGCACACACACCCCGGAAAAAACTCCAGCCAGCTTGTCGAAACAACTCTCTATCAAAGGTTATTGGAGTCGATGAAATGAAAATAGTCCATAAGGACAAACGTTAATTCAACGAATAAAATCAAACAAGGATTGCTGACTGATTTTTGCATAAATTTGTTGCGTCGCATCTTTAGTTAACATCAACTGGTTTATATCAGTTATCGCTGCCGCTAAATCAGTGTCTTGCAAACTCGAAAGCTCTGATAATATCTCTATTTTCACCGCTTCATTACTCTCGGCTCGTTTAGTCAACATATTAATTTTTCCACCAACACTAGAATTGGTTTCAACAATATGAGTATGTGCGTTTAATAAATTCTTAATAGTCTGATCCAGGTTCATACCACCATTTCTCAACGAATTTTCGAAGGTTTCAATTATATCGAACAAACGTTTCTCGCCTGTGTCAGATGGAATTTGCATAAAAACATTATGGCCATTTAGATGAGAAGCTATTTGCCTGTTTTCAGATATTGATACTGACCCCTCTTCTAGAGTGCCTACGTAACGCACATCATTTTTGTCATTGATAACGAATGCATCATTTTTGCCAATTGTTCCACCAAAGATCGCATTACCTCGCTGATCTTTGGCATTAATACGGTCTAAAATATTGAGCTTTAACTGCTTAACTTCAGCACCAATAAGTTTTTTCTGATCTGACGAAAGCGTATCAGTATTGGCTTGAAGTCCAAGTTCATACAAGCGCATCACCGAGTTTTCGACTTCGGCCAAGGCGGTTTCCTGAGTTTTCAGATGACTAGCGGCCACGCGAATTCCGTCTGTAAATCTGTCTAATTGTGACAAGGCCTTATTGATATAGTTTACACGGTTTATCGAGACAGAGTCTTTGGCCAAACCTAGATCCTTTTTACCTGACGAAACCTCAGCCTGCTTTTTTGTTATTTGTTCATCAAGTTTTTCCAAAGATGCTTTAGTATTTGCATTAAATAACTTTGAGCTAACGGACTGCATATCAAATTACCTCCATGAGTGTATCTATCATCTCTTTGGCAGTGCTAAGCACCCGCGCTAAGGCCTGGTATGCTTGCTGCTGCTGCATTAAATTAGCAGCCTCTGTATCGAGGCTAACGCTCGAAAATTTATCAATCATTTCCTCAATAGCAATTTTCGAACCTTCGGCTGCTTCCTTGTAAATCTCTGCAGAAGACACGTGCTTACTAAGCCCAAACAAAAGGGCATCTAGTTTTGTATTAAATTCCCCAGATTTATTTGCTGCGTCAAATTTTGCTATCTTCAACATATCATCTATGTTGTCAGATTTTAAGCTAGATGCGAACGACTTCGAAACCACGAAAGAGTCGCCTTCTGCCGGCGTACCACTTACTTTAAACTTTAGGTCATTAACAATTATAGAGCCATCCTTGTCGATAGTTCTGGTTGCGATACTCTGACCGGTATCAGCATCAGATAATTCGTAAACACCAAATTCAGCAGATTTCAAAGACAATTTAAAATTTGTAGAACTAAGGCCTGGCACCGGCTCAGTCGAATAGTCAACACTAAATTTCGTATTGCTAGTATCCTCAAGTACCAAAAGTAATTCTTCTTCGGGCAAGTCACTCAAAGTAGTCGTACTTTTTATGTTAGTCTGAAAATTAATGTCGACATCATTGGCGCCTCCATCTAGCTCTTGAATGGTGAGAATATCCTTAGCTACTGAAATTCTTTTGCTTAAGATATTGGTAGCCGCAGCGATAGTATCAGCTGGCTGATATCGGAATGTATCCGTTCCAACGTTTGTTTTAATTGTAATCTCAGCTTTTCCGCTTTTATTAGTAATATCAACTTTGAAGTTGCCAACTACTCCACCTTCCGTTGTCATAGTCCCGAGGTCAACGACGCTTCCATTACCTAGCTTTAGCTGCCCCAGGTCCGCCGAAAAATTTTCATACGCAATGCCAGTTTCTACTATTACTGTCTGCTGCGTCACACTTTTAGTATTTTCAGAAATGATTTGAATACTTTCAGAGGTTGGTACGCCATCTTTAGAAGTCAAACTAAGATCGAAGCCAGCATTCCCATCTTTTTTCTTTACTACTGGCGTAAATCTATCTTCCAGACCCTCCAAAATAACATTTGCTATTGTTAGCGTCTCGTCGAAACTTTTTGGGAAAATAATCTTTCCAGAGTATTTTTGACCTTCAAAGACAACAGAGAATGGTTCAATTTTGTTCAATACAGACGCATCAAATGAGAGAGTTGTAACGGAGTTGGCAGATGATTTCTTTCGCAGACCGGAGGCCATATGCTGACTAACCTTTGTAATATCTAGGTCAGCTTCCTCTGCAAAATTCAGGGTCGCCTGAAAATCGTCATTAATTTTTACTCCTACTACAGCATCTATACTGTTTGAAGTAGCCTTGGTCACGTTTGATTGGGTCTGAAAAGACTTATCTTCCAAAAAAAATTCAATGTTTTTTATAGCTCCATCGGCGCTAGCACTTTCTTTTAAAAATCCAGTTGGACTTTCTGGGCTTCCTGAAAAATATTTAACATCCGAAAACGAGCCTCTGTAAGAGCCATTTGCGTAGTCATTCCTATAAATTGCGTTTAAATTAAATCCGTTAGCTGGAACTAATAATTCCAAAGCTTCAGCGTCAGTCAAGGTTGGTCCAGAAATCTGTCGACCTTCCTTAGTGAAGACATACACATCACTATTAGACGTCGGAGCGGGCGCCATATTTTCTGTTGTTCCCAGAAGTTGAACAGCAGTCACCCGATTTGTGACGTTATTCGCCTGGGTGAACGCGATCGTATTCTGGTTTGCGACAGCAACTAATCCCAGACTTTTAATATCATTCCCAGACCCACTTTTTATTGTCCCATTATTGAGTAAGTCGCTCAGAGTTGACAAGTCCGTCCATAAATCACTTTTGGCTCCAACATTAAAGACCTGATCATCTCCCGTGGTCATATCAAAGGTGATTTGCGATGACTTTAAACTGGTTATGTTGTCATTCGTTAATGTAAACCGGGTTGAAGATTGCTGAACAAACGCATCAATCTTGATTTTTGATATGTCTGCATCTATCGTCGACACGTGTGAATTAGACAAAAACGCCTTTGGATTTGCGGCGTCAATATTTCCCTTAAAGTCATCAACAACACTTAGTTTAGTCGATGTAGCCTTAGATCTGCTTGCAGATACACTGACGATTGAATTCCCAATATTATTTGCGCTGTTTTTAACAGAAACAGATTTTGCAGCTGCAATATTTTTCGGGTCGTTAAGAAGAATATCAATATTTGAAGCAATATTTTTAATTGGCTTCAGAGTTATTACTTCTTGATCAGTAAAGTTATTACCGAGAAACAAATCGTTTCCACCGATTTTGATGTACCCTCCATTAAGTTGAATTTCACTGCTATCAGACATATTTAGAAACGAATTTTTATCTGACTGATATTTCAACGAATATTCATTACCTAGCAACGCGTCAGCAGCAAATGATAATTTTGAAATAGAGCCATCGCCAGTCACTAATTCGATCGTTGGAATTGAAAATAAACTAGTTCCCTGGTTTCCATTTAAATCAACACCCACTTTTTGAAGATCGTTAAATTCTCGAGCCAGACTTATAGCAAAATCATTCAAATTGTTAATTGTCTCTTCAACAATATTGTTGACTTTCACTAGGCCACCAAGCTGTCCGCCAGTAATTTGATCTGTTTTAGCACCATTCATATAGTAATTTAATTTTCCTTTATCCTCTTGAACACTCAGCTGCTTAAATTGAAAGCTATCGATTAGATCGTTGGCACCAAAACTTTGCCCAAGACCCACACGAACTTTTTCGGCTTCTTTATATTGTATCGATATATCAGTATGACCCGACAAATCTTTGAGAAGTTGGTCACGTTGATCTAATAATGAGCTTGGGCCCAAGACAGGCGAACCTACGGTTTGCAAGGACTTCTGCACCTCAACAATACCATCAATTATTTGATTTGCAGATCCAACAGAAATCTTTGCTTCCTCAAACAAATCAGCGTTAATTTGAGTAAGTTCCGCTCCTAGACTTGCAATCCTTGATGCAACACTTTGGGCAGAAAGTAAAACATCTTGACGTTCAGGTATTCCATTAGGTGAAATTTGAACCCCGTTTAAACTTTCAAAAAACCCGTTTAAGTCACTAAAAATATTTTGGTTTCCCTGTAGAACACTACGTTCCAAATTTACCATATTGTCTGAAACTGTTTTAGCGCTCTCGAAAGATGAGTTGGTTTTAATCGATTTAAAATATGACAGAGCATCAAACGCTCGGGAAACCTTCTCAATTTCTGTCCCTAAACCGAGCTGGTCCTGAACACTGAGACTGTCAGATTGAATAAGTTGCCGCTCAGCAACTCGCATATCGCGACGGTGGTATCCCTCGGTACCAGCATTAGCTATATTCTGGCCAGTGACACTGAGAGCATGCTTGTACGTCTCTAGACCACTTTTTCCAATATCAAATAATCCCCCCATAAGCCCACCTACCTCAGCCTATTTGAAAATTGGTCTGTAAGCGCCTCAGCAATTCCTAAGGGTGTATTAGTCGCTACAGATACGGCGTATTCTCTGTGCAGCATCGATTTGTATGTGTCAGAATGTTCACTGTCAAATAAGTCAGACGCCAACGAACTATCACGACTTGATTTCAACAGCTCTTCGACAAAAAGTGCCTCAAACTTCTCTGCCACCTCTTTTAATTCTTGCAGTTTTCTAGCTGAATTCCCTGTATCGGCTTGATCCTGTGAAATTATAGGTTGTATCTTTACATCTAACATACTGTTAATCCTATATTATAATTAATTCAGCACTCAAGGCACCCGCTTCTCGCAAAGCCTCTAGAATTGCAACCAAATCCGAAGTTGTAGCCCCGACCTGACTAATAGAGTCAACAAGGGTCGATAGATTAACGCCCTCATCAATTATAAAGGATTTGGATGCTTCCTCTATTATTTCGATCTCACTTTCCTGGTTTTCGGCTACCTGGCCAGTAGGAAGTGAAACAACCTGATCACCGTTACTAACTAAAGCCGCACCCGGAATGCTGCCAACATTTTCATCAATCCGTATAGCTAAACTGCCTTGAGATACTGCAGCAGGCTTCACCATTACTTGACCACTAATTACGATTGTACCGGTTCTAGAATTTACAATTACGCGAGCCGGAGGCTCAGCTGTTTGAACTTCAATGCTTTCTAGCAAAGACACAAAAGATACCCGCTGCGAAGGATCTATTGGGGCGGTGACACGGATCGAATTAGCATCAATAGCTAGCGCCACATCTCTTCCAAAAATATCGTTGACAGCATCAGCTAATGAATTCGCTGTAGAAAAATCTCCTTGATGTAAATTTACCATTATGTTTTCACTTGTGAGGAAATTTGATGGCACAACTCGTTCTACTGTTGCCCCTTTTGGAATACGTCCAACGGTTGGAACATTCACCGTCAACGAGCTTCCGTCTTCACCAGAGGCTCCCAGCCCGCCAACCACTAAATTTCCCTGTGCCAATGCATATGTTTCGCCATCTGCACCTAGTAACGGCGTCATTAGAAGAGTTCCCCCCTTCAACGACTGTGCGCCAACAAGGGTTGATACAGTAATATCAATGGTTTGCCCCGGCTTCATGAACGGTTTTAGGTCTGCTGTAACCATTACAGCAGCGGCATTTGAAGCATTCAAATCTTCGACTTCTGTTACTATCCCAAAGCGCGCCACCATCGTCTGCATAGACTGAAGCGTTATCCCAGCTCCACCATCGCCGGATCCCGCCAATCCAACGACGATGCCATAACCCACTAATTGGTTGGTTCGAACACCACCAATTGACGAAATGTCCTTCACTCTTTCAGCTTGAACTGGCCCGAAATTTAAAAAATTTATTGCCGTAATAAGCCCTAAAAGTAGAACAGTATATCTCAAAAAACCATTCATATCGGAGATACTGACGTCAACAAGTTACTCAGCCATCCATTTTTGGAGCTATCAGATATATTACCGGCACCAATATACTGGATGTTCGCATTGGCGATCCGATCAGACGAAATTATGTTATCTGACGAAATATCTAACGGTCGAACAATACCACTGACTCGAATATATTCATCACCCTTATTCAACACCAGACGCTTCTGCCCTAAAACAGCAAGATTTCCTCCCGGTAGTATTTTAACAATATGAACAGACATTTGCCCAGTTAGTGAGTTCGATTGCGCCGCAGACCCCGACCCGCTGAATGAATTATTACTACTGCTCTGAAGAGCTGCCGAAAGCGGCTCCATCAAACTAGTGCTAGGAATTATATTAGGCAAATCAATCTCATTAGATGTGGAGCGTGATGTGGAGGCGTTCTGTGATTTGGTGGCTTGAAAAGCCTCAACAAAAGCAACAGTCAGAACATCACCAACTTTAGACGCTCTTTTGTCCAGATTAAGTAATCCACCAGAGGAGCTTGAGTAAATCGTGCCATTAGCAGCGCCGGCAGCAACATTATTTCCCGATGGAAAAACAGGCATATAATCAGCGCTAATTTTTTCTTCGATTTGCTGAGAGCACCCCATAAGAAAACTGCACACAATAATGCTCGAAAACTTACAAGTTATTTGCAACATATTGTAACATCTCATCTACTGCTTTGATTGATTTTGAACTAACTTCATAGGCCCGTTGCGTTTCGATCATATCAACGAGCTGTCGCACGACATCAACGTTTGAACTTTCTAAAAAGCCCTGCTGGAGTTTCCCAAAACCTTCATTACCGGGGGTACCCTCAGAGGCGGCGCCGCTTGCCTCGGTTTCCTGATATAAGTTTTGCCCAATCGGATTTAATCCAACTGGGTTTATAAATTTTGACAGATAAATTTGACCAACACTTTGAGCGGTCGTATTGCCCGGTAGTAGGACACTGACTTCGCCGCTTGAATTTATTGTGATACTGGTCGCGTCTGCTGGTATCTGGATTTGGGGTTGTACCACATGACCGTTAGGATCGACCAGCACTCCATCCGCAGACTGCGAAAAGTTACCCGCTCGAGTATATCCGAAGGTTCCATCAGGCGTTAAGACTTGAAAAAATCCTTGGCCATTTACTGCCAAATCTAACGAATTTTCGGTTGCTACAACCGCCCCTTGCGTATGAAGTTTTTGTGTATTGACGATCGCAACACCAGTTCCAACGCTGAACGACGAGTTTTTACCTTCGCTACCAGCTTCAGCGCCACCACTTTGGCTGAGTGTTTGATACAATTGAGTTTGAAAATTAGCTCGTTCGCGCTTGAACCCAGTCGTATTAACATTCGAAAGATTATTCGCAATAACTTGAAGTTTATATTGCTGCGATGTGAGCCCTGTTTGAGCAACATGCATGGCTGATGATGACATAGTAACCTCCAAATTTATAACCAAATAGGAGCAAGAACCGTGCCAATTTACTGGGATATCTTTAATAATGACGAACCTGATCTGCTAGCTTCTTCAGCTGCTTTAATCAACTTCATATTAATTTCAAACTGACGCTGGTTCTCTATTGAGGCCACCATTTCTTCAACAGAATTCACGTTCGAGCCTTCCAAAGAGCCTTGTAAAAAACGACCACTTTGGTCGGAAGCTACTCGACCAGATCCAATATTTTTCACCTCTCCGTCTGCTCCCTTTACTAATTCGTAATTTTTTGGGTCTACGGAAGCTATCACACCTACGGATGTAAATGTGTTTGGTGGTGTACTAGGTGTATCTATCCTGATTTCACCAATTTCCGAAATCTTTATCGAGTTATACTTTGGTAGTGATATTGGCTTCAGATCTTCTGATAACACCTTCAAGCCAGCACCATTAATCAAAAATCCATCAGGAGTTAATGATAGATCACCACGTCGGGTAAAGACTGTTTCTCCAATGGCGTTCTCAGCCAGCATAAAACTCTCGTTCAAGAGAGCAACATCCGTAGGTACGCCACTATTTTTAATGCTGCCAACCTTATTCGAGAAATTACCGGCATCTTCACTAACAACTGTCGCACGCGAACTTAGGGCACCAAATTCGGTCAAAAAGGAGGTTTGATTTTGATGTTCAAGATCTTTGCGATAACCAGGAACACCAATATTTGCCAAATTTTGGGATATATTTATGCGATTTCTGATTAAATTATTTATTGAATTCAAGGATGTATAAATCATCTTATCCATAATCTAGTCCCATTTAAACTTTTATGTGGCGAACAACTTCAGCAATTTCCGAAGATGTTTCGAGTACTTTTGCAGCAGCTTGATAATTCCGTTGAGCCGTTATTAAGTCGATTAATTCTTCAGATATATCAACATTGGAGCCCTCAATACTGCCGGCTAACATTGAACCCGTGGAATTCGTTCCAGAAAGTCCGGTGACCGGCGGTCCTGATCGGTCCGTCTTTACGTACTGAGAAGCGCCAACACTTTGTAATCGCGAAGTTTCCCTAAAGCTGGTAAGCGCTATTTGCCCGACAAGTTTTTCAGTGCCATTAGAGTATAGAGCAGTCACTTTACCAACAGACGAAATTTGCACAGCATCGATAGAAATATTAGGGGATGCCTTGGAATCCAAAAGTTGCAATCCAGTTAGATCGCCTAAGGGAGCGGGCATAGCACCGTTTACACTCGCGTAGCCCATAACAAACTGACCGCCCGAATTAACTAAATAATTCTCATTGCCTAACTCGAAAGCCCCAGCGCGTGTATAATATTCAAGTTCGGCATCTATTTTGCTACGTATGGAAAAAAAACCAGATCCAGTAATCGCCACATCAAGTGGCTTACCCGTCTCTGTTATTGAACCTTGTGCAAAGCTACTCCTCACTCCACTGACCTTAGTACCAGACAGTAAAGACTCAAATTCTACTTCGGATCGTTTATATCCAACTGTAGATACATTTGCGACGTTATTTGAGGTCGCTTCAATTTCAGCACGCGACGCTCTTAAGCCAGATAATGCTCCTGACATACTCATAGCACACTCCTATCGAAATTTTGTTACTTGAGACAAATCCAAGTCTTCAAAGGTAGATGTATTCAACCCAACACTGTTATTTTCGGTATCATTAGAAACAGATAAAACTTGTGAATATATTGAAGGTTTTATTATGTGCTCACCTGAAGAAAAATTCGCAATTGCTTCTATGCGGAATTTTTGATTCTCAGACTTTAGGTCTTCGGGCACATTGTTCCATGAAAAACCTATTATGCCTTTGGAAGTGGGACCAAGCTCAATTGAGTGGACCAATACATCAGTATCAACATCCAAGAAATTCACTGTGACGTTACTGCTTGATTGTGGTAAATCTATAGCCCCGTGTATTTGTCCATTTTCATCTGGGCTAGCGATAGAACTTGGGACCAAAATCGAATGCCCCAAAAGGCTGGCCGCAGTCGCAATACGCGCTTGACCAAATTGATCAGACAAATTTGCTAATGTATCATTAACTTGGTCAATTCCGGTAACAGTTGAAAATTGCGCCATCTGAGCAACAAAGTCAGCGTTCTCCATTGGCGAAAATGGATCCTGATTTTGCATTTGTGCCGTCATTAGTTTTAAGAAATCTTTTTGACCCAAAACCTGATCTGAGGATTCTTTTTGGGTTTGTGTTTTAGCACTCAAGCCAAGATTATCATATGCCGACGTTCCCGGAACTTTTGACATTTCATTTGAAGATGACATCTTTTTCTCCTATTTACCCATATCAATCGTGCGCAGCATGAGAGAACGCAGAGTGGTTATAACTTCGATATTATTTTGAAAATTGCGAGAAGCATCTAGCATTTCAATTAATTCCTCATCCGTATCTACAGCCGACTTAAAAATGTATCCTTCATTATTAGCTGACGGATGATCGGGCTTATATTCCATGCTCGGTGCCAGCCCTGTTTTAATAATTTCATCAACTTGGACAGATGAAAGACCTGTTTCTTCAAAATTTTCAGCAAAAATGCTTGAAAATACTGGTTTAATTGCTCGGTAAGCCTGCGCCTCACTCGAGGCAATATTATTTGCATTAGCCAAATTAGAAGCGACAGTGTTCAGTCGAACCATTTGTGCACTCATAGCTCGCGCTGAAACATCAAATATATTTGATAAATTGTCAGACACATTATTCTCCCTTGATTGCAGATTTTAAACCCGATATTTTTTGGTTCAAAAATGAAAGCGATGCCTGATACCGAGCGACGTTTTCTGCAAATTCCATTTGTTCAATGTGCAACTCAACGGTGTTCCCATCCAAACTCAATGCGGTAGGAACTCGATATTGAAGATCAATCTGAGATGCACCACTGGCGTTATCAAAATTAGAAATTTCAAGTAACTGTTTTTGAAGTTCTGCTCCAAAATTGATGTCTCTCGCCTTGTAATTTGGCGTTGAGGCATTCGCTATGTTGGAGGCTAATATCTCATTACGTTGAGACCGCAGTTGCAACGAAGTGAAATGCACGCCCATATGATCCAAAATTTTTTGCATTGGCACTTCTCCTAACAATAGACCTGGGACACTGAAAATTTCATTCGAGCACGAACACAAAAATGAAATTCATAGTGGTGGAAGGTTACAAATTTATCCATAAGTTAGGTCTCTTAACGGGTGAGTTTTTCGATCATATCGGCGTTTGTTTGCAGCAATCTCGCTGCACCGTTAAACTGTTGCTGCGACCGTATCATTGCGGTCATTTCATTTGTGATATCTACATTGGAGGTCTCCAGCATCCCCGAGCTAATGGAGCCCAACCCCGAAGATCCCGATGACGCTATAACAGGTTCACCAGAAGCATCTGTTTTTACGAACGTACTTCCGCCAAGATTGCTGAGCGCAGTTTGATTGGGAAAATTAGCAAGCGACAATGTAAACAGTTTTTGAATAGTATCGATACCATAAGTCGCAGTGACTGTGCCGTCATTTGTCACGCTAACGTCCGTCAATGCTGACTTTGTTTCCTCGCCGATTGTTTGCGGTACCTGTATCTTAGATAACGCTGCTACTCCATCCGCATCAGTTGAATTTAATTTTGTACCCAGAACGTAGCTGTTATTTGCTGCTCGTAAATATCCTTGGGAATCCAACGAAAATTCACCATTTCGAGTAAAGTTTTGAGTGGTCACAGCTGCCTCAGGAGTATTCGTGGGTGACAAAACAAAGTAACCCGAACCCGCAATCGCCAAGTTTAAGGCGCCCTCTCTTTGTACCATTCCACCCTGAGCTTCACTTAACCGGACCGCGGCAACACTGGCACCGCTTCCAAACTGAGACCCACCATCTGCACCAGCTGTGGTTTGAGAATATATATCGGAAAAGCTAATATCACTCTTTTTAAAGGCAGTGGACCCGGAATTTGCAATATTGTTGGAGACAACTTGCAATTCTTTCATTGCCGTCACCATACCAGAACGTATAAGCCCAAACATCTGTCGCTCCTCGATTAATTATCAACGAGTATCAGCAAGTATTGTGCCAACATTAAATATACTGGCTACTCTTGAGGTCCTCACGAAGAAATTTGACTGCAGATGATTTTATTTGCGAAACCCGGCCAGTGGAAATATCCAGAATTTCAGCAATTTCATAAATGTTTAGTTCTTCCACGTAGTATAGCTGTAGAACCATAGCCTCATTCGCCTTGAGACCCTCTAGAGAGTTGCGTAATTTTTTTCGCAGTTGCTCTAAATAAATTTTTTCTTCAACAGGTAGCTCTTGATCAACCAACCAATCTGAATGCGCCTCATGTATATCGTCAAGAGATTGAAAGCTATTTGCGTTAAATGCTGCCTTCCAATCGCTCAGCTCTTCAACAGATATTGCGAGTTTGCTTGAAACCTCATCTTCATTGGGCAGCCTTCCCAAAGATGCTGTTAAATCTTTGGTTACTTCATCAAATAGTTTTCGTTTTGTTATCGCCGATCTAGAAAGGTTTGAAGATTTTCTCAGGTAGTCAACTACAGCCCCCCTAACCTTAATGCCTGCGTAAGCCTGGAAGCTACCGTTCTCACTCGGAGAGTATTTATGACTTGCATCCACTAAGCCTAGATAAGCAATTTGGAGCAAATCCTCTACTTCAACTGCTCCTTTGACGCGCCCAGCATAATAGAAAGCTATCTTTTTCACGGTGTTTTTTTGCGATTCAATTAAGCTGGCTCTGGTTTCGCTATATTTATCGTAAGGGTTTTGCATGCTTCCGATCACCCTTAAATTTTTAGGCCGTTGAAGTCATTACTATTTAAATTGTTTAGATTTTCAGAGATTTTTAAAAACGCATCCAGTTCGGGGCCCGACTCAAGCCGAGCCAACACCGGCTTTCGGCTCAATACTGATTTTTTTAAATTTGTCGTGTGCGGAACATATCCAAGATAATTTTGATTTACAGTAATAAACTTATCCGTGATTTCTCCGAATTTTTTAAATAACCTTAATCCCTGTGTTTCGTTGCTCGCTTGGTTGACAATTATTCCAAAGTTATCAAGTCCATAATCCAAGTGCGCCACTTTAATCAACGAATATGCGTCAAGGAATGACGTGGGCTCACCAACAATTACCACTACCAATTTGTCACAGGATGCACAGAAGTCCAGGGAGGAATTCGAGGCACCAGCTGAAGTATCAACTATATGATAATCGTATGAACCCTTTGTGTCCGTGAGGTTTCTTATTACGTTACCCCGCTCATTTTGATCTAAGTTCAACAGAGAGCTCTCACCAGTACCACCTGCGACGATATCCAATTTGTCCATTACGTTACAAGTTACTTCGTCAACTGTTGCAGTACCGTCTAAAATGTTTTCGATAGATTTTTTGGGATTAACGCCAAACATGACATTAACATTTGCCATGCCAAAATCCGCATCGACCAAAAGTGTTCTCTTGCCTGATTTTGCTAATAAAACAGAGAGGTTAGTTGCAATAAGCGTTTTTCCAACACCACCTTTACCGCCAGATATTGCTAAAGAAACGACCATTAATGTTTTCCAATACTGATATTTTCTGCGACAAAGCTCGAAATGATTTCAGGGGTAACAGGAGACACGCCTGAGGTTATCTCTGAATTTGCAGAAAACAATGAAAGCTTTAACGAAGTTTTAAATACTTCGATCATATCTTCAAGGTCTATGTCATACTCATCAACTCTAGTTAACGCTATCTGCGCATCATAGCCCTTCATTTTCCCCAGGACATCTCGGTATGATTTTGTACTCAGGCCAGCTGGAACTGCGATTAAGATCAGATCGTCTTGATTTTTATTATATGAAGTTTTGCCAGTTACAAAATCTTCGATCGACGACTCTAAAATGAAATTATGGTGTTTATGCTCTTGATTAAGCTCAAAACTATGCTCCTTCCCAATAATTTTTGCAATAGTTTCGAGCATTGAATGATTAGTGTACTTGTGGCTATTAATCTCGATTATTTTTGTGTGGCTGTTTTTGTTTTTGCTATCTAACATTACAGCGATCTTACCAACTAAAGTTGACTTTCCAACTCCATTTTCACCAACAACAAATATATTCCTGGCATCAAAGATCGCTTGTGGATCCCCCGAAGTTAATAGGTTTGCGAATTTTTTGATTATCCCTGCCTGATCAATTGGATTTTTTTTAAATTCATCGACGAAATTAATATCTTCAGAAAGAAGCTTTCTCAAAGCACCCCAAGCAGTCTCGTCTTTGGATTGTGATTTAACTTCATTGAAATAGATATCAATGTGATCAGACATCACGGAAAGCAACTTTTCTTTTGCAGTCGGGACATGTGCAGAACCCTCAGCAAGCGGCAGTTTTATAACTTTTGTCTCATCAATATTGCTAAGTTGAACACCTTCATTGTCTGATATCATCTCAGAAAATTTCTTTGGGTCGATCGAATTAGCTGTTACGTCCCTGTCAACATTTATTGGCCCTGAAGTTGCTTTTACTTCGACTTCTGATCCTACCTTGCGAGTAGACACGATCATTGCGTCGGTACCGAGCTTTGAGATGATCTCGTCCATTGCTGTGGGTGTATCTTTTGCGACAACTGTTAACATTTATAACTCCATAAGGTTTAGGCAGGCTCAAGCGCTTCTTGTTTTCCGACAGTAGAAAATACCTCAATATTTCGTTCGTCTGGCAACTCCGAGAAGCTAAAGACATATAGGTCCGGCAAACTGGGGCGAAAAAATTTTGATACTGCCCGCCTAATATGGGGAGCTGTAATAAGCACGCCCGGAACACGGAACGCGGCCAAACGTTCCGTTTGTTCATTGAGCTCGCGCTGAATGGACTGAGCAAGGTCACGATCTAAAACCAATGAATCTGAGCCATGCTGTTGAACAGATTGAAGTAAAATTTTCTCCAATGGAGGAGCGAACACTAAAACTTTGAGTGCATCGTTCACCCCAATAAATTGCTGTAGCACTAGTGGTGTTAGTTCGGGACGTAATAATTCTGAGATATCCTCAGGCTTTAAATTCTGTGCACTTAAGGATGAAATTTTTTCTAAAATTTTGCGAAGATCCGTTATGGGCACCATTTCACTTAACAAAAGTTTAAGCACCACGGTCAAAACGTCCAACGATATGGATTTTGGAACAGTGCTTTCTACTAATTTTGGATGAATGTCAGAGAGATTATCAAGCAAATCCTGAACATCGTCTTGGCTAAGGATTTCGTGGGCGCGTTTCCGCAATACTTGCCCAAGATGCGTAGTAATAACTGCATCTGGATCAATTATAGCGTAGTCGTCTGTTTTTGCCGATTTAACAAATTCATCTTCAATCCATGTAGCATCAACACCGAATGTAGGGTCTTTTACTTCAATTCCACCAATTTTTTCTTTTGAGTGTTCACTTGGGATAGCCAGCTTCAATTTTGGATATAAAATTCCCTCCGCAACCACTACCTGGCCGATTTTGATAATATATTTATGCGGATCAAGATCCAATTCATCTCTGACGCGTATGCCTGAAATTACAAAACCAAGCGACTTGCTTAATTCACGCCGGATTGACGTAATCCTAGTGAGTAGTGAAGATGACTCTTCATCTTGCACCAATTCAACTAATTTATACCCAAGAAGTAGCGAGATTTTGGCTGCCTCAGTGATTTCAGACACCTCAATTAAACCAGATGGAGCGTGGTTATCGCTCGCCACAATTTCTTCTGGAGCAGGTTCAATTTCTTGTAACTCCTTTCTTTGAAGAAACATCGCAATGCCTGAAGTTAACACCGTAAAAGTAAGAAACAAACCAGTGGGCATTCCTGGCACGAGGGCTAAAAACGCAACTACCGCTGCTGCAGGATACCAAGCCCTCGATATCCCAATTTGGTTACCAATTTGTTCGGACATAACATGATTGGATGAGACCCGTGTAACGATAATGGCCGTAGCCAGTGACAATAATAATGACGGTATTTGAGCGACAAGTCCGTCACCAATCGCCAGAATTATGTATGTCTCCGCAGCGGCAGAAAAACTCAACTGGTATTGTGCAATACCAATTATAAGGCCGCCGATTATATTAACGACTAAAATTAATATACCAGCAACGGCATCACCTTTTACAAATTTTGACGCGCCATCCATTGAGCCATAGAAATCTGCCTCTGAAGCTATATCGGCTCGTCGTTGGGTGGCTTCGTCCGGGCTCAAAAGTCCAGCATTGAGGTCGGCATCAATAGCCATTTGCTTTCCAGGCATCGCATCTAACGTAAATCTCGCAGACACCTCAGAGACCCTGCCGGCCCCCTTTGTGATAACAACTAAATTAATTATTACTAAAATAATGAAAACAAATATCCCAACAGCGTAGTTGCCGGCGACAACAAACTCCCCAAATGCTTCAATTACACGTCCCGCTGCATCCGATCCTTCATGACCCTTGCTTAATACAATTCTCGTTGAGGCAACGTTCAAGGCCAATCGCAGCACAGTTGCTAATAATAGGACGTTAGGAAAAGATGAAAAATCTAGCGGACGCTGGGTGTTGACTGCGACCATTAGGACTAAAAGGGATACGATTATGTTTGAAATAAAAAACGTATCCAGTAAAAAAGACGGCAGTGGTAAAATCATCATTGCCATCAATGTTAAAATGCCAAACGGCAATGCCACTGAGCGACCGAAATTGGCCGAGCTAAATCCAGTAGCAGTATTATTTAACGTTTGCATCAGTTCCTCTTGTGATGGCCCTCCACATTGCAGGCAAATTTCGTGCCACAATCAAAATTTAAATTAAATAATTGGCACGGAAATTGCTTTTACCAGTGCACGATCCATTGCTTGATTTGTGAGGAAAGATAATGACATCTCTAACAAAAATTTCAGTACTATTTCTGATAATCAGTAGCTTATCTGCCTGCTCAACATCTTTTCCAAGCTGGTCTCAGGCGACAAACTCAGAGCCACGAGCCGATCAAGAGAAAAGTACAGAAATATACCAGATACAAAAAGCTGTGGAAAAACTGCCGATCAAAGTTGTCAATGTTCCAACGCTCACAGGTGTTGGATTTGCTGCAGTTTCCGTTCAGCCAGGGAAAACTACCAATCAAAAAAGAATTTTAGCAATCAAAGCAGCGCGCCTCGACGCTCTAGCGAAGCTGACTGAACAAATACACGGAATTCAATTAACAGGATCCACAAAAATTGCCGAAGCTGTTATTCAAAACGATACACTAAGAGCAGATATTAAAGGCATAATTTTGGGAGCAAGGACTGTGAAGGTACACCCTAGCACCTCCGATACATATCAAGTAATTGTTGAAATCGACAAATCCATGATCGACGCAATAGTAAGAGCTTACGGTTAAATGATACGAATAGCGATTTTATTTGCCGTCTTAATAACTAGCGCCGCATCAGCAAACATATCGAAAGTTACGGCGGTAGGTCAATCTTTTGAATCCGGATTAGGCAAAGAGATTGCTAGAAAAAGAGCAATCGCGGATGCATTGGAGAATTTTTTGATTGAAAGCGGTGGCACGTTAAGGTCGTCCGTCCTCTCACAGAACGGTGTAATAGTTTTTGATCAAACTTCATTTAATAGTGACAAGCGCCTAATAGGCTATGATGTGGTTGGGTTTCAAGAAAATGGCAATATTACTGAAGCCACCGTTTCTATTACATATCAAAATAAACTAGGCTCAGCTTCATGCAGAAAAGAACAAAAATTTCTATTTAATATACTACCTGTAGAAATAGTGCTCGCAAACAATTTGCCTCCTGTTTTCAGTGACTTTAACAGTCACTTAATGGAGAATATTGAAAACACACTATCTGAACATGCTCAGGTTGTCAGAGGACACGTCAACCCAATAGTCATTGACGATTTGGATTATTCGTCATTATTGAGGGCCAATTCCACAAAACCGGCGTCATCCGACACACTTAAGATTTCAGGGCAATTAACCTATGACGCTGAAAATGAGCTGATTAAGTTTCAGAGCTTCATTACAACAAGCAATCACTATTTACAGCCAGATTTAGTTTCGACTTCAACCACTGCATCCGCTCGCGAGCGAGGAGGTTTGAAGACATTATACAGAAGTTTTTTGCGTGATAAAAATAAAATATTTGCTGAGCTGTCGTCTGATGTTTTGATCAAATTAACGGCGGCTTTAGCAACAGCGCGATGTAAACCAAAATCCGCAATGTTGACACTATTGAATGATGAGTATGTAGTACAGCTTGGGAGTAGCGACGGGATAGATGAAAACACTGTTTTCTTGTTGGAAAATGGTCAGCCTCATGCATTTAAAGTGGGAAAAGTTTATGACCACATGTCGACTGTACAAAGTTTGAGCAGCAATCAAAGCCGAACAAACTACTTAAATAAGTGGGTCTATGTCTTAGAATGAAAATTATACTTATCTCTTTATGCTTTACTATCTTCACACACGGCTCAGTGCTGGCAAATGAAATCACGCGAGGCGATAAAATCATTGCGGTTGTAGAAAATTGGGCACAGTCAAAAGGCCTAAATTTAAGTGCAGATATAAACGAACACAGAATATACCCTGGTTGCAAGCAAACTTTGTCAATAGAACCGCGTTATATAGAGGATTACAACACACTCAAAATTTCATGTGACGATTTTGGAGCAGAATGGGATATTAACATTAGCACGCGCACGTTATTAAAAAAAAACAATACGCTTAACACTAACATGGGAGTTGTAATTGCAAAGACGTCGTTACCAAAAGGTACCGTAATACGCGATAAAGATATTGAATTAAAAATTGGATCCAACCAAAATAACGGGCAATATTTCAATAAATTGGATGATGTAATCGGGCGTCGGGCACAACGTGCGATCAATGCAAAGCAAATGATAAAGCCCCAATACTTGACATCTGTTTGGATGATTGAGCAAGACCAGTCCGTGATATTGGTAAACAAATTGGAACGAATACAAGTTGAGGCTTTGGGTACAGCACTCGAAAATGGGAATTTTGGAGACCGCATTCGAGTTATAAATAATAAATCTGGACAAAAATTATTGGGAATAGTCGAAAGTGAAAAAAAAATACAAATTATTTCTAAAATAAACTAACAATCGGTCGTTAATGTCTACATAAGGAGGTTCAGTCATGGTAGACGGCATTAAACAAGCAGCTAGTTTTGCGCAGCAGGGATCTGTAAAGTCCCAGGCTACTCAAAATCTAGAAAAACAAAACTTACCACCCTTAGGTGGTGATGGTGTGGATAAGTTAGGCTCAAAATCAGTTGTAGCAGATTTAGCTAAATCACCGCCTATTGATATTGAGAGCGTTGAGCGCATAAAACTAGCGATCAAACGTGGTGAATATCCAGTGAATTTGGATGCAGTAGCTGATGAACTCATAAGAAGTTATGTGGAAATGAAAACCTAATTTGGCATGAAATTTGCTCTGATAGTTAAAGGAGCAAGATCATGCCAATTGATGTTTTAAACTTCGAATACTTTGTTTACGGCAGCCTCGCGCTGCTCGCTTTAGTTTCAGCAGTAAATTTAAAGAAATTGTCAACTATAAAAAAAAGAAATACCCAAATTTTAGAACAGCTTACCGAAAACGTTACGCTAAAAGAGATGCAAGCAAGCCTGTCAAAATTTGAGAGTGCATTCATTAGTTCACTAGTACTTATGGAAAATAACATTACATCAGTGGTGGAATTGGAAAGCCAGAAACATCAAAACAAGGATGAAAAAATACAACTACACGACAAAGACTTTGTTGATAACATTTCAAAATCTCCCAGAGCAGAAGCCATACCAACAAATCAAAAAATAGATCAGGCTGTAAAATATGCGCAGAATGGATTTGACAGTAAATTTATTTCCGAGCACCTTGATTTAAAGCAATCACTCGTCAACGAGATTGTGCGGTTCAACCGACCTAATTCGTCCCACTCGACGAGTTGACAATTTCGGAAAATATCTCGTTGGCCAATCTCTGGCTCTTTAGTTTTTCATCTAGCGCAAGTTTGGCTTCTGCATCACTGATAATGTCCAGGACATCTTCCTGTCCAAATGCTTGAGCAACCAAAGCCCATGTGTAGCCATCTTCATAGTCAGGCGTTTCTTTCACATAAAAATACGTTTTAGCAACACTCGAAATAGCGCGCGGGTCTCCAGCATCAGCATCAAGTTCGACAGCGGCGAGCAATCGAATTTGCAGGGATTCCGCTTCTTCCGATGACAACATTTTAGCAATATCCATTGTTAATAAATTTGCTCGCTCGACCCCGTTCAAACGAGCTCGCCAGGCCCAATACCAAGCCTCTTCCAGGTCAGTAGGTGTGCCAACTCCCTTAAATAAAAGTAATGCGTAGTTATACTGTGAATTTGGATCATTTTTTTCACTTAGGGATTTAAACATCTTTGCAGCACCTACGTAATTCTTAGTAGCAAACGCATAAGACGCTTGATCAAATTCCCGCTTCAGCACTTGCGTATTAGCATTCACGCTCAGCGCAGTAAGGCTCCACACCACCAATATTATAATCGTGATATTTTTAAAAGATAAACACATTAGCTACAGGTCCTGTTAAGTTTTTGAACGACGATCTAAATTTCTATTACTTTTATTAATAATATCAAAAGTAACAAGTTCTGTAAAATTCTAGAAACGCATGCCTAAACAAGGATAGTTAAAATTATGTCATTCACAAAAGCTAAAACAAACCAAAGGAACTTACAACGATTTGGATGCGACTACTGAGAGATGTGTGAATACAAACCGATTGTAAATAAACAACGAACCGCTTCAACATAAGAACTAGTAATAAGCGATCAATACCAATACGATGATAATATTAATAATATGCCGGAAGAAAGTTCTTGGTCACTACTCATTTAAACAAAATCGTCGGTGACAGCGGTCCCACACGAGAGCTAAAACGTCTAATTGAGCTGGTGGCTCCCTCTGATGGATCAGCTGTCATCAAAGGTGCAACTGGATCTGGCAAAGAGTTAGTGGCGGAAGCATTACACGAACTGTCGCGGCGCAAAGGCGCGTTTGTTGCTATCAACTGTGCAGCCATTCCTAAAGATCTCCTTGAGTCAGAACTTTTTGGTTATGAAAAGGGCGCATTCACAGGAGCATTGAAGAGCCACGCTGGACGATTTGAGCAAGCTGATAAAGGCACCTTGTTTCTTGATGAAATTGGTGACATGAGCCTCGATCTTCAATCGAAAATTTTAAGGGTTTTGGAAACACAAAAAATTCAGAGAATTGGTTCTAATAAAGATATAAAAGTCGATGTACGGACAGTTTGCGCAACACACAAAGACCTTGCTCTAATGACTGAAAAAAATGAATTCAGAGCTGACCTACTATTTAGGCTAAATGTTTTCCCGATCGATGTTCCAACACTGCGTGAAAGAGCTTCTGACATACCGCTTCTGATTAAAAATTTTGAGATTACCGAGTTACGAAATCTGCCGAAAGAAAAGCATCCTCAATTCACCCAGGATGCTTATAGAGCACTCAGTAAATATTCATGGCCCGGCAATATTCGCGAACTCAAAAATGTCGTTATTCGTGCTTCAATCTTATTTCCTGGATCTATTGTAAACGGTGACCAAGTCAGCCAAAACCTTCTTAGTCTTAAAGTACCAGATAAAATTAACAAAATTCAGGATCATGATTTAACAGATGACCTCTCAGAATTAGAAAAAATCATTGAGGAGACGGCTGTTGCCTATATGACCCCACCGTCACCTGAAGATTTTAGGAAATGGTTTGAATACAATTTGACGGCAAATTTACGAGGGCTCCTCTCTGAAATTGAAATAACAATGATTGAAGCAGCCCTAGAATCCGAAGACAGAAATATAGCCAAAGCTGCAAGTAAGCTGACTATCAATAGAACAACACTTATCGAGAAAATTAAAAAATATGGTATCGAATAATACTATTTATTTTGATCATTCCAGGCATCTAAAATTGCCGTAATGTATTCCCCAGTCGACTTTAAACTTGTGACAGTCCGTTCCATTTCCGTAAACTGCGCTAGGTATCGGCTACGCACACTTTCCTCTCGGACAGTAAGTTCAGTTAGCTGATCGGAATAATCTGCCAAACTATTATCATATTCTTTTTCTTTGTTTTTTATTGTTCCAGTTGAACTCAATAGTTCCGATATTAACCTCGAAAATGTGTCCCTAGTGGACACGCCAATTGAAACTGTGGTGGAGCTTGGTATATTCGACGTCTCGACTTTTATACTAAGTGTTTCAAAGCCAGGAGCCGATGAGGTGAAGGTTGTCGTCGTTCCACTGACACTTGCAGTAAGTGTATTGCCATCGAGGGTCGCAGCCGAGGTTCCCGAGTTATATGCAAAGGCAAACGTGCCAGCTTTCTGAGAGGCCGTATCGCTGACTGATACGCTTAAGTTAACGTCTTCGGAGGTGAATGAATTTTCACCTAAAGACATTACATTTTCAGCATTTGCGTCAAAAAATGTCTTAAAGTTAGTCTTGTTTAAAGTGATTGAGCCATCGCGATTAGTTGTTATTCCCATTTCTGACAGATTAACGTCTTCGGAACTAAAACCTTTGAGTGGAGCCCTCAAAATAGAATTTAGTGTTGACTGAACGGATTTTATCGCTGCCTCGGTGGCAAACACCCCCGAGCCAGCACTCCCACTCCTACTCGTTTTTACAGTAAGGTACGTATTCAATTCATTAAAACTGTCAACAAACTTTAGTATTTTGGATTCAGCTTCAGTATGAGAATATTTGCCAGATAAATTAATCGCGCTTGCAGTTACCGCGTTTAGTGAGAGCGAGCCGCCAGCTAAAACGCCATCTACTTCATTTGTTTGACGCTCTATTTCGATGCCGTTTATTTGGATTTTTGAATTTTGGGCAGCAAGTTTTTGGACTGTAGAATAGTTATTCGTATTAATTGTTGCGTCCCCACTAATCGAGAGAGCATTTGAAGCACCCGTATCTGAATATATCGCTAAGCTATACTCACCTGTATCCGTCTGAACAATCTCTGCAGTTACGCCAGATTTAGATGTAAGTTCAGCCGCCAACTCTTCTAGTGTTGGAGCAGTAAGTGAAACTGTGACAGCGCTGCGGTTTGTGTCTGCCGTGAAAGAGTTGTCAGCAACGCTGCCAAAGGAAATCGAAAGCGAAATATCTGATAATACCTGCGTCCTGCTCGTATAGCCCGTGTACTCCAATGTCTGCGCCTGAGCGAGCTGGGTTACGTTAACATTCGCGCTAAAAGCGTTAGCAGTACTGATATTTGAATTGGGCGAGTAGGTGACGGCCGAGCCTACGGTTGTTGAAACTTGGAACACGTCCCTTAATTTCAGATTGTTAAGCGCCTCCTGAAAAATCGATATGTTCGATTTAAAAGTAGCCAGCTCCGACACCTGGGCCTCAATAGCTGATGTATTTTTTGTGATTGTAGCGCGATTTGGTTCAATTTCTGCTTGAACAATTGAGTCTACGATCTGCGTTATATTCAACCCAGAGCCATTTTTGTTTAGAGTGCTAAGATAATCTACAGACATCTCAATTCCTTTACATCTTTAACGTCAGATTTTTGATAATGTTTAATAGTTGATTTCAATTTCAATCCGCCGATTACGTTCTCTACCAAAGGCGTCTGCGTTACTTGCGACTGGCTGGTTTTCGCCTTTAGAAACGGCCTCCAGATTTTCAGGAGGCACCACACCCGTGGCCTGGATAGTCTGCACTACACTGGCGGCCCTAGCGGCTGCGAGATCCCAATTGTCTCTGTAAAGGCCACCCCCAATGGGCACGTCATCTGTATGCCCGGTTACGGTCAACCTACTAGTCGGCGTAAGAGCATTGAATGCAATTCTCTCAATAATTTCCTCTGCCTTTGAAGTAAGTTCGGCTGTCCCAGAGGGAAAAGCTCCGCCGGACCCAACAGTAATGATGACAGTATCTCTCCGCTGTTCTACAGCGACAAGCCCCTGGTCAATTTCCTGCCTCAATGCAACTTCCAGTACATCTTTGGCGATTGAGGCCTTAGCTTTATCGTCAACGTCGCCATCGTTTCCGTAAAGAGCCTGATTTAGAGCCTTTATTTCATCGCGCTGTTGCTCAACGGTTATTAAAAAATTTCGTAGTTGCTGCTGTAAATTTCCCAATACAACATTTGATTTTTCTTCGGCATTCAGATTGGCCTCCTCGAGTGCTGCCAAAGTTTTTTCCACCAATTCGGGCAATATGGGATTGTCAGATGCGTCTTGTCTCGGCTGTGAAGCATATTGGAGCAACACGTTCTCACCCTTAGTCAAAAGTTCTATCTCACCAGACTTAATCGCACCCTCCAAGGCTGACGCGAGCCGATCCGCAATAATTTTCGAGTTACTTTGGGATCCCTTATCATCATACTGATTACCCTCCATCCGGCCACCAGTATCGAGTGCCTCGCCTTGGTCAGCGTCCTTGTCCTCAGACTCTCTTTCAATTTCCTCAAGGTTTTCTATTGTAGTTTCCTGAGTAATTTCGTCTATGATTGCAGGGCGCGGCGACGGACTAAAATTCACCTCAATAATCGTGGTTCCCTGCGGCTGTTCAAGAACTACCTCCTCGCGTTGCACGCCAAACGAGTTTCTCAAGGACCCTGTCAATTGTTTGAATTTTGGAACGTCAAATTCTGCAAACGATATAATTAAAACAAAAATAGCAACTAAAATACAAACCATATCTGCGAATGTCGCCATCCAAATTGGCGCACCAACAGGGGGGCATTCGTGCTCGTCTTCATCATCTTCATCGATTACGACGATTACTTCTTCATTTTCAGCAGTAGCGTCCATAATTACACTGCCGCCTCAAGCGCTATTTGTTCTTTAAGAGAGAGGTTAGCAGCCAAATTTTCTTGAATGTTTCTGGGGCTCTCGCCTCGCGCAATAAATCTCAAACCGTCAATGATTAACTTTCTATACTTGACTTCTAAATCTGTATTATACTCCATCTTTGAGAGCATTGGTCCAAAAATAAGGTTTGCCAAAAGCGCACCATATAGGGTCGTCAGAAGGGCAACGGCCATAGCAGGACCAATAGCCTTAGGATCAGTCATATTCCCCAGCATCAT
>ENA-OUOG01001544-OUOG01001544.1-marine-metagenome-genome-assembly--contig:-NODE-1544-length-26337-cov-5.429817_pt1 | contig 26337 bp, 26 predicted proteins | sample MGYA00248635_ERZ508505 | MGnify/ENA primary metagenome ERZ508505 (study PRJEB26176, sample SAMN06267871) | marine metagenome | isolation source: Saanich Inlet, British Columbia, Canada | place: Pacific...
GCGATTGATCAATCCAGCTGCAACAAGGATTTTTCCTGCGTGCAGGGGTTTTGCCCCAGTTTTGTAACCGTGCAGGGTGCAAAAATTCGCAAGAATGCGACCGCTCAGGTCGATATCGGAGCTTTGCCCAAGCCGATCCTGCCCGAGATCGCCCATACCCATAATGTGGTGATCACAGGGGTGGGTGGCACGGGCGTTGTGACCATTGGTGCAGTGATGGCGCAGGCGGCCCAGATCGACGGGATGGGGGCAGGGATGATCGAAATGGCGGGGCTGGCCCAAAAGGGCGGTGCGGTCGCGATCCATCTGCGGCTTGCCAAATCCCCCGAAGACATCAGCGCGATCCGTGTGGCCACAGGTGAGGCCGATACCGTGATCGGGGGCGATCTGGTCGTGTCGGGCGGGGCCAAGACACTGGGGCTGATGCGCGCGGGCAAAACGGGGGCCGCGATCAATTCGCATGAGATCATCACGGGCCAATTCACGCTGGATACTGAATTCCGTATCCCCGGTGAAGACCTCAAACTGGCCTTGCAGGCGCGGTTGCGCGAGAGGCTGACCTTGTTTGATGCCACGCAATTGGCGGCCAAGCTGTTGGGGGATTCGATCTTTTCCAATATGATGGTCTTTGGCGCGGCATGGCAGATGGGGCTGGTCCCGCTCAGCCATGAGGCGATCACACAGGCCATCGCGCTGAATGGCGCGGCCGTGGAGCGCAATAAATCAGCCTTTGAATATGGAAGATGGGCGGCATTGAACCCTGATCAGGCGCAGGCAATCTGCACCGAGGCTGCAGGTGCGGCCCCCTTAGGCTTGAGCGAGAAAATCGACTTTCGCGCGGGGCATTTGGTCAAATACCAAAACGCCAAACTGGCCCAGACCTACCGCGCGCTGGTGGAACGGGTGCAGGACGAGCGCCTGAAAGAGGCTGTTGCGAAGGGCTATCACAAGCTTTTGGCCTATAAGGATGAATTCGAGGTCGCGCGCTTGCATCTTGAAACGCAGGCCAAGGCGCGGGCCGAATTTGAGGGTGATTTGCGCTTTACCTATCATCTGGCCCCCCCTTTGCTGAGCGGGAGTGACAGCCAGGGCCGCCCGAGAAAACGCGCATTCGGGGCATGGATCGCAAGGGTTTACCCCATATTGGCGGCGATGAAGCCGCTGCGCGGCACGCCGTTCAACCCCTTCGGGCACACCAGTGAGCGGCGCATGGAACGCGCTTTGATCGCGCAATATGAGGCGGATATGGAGATGGTTCTGGCCTCGCTTACGCCCCAAAATCTGGAGCTTGCGGTGCAACTGGCCGAACTTCCTCTGAGCATTCGGGGGTTTGGCCCCGTCAAAGAGGCCAATGCGGAAAAAGCGGCAAAGATACGAGAAGCGCTATTGGAGGCCTATCATGCAGGCGGCCAGCCGACATTACAGGCGGCACAATAGGATGCCTTCGGCGGAAAGTATTTTTAAAGCAAAGATTTAGGCCGTGGGCTTAATCCGGTTTGATCAGCCCTAGCCCACGCAGATAGATGCCGATGCCTGCTTCGAGGAGGTCTTCTGGTGGGAAAGGTGAATTCCCGCCCTCGCGGCCACGTGCGAATAATTCGACCACGCCGTGGCTCATGGCCCAGATATGGGCCGAGAACATGGAAGCGGGCGGGCGGCGCCCTTCGGGGAGTTGCTCGGACAGCGCTTCTGCGGCTTCTTCCAAGACGGCGCGCGAGCGTTTCGAGGCGGCGGCCAGATCGGGGGTGCGGTTTTGGGACAGACCGCTTTCAAACATCGCCATGTAATGGCCGGGATATTTGCGAGCAAAGGCGAGATAGGCGCGGCCTGTGGCCTCGAATGCCTCAAGTGCCGAGGGTTGGCCTTTGTTGAATGCATGGCTCATGAGATCGGCGAACATGTCATGGCCTTGCAGAGCGGCCTCGGTGATCAGATCTTCGCGGCCTTCAAAATGACGATAGACGGCGGCAGGGGTGACGCCTGCGCTTTTGGCGGCTTCCGATAGGGTGAAGCCTGCGGGGCCTTTCTGGGTGATCAGCGTGAGTGCTGCATCGACCAAGGCCTGCTTTAGATTTCCGTGATGATACCCGCGTTTAGCCATTCTGACCTGCTGTCCACATCGTGGGGTCGCCAGAAATGGCAGGATCGGGCTGGCCGAGCGCCTTATCATCACGCCCGTCATAGGCGTGGCGGGACAAGATCGTGCGAATGACCGAGAGCCGCGCGCGGCGTTTGTCATCGGCGCGGATCACCGTCCAAGGGGCCTGTTGGGTATGAGAGCGCTCCAATGTCTCGGTGATGGCCTCGGAATAGGCATCCCATTTCTTGAGGCCCTCGACATCGATCCAGCTGAGTTTCCATTGTTTGAGCAGGTCGCTCTCACGATCAAGGAAGCGGCGCAATTGCTCGGCGCGGCCGACATTGAGCCAGATTTTGGTCAGGCTGATCCCGTCATCCGTCAAGGTTTGCTCAAAGCCGGGGAGCTGGCCGAAAAATGTCTCGCGCTGAGCGGCTGTGCAAAAGCCGAACACATGTTCCACCACGCCGCGATTATACCATGAGCGGTCAAAGAGGCGGATTTCACCCCCTGCGGGCAAATGCTGGATATAGCGTTGGAAATACCATTGCGAGGCCTCGCGCTCGGTCGGTTTGGACAGGGCAACCACGCCTGCCACACGCGGGTTGAGGTTTTGGCGCACGCGGCTGATGGAGCCGCCCTTTCCTGCCGCATCGCGCCCCTCGAAAATCACTGCGATGCGCTGGCCTGTATCGCGCACCCAAGCGTGGAATTTGACCAATTCGATCTGAAGAGCGGCCAATTCCGCTTCATATTCGCTGCGGCCCATACGTTTGGGGTAGGGGTAGCTTGGATCAAGGACAGTGTTTTTCTTTGAGGTTTCAATCGCCTCGCGGATCGATTTTGGGGCGTGATCGTTAAAGAATGTGCTGATTGCACCATCAAATGGTTTGCCCATGTTCAAAACCTTGCCTTCAAATGAATGTTTCTTGCTTTAACACTAAGCATCCGCGCGGCTTAGTTCAATCCAGCGCGCGCGGCTGTGCGATGGATTGCGTCAATCACTTGGGGCAGGGCTGCGTGATGGGGCATATGGCCGATCCCTTCCAGTTCGGTCAGCACCGCCCCCTCGATCTGGCGTGAGAGCGGTTCGGAATGGATCGAGAGCGGGACAGTAGTATCGGCGTTGCCATGAATGATTTCTACGGGAAGCTCGATCTCGCCATAGAGGGGCACTTGGGCCAAGATATCGTTCAGGAGTGCGGCGCGCTGCAAAGCATTGGCGCGCATTGCCCCGCGCCGCAAGGTCAGGCCTGCACCGATGTAGCGATGATAGCCTTGCGGCGTGGCATCGGGCAAAAACACCTCGTCGATCGTGTCATTGACCATGCGTGTTTGCACGAAGGCTGTGAGCAGCGGAATGACAAAGCGCTGGCCCCACCAGCTCGATAGCACGCTGTAATATGTGCCGAGCCCTGTGCTCCAAGGGTTGGAGGCGGCCGCGACCAGCGTGAGCCCCGACAGGGTCTGGGGTGCGTAGGACGCCCAAGCCAGCGCGACCGAGCCGCCATAGGATTGGCCCATGACAAGGGGGCGGGGGGCGTTCAATTGGGCTGCGGCGCGTTGCAAAAGCAGGGCCTGTTCACGCAAGGAGCCGCCCCTGCGAGTGATCGGGTCGCTATAGCCAAGCCCCGGACGGTCGAAGACGATGACGCGGTAATGATCGGCAAGCTCTGCGACCATGCGGAAGGTGAAATCGCGGGTATTGCCGGATGCGCCATGGATCAACACCAGATCGGGGCCCGTGCCCTCGATCACATAATGCACGCGCAAGCCGTCGATCTCCAGAAATTGCCCTTCGGCAGGATAGGCTGCTTCGGCTTGGGCCTCGTTGCGCGCCGCACGCCATTGGGTCAGGGCGAGGATGGCCAGAAGGAGGGCGAGCAGGGCATAGGCCATAGGCCTCACCCGTCGTTCCGCCAATCGGTGCTGGATTGACCGATCTGATCGATATCAAAAGGTGTGGTCTGGTAAATCTCGGAGAGCCAATTGCCATAGAGAAGATGCGCATGGCTGCGCCAGCGATTCTGCGGGTTTTGCGTGGGATCATCTTGGGGGAAGTAATTCACGGGTTTCTGGATGTCTTTGCCCGGAACTTGGGTGTTTTCCAGATCGCGCTGGTATTCTTCGTTCAAGGTGCCGCTGTCATATTCGAAGTGGTTGAACACATAGAGCGCGCGATGCGCGGGGTCTTCGACCAAAGCGGGGCCGACCTCTTCGGAATGGAGCAATATCGGCAGGCCAGCGGCCTCGATCTCGGATTTCCGCATCTCGGTCCAGCGGCTGACGGGCATGGCTAGATCATCAGAAAACCCTCTTAGATAGGGGCTTTCTGGGGCGAAGTTCATGTGGCGATAGCAGCCAAACAGCTTGTTCTCCAAGAGGTGCTTTTTGACGTTGTGGAAATAATGGATCATCGCCATTCCACCCCAGCAGACGCCGAAGGTGGAATGAACATTGGTCTGCGTCCATTCAAAAACCTCGCGAAGCTCGCTCCAATAGGTCACGTCTTCAAAGGGCAGATGTTCAATCGGTGCGCCAGTGATGATCAGCCCGTCGAATTTCTGATCACGGATTTCGCTGAAGGGGCGGTAGAACTCCTCCATATGTTCGGCGGCCGTGTTCTTGGTCTCATGCTCGGACATGCGGATCAGGGAAAACTCCACCTGCAAAGGTGTGGCCCCGATCAGGCGCGCAAATTGCGTCTCGGTCTGGATTTTCTTGGGCATCAGGTTGAGAAGCCCGATCCTGAGGGGCCTGATATCCTGCTTATCCGCAGCACGCAGGCCCATCACCATCACCCCTTCGCGCTTGAGCACGGAATAAGCAGGCAGGCTGGAGGGGAGGCGGATTGGCATGGCGGATAGGCTTTCAGGTGAACGGTTTTGAATTTAGGCCTTGGGGGCGCGTGCCTCAAGGGCATGTCCGACGAGGGCTATGGCATCTGCACCATCGCCGACGCGGGCCACATCATCGGCCGAGACACAGACCCCCCAGTTTTTCGCCATCGCGGCATAGAGGGGGGCGCGATGCGCAAGCGCTGCGGCATAGGTGAAACGCACAAAGGCGTCAGGGTCCACGGCATCAGGTGCTGCCCCCGTTTGCGTGATATAGGCCTGCCATTGCGCCTTGAGGAAATCGGGGCGGTAATACATCGGCTTGGGGGCTTGGTCGAAGCGTTTGATCAAGGCCTCTGTGTGATCCTCGCTGCCTTCGATCCAGACCATCAAACTGTTGGACGACAGCGCGCTGAGGACCTCGTCCTGGGGGTTTTCAGGCTCGACCACCTCACAGATTGACCCGCCAGTGTCGCAAATGAAATTGGCATAGCCATAAAGATCACGCGCCCGCGCAATAAAGGGGGCTGTGTCCAATAGAGCGTTAATCTCGGCGCGGCGATGCAGGTCTTGGCGGCGCATATACTCCTCAAAGGGCAAACCGCCCCTCATAGGATCGCCGGGCTTGCCCAAAAAGGTCGAGAGAGGGGCCAGATTGTCGAAGGTGATATTGGAGCCGATATAGATCGAATCCGACCGCAAAAGCTCTCTCAGAAAGGGCACCTGCATGGCCTGCAACTTCAGGTTATCGGAGATATGTTCGCCCATATAGGCCGTGCCGATGCGGTAATCGATGGAGTAATGGAACCAATCGCCCTGTGCACGCAAAAGGCTGGCCAGCCGCGTTTTGCCAAGGCCAGACATCCCGAAAAACAACACATGCTTTTCAGCGGCATTGTTCCAGTCACTCGCGGTTTCATAGATTTTGGTCATTGGTCCGTTCCACAGGCTGTCGTGGTCAGGATTAACGCGCGCGGGCGCCAAGTTCACGTGGAAAGTGTTGGCGGACACGAAAAACCCCCGCGCTTGTGGCGCGAGGGTTCAATTCTTCCGTCTAGCCTGTGGCTTAGAACTGATACCCAAAGCGGATGCCGAAGGCCGTCGCGCTATTGTCGGTAAAGGCGCTGGTCAATGGTCCTGTGTTGCTCAGGATGGTTTGGGCATCGCCAATCTCGATGCGCTGAACTCCTGCTGCGACCGAGTAGTTGCTGCGGGAGTATTCCACACCCAAGCCCAAGGAACGGCGTCCATCGGTGGGGCCGAGATTGCCCGAAAATCCACCCTGCGAGGCCTCATAGCCTACATTGGCCGAGATCGCCCAGTTCTCGTTCAGGCGGTGCCCGACACCAAGAGAATAGGTGTAGACGTCGCTGGTGTAATTGACCAAGGAGCCTGCGGGGTAGCGATTGGGGCGAATTTGGAACCCGTCCCAGCCTGTCCAACGCACGGAGCCGAAGACGAGCGTGTTCTCGGCCACGCCGCTTTGTACTTCCAGCAGAAGCGATTCAGGCATGGTCACATTGAAAGCCGTCGTGGTCGGCACTGGCGTTCCGCCCGCGGCACCGGGGTTCTCGGCGCCTGTCATGCCAAGGTCGATCTCGCTGAAATAGGTCAGGGCAACGCGCAACGCGATATCTGGGCGCTCATAGGCCACACCCGCCATATAGCCCCATTCGTAATCGCTCTCTGCGTTCAGCTGATAGGTGAACAAGGGGGTGCTTACAAAAACATTCGCATCCACGGCCAGTGCATTCACACCCGCATAGGCCGAAAACCCATTGCTGAATTCATAGCGCAAGGCACCCGTCAATTGGTTGGTGCTCAAGGTGGCTGTCGAGTTGGAAAACGGATAGGTCGAAACTGGATAGACCACATTCGAGCCATAGGGCTCGCTCGAGATCAAGGCAAAGGAAAGCTCTTCCGAGATATCTTGGCGAAAGCTCAAACGGCCAATGCTGTAGCTGTCCGCCATATCGCCAGAAAGCCGTCCTGCGAAGGGGCCATTAACGCCAACACCCGACACCTCGGGGCTAACGTTTGAGTAAGACAGCTCAACATAAGTGCCTTCTTCAAACAAGATCGAGGTTGTCAGCGGATCACGGTCTAACCCGCCCGCCTGAGCGGCGACGCCGCTCGCAATTAATGCCGCCGAAGCCGCTGCATACCGTTTCATGGAAGTCCTCCCCAGACCAATCCAAAGCCCTAGATGTCTCAACATTCCCCATCAAAGGCGTAAAAAAGTGTTCGGATACCAAAAGAAGACAGAAGGTCTTTTTTCAATTATTCCGTGGCGTCACTTTACCTAACGGAAGTCTCGGTGAATTATTAGAGATACTTCGGAAAAAAACCCCTCTCGTGCCGGAATATGTGGCCTTGGGGGCGCGGGGCTAAACGCCGCGAGCTGCCTGAGCGGCACGATTGCTGGCGAGAATATTCATATAATTCGCCCCGAAAATAAACACCGCCCCAAGCAGAACGGGCCATTCCAAGGCCTCCCCGTAAAGCGCCACACCGATCAGGGCGATGACGGGCAAACGCACGAAATCTATCGGCATCACGATGCTGGCAGGGGCCAATGACAATGCTTTGGTCAAACAAAAATGCGCCGTCAGCCCCGCAAATGCGATCACCACCAGCCATGGCAAAGTCGCGGCCGAGGGCAGGGCCATATCCCCGTCATACAGGCTGCAGATCAAGCCAAACACCAATTGCATGGTGGTGAGGTAGAACAAAATCGAGGTGATGGTTTCACTTCGGGTCAGGCGTTTGGTGAAAATCGCGGTCGCCGCAAAACACAAAGCAGCAACAGCCGCCGTTATCATCCCCACCGAGAGCGGCGCCCCCCAAGGGCGCACCACGATCAAAATGCCGATAAATCCCAAAACGCCTGCCAGAATTTTGATGCCTGTCAGCCGCTCCCCCAAAAACAGCGCCGCCAGCACCACAACCCAAAGCGGCGAGGTGAATTCCAATGCAAAAACCTGTGCCAGCGGAATGACCGTGATGGCGAAAAACCACAGGTTTTGTCCGCCAAAATGGAAAATATTACGGAAGAAATGCAAATGCAGATTGGTTGGCTTCACTTGCCCCAATGTGCCCGCCAACCGCCCGATCAGCAAAACCACCACAACCCCCACCGCCGAGCGATAGGTCATGATCTCGAAGGTGTCCAACTCGAAAGACACAGCCCGCCCCGCCACCGCCATGGTCGAAAAGGACACGATCGCCCCAATCATCCAAAGCGCCGCCAATCCCGGCTTGATATCGCTCTCATCCATTGTCAGTCCTGCCGCTGCATGTCAGCGATCAGTCCTGACCTGTCCAATGACGGCGGGCAAGAGAAATGCGCGCAAACGCTACGTCCATCTTTGCTTTTCAAATACTTATGCACCCTAGAGGCCTTGCGCTTTGGCCTCATCCCAAAGCGCGTCCATCTCGGCCAGATCGCTTTGCTCGGGCCGTTTCCCACGCGCGTGCAATTCGGCCTCGATATAGCCAAATCGACGGAGAAACTTTGCATTGGCCCCGCGCAGGGCGGTTTCAGGATCGACTTTCAGATGGCGCGCCAGATTTGCCATCACAAAGAGCAAATCTCCCATCTCTTCTTCGATCTTTTCCTGAGGCAACTCATCACGGGCTTGCGCCAATTCCCGCGCTTCTTCCGCGATTTTATCGACGACAAAGCCGATCTCGGGCCAGTCAAACCCGACCCTTGCGGCTCGCTTTTGCAGCTTTTCAGCACGCATCAAGGCAGGCAGGCCAAGGGCCACATCATCCAGCACGCCCGAGCGGGCCTTGGCCGCGCGCTCCTTGGCTTTCATCACTTCCCAGTCACGGGTTTGATCTTCGGCGGATTTATCGCGGGTCTCATCCCCGAAAACATGTGGGTGACGGAAAACCATTTTATCGCAGATTTCGCGCACTACATCGTCGAAATTGAACAGGCCTGCCTCATCAGCCATCTGTCCGTGATAGACCGATTGCAACAACAGATCGCCCAATTCACCGCGCAACTCGTCCCAAGCCTTGCGCTCAATTGCATCGGCCACCTCATAGGCTTCCTCGACCGTATAGGGCGCGATGCTTTCGAAATCCTGCTCGATATCCCAAGGACAGCCGCTCTCGGGGTCTCTCAGGCGGCGCATGATCTCCAACAGCCGCGGCATGCCGCCATTTGGATCATGGATCAGCGCATCTTCAGGCATGGCTCAGGCTTTCATTTCCAATTGGTCTAAAGGTTTTCCGCACGCAGGTAGCTTCGCATTCCGTAAAGAAGCGGGCGGCCCTGTCCACTATTGCGCACCGCTTGGACCGCGCCAAGGCAGATATGATGGGTGCCCACCCGCTCGGCCGAGATCAGATGACACTCAAAACTGGCCAAGGCATCCATGAAAACAGGTGCGCCCGTCGCCAAAGCCTGCCAACTTCCGGCATTGAATTTATCCCCGTCAGGTGCCTCGATACGGCCCGAGAAAATATCGGAAATCCCGCTTTGCTCCTGCGCCAGAACATTGATGCAAAAACATTTGTTCTCAAGGAGCTGCGGGGCCGCGGTTGCCGCGCTATTCATGCAGATCAGCATGGTCGGCGTATCCCCGTCGGCCGACACGGATGTCATGGCCGAGACCGTCATACCCGCACGTCCCGCCGCGCCATCGGTTGTGACCACACAGACGGAAGCTGCCGCAAAGCTCATCGCCTCAAGGAAGTCCGCGCGCAAATTATTCGGGCTGGTGTCGTCTTTCATCATGCTCGCTCAATTCCCCTTTCCCCGCGACATAGACTGATTGCATGTGGTTCTCCAGTTCCACTTGTGTTTTTTCGCGGCAATTGCTCAAGTCTGTCTTGAGAGATGCGGGAGGGTGCAATGGCTTTGGAAGATGCAAAAATACAAGTGGATCAGGCTTTTACGCGCGATCAGCTGAAAGGTTTGTCCTTTGAGAACGCATTTGGCGGAGCGACAAGCTTTTTGCGCAGGCTCTATACCAAGGACCTCTCGGGCGTTGATGTGGCGATCACGGGCATTCCTTTTGACCAAGCTGTCACCAATCGAGCGGGTGCGCGGCTTGGGCCGCGCGCGATCCGTGCGGCCTCAAGTTTGCAACCTTTTGATCCGCCCTATGGCTGGCAGGGGTATTCCCCGCTTGAGGCCCTCGCGGTCGCAGATTACGGCGATATGGCGTTTGATTATGCCCAAACCGCCGATGTGCCCGAACGGATTGAGGCGCATATCTCAACCATACTTGAGGCGGGTGCTGCCGCGATCACCCTTGGCGGAGATCATTCAATCACCCTGCCGATTTTGCGCGCCCATGCCAAAAAATACGGGCCTATGGCCCTGATCCAATTTGATGCCCATACCGACACTTGGCCTGATGAGGATGCCAGCCGCATCGATCATGGCACTTTTTGTTATACGGCGGTCAAAGAAGGGCTGATTGATGTGGCGCGTTCCGCCCATATCGGTATCCGCACGGTGGTCGAGGATAACCTCGGCATCGAAGTGATAGATGCGCGCGCCGTGCATGAAGAGGGGCCATCCTATGTCGCCGCGCGCCTGCGTGAGATCCTGGGAAACCATCCTGCCTATCTCAGCTTTGACATTGATTGCCTTGACCCTGCCTTTGCGCCCGGAACGGGGACGCCGGTTTGGGGGGGATTGAGCTCGGCGCAGGCCGCGATTGTGTTGCGTGATCTGGCTGGGATCAATCTGGTGGGGGCCGATGTTGTCGAGGTCTCGCCGCCCTATGATCACAGCGAAATCACGGCTGTGGCTGCGGCCCATGTCGGGATGGAGCTGCTTTGCCTTTGGGGCTGGTCGCGGAGGTGAAGCTGCGTCCGAATGTGGTCTGGCAAGAATCGTGCAAGCCCCGTATGGAAATTCCCAAAGCACAAACGCGATCCGAGCAGTATGGTCAGACAGCTTAAAACCCTCGAGCGGCACATCGCCCGCGATATCACCTACGCCCATTCCGCTGCCACAAAAGGTGGGCGGGCGGTGATCCGCGCCTTGGAAAACACCACAGGGCGTTATGGTTTGATGCGTCGGGCCAGTGGCTATGATGACGAAGTGCGACAGGGGCGCGATTTCTGGCAAGTGATGGTCGAACGTTATGGCCTCAGCCTCGAGGTCATTGGCGGCAGTCTCGACAATATACCGCGCCAAGGGCCTGTGATTACGATTGCCAATCATCCGTATGGTATTCTCGATGGTTTGATGATGGGTCATATCCTGTCGCAAACCCGTGGTGATTTCCGTATTCTGGCCAATCATGTGTTTCGCAAGGCCGAAGATCTCGAACGTGTGGTCCTGCCGATTTCCTTTGACGAAACCCGCGAGGCTGTTGCCCAAAATATCGAGACCCGCAAAGCCGCGCTTGGCTATTTGGCCGAGGGCGGCGCCATTGGCATTTTCCCGGGTGGAACGGTCTCGACCGCGGCCAAGCCCTTTGGCCGCCCGATGGACCCCTACTGGCGGGGGTTCACGGCGCGGATGATCTCAAAATCGGATGCCGCGATCGTGCCGGTTTTCTTTGATGGCCAGAACTCGCGTCTGTTCCAGATCATGAGCCATTTGCACACCAATCTGCGCATGGGGATGCTGCTCAAGGAGTTCCGATCCAAGATCAACGCACCTGTGCGTGTGGTCATTGGCGATCCCATCGCGCGGCATGAATTGACCCCATTTGGGTCTGACACGCGCGCAATGATGGATTTCTTGCGCGAACGCACCTACAGTTTGAGCCCCAAGCCTATTGATCCCAAAATGGTCGGGTTTGAATTTGATGAAAGACAAAAGGAAAGGCGTGGCTGATGGCCGTCGGTATATTCGATTCAGGGCTTGGCGGGTTGACCGTGCAAGATGCGATTGCCAAGCAGATGCCTGATCTGCCTTTCGTGTATTTCGGGGATAACGCGCATACGCCTTATGGGGTGCGCGATGCCGATGATATTTTCGAGCTGACAACGGCGGGTGTTCAGGCCCTGTTTGATCAGGGCTGCGATCTGGTGATTTTGGCCTGCAACACGGCCTCGGCTGCAGCTTTGCGTAAAATGCAGGAGGCGTGGATTCCCAAGGACAAACGTGTGCTTGGTGTGTTCGTCCCCTTGATCGAGGCCTTGACCGAGCGCCAATGGGGCGACAATTCCCCACCACGCGAGGTAGCCGTCAATGACGTGGCGCTTTTTGCAACGCCTGCCACTGTGTCATCACGCGCCTTTCAGCGCGAATTGGCCTTTCGTGCCATAGGGGTAGACGTCGAAGCTCAACCATGTGGCGGCGTGGTGGATGCCATCGAGATGGGTGATATGATCTTGGCCGAGGCCTTGGTGCGCAGCCATGTCGAGGCGCTTCAACGGCGCATGCCAAAGCCGCAGGCCGCCATTTTGGGCTGCACCCATTATCCGCTGGTCGAAGATGTCTTCCGCGATGCGCTTGGGCCTGATGTGGCGGTTTATTCGCAACCCAGCCTCGTTGCAGCCAGCCTTGAAGATTATCTGACCCGCCATCCCGAAATGATCGGCGCGGGCAAGCAAAGCATGTATCTGACGACGGGTGATCCCAAGAAGGTATCCAATAAGGCGACGCAATTCCTGCGCCGCAAGATCGAGTTTCAAAAAGCCTGAGGCTGCGACCCATTCGAGCTGCCCATGGACAATTGCACAGCAACTCCGATCTATGATCGGGCAAGCCAAAGCTGACTGAGGGAGGAGACCCATGCGGGGGCTCAAAAAACAAAGACGTATCCAGATTATCCTGCTGATCACATTTTGTCTGATCGGCGCGACTGCCTTGATTGGCTATGGGTTCCGCGACGGGATCAATTTCTTCCTGCCGCCCACGGATGTGGCCGAAAACCCTCCGCCCCCCAATCAGGTTTTCCGTATCGGCGGATTGGTCGAGGAAGGCAGCTTGCTGCGCGGTCAGGGTGAGACGATCTCATTTGCCGTGACTGATGGCGGGGCGAGCATTCCGGTGCTCTATACTGGCGTTCTGCCCGATCTCTTTGGCGAGGGTGAGGGGATGGTCGGCACAGGCAGGCTGGTGGACGGCGTGTTTGAGGCAAGTGAAATTCTTGCCCGCCACGATGAAACCTATATGCCAGCCGAGGTGATCGACGCCCTTGAGGCGCAAGGTGTCTACCGACCCGAGGAAGGCACCGATAGCTGATCGGGTCCTTTGACAGGGTTTGTAGCGGGGCTTTGGCACGGATTAACGCATAATTTACGATAATATGGTTTTCTGCCTCTCCTGAAACTTTGAGCATGGAGGGGCGAACCCATGCTTATGGTTCGTGCAATCGCAGAAGATATCATTGCCCGTGAGGGCGGCTTTGTGGATGATCCCGATGATCCGGGTGGGGCCACGAATTTTGGCGTGACCATCCATACAATGCGCCGTTTGGGGCTGGACCTGAATGAGGACGGCGACGTGGATGCGCGTGATGTGCGGCTGCTTGGCCGCGATCAGGCCATCGAGATTTTCCTTGAACATTACTACAGGCGGCCCAAAATCGCGCGCTTGCCCGAGGCGCTGCAGCCATCGGTCTTTGACATGTATGTCAATGCAGGCGCGCAGGCCGTGCAGATATTGCAACGGCTTTTGCGCGATATGGGGTTGGAGATCGCCGTTGACGGGGTGATCGGCCCGCAGACCGCCCGAGCCGCCGAGACAGCCTTTCAGGCAGCGCCAAATCATCTGGTGGATGCCTATGGCATCGCGAGACGGAATTTTTACTACAGCCTTGCGGATCGGCGTCCTGCCAGTCGGAAATACGCCCGCAGACGCGATGGCGGCAAAGGCGGCTGGATCAGGCGGGCCGAGGAATTCATCTCGGCCAAATATCATCTCAGCGCGGCAGATCATCACAAAAGGATAGCATCATGGGGTTGATTGATCGGGTAACAGGGGCCTCGGCGATAGGGGAGGCCGCAGAAGGATTGAGCGAGGTTTTCGTCGCAAATGCCACGCGCTCAATGGAATTGGACGCCGAATTGGCGCAGGCCAGCCTGCAGATGGCCTCTGAAGAGTTCCGCCATGCAGGCAGCACGTGGTTTGATCGTGGGGTGAACGGCTTGAACCGCCTGCCGCGCCCATTCCTTGCCTTGGGAACCTTGGGGCTGTTCACCTATGCGATGGTCGACCCTATCGGGTTTTCCGCCCGCATGCTTGGCCTGCAGGATGTGCCAGAACCGCTGTGGTGGTTGTTGGGTGCGGTGGTCAGCTTCTATTTCGGCGCGCGCGAGATGCATTACGCCCGAAGCCCTGCGCGCAGACGACGAAGCGGCGGGTTGTTCGGACGCCGCCGTGCCCGCCGCGAGGCCGAGGAAAACCCCGCACTTTCGGCATGGGAGCGGTTATGGGGCGAGGGGCGCGACTAGCGCGCCCGCGGCCCTGCCGTGCGATGCGGCGGGCTAGAGGCGGAGATCGGCCTCATCTGGCGTGAGGATGTATTTCAGGTCATAGACCAAAGCCTGCCCATGGCCGAGGGCGCGGATATTGGTCGCCCCCATCTGGCGGAATTCCTCATGTGCTACCGCCAGAATAACGGCGTCATACTCGGCTTTGGCGGGCAGCGGGATCAGGTCCACGCCCAATTCCTCACGCGCCTCCTCGGCATCGGCCCATGGATCGGTGACATCCACATCCATCCCGAATTCGCGCAACTCCTGCACCACATCAATCACGCGGGTATTGCGCAGATCGGGGCAGTTTTCCTTGAAGGTGATCCCCATCAGCAGCACTTTTGCCCCTTTGGGGTGGACGCGCCGTGCGATCATCTCCTTGACCAAGCGACCCGCCACGAAGGCCCCCATCCCGTCATTGATGCGCCGCCCCGCAAGGATAACCTCGGGGTGATAGCCAACGGCCTCGGCCTTATGGGTCAGGTAATAGGGGTCGACCCCGATGCAATGTCCGCCCACCAGACCGGGGCGGAAGGGGAGAAAATTCCACTTGGTGCCTGCAGCTGCCAAAACGGCCTCGGTGTCGATATCGAGACGATCGAAGATGATGGCCAATTCATTGATCAAGGCAACGTTGAGATCACGCTGCGTGTTCTCGATGACTTTCGCGGCCTCGGCCACTTTGATGGAGGGGGCCAGATGGGTGCCTGCGGTCACGATCTGGGCATAAAGCGCATCGACCTGCTCTGCAATCTCGGGTGTGGAGCCGCTGGTCACCTTGCAAATATCGGGCAGTCTGTGGGTCTTGTCGCCGGGGTTGATGCGCTCGGGGCTGTAGCCAAGGAAGAAATCCTTGTTCAGGGTCAGGCCCGAAACCTCCTCGAGAATGGGCGCGCAAACCTCTTCGGTGGCACCTGGGAAAACAGTGCTTTCGAAAATCACGACATCGCCTTGGGACAAAACCTGCCCCAGGCTGCGCGATGCCGAGATCAGGGGCGTCAGATCAGGGCGTTTTGCGTCATCAATTGGAGTGGGCACGGTGACGATATAAACGCCGCAGGCGCGTATATCCTCAAGCGTACTTGAGTATGACAGATGCGTAGCACCTGACAGCTCCTGCGCTGTTGTCTCGCGGGTGCGGTCATGGCCGCTTTGCAGCTCGGCAATGCGGGCCGCATCAATATCAAACCCCGTAACCGCGCGAATTTGTCCAAAGGTCACAGCAAGCGGCAGCCCGACATAGCCAAGCCCGATCACAGCAATACGTTTGCCTTCAAACATCTGTTTTCCAGTCCGTGTCTTAATAAATGCGATGTCTTTCTATCGCTTTGAAATAGGCCGCCACAATGGCTTTCTGCGAGAATTCCGCCTCAAGCTTTGCAGCCCCGTTTTTAACCATGGTTGCACGCAGCGAAGGGTCGAGTTTGGCGCGTGTGATACCAGCGGCCAGTGTCTCAGGCGCAAAATCTTCCAGCAAAATTCCCGTCTCACCATTCTCGATCAACCACGAGGGTCCGGGCGTGGGGGTCGAGATGACGGGAACGCCGCAATGCCATGCCTCCAGCACCACATTGCCAAGGGTTTCATGGGTGGATGTGACACAAGCCAGATCGGCGGCCGCCAGCCAGCGCGTGGGGTCAGACACCCAGCCCGTCATCTGGACGCGGTCTGAAATGCCAAGATCACGCGCCAATGTCTCAAGGGCCTTGCGTTCGGGGCCGTCGCCTACAAGGCATAGGCCCGTTCCTTGGGTCAGAGCGGTGGCGCGGATCAGGCTGTCAAAGCCTTTCAAGCCGACAAAGCGGCCTGCCGCACAAAGGATAAAGCTGTCTTTTGGCAGATCAAAGGCAGGCTTTTCACCCGTGACTTCGCCAACGCGGGGAAAATTCGAGATCACCTCGACCGCGCCTGTCCAACCGAGGCTGTCCAGACGGTTCGGGATATCAGGCGTGTTGGTGATGATGCAGGAGGCTGCCGCGAAATGCTCGATATGGCGGGGGTAATCGCCCAAGCGCACCAGTTTTGCAGGGCCATTTGCCTTAGGAAGTAGAGTGGCAGCTTTTGGCATCCATGCGATCACAGCATCGGGTTTCCAATCGCGCACCTGTTTGTCGACCCAATGTTGCAGCATCGCGCGAAACGGCCAGATGCGTGGATAATGCGATTGTTTGACGGCGCCCAATTTGGCGACTTCGTCATGCCATGTGCGATGGGGGCGGATCAGAAAGCGTTGCTCAACACCTTCTTCGGCAAAGCCTTGGCACAGCGACACAAAGAACCGCTCCGCACCACCTTCCTTGCCGAAGTGGAGGTGTAGAATGCGCTTTGGTCGGGCAGGGGCTTTGGACATGGCTGTGACAATCGGCTGTGTAGATGCCCTCTATCCCCGATTTAGCTCCGCGCCTCAACCGCAATCACAGCCCCAACTCTTCGGCGGGGCACTCGCCCAGATCCCAGAATACCCCCGCCATCAACCCAAGCGCCTGCCGCATCAAGGGGGCGGGCAGGTGTTCATCGGGGGCGTGCTGGTTGCATGCAGGGTAGGAATGGGGCACCCAAACCGCAGGCAGTCCGAGGATATCGGTAAAGACATCATTGGGCAGGGACCCGCCAAGCGAGGGCAGCACAACGGGGGCCGCCCCGCTGGTTTGGGTCAGGGAGTTGGCTATGAACTGCGCAAATGGGTGATCAGTTGGTGTTTGGCTGGCGGCAAAAGCGGGGCCTTCGGGCGTGATCTCGACTTGATCAAAGCCATGTGTGTCGAGATGCGCCCGCAAAGCCTCTTCGATCCTAGAGATGTCCACGCCTTGTACAAAGCGCAGTTGCAGCCAAGCATGCGCCTCGGGCGGGATGGCGTTTACGGGACGATCGGGTGTGCCGCAGGTAAAGGCAAGGATTTCGGCGGCGACCCATGCATGGACCCGTTCTGCTGGTGTCAGATCAGGCTCGCCCCACCACGCATCAACTTCACCCGCGACAGGCGTGATGCCCTCCAAGGCGCGGCGCGCGGCTTGGGGGAGGGATTTTGGCTTCCATGCCTCGATCTTGAGGTGGCCGTGTTCATTGATGATACAGGCGATGGCATTGGCCAGCTCGACTCCCGGATTGGCGATGGCCCCGCCGAAATTGCCTGAATGCCGCCCGCCGATGCGCCGCTTGATCGACAGCTTGAAGCCCGCGCCGCCGCGCGCGCCCAGAAATATCGTAGGAGACATTGCATCAAGCCTCGGGCCATCGGAGGCAAGAAAAAGATCGGCCTTGAGCCTTTCACCTTCTGCGCGCGCCACATCATGCAAGCCCGGTGATCCGGCCTCTTCGCCCATCTCCAAGATCAGTTTGACGTTGAAGCCAAGCTTGCCGCGCGCCTCAAGAACCGCCGAGATTGCGCGCAGATTGATCAGATGCTGGCCCTTATTGTCGGCGATGCCGCGGCCAAACCAAAGATCACCCTCTTGGCTGAGGTCAAGCGGGTCGCGCGCCTTGGCCCATTGCCCCGCCATCGCGGGCACCGTGTCGCCATGGCCATAGGTCAGGATCGTCGGCAGGGAGGTGTCCTCGATCCGCTCGGCAAAAAGAAAGGGCAGTTCTGTGCAATCCGCGCTCAAGCGCGTGCAGACAAACCCCATCTCGGCCAGACGCGGCTCCCAATAGTCGAGATATCGCAGCAGATGCGGGCGGGCCTCCGCCACGGTCGAATCCGTTGGTATCGCGATCAATGCGGCAAGGTCAGCTTTGAACGCGCCTGTATCAAAGCCCGCTTCCGCCTGCGCAATCGCGGCCTCTCGGGTCATTCGGCGGCTTTGCGTTTCGCAGCTTTGGCAGGTTTGGTCATGGCGCGGTCCTCATGGTCGAAAAAGGTGATTGCCTGCGCTTTGGTGGTGAGCGGTAATCTATCGCCCTCGCGCAGTTTATCACTCAAGCCTGCGCGTAGAATGACGCGTTCATGACCAACGTCAAGATGGACCAGCATCTCCGCGCCAAGCGCCTCGACCAGAAAAATTTTGCCCTCAGGTCCTGTTTTTCCACGCGCAAGAGCCTCGGGGCGCACCCCGACCAAAGCGGCCCCCTCAGGCGCGCCGCCTGCTATTTCAGCCAATGCCGCGCCGAATTCACAATTTAGTGGCACGATATTCATGGGGGGGGCGCCGATAAACTCGGCGACAAAGCGGCTGGCGGGGGTGGCATAGAGGTCCATAGGCGTGCCGATCTGCTCCACACGGCCCTCGGACATGATGACGATGCGGTCGGCAAGGCTCATGGCCTCCACCTGATCATGGGTCACAAAGACGAAGGTCGCGCCAAGGCGGGAGTGCAGGTCCTTGAGTTCGGCGCGCAATTGGGTGCGCAATTTGGCGTCTAGGTTTGACAATGGTTCATCAAACAAGAAGACCGCAGGTTCGCGCACAATCGCGCGCCCCATGGCCACGCGCTGGCGTTGACCCCCAGACAGCTGGCGCGGCTTTCGATCCAAATACTGCGTAATCTGAAGGGTTTGAGCCGCCTTATTGATGCGCTCTTCAATCTCTTGCTTGGGCATTCCGATGTTTTTGAGCCCGTATTCCATATTCCGTCGCACGCTCATATGCGGGTAGAGCGCATAATTCTGGAACACCATCGCGATATCGCGCTCGCCCGGCTCAAGGGCATTGACCACGCGGCCCGCAATTTCCACATCGCCCTCGGAGATGTCTTCCAGCCCCGCGATCATGCGCAAAATCGTGGATTTGCCGCAGCCTGATGGGCCAACCAGAACGATGAACTCGCCGTCTTCGATATCAACATTGACGCCCGAGACAGCCATCACGCCGCCTGAATAGGATTTGCCGACATTGCTCAGCTTTAGGTCTGCCATTGGTTATTTCTCACTTTCCACAAGGCCCTTCACAAAGAGCCTCTGCATGACAAGGACGACCAGCACAGGGGGCAGCATCGCCAGAACGGCGGTGCCCATGGTCAGGTGCCAGATGGGAAGACCTTCGCCCACATTGGTCATGCGCTGGATGCCCATGACGATGGTGTAAAGGTCGGTGTCGGTGGTGATGATGAAGGGCCAGAGGTATTGGTTCCAGCCGTAGATAAACAAGATGATGAACAGCGCCGCGATATTGGTTTTCGACAGCGGCAGCAGGATATCCCAGAAAAAGCGGATCGGGCCTGCGCGGTCTATGCGGGCGGCCTCCACCAATTCATCGGGGATGGTCAAAAAGAACTGCCTGAACAAAAACGTGGCCGTGGCCGAGGCGATCAGCGGTATGATCAACCCTGAATAGCTGTTGAGCATGCCGAGGCGCGCGACCACATCATAGGTTGGCAGGATGCGCACCTCGACGGGCAGCATCAGGGTCACGAAAATCAGCCAGAAAAACAGCATTCTGAAAGGAAAGCGGAAGAAAACGATCGCATAGGCCGATAAAAGCGAGATCACGATTTTGCCGATGGTGATGCCAAGCGCCATGATCAGACTGTTCAGCATCATCGTCGACAAAGGCACGCCACCTGCGGCAGGCACGCCGCCCGTCAAAAGCTGTGTGTAATTGGCAATCGCTTCATCCCCGAACCAGATCGGAATGGGGGAACGGGCCAAGGCCTCGCCCGTATGGGTCGAGGCGACCAGCGCCATCCAGACGGGGAAGCATAAAAACAGCACGCCCGAGATCAGCACCACATGGGTGAGGATTTTCAGAAAGGGTCGGTTCTCGATCATCAGTAGTTCACCCTTCTGTCGATAAACCGGAATTGGAAGAAGGTCATGGCGATGACCATGATCATCAAGATCACCGATTGCGCCGCCGATGAGCCGTAGTCCTGCCCGACAAACCCTGTGGAATAGACCTTATAGACAAGGATCGAGGTCGCATCGGCAGGCCCGCCCGATGTGGTGGCATGGATGATCGCGAAGGTGTCAAAGAAGGCATAGACAAGGTTGACGACCAGAAGGAAAAAGGTTGTGGGCGAAAGCAGCGGGAACACGATGCTCCAGAACCGCCTGACGGGGCCTGCTCGGTCAATTGCTGCGGCCTCGATCAGGGATTTGGGAATGGATTGCAGCCCTGCAAGAAAGAACAAGAAGTTATAGGACACTTGCTTCCATGCGGCCGCGACAATCACCAAGGCCAAGGCCTGATTGCCGTTGACGTAGTGGTTCCAATCCATCCCGAAGGTGGATTCCAGCATATAGGCCACGATCCCCAGCGAGGGGTTCATCATGAAAAACCACAACACACCCGCCAAGGCGGGGGCCACGGCATAGGGCCAGATCAACAAGGTGCGATAGGCGGCCGAGCTGCGGATCACGCGATTGGCGCAAACGGCCAGACCCAAGGCCATTCCCATCGATAGAATCGTCACAGACAGGCCAAAGATCAGCGTCGTGCGAAAGCTTCTGAGATAGCCCGCATCGCCAAACAACTCCTCGAAATTCCGCCAGCCCACGAAATTGCGCGAAAACCCAAAGGCATCCTCAAGGTAGAAGGAGGATTCCAGCGCCTGATAGGCAGGCCAGATAAAGAAGACGAGTGTGACGGCAATCTGGGGGGCGACCAGAACATAAGGCAACCACCAACTGCGGAAAAAGACGCGTTTCTGCATGAGCCTCGACCAAAATAAGAATGATCGGGCAACAGGTTGCTGCCCGATCTTAACGTGGTTTAGGCCTTAGCCGTTTGCGTCTTCAAAGCGGCGCAGCAGCTCATTGCCACGCTCAACAGCGGCATCAAGTGCCTCTTGGGCGGATTTATTGCCCGACCATACGGCCTCAAGCTCTTCGTTGATCACATCGCGGATCTGAACGAAGTTGCCGAAACGCAGGCCTGCGCTGTTTGCAGTCGGCTGGTTGAGGCTGAGCTGCTCAATCGCAACATCTGTGCCGGGGTTCTCGGCAAAGAAGCCCTGCTCGGACATCAGCTCATAGGCCTCGGTTGTGATCGGAACATAGCCCGTTGAGCCAGCCCAATCGGCCTGCTGTTCGGCGGTGGACAAGAAGGCGAGGAATTCAGCCGCACCGCGGTATTCATCTGCCTCATGGCCCTGCAAGACCCAAAGGGTTGCACCACCAATGACCGAGTTTTGCGGCTCGGCGCGCACATCGGGGTCATAGGGCATCGGGGCTTGGCTGAACTCGAAATCCTGGATGTCATTCACAAAGCCGCCGTAATAGGCGGAGGAGTTGATCCACATCGCGGTCTCGCCGTTTACGAACATCGGACGCGAGTCGCCGCGACGGCCGCCATAGGTGAACAGGCCTTCTTCGCCCGCATCCGCGATTTGCTGGATGTGGTTCACGACCGCCTCATTGTTGATGGTCAATTCGGTGCCAAGGCCGCCAAAGCCGTTGGACATGGTGCCGATCTGGATATCATGCCATGCCGAGTAGTTTTCGATCTGCGTCCAGGACTGCCAGCCAAAACCAACGGGCGAGGGCACACCTGCGGCTTTGAGAACGCGCGCCGCTTCCCAGACCTCATCCCATGTGGTGGGAACCTCTAGGCCGTTTTCTTCAAGAAGCGTGATGTTATGCCACAAAACGGGCGTGGATGAGTTGAAGGGCAGCGACAACAGATTGCCGTCGGTGTCCGAGTAATAGGAGATCACGGCGGGCAGATAGGCGCTCTCGTCAAAGGCGAGGCCCGAATCCTCGAACAATTGATGCACGGGGTAGATCGCGCCATTGCCAGCGGCCGACATCATGGTGGCGGTGCCAACCTCGAAAACCTGAACGATATGGGGCTGCTCGCCCGCGCGGAATGCTGCAATCGCGCTGGTCATCGTGTCGGTGTAATCGCCCTGATAGACGGGGACGACGGTGAATTCATCTTGTGTGGCGTTGAAATCGGACGCGAATTGATCAACGCGTTCGCCCAATTGGCCACCCATGGCGTGCCAGAATTGAACCTCGACCCGCTCCTGCGCAAAACTGGCTGATACGGCCAATGTGCTGATTGTGGCGGCAAGCACCGCTGTAGTGATTTTCATGGTTTTCTCCTCCCGTTGGCACGTTTTCTCCGTGCTCAACGTGATCTTAGGTGCATTTTTCGCTTTGCGGCAAGCCGCGCGTTACCGCTAACGACGTAACGTAACGCAGAGGTGAAGTTGAGATTTCAGTTTTATGACAAATCTCAGGCGGCCAATTCGATCCAGACAGGCACATGATCCGAGGGTTTTTCGCGCCCACGGATTTCCTTGTCGATGCGCACATCCTGCAGCAGATCGGCCGCCTGCGGGCTCAGCAAGAGGTGATCGATACGGATGCCGTCATTCTTGTTCCAAGCGCCTGCCTGATAATCCCAGAAGGAATAATGATCCCCGCCCAAAACGCGGGCGCGGAAGGCCTCGGTCAGGCCAAGGTTCAACAGTCTGCGAAAGGCCGCGCGTGTTTGGGGCAGGGCGAGGGCGTCTTGCTGCCAGACCTGCGGGCGGGCGGCGTCTTCATCTTGGGGGATGACATTATAGTCGCCCGCGAAAACCAAGGGCATCTCGCTGGCCAGAAGCACCTTGGCGCGTTCCTCCATGCGGGCCATCCAAGCCAGTTTATAGTCGTATTTCGGGCCAGGCGTCGGGTTGCCATTGGGCAGATAGAGGCCACAAACGCGGATCGCCTGCTCGCCTATGACGGTGGCCTCGATCCAGCGGGCCTGCTCGTCCTCAGCATCGCCGGGCAGGCCGCGGGTTACGTCCTCCAAGGGCAATTTCGACAAGATCGCCACGCCATTGAAGCTTTTCTGGCCGTGGGTTTCGACGTTATAGCCGCGATCCTCGAAAATCTCGCGGGGGAAGTTTTCATCAACGGATTTGATTTCTTGCAGCAAGGCGACATCCGGCTGCGCCTCGTCCAGCCATTGCGGCAGCGCATCAATGCGGGCTTTGATACCGTTGATATTGAATGTCGCGATTTTCATGGAAACCCCCGCCTGACCTTCTGCGCCCCACATATCGCGCGCAAGCTTCGATATGGCAAGCTCACGCTGTCGCATCCTTGTGAACTGGCTCAGATAGCCAAGCGCGCGCCTCGGGCTCTTCTTCGGGATTGAAAGCGCGGATAACCAGATTGGGGATGAGGAGGCTCTCGATTTGGGCCATTAACTTGTAAAAGGGCCAATCGCTGAGCAAAGCGATTTTGTCGATCTTGCGCAGCAGTCCCATCATCTGGCCAAAGTGGCGAAACTCCACGCCGATCGCACCTATGGTGGGCCATTCAATGCCGTCAGCGCGCATCAATAGATTTCCATGTGACATGGTCTCGACATCTTGGATGAGCATGTCCAGCGCAACTTCCATGGTCACCGCATCGATGGCGCCATGGGCTTCTATGACAAGGAGATTGGGGGCTTCGAGAGTGCTTGTGAAGATGGGCGGCGACATGGTCATTCCTTCGATGGATCGGGGAAAGACTGCGCCACCCGCATCTAGCGGGCCATGATCTAGGTCAAACGCGCCCTACATCGAGAAAGACGTGCCGCAGCCGCAAGACGAGGTTGCATTGGGGTTCTCGATGACGAAACGCGCGCCGATCAGCTCATCCGAGAAATCGATCACGGCATTGGCCAAAAAGGGCAGGGAGACCGCATCGACCACAACCTTTTGGCCCGCGCCCTCAATCACCAGATCGTCGGCTGCCGCCTCATCGAGCTTGATCTCATATTGAAAGCCCGAGCATCCACCCCCCTCAACCGCGACCCGCAGCGCTTTGGCGTCGCCTGCATCTTCATTGATCTCGGCCAAGCGGGCAAAGGCACGCTCGGTTACTTTGGGGGGAAGGGTCAGGGTCAGCGTCATGGGGTATATCCAAAGCCAGTGTCGCAATTGCGCTCTTGCTCATATATGGAAGCACAAAAGCTCCGACAAGGACAGAGGAGAAGCAAAATGCGCGCTGTTTATGCCTGCGACCCCAGCCAAAGCCGTGGACGATTGGTGGCCGAGGAGGAAAGCGCCTTTCGTTCCTGTTTCCAGCGAGACCGAGATCGGATCATCCATGCCTCGGCCTTTCGGCGGCTCAAGCATAAAACCCAAGTCTTTGTCGAACATGAGGGCGATTATTATCGCACGCGCCTGACCCATTCCATCGAAGTGGCGCAAGTCGCGCGCACGATATCGGGCACGCTTGGGTTGAATGCCGAGCTGACCGAGGCGGTGGCGCTGGCCCATGATCTGGGCCATACCCCCTTTGGTCATACGGGCGAGGATGCCTTGGCCGATTTGATGGCCCCCTATGGCGGGTTCGATCATAATGCGCAGGCCATTCGCATCGTCACCGATCTTGAGCGTCACTATGCCGATTTCGACGGGCTCAACCTGACATGGGAGACCCTTGAGGGGATTGCCAAACACAACGGTCCTGTGGCTGATCCCGTGCCTTGGGCCTTGGCCGATTACACCGCGCGCCATGATCTGGAACTGTCCACCCATGCCAGCGCCGAGGCGCAAGTGGCCGCCATCGCCGATGATGTCGCCTATAACCACCATGATCTGCATGACGGATTGCGAGCCGAGTTATTCTCGACCGATGAATTGATCGAATTGCCGATCCTGCGCGACTGTTTCAACGCGGTCGACAGCAAATACCCCGATTTGAACTACTACCGCCGCCGCCATGAGGCCTTGCGCCGTTTCTTCGGCGTTTTGGTCGAGGATGTGATTGCCTATGCGCAAACCGCGCTCTCGCAGATTGATCCGCAAAGCGTCGATGATATCCGCGCGGCAGGGCGGCCCGTGATCCAATTCTCGGAGGCGGTGTTTCACGACCTCAAGGAAATCCGCGCCTTTTTGTTCACGCGCATGTATCGCGCGCCCTCGGTGGTCGAGATGCGCGCCGAGGTCACGCGGGCCGTCAATGAATTATTCCCGTTTTTCATGGCCCATCCCGAAAACCTGCCCAAGCAATGGCGCAAGGATGTGGCCGCGATCAGCTCGGAAACAGCATTGGCGCGGATCGTGTCTGACTACATCTCGGGCATGACCGATCGTTTCGCCCTGCAAAGCCATCAAGCCCTTTTGGGTGATGACCAAAGTTGATTTCCGCCATGACGGCTGTGAGCATGCGAGGGAGATTGGGACGAAAAATGGCCCAATTGATTGACCTTCGCGCGCGCCATGCTATTCCCGTCAGATCAGTTCAAGGACCCATCTGTAATGACGCTATTTGCCGATATTCGCGCTCTCGTGACCCAATGCCTCGATGTGATGGCGCGTGAGGGCGCGCTGCCCGCAGGCCTCGATTATGCCAATGTGGCGGTCGAGCCGCCGCGCGATGCAGCCCATGGCGATATGGCGACCAATGCCGCGATGGTCTTGGCCAAACCCGCAGGCCTCAAGCCGCGCGACATCGCCGAGGCGCTGGCCCCCAAGCTGATGGAAGACGCGCGCATCGAGAGCGCCGAGGTCGCAGGGCCGGGCTTTTTGAACCTGCGTCTGTCGGCCCAGACATGGCATGGCGTTGTCGGCGATGTTCTGGCGAAAGGCGCTGATTTCGGACGCTCGGATATGGGGCAGGGCAAATCGGTCAATGTCGAATATGTCTCGGCCAATCCGACAGGTCCATTGCATGTGGGCCATACCCGTGGCGCCGTATTTGGCGATGCGCTGGCCAGCCTGTTGGATTTCGCGGGCCATAAGGTCACGCGGGAGTATTATATCAATGACGGTGGTGCGCAGGTCGATGTCCTCGCGCGCTCGGTCTATCTGCGCTATCTTGAGGCCCATGGCCAAGAGGTTGCCTTTGCCGATGGCACCTATCCAGGTGATTACCTGATCGAGACAGGCAAGGCGCTGAAAGAGAAGGTCGGTGAGGCCTATATCGACCAGCCCGAAGAGGTTTGGCTTGAGGATGTGCGCAGCTTCTCAACTGATGCGATGATGGATTTGATCCGCGAGGATCTGGCCCTGCTTGGCGTCAAGATGGATGTGTTTTTCAGCGAAAAATCGCTCTATGGCACGGGATTGATCGAAAAAGCGATTGATGACCTCAAGTCCAAGGGCTTGATCTATCGCGGCACATTGTTTCTTAATGATGCCGAAACCACCGAG
>ENA-OUOG01001545-OUOG01001545.1-marine-metagenome-genome-assembly--contig:-NODE-1545-length-26283-cov-5.678318_pt1 | contig 26283 bp, 11 predicted proteins | sample MGYA00248635_ERZ508505 | MGnify/ENA primary metagenome ERZ508505 (study PRJEB26176, sample SAMN06267871) | marine metagenome | isolation source: Saanich Inlet, British Columbia, Canada | place: Pacific...
GACGATGACGGTCGTGCCGTTCCCGCCGGAGGCGTCTTCTTCTTCGAGCGCGTTGATCCGCACTTCTCGGCGACCCTCGGCGGTTTCGTACGCGCGGAAATTCGTTCCGCGCCCTCCACGCGTCGCGCGCCGTTCGCGCACCCCGCGCTCGGGGTGGCGTTCGCGCTCGTCGCCGTCGAAGCCGTGTCTGCGAAGGCGTCGCCTTCGCAGCCGCCGGATTACGCGTGCGGCTGGGCGTTGTGTCCGCGTTCGGAGGCGGGGTACTACCACCACCTGCGCGTGTCCCCCCCCGCGACTGTTTTCGAAACCCCCGGGACCGCGGACCTGGGACGCGTGCGCGTCACGCGTCACGGCCCGTGGCGCGCGCTGTGGCTGGACGGCGTCGAGCAGGGCTTGGCGTACGACGCGAGCTTCCGCGAAGACTTTTCGCAAAAAAATGTATTTCGACACGATCCAAACGCGCTGGGGTTTGAGTACGTGCGCGCGATGGCCACCGCGGCGGTGGCGTCGGCGGGCGCGGCGATTTCGGAGGGTGGCTTTTTTGGAGACGACGACTCGAAAAAAAAACGACGTCTCCGAACCTTGTGCGTGGGGCTGGGCGCCGGGTCTCTGCCCGCGTTTCTCGCGAACGCGTTCGTTCGCTCGGCGGGGGTAAGGTTCCACGTGGAAGCCGTGGAGATTGACCGCGCCGTCGCCGCCGCCGCGCGCGACTGTTTGGGCGTGGCGTACACAAAGCGCGACGACGACGATGACGATGACGATTCCGATTCCGACGCCGACACCGACGCCGACGCCGACGACGCGTCGCGGAAACCGCGCGTTCGTTCGTTCGCGTTGCGGCTGGACGACGCCGCGCGCTACGTCGGACGCCTGGCCGCTTCCGACGCGGGACCGAATACAGACGAGACCGAGACCGCGGGTTCGGGCGAAGACCGGGACCGGGACCCGTCCGAAAAGAAAGAGAAAGAGAAAGAGAAAGAGAAAGAGAAAGGAAAAAAATTCGCGTTGGTGCTCCTGGACGCGTACGACGGCAAGGGGGAGATTCCCGCGCACTTGCGACGACGCGCGTTTCTGCGCGACGCGCGGCGTTTACTCGCGCCGGGCGGCGCCGTCGTGGCGAACTGCTTCTACGGTCCCCCCGGGTCGCGCGCTCACTTCGATCTGCTGGCGTTCTGCGAGGCGCTCGGAGGCGAGGTCGAGGACGCGTGCGCGGTGCGCGTGCGCTTAGTCAAAGTGGAGGGGCAGGAGTCGAACGTCGTCGTCGTGGCGGAGGCGACGGAGCGGAAAGGAACGCGTCGGGCGGGCGCATTCGGCGGGCGCGCCGCGGTGCGCGACGCGCTCGCGGCCGCGGCGGCGCGCATGCCGGCGGAGGCGCGCGCGGCGCTGTGCGACGGCGACCGCCTCGAGGTCTCGGGGGAGCTCACCGGGGTGCGCGACACGCGGGAGGCGGATGGCGAAGCGCCGGCCGTCGCGGCGCCGAGGCGTTGAAACGGTTGAAACATGGAACAGTTTTTTTCGTGCGAGAGGAGGCGAGCGGTCGAGTTCGGCCGAAACCGAGCGTTTTTTTTCGTTGGCGCGCTCACAGCCCGGCTGTTTTTTCTTGGACGCGCCATTCCCCCGCGCACCTGCACGATGCCCACCCACGGCACGCACACCCCCGACGTCCCGTACCAGCCCTCGTCCGACATGGCGTGGGGCGCGCGCGGCAACGAGCGCATGAAGAGCGCTTCCGACCGCGAGTACGAAGAGCGGGTGCGTTCGCGGCAGAGGCGATGTTCGATTCTTCCCTCGGAACAACCTAGGCGCGGCGGGAGGAAGTCCTTGTCCATGCTGGACGTCGCGTTCAACGTGGCGAACGCCATCGCCATCACCTCGAAACTCGTTCGGTGGATCCTGGGCACGTTCTTCTTCGTGCACAGGAAGCTGTTCGGGATCGCGCTGGTGGTCCTCGGCCAGGCTGCGCCCGGGAAGGCGAAGCGCGCGTTTTAGGAGGCGAAAACGCGCGAGACGACGTTCGGAGGACGGTCCGTGGTCGAGACGCGCTTTCGCCGAAAAATGACTTTTTTGCGAAAAAACGCTCACCGCCCCGTCCCTCGCTCTTCGTCCGCAGGCTGCCGCGTCCAACTGCTCCAGCCACTGGACGCACCACGACATATTCCTCGAGGGGAACTACGAAGTGCGCCTCAAGGACAAGGACAGCACGTTCGTGCCGAACGTCGGGAACCTCGCGCCGAGACCGGCGAAGTGGTCCGCGGCGCGCTTCAAAAACCAACCGGGAATGTAGTGACTAGAGTTAGTCGACGAGTGACCAGAACGACGCGTCTTCGAACGAGCGAAGCGAACGCGGAGCGCGTAGGTAGGTCTGTGATGATGTCGGTGTGTAAACACGAAAAAAGCTTCGTACTAGTCCCCGCACACGGTCACGACGATCTCGCGCGTCTCCCCCCCTGTCCCGCGCTCGCAAAAAAAAACCGCCTGGTCGTCGCCCAGCGCGAGTTTCCCGTCTGAAACCGGGAGCGTCGCCGACGCCGACGCCAACGACGCCTTCACCTTCTCTCGTAAGTTACTCGACTCCGTTTCACGAACGGCGTCGTCCAGTGCGTTTACGAACGACGTTCCGAACGTAGGTCTGGAAGAACCCACGACAACGAAAGCGCCGGAAGAGCCGTGCCGCACGAAGACGTTGACTAAACCGTTCGTGACTCCCGATTCGGAATCCGTCGTTCGCGACGCTTCGCGAACGACGTCTCGCAGTCGCTCCGTCACGTCGACGCATTCGTCACCGGCGTCCATCGCGAGCGCCACCTGGTATGCTTTCCTGCAGCGCACTCTAGTGACCACCGCGTCTCTTGTCGCGCCCGAGCCCCCGAACCCGCCGCCGCTCCTGTGCTCGCACAGCAAAACGCCACGTGTCGGGGCCTCCCCGACGCAAGCGTGTCCGCCGAGGTCGACCGGGACGGTCAGAGAGGCGCCCACGAGCGTGCTCTTGACGTGCGCCGGCATGTCGTCGTCGCCCTCGTCCGTGTGCCGGAACGTCACCGCGCCTCCCGGGTAGTTCCAGGACTCGGGCACGAGTTTGTTCAGGGCGCTCTCGATCGCCGAACGCACGGAATCGTCGTTCGCGTCGTTCACAGTCAAACTAGCGCTCGTGTGTTTGACCAGCACGTTGAGCAAACACGCGCCGGAGTTTTTTTTTTCGTCACCAACGTCGTCAACGCCGGCGAAGGCGGCGTCGATGGCGTCGCCCGCCGGGTGGCATCCCCGGCTCGGCGCGTTTAGCCGTACGTTCTTGGTCGTTTTCGTGTCGCCTTTGTGGTCCACCAGCGTGGCCACCACCTGGACCGGCCCGGCGTTTGACGCCAGCAGGTAGAGGCCCTGCCACGTGCCGAGCGCCAGCCGGCCGTCGTGCACCGGGAGGTCTATTGAGCATCCCACCAGCGCGGCTCTTTCTTCGTCCAGACCAACAGGGACGATGGCCTCCAGCGCGTTCTGCATGTCCGTGCGGACGTCGGGGTCGCAGTTCTCGTTCACCGTCAGCGCGCCGGTGGCGGATCTGAGGAACAGGTTCACCATCCCCACGCGCACGTCGCGCATCTCGGGGAGGCTCGCGCGGAGCGTGTCCGTCCAGATGAAGATGCCCCGCGACTTGGGATCGAGCGTGATGACGCGCTGGGTCCAAGCCGACTCGAGGTGGGCGGGTGGCGTCGTGCCCTTGGGGACGGAGGAAACCGCGGAGACGACGGTACCGCGCGAGCGCGGCATGGCTCGGGGAGGCGCGAAGAGAGCGCGCGTCGCGGTCGAAGTCATCGAGGGCGCGCGCGCGCGAGTGAGACACTGCGACTTCTTGTCGGTCTCTCGGACTGACACGCCGTGTTTTCGTCATCTTCCGAACGACGAGCGCGCGCGGGTTGTGTCGCGGAACACAGCGCGGCGCGCGCGCGGACGCCCCGATGCCCCTCGTCGCGATGGTTTCGCGCGCCTGAAATCTGACGACGACAGTCCAGCATGGCGGACGACGCCGCGGGCGAGACCCTTCGCGTTCGCGCGAAGGACCTCACGGGTGCGTGTCGGAAGCGACGACGGCATCGCGCGCGCCCGAATCTCCGCGAACGCATCGTCCCGCCTCCTCGTCTCGACCGCGGCGCGACAACGCTGACACTCCCCGCCACCTCCGACCGATCGTTCCCTCCCCTCCGTCGCAGGTCGCACCGCGTCCCTACGCGTCCCTCCGCGCGCGTCCGTGGACGAGGTCCGCGCCTCCGTCGCGCGCGCGCTCGGCCAGCCAGGATGCCGCGCGCGCGTGCTCGTCGGCACCTCCGGCGAGATCTCCGGCGCGGCGCCGTTCCGCGACGCGATCCGCGCGGCGCCCGCGGAAGCGACGCTCACCGTCGTGGGCTACGCGCGCGTCAAAGAAAAGAGGAAGGACAAGAAAGCGACGGCGGAGCCTCTCGGCGTGAGCGCGACGGTGCTGGCGCGACGAAGCGCGACGAACGCGAAAGAAAGCGCTTTTTCGTCGCCGGCGACGAGTCCCGGGCGCCGCGCGCGCAACTACATACGCGAAACCTTTCCGGACGAAGAAACAGACGACGGCTTTAACGGCGTCGCGTACGGGTACGATCCGCTCGCCGATCCGCTCGCCGCGCCCGTGGGGGGACACGCGCGCGCGAAAATCTCGCGGGCGCGTTCGTCGACGCGCGCGCGGACGGAGGAAACGGCGGAGGAGACGCTCGCTGACGAAGTCGTTCCGCGCCGAGAAAAAACAGCCGAAGATTCGGACGGAACGAAACGGACGCGAAACGGACGCGACGACGCGAACCCCACGCCGAGCGCCGGCGACGCGATATGGGCGGTGCTCCGCGACGAGGCCGCGGCCGCTGCGGTGGGCGCGGCCGAGGAGCGCCTCGAGGAGCCCGTCGAGGCGATGGAGGTGGACCTCGGGGCCGCCGGCGACCCGGACCCGGAACCCGAACCAAAACCAAAACCAAAACCAAAACCAAAACCGAAACGTAAGCGCAAACCGAAAGAAACCGGCGCGCCCGAAGCGCTTCGCGACTGCCGAGACCGCGAGTTGTCCCCTGGGATTCTCGAGAGCGTCCCCGGGCTCCCCCCGTGCCTCGAGCGCATCGCCAAGGCGTACGACGCGACGACCGCGATCGTCGCGTTTCTCAGGGCGCAAAGAGTCCGGTCCACGTGGTCGCAGATCGAGCCCGCCGTGCGCGGCGCGGCGACCCTGGAGGACCTCGGCGCCGCCGCGCGTCTGTGCCCGCGCGCGCTGCGGCTCGCGCGTCGCGTCGTGGTACCTTCGGCGGAGGCGGAGGAGACGCGGGCGGTCGAGCGTGACTGTCCAAACGACCAAACGCGAACCCCGTCGGCTGACCGGATGAAGGACACGCTGGTTGAGGTTTTTGACGCCGACGCCCGCGCGCGGGGTGACGCCGAGGACGAATCGTTTGGAGGCGCGCTCGACGACGACGTCCGCGACCCGAACACGACGAGTCCCGCGCGACGCGCCGTCGTGCACGGCTCGAGGACGTCCCGAGCGACGTACGCGGTGGGAGACGCGGAGAACGCGGGAATCCCGGCGGGGACGCGAAAAATAACAACAACGTCGGAAAGGAATCGGGGACGCGGCGGCGTCTCCGGCGAAGCCTTCGCGCGACGCGCCTCCGCCGCGTTTCGCGCCGCGCTCGGCGGACTGGTCATCGCCGAGGTGGACCACCTGATGGACGAGCAGGGTCTCGCCTCGGACGACGCCTGGGCGCGCGTCGCGAGCGCCGGGCTCGAGACCTTCGTGACGCGCGCGGCGGCGATCGCCCCGCAGGACCCGCGCGCCGAGGACGACTCGCGGCCGGTTGACGCTTTCGCGGCGCCTTCCGTTCCCGCGCCTTCCGTCATGACGCGCATGAACGCCTCGACGCACTCCGATACGACTCTAAAGAAGCGCCCGCGGAACGGTAAGCGCGGAGTAGGGCGGCACGTCTGCGAGCGGTGCGACGCGCTCGACGTCGAGGCGTTCATCGAGCACATCACCTCGGGTCCCGGCGCGCTGGGCGCGCGGGGCGCGGAGGTGTCGACGGGCGCGGCCGGCGCCGCCGCGAGTCTCGCCGGCGGGTGCGTGGAGCACCGTCGCGACGAGCCCGCCCGCTCTGCGCGTTTCGGCGCCTCTCTGGTTGACGTCTTATCACCTGCCACGGTCGCCGCGCTCGCGGCGACGGGCGTGCGCGCGGACGCGCTGTTCAGCCACCAGAGTTCGGCGATCGCGGCGGCGCTTCGCGGCGACCACGTCGTCGTCGCCACCGGTACGGCTTCCGGAAAGTCGGCGTGCTACAACGCGCCCGCGTTTGATTTTTTGTTCGGCGACCCGAACGCGACGGCGCTGTACCTGTTCCCCACCAAGGCGCTGGCAAGGGACCAGCTCGGCAAAATCGACAAGATGCGTTTAGGCGCGGCGGAACGCGGCGACGATTCATACCACCCGTTTGACGTCGGCGCGTACGACGGAGATACGCCTTTGGATGAGCGCGCGCGCATTTTCGAAAACTGCCGCATGCTCGTCACCAACCCCGACACCCTGCACGTCTCGCTTCTGCCGAACCACAAGAAGTGGCGTTCGTTCTTCGCAGGGCTCTCCGTGGTGGTCCTGGACGAGGCGCACGCGTACCGCGGCGTCTTCGGATCGCACGTCGCGCTTTTGCTCCGGCGGCTCCGGCGCGTTTGCCGCGAAGTCCACGGCCGCGATCCGGTGTTCGTGGTGACGTCGGCGACCATCGGCGAGCCGCTGCGGCACGCGGTGGATCTCGTGGGCGCGTTCCCACGGCTCGGTGTGCGAGGCTCGGAAGATGGCCGTATGGCGGAAGAAGGCGACGAGATTCTCCGCGACGAGACGAAAAAGCGCGCGACAGAAAAGCGCGGGTGGACCGCCGTGACGGAGGACGGGTCGCCCCGCGGCGCTAAGACGTTTCTGATGTGGAACCCCCCGAAAAAAGACGCGCCGGACGCGCCGCGCGCCGAGAGACTTGAGCGGCGCGGCGGGAAGACGTCTCGAGTCTCGACGCGCGTTGTGACGCCGCTCGACAGGGGGAAACGAGCCGTGGCGGAGAAACTGCGCGCGGAAGAGCGTTTTCCGAAAAAAAACGCGGCGGAGGCGGACGAGACGAAGACGACGCGAGTCGACACTCTTCCGCCTTCGCCTTCGATCGGTTCCGTTTCTTTCGCGACAAAGAGCGGCGAAAAAACGTCAGTTTCAAACCGAGCCTCGCGACTTCCCCGCGGTCGCGTCTCGCCCATCGTGGAGATGGCGCACCTGCTGGTGGAGTGCGCCCGACACGATCTGCGCGTGATCGCCTTCTGCAAGACCAAGAAGCTGTGCGAGCTCGTGCTGCGGTACGCGCGCGAGCTGCTCTTAAACTCGAACGGCGCGGCGTTCCTCCAAACCGTGCGCGCGTACCGCGGGGGATACACCGCCGGCGACCGCCGCGCTACCGAGAGCGCTCTGTTTGACGGGTCGCTTCGCGCCGTGGCCGCGACCAACGCTTTGGAGCTGGGCGTTGATGTCGGCGTTCTGGACGCGACCCTTCACTTGGGTTTCCCCGGCTCGACGTCCTCGCTGACGCAGCAGGCTGGCCGAGCCGGGAGGAGAGGCAAACGCGCGTTGGGCGTGTACGTCGCCTTCGACGGACCGCTGGACCAGTACTTCATGCGTCATCCCGAAAAGTTGTTCGAGGCGGCGCAGAAGGAACGCGCCGCCATCGATTGCGCGAACCCGGCGATTCTCGCCGCGCACGTCGCGTGCGCGGCGTACGAGCTGCCTCTCGACCCGCGAGCGGAGGGGGTCGACGCGAGGACGTACTTCCGCACGGACGCGAGGATTTCGGCGCGCGAAGAGGACGGCGAGCGAGACGACGACGACGGCGGAGACCGACAAAAAAAAGGCGAAGAACGGATGAGCGACTTCCGCGTCGCCGTCGACGCGCTCGTGCGCGACTCGAAGCTGGCGCGCGACCCGCGCGTCTGCGCGAGCCGCGCGGGCGACTTGCGTCTGCGCTGGGTGGGCGACGTCTCCTCGCGCGGCCCCGCGTTCGGCGTGAGCGTGCGCACGATCGAGAGCGAGCGGTACCGCGTGGTTGACGTCGACACCGGTTTGACGGTGGAGGAGATTGAGGCGTCGAAGGCGTTTTGGACAGTGCACCCGGGCGCGGTGTACCTGAACCAGGCGCGCACGTTCCTGGTCAAGTCGCTGGACGTCACCGAGAAAGTCGCGCGCGTGCGCCGCGCGGACGTCAAGTACTTCACCAAGAGCGTCGACCGAACTTGGCTCACGCTCGTGGACAACTCCGGCTCGAGGGCGGCGTACCCCGACAGGCCCCTCGGCGCCTCCGGCGTTCCGTTCGCGTTTGATCCGATGGGATCGTCTTCAGACGCGTCCAAAAAAAACGCGAGAGCCTCGTCGGCGCAAACCGCGCCGTGCGAGGTGGTTATCGAGTTCACGGGTTTCCGCAAGGTGCACCAGGGGACGGGGGCTTTCTTTGACGAGGTTTCTTTCGCGCGAGACATGCACGTGGAGCTTCCGAAGGTGACGTTCCGCACGGTCGCCACGTGGGTGCGCATCCCGGAATCCGCGCGGAGGCAAGCGAAGGCTTTGGGAATCGCATTCGACGAAGCCGCGCACGCCGCGTCGCACGCGCTTATAAACGCGCTCCCGCTTGTTTTGCTCGCCAACCACGCCGACGTCGCCGCCGAGTGCTTCGCGGCCTCTCGGTCCGGGGCGTACGCGCCGCGGCGGCTGCTGCTATACGACAAGCACCCGGGCGGCGTCGGGATCGCGAGACGAGCCGCGCCCGTGTTCCTGGATCTCATGAGGCTCGCGCTCGAACGCGTTTTGGCGTGCGACTGCGGCGAGGCGGAGGCGGAGGACGACAAGTACTGCGGCGACGGCGACGAAGACGAAGACGGCGAGAGCGACGGCGCGGATCTGTGTCGTCCGGTTCCCTCTCTCAGCGGGTGTCCCGGGTGCACGCACTACGCGTCGTGCGACCACTACAACGACGGCCTGGATAAGCGGGGCGCCGTCCTCGTGCTCCGCGAGACCATCCGCGTCGAGGAGCTGAGGCTGCGGGGGCTCGCCGCGGGAGACGACGAGGGGAAAAGCGGCGGGTTCGTCGACGACGCCGCGATGAGTGTCCTTAGCTAGTAGCTCTAGAAGGTAGTCTATGCGTAGGAGGTGTAGGATGGTGCTGTTTTGTGATGTCTCTTAGTGGTCTTACGTGTACAACGACGGAGGAAACGAGCGCGATCGTCGCTCGAGTCAGTCGTGGAAGCCGAAGTAGCCGCGGATGGTGAACGGCTCCTGCTTGATCTCGGGCTCGAGTTTGATCTCGGGCTCGGGCTTAATCTCGGGCTCGGGCTTGACCTCGGGCTTGATCTCGGGCTCGGGCTTGATCTCGGGGTCGCGCTTACGCTTCCGCGACGGAGCCGGCTGACCCGCGCGAGCGGCTTTGCAGGTCGCGCACTTGTATTTGTTTTTGCCGTGCGGGCACGGGTTGCAGGCCGCGCAGTTGACTTTCAGCTTGCCATGCGGGCAGGGGTTGCAGTCCACGCAGTGGCGTTTCAGCTTGCCGTGAGGGCAGCCCTTGCAGTCCACGCAGTCGCCTTTCCGCTTGCCGTGAGGGCAGCCCTTGCAGTCCGCGCAGTGGCCTTTCCGCTTGCCATGCGGGCAGGGGTTGCAGTCCGCGCAGTTGCCTTTCACCTTGCCATGCGGGCAGGGGTTGCAGTCCGCGCAGTTGCGTTTCACCTTGCCATGCGGGCAGGGGTTGCAGTCCGCGCAGAAGTACTTCAGCTTGCCGTGCGGGCAGCCTTTGCAGTCCGCGCAGTTCTTCTTCACCTTGCCGTGCGGGCACGGGTTGCATACCCGGCAGTGTGTTTTCTGTTTCCCGTGCAAACACCGCTTCCTTCCCATCGCTCGCGGTCGATCGCGTGGCCCTCCGCGCGTGCGCCTCTCCCGCGCGCCGCGACGTGTGGTCGCAGAGAGGACGACGTCGTGGTTCAAAAGGACGTCGTGGCTTTTCGTCTGACCCGAGAAAACGACAGCCCGCTCGATTTTTTTGAACGAGGTGGTCCTTTCGGCCTCGCCCGCACACCGCGCCGCGCGCTCGGTCCGCATGGAGGCGCTGCGGAACCTGCCTTCGCGCGGGTGCGGGTTCACGCGAGTGGGCTTCGGGCTCGAGCCTCTCGATTCCGACTCGGCCGCGTCCCCCTCGCCGCGTCTGGAGCCCCCGCTCGACCTTCCCGGCGTGGCGTACGACTCGGCCGGGAATCTCCGCGGGTACGTCTGCGACCACAACGCCGCGCCTCCCGCGCACCAGTACATCACCACGGACAAGACCAACGTGCTGATTCGCGTGTTGACGCAGAAGCGAAGCAAGGACGCGCTCGCGGGACGCGGCGCGGGTGCCTCCGCCAACGCGCCTCGCGTCCCCGTCGGGTCGTCCGATCACGTCCAAAGACCGCGCGGGCCCCCGGGGCTGGAATCGCGCAAAGAAAAAGCTTTTTTCTCCGACTCGCGCGCCGCGGAGGCGTCGGCGCGACGCCCGGCGACCACCGGCCTGGAACGCGCGGCGAAGCGCCCGAACACGTCGAGCGTCGGTCAGGGCGACACGACGCGTGTGACGAACGCGAGATTCTCGGAGGACTCGCGAGGTGAGAATCAAGACGTTCGAACCGAGATCGGAGGCGAGAATCAAATCGCCGCCGATCTCGATCTCGCCAGTCTGAGCGTCGCGCAGCTCCGTTTGTTTCTCAACAAACGCGGCGTCGGCGGCGCGGCGGTGGCCATCGCGGGCAAGCCGCAGCTCCTGGCGCAGGCGCGCACTTTACTCGCGAAGAACGATACCGAATAGCGTGCGTTACCTTCGTACATACCTCTCGCCATGGCTGCGACCGACGAGACGAGAAAAAAAGAGCCGAACAAAAAAAAGAAAGCTTCGTTCGACGGGACGGCGGACGCGTTTTTGTTCGCGGCGGGCGCGGCGGCGTTTGCGGCGCGGTGGGAAAAGAAAAGAACAAAAGACGAAGACGCGTCTTCTTCGTCGGCGAGCTCTTTGGCGTGTGAGGTGACTGTGCGCTGGGTGGATGAGCCCGACCCGCTCGTACGCCGCCGCGTCGCGCCCGGGTACCTGGTGCTCGAGGGCGCGCGAGTGGACGTCGTCGAGGACGACGTGTTCGAGGAGGACGTCGTCGAGGAGGACGACGACGCCTTTTTCCAAGACGCCGCCGAGGAGGACGACCAAGCGGCGCGTTTTCGTTTTCCCGCGAAGGAAAAGGAGGATCACGAAACCGAAACCGAAAACGCCAAAGGACAAAAAACGACGCTTTTGTTTTCGTACCACGCCGTGTACAGCCCCTCGTACCGCGCACCCGTGCTTTTGGCTCGCGCGCGGCGCGCCTCGCCGCCGCGCGCGACGCTGACGCGCGCGGAGCTGGACCGAGCGCTTACAAACGCCGATCCGGGCGGCGTCGGATCGACGACAGATTCGCTCGAGCGTCCGCGCGGCGTCTCTTCGTTCGCCGTCTCCGCGTCGCCGCGGTCGGTGTTCGCGCCGTGGGAGCACCCGCACGCGGTTTCGTCCGGTTCCGGGGACACGGGCGGGTGTTGGCTCGGGGCGCACCCCTGCGAGACGCCGGGGGTGATGCGGCTGTTGCTTTCGGCGTTTTCGGAGGAGGATGGCGAAGCGTTTGGCGAAGCCTCGGACGACGAAAAAGCGGCGAAGGACGCCGACGCGTTCGCGTCGGCGTTCTTCGCGGCGTGGTTCGCGTTCGCGTCGCGCGCGGCGCCGGGGTTGGGGTCGGTCGCGAGGTGAAGCGTTTCATCATCAGCTAGATACTACATGTAGACTACTCTTACGTTTTTATTTTTTCCGCGGCGAAAAGTCGAGGTCGGCGACGCCGAGCGCCTCGGCGCGGTCGACGACGACGCGCGTCTCCTCCGGGTCCAGGTTGGGTTGCGCGGCGAACAGCGCGCTGAGCTCGGCGAGCTGCGCCGCGTCCGCGTCGCAGTGTATTTCACGCACGAGCGCGGTTTTCAACGAAGCCTCGTCTCTGTGCAGACGCCACAAATCCTGCAGGCCCGCGACGGCTTCGGCGGGGGACGGCGTCGGGCCCAGCCGCACCGCCCCGGCGGCTGCCGGCTTGGAGGCGCCCAGCAACGCGGACGCGTCCTTGTGCGTCTTCTCCAGGATGGCCACCAGCGCGTGGAACAGGCGCATCTCCTCCTGCAGGCTCTCCAGCACGCGGTGCAGCGCCTCCGCCTGCGCGACGCGCGTCCGCGCGGGGAGGTCGGGGAACGCATCCGCCAGCGGCCCGAAACGCGCGTCGTCCGCCATGACGGGCAGACGCTCGACCACGCTCACGGCGGAGGCGAACAGGCCGGAGGCGCGCTTCTGCGCCGCGGACCAGCGGTCGAGCGTCGACACCGCCTTCGCGTACAGCGCGCGGAGTTTCTGGCGGTCCGCCATCCTCCGGGGAGGATGGCGCGCGCGCGCGAATGAATGTGGGATTCGGGCCAGAGGGCGACCGCTGGGACCGCCGGCTCGAGGAAAAAGATCAAGCCCGGGAAAAAAAAAAACCTTTCCTTTCCTCGAAAGTGCCGATTGGTCTACCGAGCGCCGCGCATTGCGCGTGTCGCGCGCACGAGCGCACGAGCGCGACGCGCGCGCGCGTCCCTCGTCGCTTCGTGCGCACTCAAGGTATTCACGGGAAAAGCGCGCGCGTTCGGCGCTCCGCCACGGAATCGACCCGAGCGTCTCCGTCGGGCGACATCCGCATCCTCGTTTGCGTCGCCATGCCTTTTTCGGCGAGCGCCCGAAACGACGTGTGGGACCACGACGCCGAGGGCGACGCGTTCGTCCCCCCCCCGCCGGCCACGCTCCCCGCGTCTCTGCGCCCGAAGCCCTCGCACGACGCGTGGCTCCTGCACGAGCTCGGCGCTCAAAACACACACGCGGCGGGTCCCGGGCTCGTGCGCCGGGGACGGCACGCGCCCGCGCGCGACGGCAGCGAGTCTTCCGATTTGCGCCGCGCGCGCGTTCGGCTAAAACAGCTCGAGCCCGTGTTGGACGACGCGCGGCGCGACGCTCGGCTGGCGGACCGCGCGCGGCGGACCGCGGAGTGTGAGCGCGACCGGGCGAACGCCTTGCTGGAGACGATGCGAGAAGAAACACGCGAGATTCTTAGATGCGCGGACGAACAAAGGCTCGCGCTTTGCGACGCGGAACGCGACGTCGCCGCGGCGCGACGGAGAAGTCGCGAGCTGGAAACGGCGCGCGACGAAGCGACAAAGAAGGTATCTTTGGTCGTTCTCGAGACGGAAGAATTACGGACGAACGCACAGAAACACGAAGAGACTGCCCAAAAACACCTCCGGGACTTAGACCGCTTACGAGCGGCTTTTCTGAGCGCGACGCAGACTTCAAAAAAAGACGCCGGGACGAACACGGCGGCGTTTTCTGACGCGTTTCACGACGTTCTGTCCGAGCGGTACAAATCCGGGTTTTCCGACGGCGACGCTTCGCGAGAAAAAGCGACGCGCGAAGTTTTGGAGCGGGAGAGGGAACTCGCCGAGGCCGCGCGGGACGCCGCGCACGCGCGCGCGTCAGACGCCGAGGCGCGCGTCGCGAGGCTCGCGGCGAGCCTCGAGCGGACGCGCGAAGCCGCGGCGGCGGAGCGCAAACGCGCGGCGGCGATAAACGCGACGCGCGACGCCGACGCGGCGGCGTCGAAGAAAAAGGCTTTGGCGGCGGAGAAAGCTTTGCGCGCGGCGGAGACGCGCGAGGCTGTGTTCCGCGCGAGGCTCGAGGCGATGGCGTTGGCGCTCGCCTCGAGAGTCAGGGAGACTGATTCGAGAAGATATGAACCGTCGAACGACGACCAATCGCCTTTCGGCGCAAAAGAAGTGCGCGTCAAAAGCCGCGTCGCGCCAAGAGCTCGCGACGCGGCTTTTGAAAAAAAGAAAAGAACGGGACGCGCTTCGAAACCGAGAAGGTCGTCTTCGGCTTTAGCGACGCGTTCGCGTTCGCGCGCGTCTTCGCCGGAAAGACGCGTCTTCGCGCCGGCGGCGACGCTCCGCAGCTCCGGAGATTCCTCTTCGGGAGGCTGCGAAACGAACGCGCCGGTTCGTGGCGGGAACCGCCACGACGACTGGCTTCCCGAGGTTCGACCGCCGCCGCGCATGTTAGCGTGACGCGACGACAAAAAGACGCTTCCCGCGAAAAAAAAGCTTCCCGCGTTTCGATGAAAAAGAAATCAAAATCAAAACTTGATCGTCGCCTCGTCCTCGGACGACGACGCCTCGTGCGTCCACTCCACCACCTTGGGCTTCGCCACGGAGAGCGCGCGGCTCCGCCGCGGCGGGAACGTCTCCTCCGGGTTCGCGGAAGAAGAAGAACCCCCGCCGGTCGCCTTGAAGAGCGCGGCACCGATCGAGCCCCGCCGATTGGCGGCGGCGCCGCGGCGGGTGGACCCGCCACCCGCGGGCCGCGGCGGAAACGTGTCTCCAGGTGACCCCCCGCCCGCAAACTGGACCCGCGGAGGGAACGTGTCGTTCGGGGACCCTCCCGCGCCTCCTTCCTTGTCTGTCTTGCGCGTTCCGAAGATGCTCCCCAAACTAGCGCGCGGGCTACTGACGTTCGCTCGGCGCGCGCTCTGCGAAGGGGATGCGCCCGCGCGGAACGCGGCGTCGTCGGCGATGGCGGAGCCCGCCAGCGCCGCCGCCTCGAAGTCGACGGCTTTGGATCGCGCATCCAGCGATCGCCGCCGCGGCGCGAAGATGTCTCGCTTGATGTCCCGCGCTAATATGTGCGCGGTCGTGCGGTCCAGCGAGCTCGTGTATATGTCCGATCCCTCGCTGGTCGCGGGAGGCGAGCCACCGAAGCCAACAAGCCCGCCCGTCCTCGGATAGGCGGCGCCAAAAAAATCAAGCGGCTCGCCCTCGGCGAGCGTCCTCAAGTCTCCGCCCGAGTGGGCGCGCGGGAAACCGTCTTCGTCTTCGTCTTCGTCTCGCGGGTTTCGAGATGACGCCTCGTTCGTTCGGCTCGACGCTCTGTTCCCCGCGCGCGTTTCCGAAAGGAACCGCGAGAACTCGGCGTCCGGGTCTCGCCCCTCTTCTTTGATGCGCGCGCGCGCCGCGCCGAGAGACCCGACGTTGACCGAGAGCCGACGGTTTTGGATTTTGGCGCTCTCCGAGTCGAGGTTCGCGTGCTCTCCGTTCGCCGCTCGGCTCAAGGTGAGCGGGTTCTTCCCGAACTTGCCCCAGCCGCTCCCCTCGAGCCCGGGCAGGTAGCTCGTGACTTTCGGGGGGGATGAGATGTTCCCGACCACCCCGGACCCGCCGGAGGACCCGAGGGTCCCTCCGAGCCCGGAGCCGTTCGGTCCGCCGCCCGCCGCGCGCGTCAGCGGCGCGCGCAAAATCGTCGCTCGCTCGTTCACCTGGAGCCACCCGCCCGAGCCACCCGCGCCGTCCGCGAACACGGACGCGCCGCTCACCACCGCGCCCCCGTCCGTGCTTCCCCTGCGGCTGCCGGTGCTCGACGTCGAACGCATCGCCTTGCCGTCCGGCGTGTGCACGGTCGCGCCGTGAGAGGACATGCCCATGCGCGCCGCGAGCTTCCCGAAGGCGGCGGCGCGGGACGAGTCGCCGCCGAACACCCGCGCCGCCGCCACGGGGTCCGGCGCCAAAACGCACGGCCCCACCAGCGCGCCCTCGGTTTCATCGTACACCTCACCCGCCAAAAGCACGACCAGCTCGCTCTGGGCGCCACCTTTCACGTCGCGAGACGCATCGCCGCCCACGCCTCTGCCCGCGTAAGGCCCGACGCGCGCGCCGATTTCCTTTCGGGAAATTTTCGCGCGCGTCACCGCCTGCCTCACCGCGCGCGCCGGCACCTCCGCCGACGCCAAGTCGTCGCGAAGCACCGTCGCCGCCAACAACCCGAACGCCGCGCGCCACAACGCATCCGCGGTGCCGTTCAACACGGAGACCCCGCCGTGCGTCGGAATCGCCGTCGCCGTCGCGGCGGAAGAAGACGCGGTGATGAGAGCCTCGGAGACGTCGACGACGGCGTCTTCCACCGTTTTTTTCCCGCGACCGTCGAGCGAGAGGCGCGCCGATCGCGCGTCTCCCGAGCGACGTTCGCCCGATCCGCGGTGCGTCGCGTCTCCCTCCTTCCCGTCGCCCAGCATCGCGCGCACGAGGTCCGGCGGCAAGACGAACGCCGTCACCGTGGACACCGCGCGAGCCTTGAAGCGCGCCGCGCCCGGCACAAGCAGGTCCGCCGCGCCCAGCGCCCAGCCGTACGACGTGGAAGACGCGCCGACGCGCAGGGGCGCTTTGCTTCCGCCGCCTCCGCCCTCGCCGATGGGCCTTGACCACTCGACGTCCACGACGCCTCGAGCTAACAGAAGCAGCCCCCCGGGAGGCACGCCGAGCGCGGTGGGGTCCACTAAGTCACCGGGGTACCGACGCACGAGATAGCTCGGCGCGTCTCGCGTGAGACGCTCGCAAAGCGTTACGTCGCGCACGCGCGCGGCGTGCGTCGGGTCCAACAGAGGCGACATGCGCATCAAGTCGCGCGGGTCTCTTGTTACCGGTTCCGGAGGGTCCAATCGTAATCGTCTCTGCGCCCTGGACACTAACGAGAGCAACTCCGCGGCTTCCGCTTCGGTGAGTAAACCAGACTGCACGTACCCTCGAGCGCTCCGCTCAGCCGTCGCTAAAAGACGTCGAGCCGTCTCTTCGGATTTCACAGCCGCCGCGAGCTCGGGCTCGTTCGTGCGCGCCGCGCGAAGGTACGCCTTCGCCGCGTCGGCGTCCCGCTCCGCCTCGGCGCGCACGCGTCGCGCGGCGACGTGCGCCGGGTCGCGCTCGGCGTCGCGCCCGTCGTCGCTGTCGTACAGCAAAGAGACGTCGTTGACGTCCGCCGAAGTCGACGCGGCGTCGCGTTTCTTGTTTTGTTCGGAAACGAGCTTTTGATCGGACGATTCCTTCTTCTCCTTCTTCCTATCGTCGACGGCGGAGCTCTCGAAATCGCCACCCGCGGAGGTTGGCGCGCCGGACCCGGCGCCGTCGAGGTGGCCGAAGATGGCGTGCGCGGCTTCGCGGCGCGCGTCGTGGAAGAGCGCGGCGGAGACGAGCGCGCGCCTCCGCGACCCGCCCGCGCCCACCGCCCCGGAGTGCAGAACCCACTGGCGCGTCCACTTGACGGCGTCCCTGAGCGGGCCCGGGAGACCTCGGTACAAACGTTTCCACAGCGAGCTCCCCTTCTGCGCCTTGCCGAGCACGCGCGAGCGCAGCGCGGTCCAGTCGCACAGAGGCGCGTCCAGTTCGTCCAGCGCGATGTCAGCGCACTCCACGAGCGTCTCCACCACTTCTTTCGTCGCGCGACCCTCTTCCAGGGACTCCCAGTACAGGACTTTCAGGTGCGCCAAGAAGCGCCCGCGCACGTCCCGCTGCCACACCGCGACTGAATCCTCGAAGTCGCGGCGCACCGCCAGCGACACCGCGGCGGCCAAATCGGGAGGCGGCGCGTTGATCTCGCCCAACGCGTTTTTGGCCACCACGGGAATCTCCGCGACGGGCGCCAGGCTCCTCGCGGGTTGCGGCGTCGGAGATTGATCGCCTCTTTCCTTCTTCGCCTTCTCGGCAGCCTCCGCGGCTTCCGCGAACGCCGCGAGATTGGCGATGGAGGACGCGGGGGTCATCGCGCCGCCCTTGGCGGCCACCTGGTCGGCGTCCGATCCGCGCCGCCGGTGGCGCGACAGGATCAAGCCGCCCGCGCCGCCGGGCCCGGCCGTCTCGAACGACCTCTGCAGAACGCGCAGATTCGACTCCGACGCGTCTTTGGACATGGCGGGAGACCCCGACGCCGCGCCCAGATTCGCCGTTTCCTCCGCGGAGGCGGCCGGGGGGGCTCGAGTGAACGCCGCCTTCACGCAGTCGCGGCAGGCGCGCGCGCACGGCAGACACCCGCCGCACGTGGCTTCGGCGGCTCGCGCGACGACGCGCCGCGCCGCCGCCTCCGCGTCCTCTTTCGCCTCCTCTTCTTCTTTTTCGTCCAGAAAGGGAACGAGCTCCGAGACGGCTCTGAAGTCCGCGGTGCCCATGACGTCGTCGTGCGTGGTGAGGTGCTCGTGGTACACGGCCATGCACTGACGCCGGATGTGCCTCCGCGCCTTGCGCACCGCCACCTGCACGCTCACCTCCGGCCGCGTCAGACCGAGCTTCTGCAGCAGAAAGCCGGTGGTGGTGCCGTTCACCGCCAGCGTGAGCACCACCACCACGCCCGTGCACAGCAGCGCCATGGGCCCCACTTTCTCGTCTGCGTACTCGGCATCGCCCTCGTTGACCGCGAGCGCCAACGCTAACCCGACCGCACCTCTCAATCCCCCCCACCAGCACACCGCGGCGTCGGCCAAGGTGAGCCCGTAGCCGCGTCTCGCGAGAATCGGGTACAGGATCCCGATCACCGCCGCGCGCGCGAAGAGCACCTCGAAGTACACGATGAGCGACCACCCGAGATCGGACGCGCGTAACGTCCCCGCCAGCGTACTTTCGTTCGTAGTCTTCGCGATGATCACGCCTGTCAAAATAAACAGCACGGTGTTGGCGACGAACGTTAACATCTCCCAGAAGTGGTGTAACGAGTGTTCCGTCTCGCCGGTAAAAAAACCGCGGCCAAACGCGCCGATGGAGACCCCCAACACGACGCACGCCAACACGCCGGATGCTTCGCTCTGGAACTCCGCGACGAGGAAGCACAAGTAGCACGCGAAGAGCGTCACGGAAATCTGCACGATGTGGTCCCCCGCCACGGCACCTAAACCGAGCCACGCGTGGCACCCGATCGCGACTCCGACGCCGACCAGGACCGAGCCGAAGGGCACCCAGAGAAAAAACGTCGCCACCTCGCCGGCGGTTTTCTGCGCGCCCTTGGCGATCTCGTTGAGCAGCGAGAAGACCACGATCGCGGTGCCGTCGTTAACCAGGCTCTCGCCCTCGATGATGTGCCCTAAACGTTTCGAAGCGCCAACCTCCTTCAACAGAGCCACCACCGCCACCGGGTCGGTGGCGGACAGGATGCTCCCCAGCATCAGGCTGCTGCCCCAGCCCCAGTCGTACGGCAGCGTCGCCTTGAGCAGCGCGCCGACGAGCGCGGTGCCCATGAGCACGCCCGGCCCGGCGAGCCACAGCACCTGCGTGGCGCATCTACGGAACGTGTGCCACTCCAGCGAGAAGGCGCTCTCGAAGACCAGCGCGGGCAGGAACACCGCGAGCATGGTGTGCGGGCCGATGTCCACCCAGATGTCCAGCGAGTCCCCGAGCGCCCCGAGGTCCACGTACGAGTGCAGGAACCCGAGCGCGAGGCCGACGAACAGGAGCGCGACGGTGTACGGCAGGCGCGAGTGCCTCGTCGCGCCGCGAGCCAGCGCGCCGAGCACGAGGCTCAGGAACAGGAAGTACAGCGCGTAGTACCCCACGTCGCTGTGGCCCGACGCGTGCGCCGCATCGGCCGCCGTGGCGTTCGGATCCTCCGCCGCGGTCGCCATCGCGGAAAGGATGACGGCCGACGGGCTCTGCCGAGAGCTCTCCCAAGAGCTCCTCGGGCGTACCCTACGCCACCGGCGCGCGGCGCGAGCGCTCGCGGTGGGGCGGGTCGGTCCAGACGCGCGGTCTCGACTGCCCCGAACCTCGCTCTTTTCCACGCGTCGCTCTCCGGGAAAGCGCGTGCCGAACTGCCGAAGATTGCGCGGCTTCCGGATAACGGTTTACCTCGGCACTGCCGACCCGTTCGGCACCGGCGCCGACTAACAATGACAAAATGTTCGGACCTGGCTCCCCGCACATCGAGCGGCGCGTCCTCGGTCCCGGCCCTTAGTCGCAACGCGTCGCGGCGGGACGGCGAGCATGGCAGCGGTGATGTCGAGACGCGCGTTGGCGTGCCTGTTCGCGGCGGCGCGACCCCGCGGCGGCGCGCCCTTCGCGTCCCCTCGAGACGCGCCGCTTCGGTGGCTCTCGAGCGCCGCGAAGGATCTCCCCGCGCGGGACCCCCGGCTGTTCTGCGTGGTGGGCAGCGGCCCCGCGGGCATGTACGCGGCGGACCGCCTGCTGACGCACTACGGCGCCTCCGCGCGCGTCGACATCCTGGACAAGAGCCCCGTGCCTTTCGGTTTGGTCCGCTCGGGCGTCGCGCCCGACCACGCGTCGACGAAATCGGTCGTCAATCGGTTCGAGGGCGTTTTGAGCGACCCCCGGGTTTGTTTCTTCGGGAACGCGGCGCTGGGACGCGACGTGTCCGTGGACGACCTCACGCCGCGGTACCACGCCGTGGTGCTGGCGTACGGCGCGACCGGGGATCGAACCCTGGACGTCCCGGGAGAAGACACGCTGCGCGGCGCCATCTCGGCGCGGCGGTTCGTCGGATGGTTCAACGGCGACCCGGAGGCGCACGGCGACGACGTCGAAACCCCGAAATCGGGCGGAGCGAAGAACGTTTCGTTGCACGACGAGATCACCGCTTGTTTAACACGACATGTAAGCGACGTGTCGGACGACGCAGATGTGTCGCACGACGACACCCGAAAAAAAGACGCTCCGACGGCTGTGATTTTCGGATTGGGCAACGTCGCGCTGGATTGCGCGCGCGTTTTATTACGCGACGTAAACGATTTGCGCGAGACGGACATATGCGCCGCCGCGTTAGAAACGCTCGAACGCTCTGCGGTAAAAAAAGTCGCGCTCATAGGTAGGCGCGGCGTCGCGCAGGCGGCGTTCTCGCCGAAAGAGCTGCGCGAACTCCTGAACCTGCCCGACGTCGACGTGCGCGTGTACGACGACGCGGTGACGGATTTAGACGAGGCGGACCTCGAGGCGAGCCGACCGCGCCGCCGCGCTCGCGAGGCGATCGAAAAGAGGAAAGCTAAAGGGAACGAAACGAACGAGATGCTCCAGAACGGCGATGCGCTCGAATCGATCGGAGTTGGACGGAAAAACCAAAACAGAAAAGAGCTCTCCGTGCGTTTCCTGCGGTCGCCGTCAAAGTTGGTGGCGCGCGACGACGACGCGACGTCGCTCGGGTCGGTGATTTTGGAGATGAACGAACTTTCCGGTCCGCCGGGAAAACGCCGAGCGGTCGGCACCGGCGCCACGGAGACGATACGAAACGTCGCGCTCGCGCTGCGTTCCGTGGGGTACCGCTCGAAACCTCTGGAGGAGCACTTCACCGTGAAATCGCACCACGAACCCGATCGGGAACCCGACCGGGAACCCGATCGGTTCAAGCAGTCCGTGCCTTTCGACGACGCGCGCGGCGTCGTCCCGAACGCGTTCGGCCGCGTGACGCAATCGGTCGCGCCGGCGATGGGCGGAGGCGAGTGGCAAGTCCCCGGGCTGTACGTCGTGGGGTGGCTCAAACGCGGACCACGGGGGATCATCGGTGATAACTTGATCGACGCCGAGGAAACGATCGGGGCGCTCGTCGCGGACGACGCGCGGGGTAAGTTGCGGAAACCGGATTACCGGTTTAAAAACCGAGGCGTAAAGACCTTGCTTGAGGCGCGAAAAAAGTCGTTCGTCTCGAAAGAGGGCTGGCGTTTGATCGACGCCGAGGAGAGACGAAGGGGCGCCGAGTTTGGGAAGCCGCGCGAGAAGATCACCAGCGTTTCGGAGATGCTCCGCGTCGCGAACGAGGGGGGGTGAAGGAGGTGGTAGATTTTATTGAGCGCGGTGGGAGGTCACAACGACTGCTTCACCCGTCCGTGATTACAATTTGTACACATAAAAAACTCGAAGGTGGTTTCGTCATGTTCGTCATCGTTGATTTCCAAATCCTCGTCATTTTTTAACACCCTTTTTCGTTGAAACACCCGAAGATATTCGGAAACGCGTGCGTTGTTCCGTCACTCGCGACCCGCGCCGCGCCGCACCGCACCTCCCACACTCGCAGAGCGACCCCGGTCGTGCATCCGCGAACCCGACGTTCCCTCCGTGCACGATGACATCCGGCTCCGCGTCGGCGACCGAGCTCACGCCCCTTCGCGATGGCGACGTAACCGCTTCCAAGAAACGATCTACGTACGTGAAAGTGGTCGCGGCTGTTGTCGCCGTCGCGGGCTGCGCTGCGGGCGCGTCGCACCTCACCGCCCCCGGTGCCTTCTCCTCGTCGGTCTCTCTCGGAGAGAAGTCTGTCGGAGAGAAGTCTGTCGGAGAGCACATCGCGATGGACAAGCGGCTCGGCCCCTTGACCTCGGACGCTCGCACAACCGCGCGGCTTGGAAATTTCCACACCACCGACGTCCCGGCTCCCGACTGCGCGTCGCTTTGCCTGGCGGACGATCTTGACTTGCAGATCGACTCCTCGTTTTGCTTCTCGGTCAACATGACGTGCATCGACAGCGAGTGCGGTTCGCTGCCGAGCGCCGACCGCGCGGCGTACGAGACGTACATCGCCGATCTCTGCGTCGACGGCGTCAACCAAGACCCCGGTCATCTGAGCTACGGCAAGTTTGACGAGGATCTTCCCGCGAACGGCGACGACGACATCACCAGCGACGGCGAGTCGACCATTGATGGCCAGCCCGACGAGGAAGACAAGTATTCTAATCTCGGCATGTTTCGCGCGGGGCCCGACGAGATCGCGTTCGACGCGAAGCCCTCGCTCGTGACGTGGCAGTGCGATCCTGAGGCGTGCGGAGCGCAGCACCCGACGGAGATGGGCGGCGTCGGACAGTACGTGGACGACGAGTGCGGCGCGTTTGGCGGCGTCGGGTGCGAGGGCGCGCTCGGAGGGGAGACGCAGTGCCGCGCGTGCTACATCGTCCCCCACGATGCCATGGACTTTCCCGGCAACCTCGGATACCCCCGCTGCCCGATGTGCGTCTGCGAGCAGTTCGGCAAGCCCGCGACAGATTGCATCTTGTGCTCGGGCTTTTACAAGTTTTTCAAGTTCGAAGTCGTCCGCGCGAGGGGCGGCTATCGCGGGAACGCGGCGGCGGTGAGGCATAACTGCATGCAGTTCGGCGAGCTCACGATGTTCGACATGAACGGTGACGTGATCCCCGTGGACGTTGGCTCATCAGTCAACCCCAACGGCAACAACCCCCCGCGCGAGGGCCCCGGCGGCGCCGTCGACGGCACTCTCAGTCTCAAGTTCCTCGACTTGAACTTCATCAGCAACGGCAAATCCGAGCTCATCTTCGCCGTGGCGGGCGAACCCGTGATGATTCGTGGGTACGAGTTCTTCACCGCGAACGACTCCCCGAGCCGAGATCCGATCGAATGGCGCTTCTCCGGCGGCCAGAGCGCGGACGGACCCTGGTACGAGTTCTCCCACATCTCCGACGCCGCGCCCCCGACGTCGCGCTTCTCCTCCTACGGCGTCTTCGACCCGTGCAAGGGCAACTAAAAAAATGTAGACTACCTTTTGAACGTACCGGTATGCATAGTTGGTAGTCAAGTTTTAGTCCAAGTAGTATGTATAACATCGGACGTTTGCGCCGTAGGTCACTCCTTCTTCGCGACTCGGCCTCCGCGACCGCCGCGACCGCCGCGACCGCCGCGACCGCCGCGACCGCCGCGACCCGCGACCGCCGAGTCGCCGTTCCTACCCGATTTCCTCGCCGTCGCGTAGGCAATCTTCATCGGCCGACCCAGCACGCTCGCGCCGTTGAGACACACCGCGCGTTCGAGGTCTTCGTCCGTCGCGAGCTCGACGTGCGCGAATCCCCGGAAGTGCCCCGTCTCTTTGTCCACGCCCATGCGCACGTCCGCCACCTCGCACCCCGCCAGCGCCGCGCGCAGCGTCTCCTCGGTCACGTCCCAGCTCAGGTTGCAGACAAACGCCAGCCGCTGGCCCTCCGTCTTCTTCACCTCGCCAAGGAGGCTTTCTTTTCTCGGAACGCCGTCGCCGCCGCCGCCGCCGCCGCCGCCGCCGTCCGCGCCCTCTTCCCGCCTCTCTTTGGGCGCGTACTTCTTCACCGTCAGGAACGTGCCGTCCCACTCCTCGCCGTTCCACGCCAGCGCGCCCTTCGCGGCTTCGCGCGTCGCGAAGGTCAAGATGGCGATGCCGCGGAATCGCCCGCTGTCCGGGAACGTCATGCAGTCAATCTTCTCAACCGGCAGGTTCTCCTCCTCGAACGCGCCGCGAATCTCATCCTCCGTCTTGTGGAACGGAACGCCACCCAGGTAGACCTGGCGCTTACGAAGCTGCGCCTCGGCGGCTTTTTGGTCTGTCGTCGATGATAAGCGCGGGTGCGTTTGCGTTTCTTTCGACGCGTCATCGTCGTTTTTCTTCATCGACGCGTCGTCGGAGGTCTCGTCGTCGTCGTCGTCGTCGTCTCCCTTTTTCTCGTCGTCTCCCGTACCCTCCAAAACGGATTCCGAATCCGAGCTCGACGCGGCGTCCGGGTCGAACCGCGCGACGGCACCGAAATCGATCGCGCTCGATTTCACTTCAGCTAACGAGTGCGTCATCGCGGCCGCGTCCGATGAAGCGGCTGTCTTCTCGACGTCTTCTCGAGACGCGTTCTTTTGCTTCTTCGCCTTCGCCTCCTCCTCCTCGCGTTTGCGCTTCGCCTTGCGCTCGGCTCGCACCTCCTTGGCCGACTTCCGCGTCGCCGTCGCGTCGTGGTCCGCGCCGCGCGCCGCGCGCGACGAGCAGCAGGGATCGCACGCGGAGTTACCCTTGCGCAGCTGCGCGGGAGAGAAGGAAGACAGAGGGAGGGTCTGCGTCGCGTCGGGTCGCGGGTCGGCGGTGAGCGGCGAGGAGACGAAAAAACGATGGCGGAAAGAAAGAAAGAAACGCGCGACGCTTTTTCGGCGGCGGCGGCGGTTTTTGTGGCGTGTACCGCTGTCGACCACGACGCGCGCCCTCGACGTACCTTCTGGCAGATCTTGCAAGGGCGCGTGCCGCCCTCGCTCAGCACGCTCTCGCCCTTGGCCTTCCTCGCCTCCTTCGCAGCCTTCTTCCGGGCGGAGCGCTCCTGTGACGCGGGATACGGACGGGCGTGGAGTGCGCGTGTCAGGGCGGGTGTCGAAGCAGGTGCCGAGAAGAGTCGATCCGCCGTACGCGGCCCACGCGCTCTCCGCCTCTCCACCAGACGCACCTCCGCGGTTTCTTTCGGCTCGGCGTCGGGTTTGCCATCCTCGTCCTTCTTCTTGCCGGTCTTGCGCTTGCGCAGGTCCGGCTTGGGGGTCTTGCCCTTCCCCGGAGGCTTCCTCGCGGCGGAAGGCGCCATCACGACTGCCGCAATCCCGCCGAGCGCTTTTTTCGGGAAGCCGCGAGGGCGAGGATGTCTCACCTGCGATTTCCAGCTCCCAGCGAGCAAACTCCACAGCTGGCGCATTCGGAACATTCTTCGTCATCGACAATTGTAATCCGCGTCACAACCCCGCGCGCGCGCGGGAGACCTTCTTCGAAACGGTCCAGACCGCCACACGCCGATGGGTTGTTTCGCATCCACCCCCGAGCCCCCGAGGTACGTCACGCCCGTGCGCGCGGTGCAGGCGGGCCGCGCCATGCCTCAGCCGGGCGCGTACTCGAATTACTACGCCCAGGCGGAAGCGGCGTTCCGCGCGGGGGACGCCAACGGCGACGGCGTCCTGGACGCGCAGGAGCTGTACATGGTGCTCGTGCGCCTGGGGTTCTTCAACGGCGTCCCGCCGCAGAACGTGCAGGCGATGATGGAGGAGCAGATGGCGCGCGCGGACTCGAGCGTGCGCGACCGGAAGGTGACGTTCGACGAATTCGTACCGTACTTCGAGTACCTCATGCATCAACTCGCGCAGCGCGGAGTCATGCAGCAGCCCGCCGCGCCCACGCAGTTCTACGGGCAGCCGCAGTACGGCGCGCCCGCGGGATACGGCGCCGGCGCGCCGGCGCCGCAGTACGGCGCGCCGGCCGGGGGCGCCGCGGGCGCGAAATACGGAGCGCCGGCTGGCGCGCAGTTTGGCGCGCCGCAGTACCACGGCGGCGGCGGCGGCGGCGGCGCGAGGGGCGGAGGAAGTCAAGGCGGCAAATCCGGGGGCGTCGGCGCCGGAGGGATCGCCGCCGCCGTCGTCGGCGGCGCGGTCGTCGGGAGCGTCCTGACCGATGGCGGCGGGGGCATCGCGAGCGCCGCGGGATCTGCGGGGGGGGCCATGGCCTCCGGCGCCGGCGCCGTGGCGGACTGGGCGCCGGGCGCCGTGAGCTCCGCGGGTGGCGCCATCTCCTCCGCCGGAGGCGCGGTTGCGGACTGGGCGCC
>ENA-OUOG01001546-OUOG01001546.1-marine-metagenome-genome-assembly--contig:-NODE-1546-length-26272-cov-5.786715_pt1 | contig 26272 bp, 15 predicted proteins | sample MGYA00248635_ERZ508505 | MGnify/ENA primary metagenome ERZ508505 (study PRJEB26176, sample SAMN06267871) | marine metagenome | isolation source: Saanich Inlet, British Columbia, Canada | place: Pacific...
CGCGCAGTTGCATTTCAGCTTGCCATGCGGGCAGGGGTTGCAGTCCGCGCAGTTGCCTTTCAGCTTGCCATGCGGGCAGCCCTTGCAGTCCACGCAGTGGCGTTTCAGCTTTCTATGCGGGCAGGGGTTGCAGTCCGCGCAGAGGTGTTTGTGCTTGCCGTGGGGGCACCCGTTGCAGTCCACGCAGCTGTCTTTCCGCTTCCCATGCGAGCACCGCTTGTTTCGTCCCATCACGCACAGTCGGATGTCTCTCCCCCTCCTCCGCGCGCCTACATCTGCCTGCGCGCGATGCGCCGCGACGACCTCTCCTCTCCGGCGAGAGTCGTAGCTTTTGAGGCGACGTTTCGTTTGGTCCGAGAGTTTCGTTTTTGAGCTCCATTTCGCACGTCCCGATTTAGCGCTCGAATTCACCACCCAGTTCGAACCGCGCGGCGCGATGGTGTCGACGGTGAACATCGAGCTCCCTCCCGTGGACGCGTGCGGCGTGCGCACGGTGACGAACCCGTTCGCCCCCGGCGTGACCATGGTCGCCGGGGACCTGAAGAGCCGGGCGCACAGGCTCGGATTACGGAAAACGTCGCAGATTCGGTGTCCCGTGACCGGATTGGTGCTGGAGCCCAGAGGAAACCACGTGCGGGTCAACCTGGACAAGCAGGCGCAGGCGTACGCGCGCTCGAGGAAGGTGTACGTCCGGTCCAGAGCCGAGCTCACGATCCAGAGCGTGCGCCGCACGCAGCTGTTCACCGAGCGCACCAACGAGAAGCGCGTCCCGCTCGGGCCGCAGCACAACACCGATCCGTTCGAGTAGCGCCGCGAACGAGGCGCGCGCCGTCCACATAGCTCTCCGTGGTATCGATAGCCTATTAGATACACTACACGATAGTCTACACGACGAAACACGCACAGTAACGACGACGCGACGGACCGTGTCACGCGCGGCGTCTCTGGAACTCCTCGAGCGCGCGCCTGAGGAAGCCGAGCTGCGCGAGCGCCGCCGGTGGCCACACCGCGCACGAGACGCGCGCGCCGACCCCCCCCCCCCCGGTGACGGACTTCTCCCGCGTCCCGAAGACGTCGAAGACGCCGTCCGTCCCGAACACGTCCCCGCGCCGCAGCGCGGTCGACGTCGTCGGCGTCGCGGACGTCGCGCCGCCGGCGTTCCCGGAGAGCCGAAACTGGCGTCCGTCGCGCGAGCGGCGTTTTTGCGAAACCGCCGAAACCGCCGACGGGCTCTTGTCGACGCCCGACGCGGGAAACGCGGCGTACGCCGACGCGCCGCCCGTCTCTTCGTTCGCGACGCCGCGCATCACCACGAACACGCCTTCTTCGCTCGGCGCGCCGCGCATCGTGATGTACTCGCCGTGCTCGTACGTCACAAGGTCCAGCGCGTCCAGCGCGCGGAGGCGCTGCCGGTCGGACAACCCGGCGAGCGCGGGGCACGTCGCCGGCTGTAACAGAGACGCGAAGCGGTCGCGCTTGTCGTCCACGGCGTACCCCGCCGTCTGGTGGAAGTCCTTCAGCCCGAGCTCCCAGACCGTGACCCACGCGCCGGGCGAGGGCGACGCCGCCGCCAGAGCCGAGCACTGCCAGGTGGCGCCGCACCCGGGGTGCGGCAACGCCGCGAACCCGCACGCGTCGCCCGGGCCGAGCTCGGCGACCACGCGCAAACCGACGCCCGCGCCCGGCGCGGCGCGGGTGTTGGTTTGATTCTTCGCGACGGATACACCGGAGACCGCTGCGGTCTCCGCGAGCCTTGAACAAACGCGTTCGTCCCCGAACGGCCGCGGTCGACGCGGACCTCCGTCGTCGTCGCCGTTCTCGTCTTCGTCCTCCTCCGGGATCTCGACGTGCTCGTCCGCCAGCTCTCCGCCGTGGTCGTCCCCGACCAGTCTTAAAGCGCCCGTCTGCACGACAAACGCCGCGACGCACAAATCGCCCCGTTTGAACAGCGTCTCTCCGACGCGGACGCGCCGCGGGCGCATGCGCCGCGTCGCGGCTTCGGCGTTGGCCACCACCGAGCGCCCGACGGCGACGAACGGCGGCGTCCGCAGCAGCGCGTCCAGCAGAAGACGCGCGACGGCGCTGTGCTCCGGCGGCGCGCGGTTCGCCGCGGCGCGCCACGCGCGCTCCTCGGCGGCGGCGGCGCCGGAGACGCCCGGAACCGCGAAAGCGTCCTCGGCGTTTTCCTCCGCGTCGCGCGACTCGTCCGGCGTCGTGGAAGAGGGACCCCCGCGATGTTCGTCGTTCGGAGTTCGGAGATCGAGATCGACCATGTCCGGAGACGCGTCGTCTCTTTTCGTCGAACGCGTTGGGGTCGACAAACAGTCGGTTCCGAGGGACCCGAACCCGCCGGGCGCGCCGCGCGTCATCCGCAAAAACGCGGCGCGCGTCACGACCAGCGCGGACGTCACGTCGCGCGCCGTGGTGGTGGCGGCGTAGAGCGCGGGTGTCGGCGCGCCGACGTCGTCGCGCAGCGCGCGCGCGCCGAAAAAGTCGCCGCGCGCGTACTCACCGAGGATCACGCGCCGCGCCGGACGAACAGCGGGAGTCTCCCCTCGTGGTTCCTCCGTCGTCGTCGCCGGCGGCGGCGCGTCCTTTTCGTTTTCGTCGTCCAAAGCTCGGCGGTGCGCGATGGCGCGTCCGGTCTCCACGACGCCGATCGCGTCGCAGGGCTCGCGCTCGACGCAGAAGTGCGCGCCCGGTCGCCGGGTGACTCGACGCGCCGCGTCCATGAAGAACGCGCGCGCGGGTTCCGAGAAGGCGCCCAGCGCGGGGACGGAGGCCCACAGCGCCGCGAACGCGCCGCGGCGGCGCAGAAGCGAAGGCGCCATCGCCGCAAACGCCGCGCGGTCGCGCAGTTCCCACAAAACGCACTTTTCGTCCGACTTTTCTTCGCTTTCGGCGGCGGAGTCGCGCACGACCACCGCGAAGGTGGCGCGCGCCGGGCAGCCGAACAGAGACGCCAGCACGGCGCCGTCGACGGCGAACATGTGCCCTCGAGAGAGCGTCGCCACGAGGCGCGAGGGACCGAACCCGAGACGCGCCCGCGGAAAGCTTTCGTCGCGCGCGTCTCGGGTCTCTCGTCGCGGATTTCCGCTTTCGTCGCGGAATTCGTCTCCGAGCGCGACGCGTATCTCCACGCACCCGCGCTCGATGACGCACAGACACGGCGTCGTCGAGTGCGAGCCACTCGCGCGATCCAGTCTCGAATCCGCGCGGCGCGGAAGGTGAGCCAAAACCTCCCCGGCGTCCGCGACGCGTTCTTTGAACCGCGCGCGGAGCGTCGCTTCGCGTTCTGAAGACCCGCTCCCGGCGGTGAGTTCGTCGAACAGCAGGACGTTCGCGTCGAGCGCGGCGTCTCTGCGTTTCGCGTTCGCCACAGCTAACTTTTCATTCTCCGCACGCTCGCGCCTCGCCAACTCGCCCGCGTACATCGCCGCGTACGCGCTCTCCAGCCCCAGCGCGCGTTTCGTCAAGTCGAGGGCTTTCTGGAACGACGAGCGCGGGTCCGCGGCTTTCCTCGCCGCCTTCTCCTCCGCCTTCTTCTTGGCAGCCTCGCGCGCCAGCGCCAGCGCCGCCTTGCGCGCCTCGCGCGCCTTCGCCGTGGCGATCGCCGCGCCCTGCTCGGGTCGGTACGCCTCGACCCACTGGACCGAGCGCGAGCGTCCTCCGCGCGCCGGAAAGCCGTCGCCAAAGTTGTTGGAAGGCGAAGGTCCGTCGCTCGTCGCGCCGGAATTCGTCACGGAAGTCCCGTCGTCTTCGGTGCCCCCGATTGTCATCGAACCCATCCGGTTCACCATGGCCATCTTCGCCGAACGCTCCGCCTCTTCGCGAAGCAGAAGCGCGTCGCGCACCGCGCCGGCTTCGTCGCGCCAGCGCCGCACGTCACGCCGGAGCCTGGTGTCCCCTCCTTTCGTGTCGGTCGCGGAGACGTGCGCCTGCATGAGCTCCAGGGTGGTGGACGTGTGCGCGAGGCGCATGTCCTCGGGGAGCACGGACTCCAGGGGCGCCAGGTTGGGAGGGACCTTGGAGGCCTTCCCTGGGACGCGCGTCCGGGGCGTCACGACTGAGCTAGCATTATCCGACGTTTCCTGCAATATCAACGCCCGGCGCTTCCGTGGATCCATCGTCGCGCGACCCTCTCGCGTCGCGTCCCCCGGGTCACTCAATCGAGGCTGTCCTCGGAGTGAAGCGCATCGCGAGCGCGTCCGCGGGCGTCTCTGCGCCGCGGCGGAGGCGCTTCTGGGTGTGTCTGGCACCTCGCGCGAGGCTTTCTTTTAACGGCAAATCGGTGACCATAACCTGCCGCGACTCGTCCAAGTCTCCGGAACCCTCGTGGGCACGCAAAGATCGAGGCCGCGTCACATTCGCCCGCGCGATCGTACGACGGGACCGCCGTTCGCGCACCGACGACATGGCCCGCGTTTCCACCGGCATCCGCCTCGGCGTTCTGTGCCTCGCCCTGCTCCTCGGCGCCGCCGGTGCGTCCCGACCCGGCCGCCCGATCGCCGATCGCTCGCATTCCCCATCCTCCGCCGCGCTTTTTCCGCGAACGCGGCGTTCGATGTGCGCGCGACCGCCCCCCTGACCCTCCCACCTCCCATGTCGCCCCTCTCCCGCCATTTGATTTTCACGATGCGCAGTCGCCCAGGATGAGCGCCGCCACGTCTTGACCGACATCCCCGAGGCGAACGATGACATCGACGCCGTCGCGGTGTTCCCCGCGGACGTGGACGTCTCCAAAGGATTCCCGAGCAAAGCCCCTTTGAAGATCTTGCTCGGCTTCAGGAACAACGGCGACGTGCCCGTGAACGTCACGCACATCGCAGCTTCTCTGAACGTCCCTCAGATGTTCTCCTTCTACGTCACCAACTTCACCGTCCAACACCCGCACGTGACCGTCGAGCCGGGCAAAGAAGCGAGCTTCGAGTACCCGTTCGAACTCGACCAAACTTTAGCGGGTCACGATTTCGTCCTCGCCGCGACTGCGTTTTACGAAGACGAGACTGAGTCGTACGCTTCCACGTTTTACAACGCCACCGTCTCCGTTTTGGACCCGGTGGGCGTGTTCGACGCGCAGACGCTCGTGGTGAAACTCGTCTTACTCGCCATCGCGCTCGGGCTCGTGTACGCGGGCGTGGCCGCCGCGGGAGCGCTGCCCGCCGCCGAGAAGGCGCTCAAGAAGGCGGCGGGCGCCGGGAAGAAGGCGCCGGCGAAGCGGCGGGAAACCGGGACGGGGAGCGGCGCGTCGAACGAGAACAACGAGTGGCTCAAGGGCACGTCCTGGAAGGAGGGGAAGAGCCAGTGATGCAAATAATGTGGCATTGCGAAAAAGACGACGACGCGTGGCACGTAAGTAACGTGGCGTCGTCGTCTTTAAGACGTGTTCGTTTTAACGAGGGAGAGAGAGAGACGACGCGAAAAAAGCGAAATATTCGCGACGTCGACGACGAAGGGTACGCTCTTTTTGTTCGCGTTTAATTTAACGTCGCGCCAAACCCGTTCACTGCGTTCACTTGGTGACCTCGTGGATGGCCTTTGCCAGCCTCGCCACCGTGGAAGACGTGACACCAGCCATGGAGATGCGCCCGTTCCTGGTCATGTAGATGTGGTGGTCCGTACGCAGCTTGTCCACCTGCTCGCCGGTCATGCCGGAGAAGCAAAACATGCCAATCTGGTCCGTGACGTGGTTCCAGGAGAGCGTCGACCCCGACGCCTCGAGCTCGGCGCGCAGACGCTTGCGCATGTCGATGATGCGGTCAGCCATGCCCTTGACCTCGCCGTACCACTGACGCTTCAGCGCCGGGTCCCCGAGGATGGTCGCGACGATCGCCGCGCCGTGCAGGGGCGGGTTGGAGTACATCGGCCGCGCGAGCAGCTTCATCTGCGACTCCACGCGCTGCGCCTCCTCGGCGTCCTCGCACATGATGGAGAAGCACCCGATCCGCTGGCCGTACAGACCCATGTTCTTGGCGAACGACTGCGAGCACCCCACTTTGTGCCCGTCCTCGACGAAGATGCGAATCGCCGCGGCGTCGCGCTCGCAGTCCCCGGACGCGAACCCCTGGTACGCCATGTCGAAGAACGGGAACAAACGCCGCTTCTTCATCGCGACGGACATCGCGCGCCATTGTTCCAGCGTCGGGTCCACGCCCGTGGGGTTGTGCGCGCACGCGTGCAGTAAGAAAAACGACCCCTCCTCCGCGTTTTCGATGTCGGACATCAAACCTTCGAAATCCAACCCTCGAGTCTCGGGCTTGTAGTACCGGAACAGCCTCTCCTCGCACCCCGCGTCCTTCCAGATCTGGTGGTGGTTGCTCCACGTGGGCACCGGGATGTACACCTTGGCGCCCGGCGCGAAGCGGTGCATGAAGTCCGCCATGAGGCGGCACGAGCCCGTGCCGGACAGCGTCTGGATCGCGGCGATCGTACCGTTCGCGACGTCTTTGGAGTCCTCCCCGAACGCCAGCTTGATGCTGTGCTGCACGAACTCCTTGTTGCCGTTCGTGGGCAGGTACTCCATGAAGGACTTGCCCGCGATGCGCGCCTCCGCCTCGCGCACGCAATCCAGAACCACGGGCTTGGCGTTGTCGTCGCGGTACGCGCCGACGCCGAGGTTCATCTTATCGGGGTGCGTGTCCGCGAGGAACATCTCAGAGATGCCAAGGATGGGATCCTGTGTAGGTGGACGTTCACGGGGCATCGAGACGTCAGCGATGTATCGGGAAGCGTTGGCGACAGGCCACGCGAGAGGAGGACGCTCCGCGGTGGCCGCCGACAAAAACCGAACGCGACGATCGATCGGCGCGTACCTTGGGCGCCATGGGGACGTCCGCCCAGAAGCTGCGGACGGCACCGACGACGGCGGGCGCCGTGCGCGTGCCGACGGCACGAGCGGCGGTGGCGGCGGCGGTGGCGATCATCTCCTTCGCGTGCGAGGGAGGGTAGACGCGCGATGGATACTGGCAGTCCGCCGCACTTTTCTTGATCCGAAAACGCGTCGATTGGAACGAGTCGTGCGTGACTCATGCGTCGGGCTCGACTCTTCGGCCGCGCCGAAGAGGTTCGGCAGCCGGTCGGTGTTTTTCGCCGACTTCCTTTTCCACGACCACACCCGAGACGCGCGCGAACACGCGCGCGACACGCCCGACCGACCCCTCTCGTCCTCCCACCCGCGCCCCTACCGAGCCAGCGCGCATCTCGTCACGCCATGGCCACCACGCAAGGTGCGTTCGCGCGCGCAGCACCCCCCCCGCGCGCCTCCGCGCCTCCGCGTCTCCACCGCGCTTCTCGGCACCGGCCGACGCCACGGCTTCTCGCTGACGCCGAGCCCCCTCCGACCGCGCCGACGAGCGCAGGCGTGCGACAGACCACCCTTAACGCGACGCGCAGCTCCAACTTCGTGCGGTTCATGCTCGCGTGCGTTCCCTCCCGCGCCTCTTCGACGCGCGCGCGCGCCCGCGGACAACCCCTCGTTCGTCGCGACCCGCCTTCTTTCCCCCGCGCACAGCTGTGCGCGCGCGCGCGCGTCCGCGCGCCGCGCGCGATATCCGCGCGCGCGCCGACTGACCGCCGCTCGCTCCGGGAGCCTCGCTTCGTCTCTCTTCTTCCGTCCACGCGACGACCGCAGCGGCGCGCTTCACAAGATCGCGTTCAAGCGCGGCGTGTTCCCGCGCGGCTCGTTCGCGCCGAGCGACCGCTTCGGGGGCGCCGAGGCGCTTCAGGCGAGCGACGACCCCGTCGCGCGGCGGCTGCTGGACCAGCTCGGTAAGGGCGTATTCGCCGCCGTCAAGGCCAAGTACGCGCGCACGATCACCTACTACGTCGTCGGACCTCCCTCCGTCGCGGCGAAGGGCGAACGCGGCGGCGACGAAAACGGTGCCGACTTTTCCGAAAAAGGAGACTCGTTCGAAGACGCCGACGACGAAACCGAGCGCGTCCTGGAGGAGTACGCGTTCACGATTCGGTACGGCGACGAGACGTCACCCGCCGACGCCGCCGCCGCCGGCCCGGCGGGGGACGTCTTCGAGAACGTCTCGGTGCGCGCGACGACGAAAACGTCGCGACGACTGGACGCCTCCGTGTCCGGCGGTCGCGAACGCGGCGTTCGCGCCTCGTCGTCCCTGGACGACGAGGAGAAGATCAAGGACGCGGGCGACCAGATGCTCCGCCAGCTGGAGGCTCTGATCGAGCACCTCGACCCCGTGCCGGTCGGGTCCCGCATCGGGATCCGACTCACCTACGTGGACGCGACGCCGCCCGAGTACGAGCCGCCGTTCTTCGAGAGCGTCGAGCCCTCTGGAAACGCCGAACACGGACTCAAGTTCCGCGGCGAGCAAACCGAGTGCGGGTCCGTGGAGACCAGGTTCCACGCTCTGTCGCTGCGCTGGACCGGGCTCGCCGGCGCCGACCAAGATCTCGCGGAGGACGGCGCAGCGGATCTCGAAGCGAATCTCCCTCTGGACGCGAAACGGAAAGCCTCGGCGCTCTTCCCGTTCCCGTTCGAGTCGCAGCCCGAGCCCGAGCCCGAGCCCGTCGTGGAGTGCCGCGACTACCACTACCTCTCGCAGTCGGAGCCGCAGCTGGACTCGGAGTCGCAGGGGCTCGGCGCCGCGCGAGGACCCGCCAGGTCCCCGCCCCGAATCGGCTGGGCGGACGGGTTCGCCGGCGGGGCCGCCAACGGGCGCGCGACAGCCCCGGGCCCGGGCCCGGGCCCGGGTCCCGGTCCCGCCTTCTCGCTCACCGGCTCGCTTCCGCTCTCGCGCGCGCCGTCGTCCCCGTTCACGCCCGTGGGCGGTGGCTCGCGCGGCGCGGGACGCAGAGCCGGCGACAGCGCCGCCAGCTTCTCGTTCGGGGGCGGCGGGAGCGTCGGCGGGAGCCAGGCGTCGCTCGGCGCGAACGCCTCGCTCGGGTTCGGCGGGTTCGGCGGGTTCGGCGGCGGCGGGTTCGGCTCGCCCATCCGCCGCGGGAGCGCCGTCGCGGCGGGTGGCGCGACGGGGAAGCGCGCGGGCGCGTTCCCCACCCCCCCGTCCACGCCGTGGCGGAAGCGGCTCCGCTCGGCCGACGCGGTGGCCATCTGAGACGGCGTTCCGCCGTTCGACGCGCGAGACGCGGAGAGACGACGCGACGAGAGACGACGCGACGAGAGACGACGAGACATTTTGTGATGAGACGACGCTGTGTTTCTTTGACGCGCCATTTTGCGCTTTCGCATATGTTGAAAAGATGCTTCCATCGCTTCCCTTTCTCACTCACAAAAACTTGATGAACGACGGGAGCGCTTCGTTGACTCTGCGCAGCGCGTTGACGGCTTGCGCGAGCGTCACCTCCACACCGGCGCCGGCGAGCGAGACCATGCGTATGCCCTCGTCGACCACCGTCAGATCCTTGCGGTATATGTCGTCCAGGTTGTCCACTAACATCTCCTTCACCTCCACGTCCGCGTCAACCGTAAACAGAACCACGCCGCTGTCGCTGTCCATCGAGACGCGAGTCACGCCGAGCTCGCCGGCCAAAACGCGCATGCGGTGGAAGTTAATCGTTGAGACGGTGCGCGCGTCGCGCGCTTCTCCGAAACACGCAGTGAGCGACTCGAGCACCTTCTCGATCTCACTCACGGTGCGCGCGTTGGATAACGATTCGTTCGCGATGGCGCGCGCGTCCGCGGTGGCGACGTACTCGCCGCCCAGCATCGGCGGCGACGACCAATCCGGGGTACGCACGTCCTGCGGCGCGACGGGGTTCAACCGAAGCTTCTCGATCTTCTCCAGCTGGTTGTACAGCAGCTCGAGGTACAGGTCCGCGCCGATGGAGTCCACCTCGCCGGACTGCTTGTCCCCGAAGATGGTGCCCACGCCGCGGATCGCCATGTCCCGCTCCGCCAGCTTGAACCCCTCGCCGAGCCCGCAGCACTCCTCCAGCGCGAGCAGGCGCTCGTGCGCCTCTTCGCGCATGTCGCCCATCTCCGCGTGGAACATATACGCGTACGCCTGCCTGCCGGCGCGCCCGACGCGCCCGCGGAGCTGGTACAGGGACGCCAGCCCGAACTGCTGCACCTCTTCGATGATGATGGTGTTCACGTTGGGAATGTCGAGTCCGGACTCGACGATGGTCGTGCACAGCAGCACGTCCGCCTGCCCGCTCGCGAACTCGTCCATCGCCGCGTCCAGCTGCTCTCCCTTCATCTGGCCGTGCGCCTGCATGACGCGCAGGTTCGGGAAGATGGACTTCAGGCGCTTGTTCGCCTCCTCCATCATGCCAATCTTGGGCACGACGTAGAAGATCTGCCCGTCCCGGTCCAGCTCCGCCTGCACCGCCTCGCGCACGACCGTCGCGTCGTACGTCGCGAGCACGGTGTTGATCGGCCGGCGCTCGGGCGGCGGCGTCGTGACCAGCGACGCGTCGCGAAAACCGGCGATGGCCATGTGCAGCGTCCGCGGAATGGGCGTCGCGGACAGCGTCAGGACGTCCACGGACGCCTTCAACGCGCTGATCTGGTCCTTGTGCTTCACCCCGAACCGCTGCTCCTCGTCGATCACTAACATCTTCAAACGAGCGTACATTTCCGGTTCCAGGTTCAGCAGAGAGTGCGTCCCGACGATAACCTGCGTCTCGCCGCGTTTCCACCGTTTCATCACCTCTTTGCGCTCGCTCTCCTTGACGTTGCGGGTCATGAGCTCGACGCCCGCGCCGAACGGGCGGAACCGCGCCGCGATCGTCGCCGCGTGCTGCTTCGCGAGCACGGTGGTGGGCGCCAGCACGAACACCTGCCCGCCGCCGGCGAAGACGCGGAAAATCGCGCGCATCGCAACCTCCGTCTTCCCGAACCCCACGTCGCCCACCACGATGCGGTCCATCGGCGTGTCTCTTGTCGTGAGGTCCTCGTAGCAGTCGTCCACGGCCATCGCTTGGTCGGGCGTGAGCTTGAACGGGAACAGCTCCCCGAACCGTTTATACACCTCCGGAGAGGGGGGTTGGTACGGCTCGCGCACGCACTGCAGCCTCTGCAGGTACACGCACATCTGGTTCACCACGAGCTGCCTGATGTGTTTTTTCGTGCTCTGCTCCTTGGCGGCCCAGCCCTTGCGGTCCTGGATGCGCGACAGCTTGGGGGGCTTCACGCCGGACTTGAGCGCGCCGGGGCTGGCGAAGCGATACAGCTGCGCGGCGGCTTTCTCCGGCCGGATCTTCGCCTGCGCGTCCGCGTACTCGATGAACAGGAAACCAACCTTCGGCGCGGGCCCGACGGTTTCGCCGGTGGCCGCGTTCACGGGCGCGGCGTCCACGGCGATGCTCCGGATGCCCAAGAACTTGCCGATGCCGAACTTGCGGTGCACGACGTACTCGCCCGGGATGAGCTTGAACGGGTCGATGGAGTTGTTTGGGGACAACCCGTTGCCGCCGCCGGTCAGAAATCCGCTCTCCACAGCCTTGTTCTGCTCGCTCGCCGCCGCCGCCTCGCCGAAAATCGCCTGGCCCTTCTCCAGCCGGTTCGCCAGGGACTCGCGCTCCTCTTCCGACTCGTACCCCCCCAGCGCGGAGCCCTTCGCGCTCGTGCCCGCGAGCTGATCGAACATCTCCTGGTTCTCGAACTTGTCGCGCACGCGCGCTAAGCCGCGCTCGCGCTTCTCGCGGAACAGACGTTTCAGCCGCTCGCCGGGGGTCTCGTCCGCCGGCACGTGTTTCAGCTTCTCCGCCGCCTTCGCGCCGCGAACGCGCGCCGCGGGCGCAGAACCGTCCCCGTCCCCGTCCACGTCCCCATCCCCGTCGCGCTCCGCGACGGCCACCGTCTTGCGCGCCTCCGCGACCTGCTCCAGCACGCTGAGCTGCCTGGGGACGAGCGCCGCGTCGGTCGCCGCCTTGGGCGTCGAAAACGGCGAGGGAGCCGCGTCCGCGGCGCCGACGCCGACGGCGAGTTCTTCCGCGGCGGCGTCCGCGGCGATCTGCGCGGCGAGCTTCTTGAATTTTGCCGCCGCGAGCGTTTCCTCCACCCTGCGTTTCTCGGACACCTCGGGCTCGTCTGGCATCTGGTCCAGCCTCGCGCGCTCAGCGGTGGCCTCCGCGACGGCGACGTTGTTTTTCAATCGTCGCACCGTTCGCTTTTTCGCCTTCGGCTTCGCCGCGGGCTTCGCGCGGGTCGCGGGCGCGTCCGTCGGAGCCGCGGAGGAGGTGGAGGCGGCGGGTGCCGCCGGACGACGCCGCACGGGCGCGCGAGGCGATCCCGCACCCTCTCCGGCGGCCACATCGGACGCGGGCACCCTGCGGATTACCTTGCGCGGTTTCTTGGGTGCCTCATCTCCGCCGCCGCCGCCGCTCGCGGCGTCGGCGCGGGGAGGCTTAGTCGCCGTCGCCGCGCGCGCGCGCCGGGACGAAGACGGCGCGTGCCGATTCGTCGCGAGCGTCCACGAGAGTTGACGCCCGAGCATCGCGCCGGTCATCGGGCCCGTCCGCGCCCGTCGCCACGACGCGATAAGCCGCCCTGGTCGGGTTTCTCACGGAACCCGACGGGACGAGATCGACGACGCACACCCTCCCGCGGTCTCTCCCGCTCGCCGCCCTGGCGACGCACGCGCGCTCGCCCCTCGTCCACGTCGCTCGAAGAGCGAGTCCGACGATGCAGGCAGCACCCCGCGCGGCGCTGTTGTGCCGGCACGCCGGGTGCGAGCTCCGGGATGTGCTTTTCGCCGCCGACTCGCCGAAAGCGGGGACTCGACGCAGGACGTGGCGCGCGCAATCTGCCGGAAAACGCGGAACTCGTTGTTACGGGAACCACTTCGCAGTAGCGCGCGGTCGCGGCGTGCCCATGGCGTCGCGCGCATCGATAGGGAAGATATCCTAGCGTGAAGGGCCGATATGGTTCTCCTGTGCGACGTGCCCGTGCACGAGCTCAGCGCGGGGGACAAGCAGCTGCTGCAACCCTCGAGGAACTGGCCGATGCACCAGGCGCAATGCTACGCCCACCTCCGATGCGGCCTGAGGCTCGTCGCCGGCGCTAGGTACCTGCTCCTGGGGAAGAACGGCTGCGGCAAGAGCACACTGCTCAAGGCCATCCACGAGCGGAAGCTCCCCGACTGGCCCGTCCATGTCACGACCCACCTGGTGGCGCAAGGTTCGCCGCTTCCCCCCGGCGATACGCCGGTCGAGGCTGTGCTGGGGGCGGATGAGCGCGAGGCGAGCTTGCTCGCCGAGGCGGAGATGATCGAACGCGCGATGGAAGACGAAACGGAAGCCGACGAAGGCGACGGGGAAAGCGAGTCGGGGTCCGGAAATGACGCGACGTACCAGAGGCTCTGCGACGTGTACGAGGAGCTCGAATTGTTGGGAGCCGAAGACGCGGCCGCACGTGAGGCCCGCGCCATGCGCGTGCTGCGGGGGATGGGTCTGACCCAGGAGCAGTGCGTCGGTTCTGTGCGCGCGCTGAGCGGCGGGTGGAAAATGAGAGTCGCGCTCGCCGCCGCGCTTTTCGTGAGCCCCCGGCTTTTGCTTTTGGACGAGCCCACCAACCACCTCGATCTGCGAGGCGTGCAATGGCTGCAGCGGTACCTCGCGAACGAGTACCGCGGGACGGTGCTGTGCGTGTCGCACGACCGGGCGTTCATCGCGGCGTTCGCCCAGCGGGTGGTCATATTCCAGAACCAGGCGCTGGACTACTTCAACTCCACGCTGTCAGACTTTGAGACGGCGGCGGCGGAGAAGGCGGCGGGGCGCGAGCGAATGGCGGCGAACCTGGAGCGGAAGAAGGAGGACGTCAAGAAGCAGGTCAAAGAGATGACGAAGAAGGCGAGCGCGGGGAGTAAAAAAGGGAGCTCGCACTCCAAGGCCAAGGAGGCTGACGCCAAGCAGCTGAAGCAAGCCGCGAGCCGGGTAAAAAAATTGGGACGGATGGGGCTCGAGAAGACGGACGACGGCAAAAAGTTCAACTCGCAGCGGCACGGGATACGCGTCGGGGCGGACAACAACAACGACGGGGGATGGGACAAACACGGTAAGATGACCGCCGCGCCCGTCTTCGTGAGGGACGATCCGAGTTTGGTCTTTGAGTTTCAAGCGTGCGAGCCCCTGGTCGGCGTGAGCGAGGACCTCCCCGTCATCGACTTTCGGTCCGTGTCGTTCGGCTACGAGGGGACGGTGCCGGTGTTCACCGACGTGAACCTCGTCGTTCGCAAGGGATGCAGGATCGGGATTTGCGGCAAAAACGGCGCAGGGAAGAGCACGCTGGTCGGCCTGCTCACGGGCGCGCTCGAGCCGACGGAGGGGGAGGTGATCCGGAACAAGAACCTGACAATCGGTCGGTACCACCAGGGGTTCGTCGCCGAGCTCGAAAAGATGTCAGACGAGTGCGCGCTCGGTTACGTGAGCGCCAGACACCCGACATTCAGCGAACAGGAGTGCAGGGCGGGTCTCGGGGCGTTCGGTCTGCGGGGCAACACGGTGTTGCAGCCGTTATCGACGCTGAGTGGAGGTCAGAGGGTACGCGTGGCGTTCGCGTCGCTGGCGGCGACTGCGCCGCACCTTCTGGTGCTCGACGAGCCCACCAATCATCTCGACATATACAGCATCGACGCCCTCGTCGAGGGCCTGAGGGCGTTCGAGGGCGGGGTGATACTGATATCTCACGACCAGAGGATGATCCGAGAATTGGTGGAGGAGGTGTACGAGGTGCTGCAGAAGAAGAGGATCGTGCGGCGCTTCGACGGGGAGGTGGACGCCTACCTCAAGAGATTCGAGTAGCCCTTGACAAAACTTTCGTGATTACGACGCTCGCGTGTTCCCGCCCCCGCCGCGTCTCGATCGATCCCCCTCTCGTGCCTCCTCGCGCGGAGGGTCAGGGAGCGTCAGTAGCTCCCGCTGCCTGCCCCCCCTCCGAATGCGCCGAACCCGCCGACGCCGCCGACGCCCCCGAACCCGCCGCCGCCCCACACGGGCGACGCGCCCGCGCCGCCGCCGCCGCCGCCCGGCGCCCCCGCCCCGAACGCGTTCCCAAAGAGGGACGCGGACGGAGACCCGAACAGGCCTCCCAGGCCTCCCCCCGCGAAGGCGGGGGGCGAGCCTCCCCCTCCGACGGCTGGGCCTCCGACGCCGAACCCTCGCGGCGCGGAGGACGCGCCGCCGAAGTCGCCGCCGCCCCCGAGGGACCCGAACGGGTCCGAGCGCCACCCGTGCGCCTCGTTCTTTTCCGGCGGCGTCGCCGTCCCCGAGCCGAACGAGAAGTTCGGACGCGAAGGCTGGAGCGGGGACGATCCGAGCGACGGCGCTCGCAGCGCGTCTCCGTTCGGGACGCCTTCCGAAGGCGGCGCGTGCGCCTTCGACTCGAAGGCGCCGCCGTTCGTTTCTACGCGCGTCGCGCCGAACCGGAACGAATGCGTCTCGGCGTCGCCGCCGCGCGCCGCCGCCGCGTAGCCCTCGCCGGCGGCGACGGAGGCCCACGGGCTCGCGTGGCCGTTCGCGACGGCGACGTGTTTCGCTCGCGTCGCCCCCGAAGGCGCGTTTCCATGCGCGCCTACGGCGTGTTTCGCCGTCGCGGGCGCGGGCATCGGTTTAGAGGGCGCGCCCGTCCGCCGGGGCGCGCCGGGCGAACCCGCCGGCCTCGCCGCCGGAACCGGAAGCGGCTTCGGCAGCGCCTTCGGAGGCGGCGGGCCGCCCTCCTCGCGTTTCGCGAACGCCGCGACCGCCTGCGCGTCGTGCGAGAAACGGCACGCGTCCCTGTGGTGTCGGTCGCGTCATATGGTCCGCGTCCCGGTAGGTGGTCGGTGACGGTCAGCGGAAGAGGGAAGAACGTTCTTGAGCGTCGCGTCGAGAAAAAAGCGTCAAATGTCGATCGTCAAAAAGCGTTCGTCGCGCTTTTCGAGATCCGCCGCCCGTCGCGAGGCAGGTTGAGACGCTTCGATGCGTCCGCGAGATCCCTCCGGAGATCTCGCCGGGGTCGGCGGGAGCCGCGTGAGACGTACCCTCTGTTGCATATGCCCTTGGTGTAGTCGAAGCACACGCCCGCGGTCTTCGGCCTCGGCGGAATCACGCCGCCGGGCGGGAGGTTGTGCGAGAAGCGACACCCGTCGCCGCGATGGCACGTGCCTCGGGTGAAGTCGAAGCATATGTCCAGCTTGTGCTCCCGGGACTTCATCGTCCTCGGGCTCTCGGGCTGCGGGGGGGGATCTGGGAGTGGTGAGCGGCGGGAGAACGACGGCAACGCGACCGAGGAGAATCCTTGGTTCTCGCGATATCGCGCGATATCGTTCGAGGGTCCTTCGAACGACCCAGCCCCGCTCCTTTCGCGCGGCGGGTGCGTAGATCGGAAAACCGCGTGGGGCGCTTTCCGCGCACTTTTTCTTTGTAGAGAATCTTCGGCGCCGGCGCTCACTCCGAACCGCCAACTCACAGCCGACTCACGGCGATCGGTCGCTCGACGACGATCGAGGGGTTCCGTTCGCGCGCCAGGGGCGTCTCGCGGGTCTCCCGCGGAATACGTGTCGTGCTCGGACCTGTGAGGCCTGTGAGGCCGCGGAGCGCTCTTCGACGAAAAAGTTTGTTGCAAAAGGCTTCGGCATTTTGCCGGCGCGATTCTGGGACGGGCCAGAACTCCGGCGCGTTTTTTGTCGCCTCGCCCGCTTGCCGACGGCAGAACCGCCGGCACTCCCGATGGCGCCCGAGGCGCGCGAGCGGCCGACCCCCGAGACTCCCGGGTCGGGGGCCTTAGAGCTCGAGATCGAGGAGCGGAGGACGGTCAGGGAAGACGAACCGACGACGACGACCGAGCGAACGCGCGCGTCGTCCCCGGACGGCGAAGGTGCCCACCAAAGGCGAGCGGCGACCGATCCGGGTCCGCGCACGGCCCGGACGTTCGCGTTCGACCCGGCGGTGACGCTCGAGTCCCTGCGTCAGGACCAGGCGGCGTTCGCGGCGGCGCGCGACTGGGACCAGTTCCACACGCCGCGGAACGTGCTTTTGGCGATGGTGGGCGAGGTGGGCGAGCTCTCCGAGCTGTTCCAGTGGCGGGGCGACGCGGGGTGCGGCGTGGATCTGCCGTCGTGGAGCGAGAACGACAAGACGCACCTGGGCGAGGAGATGGCGGACGTGCTGCTGTACCTGGTGCGCCTCGCGGACCGCTGCGGCGTGGACCTGCCGGCGGTCGCCAAAGCCAAGCTCGAGAAGAACAAGCACAAGTACCCCGCGGACAAGTGCCGCGGAAGCGCCGCCAAATACACCGCGTACGCGTGACCTCGAAACGCCGTCGACGGCGAGAACCGCCGCGACGCTCGCGGCGGTCGCGCGCGAGCGACCGCCGATAGACCGCGGGAACGAGCGACGACGAAGCGACACCGAAAATCGCGACACCGAGTACCGTGGTGTTCTGTGTGGTGACGCGTGCGACGCGTCGGGTAGTGCCGAGTAGCTAGAGCTATGACTAACAAACAAAAATGGCCGTACGTCGACGTACGTCGCGACGACGGCGTAATACGTCGACGCGATCATTCGCCCTCGCCGGCGTCGACGTCATCCGGTTCCAGGACGCGCCACAGCGCGGTTCCCGCGGCGCCCTGCGCGACGGCCGTGGCGAGCGGCCCGAAGAGCGGCACGGCGAGCGCCACCGTGAACGGCGCGGCGAACGCGCAGAGCGCGAACCGGTTGGACCACATGATTTTGTCCTGCTGCTCGTACCCGAAGCCCTTCTTGTCGAAGTACGGATCCAGCAGTTCCCAACTCAGCGCGTACGAAGCGACGAGCGCGGCGAGAGACGCCGCCAAAACCGGCCCTACGCCCGGCACGAGCGTCGCCGCCGCGCCAACGGGCGCGGCGGTCGCGGTGAGACTCGCGAGCGTGCCCGCTCGGCTCGCGGCGACACCCAAGCCTCGAAGTCCCAGCCCGTCGGAGATCTCCAGAGCCTCGAGGCGCGCGAGTTTCGCTCGCGCGAGGTTCGCGCGGAGCTCGGCGTCCGCCGCGCCGCTCGCGGCGGCGGCGTCGTCGGCGGCGACGGCGGCGGCGGCGGCGGCGCGCGCGCCGTCGAAGAGGATCTTCTCGCCGAGCAGCGGCAGCACCTGCTGCACGACCGCCAGCGCGACGAGCGGCGCCAGCAGCAGGCACGCGCCGTCCGCGGCGACGATGGTCAGCTCGCTGAACAGCCTCGCCAGCGCGCCGGCGTCGTCGCCGGGGCTGAGCACTTTCGAGACGGCGACGAATCCCGCGCCGTCCAGCGCCAGCGCCAGCGCGGCCACCGCGCCGGTCAGAGGTTTCCACGCGTCGCTGGGAGAAGCCAGCGCCGTCTTCGCGCCGCTCGCCGCGCACGAAAGGCCGACCGCGACCGCCTCGGGGAGAGGCATCGGCGGCCTGAGCGTCGATGGGTACGCATCCTCCTTGCCGAAAAACGCGTGCGCGGGCGCGGCGCCGCGGAGACGCCGCCGAAGCGCGGCGCGCGGTCGCTCGAGCGGCGCGCGGACGCGCGCGGACGCGACGAGGACACGCGGCACGACGCCGGCGATCGCGAGCGACATCCCACGCCTCTGCCCTCGCGGGCGGGGGTGCCGAGCGGCGCGTCAAAATGTGCATCCTCGTCAGCGCGCGGCGTGATCCTCGAGCGAGCGACTTCTCGAAACAACAACGCGGAATTTCTGTGCAGAGCGGTGCGCGCGGTGGCGCACCGGGTCCGCGCCGGGTTCGCGCCTCGTGACGATGGCGAAGGTCTCGAAGAAGCGTAAGGACAAGAAGAACGACGCCAAGTCCGCCGCGAAGTCCGCGATACTCGGTGTCGTGGGAAGCGACGCGTGGAAATCCACGAAGCGCAACAAGCCTGGTCGGCGGCGCCTGCTGAAGCTCGGGGCGAAGCTCCACGACGCGTCGTCGGAGACGACGCGGGAGAAGCTTCGCGGGAAGATCAGGCGCGTGTTGGAAGAGGAGCGCGCGAGCGCGGACGAGTCGCGCAGCTCCAGCGAGGAGCTGGACACCGGTACGGACGAGGATGCGCCTCCCGATGACCGCGGCGCGGCGCGTGGCGCCGAGAGACAGATTCGGGTAAACAACCGCGACGACGCCGACGAGATCCGCGAGATCCACGCGCCGGTTCCCACGCGTCCCGCGGCGGCGCACGCGCTGAGCGCCGCCGAGCTGTTACAGCGTCGGCTCGGCGCGCGCGATCACGAGCCGTGGCGACTGAAAGGCTCTCTTCCCGGAAGAGAGCCTTCCGGAAGGCTCTCTCCGATGATTCCAACAGACGCGTCAATGTTGGAATCCGCGGACGAGCGATTTCGGCGCGCCGAGCGCGAGCGCCGCTTCGCGGCGGAGCGCGCGATTTGGTCCGGGTCGCGCAGCCCGGGCGGCGTGACGATGGTCGAGCTCAAGGCGGGCGATAAGAAAGCCGTGGGCACGAACACTGACCTCGAGAAATCGTACTTACGGCTCACCTCCGCGCCCGCCGCGTCGGAGGTGCGGCCGCCGAGCGTGCTCCGCGACGCGCTGGCGCTCGTCAAGAAAAAGTGGGCCGAGTCGCGCGACGCGTCGTACGCCGCGGACCAGCTCAAGTCCATCCGCCAGGACTTAACGGTGCAGCGCAAAAGAGGCGGATCTTTGGCCGCCGAGGTGTACGAGACGCACGCGAGAATCGCGCTGGAAACGAAAGACTGGGCGGAGTTCAACCAGTGCCAGACCGTGCTCCGCGCGATGCACGAGCGCCAAGGCGCGCGAAAACTCGTCGCGCGAAAAGAAAAAGAAAAAGAAAAGGGCCGAGGTGTCTCAGACGAGGCGCCCGACGACGCGACGAATCGAACCGACGAAAATGACGACGTCGTCGCCGAGTTCGCGGCGTACCGTCTTCTGTACGCCGCGTCCCAGAGCACGACCGCGTCGCTGACGCGTGAGCTCAGGCACCTGGCGCGGCAGGGGGCGCTCGAGCCGGGAAGGACGCACGAGTACGTGGCGAGCGCGCTTCGCGTCGCGACGGCGGCGAAGACAAACGCGTGCGTCGCGTTTTTCCGTGAACTCGGTTCGAGCGTCTCGCGTTCGTGCCCCGGGTTCGTGCCTCTCGCGGAGCTCTCCTCTTCCGGCGTGCGGCGGGACGCGCTGCGTGCGATGCTCCGCGCGTACGCGGGGAGCAGGGACGGCGTCCCGGTGGCGTTCGCGGCGAAAACGCTGGGCTTTTTCGGCGACGACGCGTGTGACGCGTTTGAGGCGTACGCGTCTAAACTACACGAAGGCGCGGAACCGAAAGGCGTTTTCACGCGTCCTTTGGCGTTTGGCATAGCGTCCGACGGCGCGACGCGCGTGCTGGACGCGCGCGCGTCGCTCGGCCTCGACCCCCTGCCGCCGACGCGCGGGCCCTCGCCCGCCATCGCGGCATCGCCGGCGCCGGCGAAGGCCAAAGAGCGCGGTCGCGACGAGGCGAAAAGGGGGAAGGAGAAGAAGCGCGAGAAGAAGCGGCGACGCGCGTGACGACTTTTTGACGACGATGAAGGTGACGAAAAAAGCCTTTTTTTCGCTTTCGACCGACCGCGACTTCGGCGTTTCGAGAAAAGTGCGAATCGTGCCAGCTCACCCTCCGAATCGGGGCGATTTTCCGCGGGAAGAGCGCAGGCCGCGTGAAAGGTAAATATCTCGCGTCGCGTCCGAGGACGCGACGTCACTCCCGCGTGCGCGTCTCACTCGACCCGCACCGCGAACTCGCGTCGACGCGCCAATCGCGCTCGTCCTCACGCCCTAAAAGCCCCCAGCCTTCGCACGCACGCGCGCGCGTTCGCCCCCGCCCCGCCCCCGCCTTCGTGACAACCGAAAAAGAAGATGTCCTTCACGATCTCCGCGTTCGCCGTGCGCCCGATGGCGAGCGGGCTGCATCATCCGGAGACGCGCCGCGCCGAGCGCTTCCCCAAGATCCCCACGGGTGCGCCCCGCTCCGTGCGCGTGTGCGGCAAGAAGAGCGGCGAGATCCACGACGAGCTCAAGGAGAAGTTCACCACCGGAGGTGCGTGTCCCCCGTCCCCGCGTCTCGGTTCCCCACGAAACACCTCGAATTCCGTCAACCGTAATTCTCGCCGCCGCCGCTGACTCGCACTGTCACGAACACACAGGCGGCGGATACAAGGGCTTCTGCGACTACGAGGAGATCAAGGCTGCCATCAAGGAGTGCGACGGCCTGGACGGTGCCAGGCTGGAGGCGTGCTACGCCGAGTTCGGGTGCGACGTCGACAAAGTCACCGAGCACTACGCCAAGGCGGCTGGCATCGAGAAAAGAAAGAGCGCCTGATGATGAATGACAATTCTCAGAACGGTGTGCGCTCGGCGCGCCGCGCGGCGCGCCGTGAGCAGGCGCTCGGTCGAGACGAGCGTTTCTCGGCTGTGACAGAGAAGGGAGAGACCGGCGGAGGCTTCGGGAGAGCTAGGCTCGCGGTCCGAGCACAGACTTGCACCTTGTAGCATCAACAGAATCATCGCACGCGAATGATGACAGAAACGCGTGCGTGACGTGTCCGTATTTTCGACGCGCGATTCTGCTGACGATGGCGCACGCCGCCGGAGTCGAAAACGCGCGAAACTCTCGCGCGAAGGCTCGAAGCGGATCTCCAGCAATTTTTTATGCCTTTTCTTCTGGACGCCTCGCAGAGCTCCCCTCGAGTAGTCGCCGGCGCGCGACGCGGGCCCCGCGCCATGCGGTTCGGCCGCCACCTGAAGGAGGTGCTCGTGCCCGGCAAGGAGGATGATTGCGTGCGATACGATGAGCTGAAGGGCGCGATCAAGACGCAGCTCGCCGCGCGTTGGGGGAGCGACGAAGACGCGCGGAGAGATGAGTCGGATTCGCCGACCACCTCCGCGCGTCTGGAGGAGGGGCTGCTGGACCACTCGGAGGATGCCATCGAGAGGCGAAGCCGCGCGTTCTACGACCTCCTGGCGTCGGAAATCGAGCGCGTCGCGCGTCAGTACGACGCGTCCGTCGCGCAGGTCCGCGACAAGGTGGCGTCGCTGCTTCGCGAGGCGAGACGCGGCGACGTGCTTGACGCCTTGCAGGCGACCCGCGACGACGACGAGGCGGAGGGGTCCGCCGCGCCGCCGTGGATGACCTCCTCGCACATGTCGGGGTCCTTCTCGGCTGCGCAGTCGCCGCGAAGGGGCGCGCAGCACGAGCAGCAGCTCGACCGCGCGTTCAGGCACGTGTACCACGAGGTGACGCTGCTCAGGCACAACACGTCTTTGAACTACACCGGACTGCGAAAGATCGTCAAGAAGTTTCTGAAGAAGACGTGCAAAGCCGCGGACGCCTCCGGCGCGCGCCCGAACGGCCGGCCGCTGCTCGAAGAGCTGCAGGGCTTGCTGGACGCCATCCCCGCGGCGGCGCCGAACGCCGCGCGCGACGCGGAAGGCGCGGGCGTTCAGCCTGGCAGAATTGATGGAAACGTGGGCGCGTCGATCCGGCCGCGGACGCCGCCGGGGGGCGAACGATCGGCGAGCGGTTCGGCGCCGGATCTTTCGTCTGTTTCGTCTCCCGCGGCGTCCCCGCAGCGCCGCGCGCGGAGCCACATCCCCCTACCCGCGTCGCCCAGCCGCGAGCGGTTCCGAGTCACCGCGGAGTCCACCGAGCACGACACGCGCGAGCGCTTGCGCGCGCTGCCGTTCACGGCGGGCGCCGAGCTGGCGGCGCTGGCAGAGCAGCTGGAGAAGGCGTACGCCGCCGCTCTAGCGCTGCAGGCGGCTCTAGACTCCGACGACCCGGAGTACATCAGGCGCGTCGCGCGGAGACGTTTGCGGCTGCTGGAGCGTCCGGCACCGCCCGCGGCGGACTGGGTGTGCGCGTACGGCGCCGGAGTCTCGTCGTTCGCGATCCTCGCCATCGCGCTGATGTGGCTCGGGGGCCCCGGCTTCGGGACGAACGAGAACCTCGAGTACTTCGTCGCGTGCGTCCCCGCTTTTCGGCTCACCGCGATCCCCATCCTGTGGCTTTGGTGCTGGGCGGGCGTGACGCGCGCGTGCACGGCGCACTACGTCAACTACAGGTTCATCATGGAGGTTTCGCGCTCGGAAGAGGCGGGGTGGCACTGGAACGCCGCGCTCGCCGCGACGCTCACCGCCGCCTGGCTGACGTGTTTCGCGCTCTTCTCCGCGCGCGTGCGGTTCGGCGTGGACCCGTTCGGATCGCACGCCGCGCCCGCGTATTACCCTCTCGCGCTGGTGGTGTTCGTGCTCTCGCTCCTGGCGGTCCCGCCTTCATCCATCTTCGCCGCGCGCGACGAGAAACGCAAAGGCGCCGGTTTCGCGGCGCGCGCGGCGCGGCTCTTCAACCCGCGCGCGCGCGCTTCGCTTCTGCGCTCGATCGCGCACTCGGTGACGGCGCCGTTCGGGGGTCCGGTGCGGTTCCGGGATAACCTGGTGGCGGACGTGGCGTGCTCGCTCGTGCGGACCTTGGTGGATTTCCTGACCGTCTTCTGGTTCTTCACGGCGGGCGAGTACGAGAAGACGAAGCCGTCGATCCGCCGCGACCGCGGGCCGACGTCGCCCATCACGACGTGCCTGCCGTACTGGTTCCGCTTACAGCAGTGCGTGCGGCGCTTCTACGACGCCAAGCGCGGGTCGCGCGAGCGCGTCGAGCACGTCGTGAACGCGGGGAAGTACTTCGTGTCTCTCGTCGCCATATGCCTCGCCAGCGTGGGCGGGTACGTGAAGATCGACGGTCGATTCCGGGAAGACCCGGGCGAAGCCGCCTGGGTTTTTTTTCTCGTGCTCGGCACGGCGTACGCGTACCTGTGGGACGTCGTCATGGACTGGGGTCTGGTGGAGATCGAAATGCGTCCAGGGTCAGGATCGACGTCGGGAGGCGCCGGAGGTGAGAAACGAAGTGGGTTTTGGAACCACTTCCCGGTCGTGCGGTGGGCGGTCACGCGCGACCGCGTGTTCCGCACGCGCGCGTTTTACGCGTGGGCGCTCGTTTCTAACTTAGTGGGTAGGTTAGCGTGGGCGGTAACGGTGACCCCCCACGGCGTCGGCGCGGCGTTTCTGCTTAGACTGGGGTTTTTTCGAAGTGGCTTCGATCGAACTTCGAGTGACTCTTTAGCGACCCTGGACGACCTCGCGAGCGAGTCCGTGGGCACGTTCGTGGCGGTCCTCGAGCTTTTGCGACGCGCGCAGTGGACGTTTCTGCGGCTCGAGAACGAGTACCTGAACAACGCGGCGCGCTACCGAAGCGTGGTCGCGGCGCCGATGCTCTTGGACGACGTGGGGTCAGCCTCCTGGGACCAGGAGTGGAGGTTCGAGCGCGAGGAATCGGATAAGAACGCGAAAACCGGGTCGGTGTACGTCGTCGTCGCGGCGAACGCGCTCGTCGCCGCCGCCGTCGCCGCGGTGTTCTACGCCGCGTACTCGAGGTAGCAGCTCTTTTTTTTTTGGAAATGTTCTGTTCGTCAGTTCGAACCACGTCGCCGCTCGCAGCGAGAGGAAAAACGGGGATTTTTCAACACCCGTCATTTTTTGCGGACTGTTTGCGTATAGGGAACCGATCCATTTGCTTCACGCATCGCGTCTTCCAACATCCTTGGCGCGCGCAAACCGCACCCTCTCGTCACGCCACGCCACACCCTCGAGCGCGGCGCGCGTCCGGGTGGCTCGCGCGCGTTTCTCTCGTCTCGAGGCGCGCGTTCAGACATGGCGCCCGGCGGCTCGGCCGCGGGCGCGAGCGAGAAGACGCCCATCATGGGCGCCCCCAACCCCTCGGTGCCCCGTCGCGCCGGCAGGCGAGGGGCGGGCCGGCCGACGCACAGGGGCGGCGCGAACACGTCTTTCCTCGCGCTCCTCGCCGCGCTCTCCGCGATGGCGGCGATGTTCGTGGTCGTCACCCGGATCCCGCCCATGACCCCGGGCGCGGTCCCGTTCTCGCCCATCCCCGCGCTGTCCGGGGGCCGGCGCGCGCTGAGCCGACCGAAAATCGGCCCGGAGACGTTTCCGGACGACCCCAGAGCTCAGCGGGGCGCGGTGACGTACGACGCGTTCAACGACGCGAAGAGCGGCGCGCCCGTCATCGAGCTGGTCTGGCAGCGCCCGCGGCGGCCGGAGGGCGCCAAACCCAAGGGCATCGTGTTCCTGGCGCACGGGTGCCACCACGCGGCGGGGGATTTCTTCCCCGCCTCGGACCGGTGCGTGAAGTGCGCGGGCCTCCCCGAGGAGGCGCGGGTCGCCGCCAAGGCGCTGACGCGCGGCTACGTCGTCGCGGCGGTGTCCAGCGAGAAGGCGTGCTGGAACACAAAGGCGGGCGACGCGCGCCGGGTCGCGGCGGCGCTGGAGAGGGTCAAACGACGCAACCCAGACCTTTCAAACGACGCGCCCGTGTACGCTTTCGGCGCCTCTTCGGGAGGCGCGTTTGTCGCGTCGCTTCCGTTTTTCGCCGACGTCGACGGCGTCGTCGCGCAGATCGCGGGCGTGGGGTTCCCGCGGGACCCGCGGTCGAACACGGCGTTCTTCGCGACGCCCGCGGAGCTGGGGGAGGCGGTCCGCGAGTCCAGGAGGGGAAGAGAAAAAGTTTTGGCGAAAGGGGAAGAAGTCCCGGAGGCGCAGGCGGCGTCCGAGGAGGAGGCGTTTGTTGCGGGAGTCGGGAGCGGGAACGCGCCTGGGAGCGGGAGTACCTCGCGGGAGTACTCCTATCCCCCGGTGGTGTTCTCGCACATGTCCCGCGACGCGCTCGTGGGCGCGCTCGTGGACGAGAGTCGCGCGTTCCTGGACGCCGCGGGCGTCCCGACGCGCGTCACGGAGCTCGCGCCGCAGCCCGTGGACGGTCTCTTTTTCCACCGGCGCGTGGTGCGCGCCGCCGACGCCGAGGGCGACGGCGACAAAGGGCCGGGCGCGACCGAGCCTGTGATCAGGGTCGCGGACTCGGAGGCGATGGCGGCGGCGCTTAGAGACGGCGGGTTCCTCGACTCGGAGGGGTTCCTGAAACGCGACCCGCGGTCGAGCGAGTGGCGCGACGCGCTCAGGCGAAGAAGCGCGTTCCCGTCGTTCGACTCGCTCGTCCCGGACAAGTCGGCGACGAGCGAGGCGCTCAACGTCGCGTTCGCCGCGCACGAGCTGTCGAGCGACAAATTCGACGAGGACGTGCGGTGGCTGGAGGAGCGCACCGCGGAGAGAAGAGGCGTTTCCGGAAAGGAAGCCACTCTTGAGACCGGCGTGACGACGCCGGTGGTGAACGCGGAGGCGGTCCAAACCGGGGGGGTCGCGGAACCGGTCGCGGGCGCCGCGGCGCGCGTCGCGACGACGACGACGACGAGAATCTCGACGACGACGCGATGAATGTGATGACCACGATAGACTATCTATTATG
>ENA-OUOG01001551-OUOG01001551.1-marine-metagenome-genome-assembly--contig:-NODE-1551-length-26237-cov-5.429396_pt1 | contig 26237 bp, 6 predicted proteins | sample MGYA00248635_ERZ508505 | MGnify/ENA primary metagenome ERZ508505 (study PRJEB26176, sample SAMN06267871) | marine metagenome | isolation source: Saanich Inlet, British Columbia, Canada | place: Pacific...
GCTCGCGGCCGCTGATGGGGGGTACGAGGCGACGGTGCGGGCGCTGATCGAGGCGGGCGCGGACGTGAACAAGGTGGATAATGAAGGTCGCTCGCCGCTGTTCGCGGCCGTTGCGTGTTGCGACGAAGGGCCGGTGCGGGCGCTGATCGAGGCGGGCGCGGATGTGAACAAGGCGAATAATGACGGTTTAACGCCGCTTCACGTGGCCGCTGAAATTCAAGAGTTGAGTGAGATTGTCCATGAAGTTGAGGCGAGTAAGGCGATCGCGCAGCTTCTCAGGGATGCCGGAGCCAAGGACACCAAGAGCATGTCCGGCGAAGAAGACCTTCACACCGCTGCGAGTGACGGCGACGTCGCGAGAATGCGAACGCTGATCGAGGCGGGCGCGGACGTGAACAAGGCGAATAATGAAGGTGGCACGCCGCTGTTCGTGGCCGCTGTTCGTGGCCGCGAGGCGGCGGTGCGGGCGCTGATCGAGGCGGGCGCGGACGTGAACAAGGTGAATAATCAAGATTGGACGCCGCTGCTCGCGGCCGCTCAAGACGGGCACGAGGCGACGGTGCGGGCGCTGATCGAGGCGGGCGCGGACGTGAACAAGGTGGATAATATTGGTCGCACGCCGCTGTGCGGTTGCGTTGCGAATTTCTACGGAGCTGAAGGGGGGCACAATGCGGTGGTGCGGGCGCTGATCGAGGCGGGCGCGGATGTGAACAAGGCGAATAAAGGCGGTTTCACGCCGATGCAGTACGCCGCTGATTTTCAAAAGGAGAGTGAAGCGGTCGATAAAGTTGAGGCGATTAAGGCGATCGCGCAGCTTCTCAGGGATGCCGGAGCCAAGGACATCAGTTGCGAAGACGAACTTCGTAGCGCTGCGAGTGACGGCGACGTCGCGAGAGTGCGAACGCTGATCGAGGCGGGCGCGGACGTGAACCACACGGATGCAAAAGGGTATACGGTGCTGACCGAAGCCGCTGCGGGCGATGAAGCTGATAGCAGCGAGGCGATCGTGCGGGCGCTGATCGAGGCGGGCGCGGACGTGAACAAGGCGGAAGAAGACGCATGGCCGCCGCTGCTCGTGGCCGCTACTCACGGCCACGAGGCGGTGGTGCGGGCGCTGATCGATGCGGGCGCGGACGTGAACAAGAAGGTAAAATACGGCTATACGCCTCTGAGCCGTGCCACTGATAATGGCAACGAGGCGGTCGCGCAGCTTCTCAGGGATGCCGGTGCGGCGTGACGTTTGAACCGCACCACCGCACCACCGGCTTTCACATCTTGTGCATTTCAATTTCAATCGTTCGCATACTACTGCCTGATGCGTCTTGACTACCACGCGAACCGAACCCGAGTGTTCGTGTACCACCTCACGTCGCAATCGACGCGGCGGCTTCAAACACGACGTATCTCTACGCGCTTGCTCCGACGGCGACTCACGTCGCCGGCGGCGCGGCGACGCGGCAGACGTCGTCCCTCCTGAACGGCGCGCCCAGCGTTCCCGACAGCAGCTCGTCCACGAATGAGGCGCGCATCCACCGCGCCGCGCACTCGTACCCGCGCGCGTCGCGTCGACGGTCGGACATGGCGACCAACAGCAAGCCCGCGAACGCGAGGATGAGCACCGAGGCGAGCGCGAACATCAACACCGCGGTCAGGCGAGCCGGGAAACCGCCGACGCCGCCGCCGATTGAAGCCGCCTCTTTTTCGCGTCGCGCCGCCGCGTCGCGCGCCGCCCACGTCGACGAGGTCGTCACTGGGACGTCCTCCTCCTCGCCGGCGTTGTCTCCGTCTCCTTCGCCGGTGGCGCGGTGCAGCTTCCTCCGCGCCTCGCGCAAGTCCTCGCGGAGCTTGGTCTCGACCGAGTCGCGGCGCGCCTCCACCGCCTCCGTCGCCGCCTCCGCGAGCGCCGCCGCCGCGCGCGCGCCCGCCGCCGAGGAGCACGCCTTGTTTGCGCGCGCCTCCGCGGCGGCCGCCGCCGAGCGCGCCTCGCCGAGCTCAAAGCGCAGGCGCTCGCGTTCGAGCCTCAAATCGTTTAGAATCAGCGCATCTTTGGGACCCTCGTCTTCGTGACCCTCCCTTTTCTCGGACGCCGCGTCGAGCCGGCCGAGGACCCCCGCGTTTTTCTCCTTGGCCACGCGCAGGCTGGCTTTGGCGAGCGCGAGCTCGGACTTGACCTCGATGATCTCCCCGAGCCTTGACTCGTCGCGCGCGAGCGCGGCGGCTCTGGCCTGGCCGAGCTCGCCCTCCGCCCTCTCGCACCTCGCGCGCTCGCGTTCCAGGTCGTCCGCCACCTCGTTCGCCGCGGCGAGCATCTCGTCGAAAACCTTCTTGTTCTCGGCGTCGGCGGCGGCGGCGGCGGCGTTCGCCTCGGCGAGGCGCCGCTTCGTCTCGCGCAGCTCCGCAGACAGGCGCTCGACGTCCACGTACAGAGCCGCGGGGTCCGGGTTTTGCTTTTGAGCAAAGTTTCGTTCCGTGTCATCGACGACAGGGGGCTCGTGGACGCTTTTCCCGGAGGGGATTTCCGAACGTCGCGACGCCGTCGTCTCGAGGAGCTCGCGCCGCAGCCGCGCGTTTGTCCGCTCGACCGCCGCCGCGCGCTTCGCCGTCTCCGCCGCCTCGCGCCTCGCCTTTTGCAGGTCGCGCTCCACCTCCGTGAGCTTATTCTCCAGGAGCTCCAGAGCCGCGCGCGACTCCGCGGTCTCGTACTCGCGGACGCGCGAGGGAACGACCTTCTCGGCCGAAAGGTCTTTCTCGGCGGCGCGCTCTTTTTCAAGGAGTTCCATTTTGGAAAAAGAAAGCGGAGAGTCCACCGAGACCCGCGCGGCGGTGTCGTCCGCGAACGAATGCCGCGCGCTCTCCGCGTCTTTTCCTTTCGGTTCTTCCCCGGTGACGATCCGGTGTACCACCTCGCGTGTGGGCGTGGTCGCGTCGATCTCTCGTTTGAGCGAGAGCGACCGAGCCTTCGAAGGCGTCGACGCGTCGTCGTCGAATTCCGACGACGCGACTCGGGCGCCCAATCCGCGCGGGGTGGGTTTGCGCGTCAGCATTTTTCTGGAGGGAAATGCCGACGCGGGTCCCGGGTCGCTGGAGGCGGTGGAGGGCGTGGAGCCGGCGGCGAGCGCCTGGTTCAGGCGCTGGATCTCGGCGGCGACCGCGGGGGAGGTCTCCTCCGAGGGGGGGGAGGGGACCATGAGCGGCGCTGGCCTGAGCGGGAGCGGATGCTTGGGGGTGGCTTTTTTGGCCGAAACGCGGGAACGGACGACGAATGCGAAGATGTGACTCGACGCTTCGAGGGCCACCCCGGGCTCAGCGCTGAGTGGTTCGCCTTCCCGCTCGCCCCGGACGTCCGATGTTCGGCCGCGCTGTTCGAACAACGCGCTCGGGCGTCCTCTGTTGCCTTCGGCGCGACGCCCCGCGAAGTGGTCTCGCCCCGCCGCTTCGCGGCGAAAAAGTGCCTTTTCCGAGAAAAAGCGCGGATTGCAGAGTCGACGGGCAGTGCGGGGCGAACGGAAACGGTCGCCGGAACACCGTGCGTCTGTCGATCGTGTTCGTGACGTAAAAAAAACTCGCCTAGCTCGGCATCTGCGCGCCGTCGCACTGCACTCTGAACCTCGCGCGCACCGTCCCCGAGAGCCACTCTTCCGCGAACGTGGCGACGACTCCGAACAGACCGCCCGCGCACGCCCCCGAGCCGGTCGCGCCGCGCGCCGCGGCGACCAGAAAGGCGAACACCGAAACCGACGCGGCGAACGACGCCGACGCCAAAAAACGTCGCCGGCGCGATTCCGTGAGAAACGCGAGTTCTTGCGCCGCGAGACGTCTCCTTTGAGCCTCCTTGCCGGAAGGACTCCTCCCTCCCGCGGAGGGACTCTCTCTTCTTTCTCGCAGAGCTCCTCCAGAGGCGCGTCGCGAAGGCGAAGGCGTGCCGAGTCTCGCGCGAGCCAGGCCGACCAGCCCGGCCACAGCCGCGGGCGTCGCGCCGAGCGGCGACGCCTCTACGTCCGCGTCGTCCGCGTCGTCGGAACCGGAAGCCGTCGTATCCGACGCGAAGGAATCTTCGTCGTCGTCGTCGTCGTCGCGCGCGTGGCGCCGGGCGGGCGTGCGTCCCTTGCCCGTGGTGGCGGGGACGGCCCTTTTGTTCCGCCCCGCGCTCCCGTGCCGGGTGCGGCGCGCGTCCACGGGCGTGCTCGGCGCCGATCCGGCGGCGGACGGCCGGCGGAACAAACGGTTCCCGCGGGAGACGTCGGCGAGCGCCGTCTCCAGTTTCCGGCCGACGTCTTCGCGCTCAGCCTCCGCCTCCTCTTTCTCGAGCCGCGCGGCGGCGGCGGCGGCTCGCGCGCGCTCGAGCTCCACCTCCAGGTTGCGGATCTTACCGTGAAGCGCCTGTTCCTTGGACGCCGCCGTTTCCAACTCCAACGCGATGGCTTCGCGCGTCGCCTCCACCGCCGACAAACGCGACGCGGCGTCCTCGCCGCCGCGCGCCGCCGCGCGCGACGCCGCCAGCTCGGCGACGACGCGCGCGTGCTCCGATTTGAGCGCCGCGAGCTCGGAGAGCGCCGCCGCGCTCGAACACGAGGCTTCCCGCGCCTTAACATCGGCGTTCTCGCGAGCCTTCGCGGCGGCGGTCGCCTCGCGCGCGGACGCGGCAGCCTCCGCGCGCGCGGAGGCTAAGTCGCCGCGCACCGATAAAAGTTCGGCGCGCGTCTCTCGCGCCAAAGCCTCCGCCTCCGCGACGGACGCCTCCAAGTCGGCGCCTCGCCGTTCCTTCTCGGCGGCGTCGCGCGCAGCCTCCGCCAGCTGGAACGCGGCGTCTGCCTTCTGCGCGCGCAGAGCGCGTTCGGACTCGGCGGCGGACTCGCGGTCCGCGGCGGCAGCCACGCGCACGGACTCGGCGGTGGCGCGCGCGGCGGCGGCGTCCGCCTCCGCCGCCTCGGCGCGCGACGACGACGCGGAGGCGAGCTTCTCCGCGGCGAGCTTCTCCGCGGCGAGCTTCTTTTCCCTCTCCTCGGCGCCCGCGAGCTCGGCGTGTACGTTCTCGAGCTCCGCCTCCGCAGCCTCAGCGCGTCTCAGAGCAGCCTCGGCGCGCGCCGACTCTGACTTTTTCGCGGACGCGGACACGGAGGCGACGCGCGCCTCGAACGACTTTTCGAGTTCCGCCGCCGCGTCGGCTCGGGCTTCTTCTTTTTCTCGACGCGTCTCGGCGTCGATTTCGGCGACGGCGACGCGTCGCTCGGCATCCTCCAGCCGAGTCTCGAGTCTCTGCTTTTCTTTCTTGTGTTCCTTCTTCTCCCGCTCGAGCGCGTCTTTCATGGACTCGAGGTCAGCCGCGAGTTGTCTGTTGGTCTCGCGCTCGGTCACGACGCGCGCCTCGGCGTCGGCGCGCGCCGCCTCGGCGTCGGTTTCCGCGCGGCGCTCGGCGCTCGTCGACGCCTCGAGCGCCGCGCGCGCCTCGGCGAGCGCCTCCTCGAATTGCGCGAGCTCGTCTCTGTGCTTCTTCTCCGCCACCTCCTTCGTCTCGAACGCCTCCCTGACGGAAGCCTCCTTGACGTGCGTCACCGACTCGAGGCGCTTCGTGGTCTCCGCCAGAGATTCCGCGAGCGCGTCCGACTCGAGGCGGAAACGCTCGGCGTCCTCCGCCGCCGCGCTCCGCGAAGACTCCGCCGCCGCCGCGCGCCGCGACGCCTCCTTGTGCGCCTTGCGCTCCTCCTCCAGCTCCGAACGCAGGCTCTTCAGCTGAACATCCCGCGCCGCTGTCGTCTCTGAGTCCGCGCGCTCGCGAAGCTTGTGCACCTCCGCCCAAAGATCCTTCTCGCGCGCGAACGCCGCCGCCGTCTCCTCCTTGGCGGCGTCCACGCGCGCCTTCGCCTTCCTCGCCTCGACGTCCATCGCGCGCGCGTGCGAAGCCTCCGACGACGCCAGCTGCGCGGTCAGCCTCGCCACCTCGCGCTCCAACGAGTGCGTCTTGGCCTGCAGGAACACGCTCGTCTTCGGGTTTTCCGAAGAAGGGTTCTCCGACGCGTTAACACGGTCGTCGTCGTGAACGTCGCTCTTCACCGCGCTCTTCGGCGACGGCGACGGCGTCTCTTCGCGCGGCGGCGTCCCGGGCTTCGCCGACAAGCCCGGGAGTTTCTCGGGGGTCTTGGCCTTCTCCTCGGCGAGCTCGGCGCGCGCCTTTGACGCCTCAAGCTTGGCTCCCGCGAGCTCCGCCTCAGCCTCCGCCAGCGCGTCTCCCCAGACGCGCTCCTTCTCGTCCATCTCCTCGCGCAGATTCGCCAGAGACACCAGCGCGTGCGCCTGCATCTTCGCCGCGGGCGAAGCCGCGCCGTGTCGGCCGCGCGAATCTCGCGGCGTCTTCGGCGGCGTCCCCGCGTGCCTCTTTTCGCCTCCGCGGGCGGAAGCGCTCTTCTTCAAACTCGCGTGAACGCTTTGACTCACCGGCGAGTCCAGCCGCCCGGACCGGCGCGAGGGCGAGGGGGTCATCATGTCCACGCTCACCATGGAGTTTGAAGCGTCTTCGTTCTCGAGAAAGGCGCCTTCTATGTCGACGTCCGGCGAGGGAGACGAAGAAACACCAACGCGTTTCTTCGTCGCGAACGTCTCGCCGAGCGACCGCTTCGCCGACGACGGCGTCTTGGCGTTCTCCGCATAGAGCGACGGTATTTCGGTGCCCCGCGCGGGGGACGCCAACACGCGGGAAAGGCGGCTGATGCTCTTCGGCGACTTTCGAAAAGGTACGGGCGATTTCGAAGTCGGCTTGGACACCGACGCGGAGTGAGACGCGCCGGAGACGGGCGACGCGACAATCGCGTTTTCGTTTTCGTCCGACGCGCTCGCCGCGGCGGTCGCCGCGTCCGCCTTGAAGCGACCGGTGGACATGGGCGTCAAGGGCAAGGCTCGCGCGACGTTTTCTTTTTCTTGGGCGTTCTCGTTTCCGTTCGCGCTCGGGTCGAAGAAAGGCACCGGGCCGGTGAGCCACGAGCCCTCGGGGGTGTTGTACACGCCCGCGCCGTCGAACCGCGGGGTCATCATCCCGCCGGGCCATTCGCTCTTCGCCGCCCACGTCAAAGGCGTGGGGACGCCGGGCGCGCTGCCTCGCTTCGTGCCGACCCACGCGGGGGTCGAGGCGAACGTGGGGGTCGCCGCGACGGGAGGCGGGAACGCGCGGTCCGCGTCGCGCGCCTCCACCGGCGTGCCGAAGCCTTCCTCCTGGGCCTGCGGGCGGGGACGACATCTGGGGTCAGCGGGGGGAGGATGGCTCGCGACGCGTGTCGAGAAGAGAAACGAAGATCTGCGCCTTCGATTCGGGAACATGTCGCGCGAGCTCGTACCCGTGGACTCCTGGAGGGCTCGTCGTCGGCGCTCGGGCCGGCGGGCCCGGGGGACTTGGTGGCCGCGGAGACGTCCATCGCGCGCGACGGGCGTCACCACGCCTCCGCGCGACAACACGTTGTGGCGTTCGCGACGCGCGTCCCGAGAAAAGGTCCGGCCGCGGGTGCCGAAATGGCCGTGGCGAGCTCAACGGTCATGTGGCTTTTGGGAAATCTCGGAAGAAACGCACGCGGGGGGAAGGAAAGCACGCGTCCCTCAGAGTCGGTCGCGCGGGGTTGGCGCGTGGGGACGAGGCGCGCGGTGACGCGAGCGTCCGCGACCATGATCGCGTCCATCCCTTCCGTGGACCCGCACCGGGGTCCGGTGGACATGTCGTACGCCGCGGAGACGCGCGAGGAGAAGCCGCTGCTCCCCGGCGGAAAGATATCCAATCTCACCGCGAAACGTCTCCGCGCGGAGATTCGCGCGCGGAAACGGAGGGAGGCGCGCGGGTTGCCTCCTTCGAAAGCGGACGCGGCGGCGAAGCCGCCGGAAGCGTGGCCGCCGGAGAAGTACGACGACGACTGCCGAGTCCCCAAGCTGAGGGAGGAGTACTTCGAGCACGACCAAGGCGAAGGTACGAGACGCGACTTCCATCTCGCGTTGACCGAGGGAACGCGCGAGTTTCGTGAAAGCGCTCGGTTTTCTCTTTTTCGGCCGAAACCCTCTGACGCGTTCCGCCCGCGACGTTCCGAACAGGCCACTGGGAATCGCGCGTCGTGGAGGAAGACCACCGCGATCCCGGGAAACCGAAACTGCCCGGAAACAAGCCCCTGGCGGAAGTGCACGCGGGCCGGTTCCAGTCACGCGCCGCGGACGGCGACGGCGGAAAGGGCGTCGCCGAGTGGTCCGTCGCGGAGGCGAACAAAAAGTCGCACTTGCACTCGGGCGGGTGGCAAAGACGCGCGGGCGCGAGGTTAGCGGGCAAGTTCGAGCCCCGCCGGATGTACGAGGGCTACGGTAGGGGACGGGGCGTTGTCGTCCCCGAAGAGCCCGACGTGTGGGAAGACGAGGAGGACGAGATGGAACGAAAAATGAGCGAACTTGCGTTGCCGCCTCCGTCGGCGGACGCGGCGGCGATCGCCGACTGGCTCGTCGGCGAGTACGAGGAGCGCGACCCGAATCTCATGGAGCGCGACGCGTTGACAAAGTTCAAGGAGAAGCAGAGACGGAAGCTCGAGGCGGAGTACGAGGCGATGCGCGAGCGCGTCGCGCGCCTGAGCGGGACGGTCCGCGTGCACGCCGACTCGAAGCTCCCGCCGAAGCGCCCGTCGCGAAAACAGACGTTACAAACGCCGTGCTGGTCGGAACCCGAACCCGTCTGGCGCGCCGTCGACGCGGAGAAAGTCCGCGCCGCGCGGACCGTCCCGTGGGGGACGCTCGGGACGAACATTAGATGCGTCCCCACGGGCGCGGGCGTCTCCGCGCGTCCCGGGACGAGGGACGCCGTCGTCACGCGCGCGGCTGAGTCGTACATCGTCGTCGGGGGCGACGGCGCAAAGACGTCTCCGTTTGGCGAGGAAGCCGTCCCGAAGACAAATTCTTCGACGGAAAATTCTCCGCTCGGGGCTCCGCTTCCCCCTTGCGCGTCCGCGAATTCCCTCGCGATTTCTCACGAACGGGACCCTACGCCTGTTCCTTCAATCACGCGCGTCTCGTACTTCGGTCGGGAGAGCCACCACAAGGAGTTCAGAGCGGTACGAGGCGTGGGGTTGCTCACGAGATCGGTGCGCGTGCCTCCGAAGCAGACTTCCTCGGAACTTAAACGGAACCCGCCGCCAAAGCCCGCGGTGGCGTTACACAAAGGGTACCTGGAACTGGACGGGGGCTTGCCCGCGTACGTCGCGGGGATGCGATCTAGGGACGAGGCGCTTTTGCCCGTGGACAGGCACGCGAACGCGCCGCGACGCGACGGCGTGCGCCGCGTCAAGTACTTCGACCACAGGAAGGGGCGCAAGAAGGGGAAGGGCGCGGAGGCGGCGGACGACGACGGGGCGGCGTCGAGGGAAACGCCGCGGAATGACGAAAAAGCAAACGACGCGGTGCGGTGGACGGTGATCGAGAAACCCGCGCCGCGAAACACCGCGCCGGTCGCGGAGGAGGGCGCGGGCGGCGGCGCGAACGCCCGGGAAAGAACCGTGCGTCCCACGAAACCGGCGGTGATTCTGAAAGGCCGAGCCGCGTTGGAGGCGAGGAAGCGAGACTACCCTTACGGGCCGTGCACGTTTTGAGACCTACAGAAAAAAAAATTCACGCACCTCCACCTCACGGGTTTCGGTCGAACAGGCGTCTCGTTGACCGGCGGTCTCCACCTTCGTCGTCCTCATCGTCGTCGCGTCCGAGAGAACCTCCGAGAGACACGCGCCTCGAGATTCAGTCGTGGCTCGCGCCGCAAGCACTCCTACACGCGCTCGCGCAGTCGGTTCACGCACGAAGCGTTTCGGGCATGGCCGCGGTCGCCCTCGCGCGCGTCGGCCTTCGACGCGTCGAGTCCCCTGCAGGTCGGGGGATCGTGCCCGGCGCGGGCGACGCGCCGCGCGCTCGCGGCGTCCGCGCGCGCGTCGGCGCGCCGAGCGGAGTGGGCGAGGGGGGCGACGTCTGGGACGTTCGCGAAGCCACGTTGGCGAGAAACCACCCCGCGAACGTCGGTTCGGTGCGCCGCGAAAGCGACGACTCCGCGACCCTCACGGACCCCGACCCCCGCGCGCGCCGCGTCGGCCTCGACGCGCACCTCCCCGACTCGTGGATCCGCGTCGTCGTCGACTCGGTGCTCCTCGACGACGCGCCGTTCGAGCCGCCCGAGGACGCGGCGAGCGCGCGCGCGTCCGAGAACTTTCGCTCCGCGGGCGGCGAGCCCCGCGAGACCGTCAGAGTGCTCACCGCGGTTCTGCGCACGGTGACGGACGGGCGGGACCGGCTTTTCCCCCTGGTCGCCAGCGCGCTCGTCGAGCCCGCGGACGGGGCCATCGAGCCCGAACCCGAAGAACCCGAGTCCGAAGGCGCGCGCGTCCACGAGGACGACGAGCGACGCGAACGACCGGAACGACCAACACGATCGGTTCCCGAGAAAAACGCGTTCCGCTACGACTTCGCGCCGCCGCCGCGCGCGCCGCGCCCGACGTCGCGCGCGCCGCCGTCGGTCCGCGACGGCGACGTGCAGTCTGTTTCCTCGCGCGCCTCGTATGCGTCGCGGCGCTGGCCGCCCGCGCCAGCTCTCCCGCGCCACGACCCGCTGGAGATGTGCTTCGAGTACCTCAACAACTGCTTGCGGCCGGCGAAGACAAAAAAACGTTCGGCGAGCCAAAACCGAGAGACGAACGAGCGCGACGAGTATATCTCGTCGCCGTTCACCGCGTACGGCGGCGACCGATCCGGGTCGGGAATGCACCAAGACGTCGACTACGACGTCGGCGCTTCTTTTTCTTTTCCCGAGGAGCCTCTCTCTCGCTTTTCGCCGGAAAGCGAAAAACAACAACGCCCCGACTCGCTGGAAGACATCCGGGCGCACCTCGAGCGGTGCGCGGCGGAGGAGGCGTTTTTTTTCGGCGAGACTTTTGTCGGCGACGACTTTCTTTCGCCGTCCGACGACTTTGTCACGGTCGAGCCTCGCGACGTAGACGACGTGATGGACGCACTCGAGGACCGCTTCGAGTCGGCGTACCTCGTCGTGGACGCCTCCGCGAACGGCGCGGGAAGAGGCGGGCACAAAAAAGGGCAATCGGTCTCGGCGTCGGCGCGCCTCGCCGCGACTCTGTACGCGACTTCTCGCGATGTTTTTTCAGAAGGCGATTTTTCAGAAGCGTCAAAGGACGCCTCCGATAGACCATACGACGTCTCGGACGCGTTTTCTTCTCCGCGCGCGGTGCGCTTCGAGACCGCGGACTGGCTTGAAAGCGGCGCATCGGGGTGTCGCTTTGACGCATCACACCGGATTGACGCGTTCGAGTTCGAATCGGAAATCGTCGGTCTGGAGAGTTTCCTCGCGTTGTGCGCGGCGACGCGTTTGAACGTTCCGATCTTCGTCTCGCGCGACGTCGCCGACGCGGTGGGTCTGGCGCCCGACGCGTGGCGCCCCTCGTTCCGCTCCGCGCGACGAATGCGAGACAAACCGGTGCTCTCCGGGAGAGAACACACGACGAAAGGAGGCGTCGAGTTTAGCGTGAGACAGCATCACTCGATGGTCGACGACGCCGGAAGAAGAAGAAGAAGTAGAAGAGGCGATTTCTACGACGACGACGCGAACGCGATCGGAGCTTTTGTCACGCGCGCGTTTGAGGCGTTTCTGCGCGGCGTCGCCGACAGCGTCGCCGAGGACCCCGACGTTGATTTCCGTCGCGACGCCGCCGAGCCGCCGAACGCGTCGCCGAGTCTGATCGATCCGAACGCGCGCGGCGTGCCGCTCGCTCGTTCCGACTCGGCGAGTCACGCGAGTCGCGCGAGTCGCGGACTCTCGGCGGATCTCGGCGAGGCGCTCCTCGGGGGACCCGTGGTGTTCTTCCGCGCCGCGGCGCGTGCGTGGGCGGAGTGGTACCGCAAAGAAAAGAGAAAGGAACGTTTCTTCCGCCCCTTGGGAAACGCCCTCGCCGGCGAAGACGGTTTCGCGTCAAGCTCCGGCGATTTTTTTTTCGTCTCCGGACGCGCGCGGAACGCGAGAGAAGGTTCGCCGCAGACTAAAAGGTCCGCGGACGCGCTTCGCCTTTTGACCGGGAAACGCGGTGACCTCGCCGCGAACGCGCTTCTCAGGTCGCGCGGTTCGGTCGGGACCGTCACGGCGCTCGACCGCCGTTCGATGGATTGCGTCGCGTCTCACAGGATGACCGTCGCGGCGGCGACGCGGAGGAAACGATTCCTTCGAGACGTGGTCGACGCGCCGGCGCCCAACCACGTCGCCGCGGCGACGCTTCTGCTGGACGCGTTCCGCGACGCTGACCCGGACGCGAAAGCGCTGGTGGAGAGCTGGGCGCGGCGCGTGGCGCGCGGCGCGTCCGACGCCGACGCGTGTGCCGAGGACGCGCGGGCGCTGGACGAGACGGTCGCCGCGCGAGCGGCGGAGGTGGACGAGTGCGTTCGAGCAGAGACGCGATCGCGCGCCGACGGCGGCGGAGGTTCGTTTTTCTCGCCGGGCCGCGCCGTCGCGTCGCTCGAGCTCGCCGTCGTGGAAGACAGGTGGGCGGACGCCGCGCGGTGGAGAGACGCGCTGCGCCGCGTGAACGGGCGGTGCGCGGACCACGAGGCGGTGTTCGGAGCCGAGCCGGGCGAAGACGGGCACGAATCGTGAGGTAGCGTTTTCTACTGGAACGCGGTCAAAAAGACTCCCAAAAGACGTTTTTCGTCGAACGCGTCCGCTTCGGGATGTGTCGCGCTTTTTTCACCACCCCGAGAAAACGTCGCGTCGAGGCTGGCGACGCGCGCACTTGCTCACGCGCGCCCACGGTGGTCGCGTACCCGGGCGTCACCCGACCCACGAAGCGACCGCGACCATGTCGCAGATGGTGCGTCTCGTCGCCCGCGCGCGCACGACCGCCACCTCTTCGTCCCTCGCGCGAACAACAATCGATGTCGCGCGGCTCGGGTCGGTTCGCCTCCCGAGCGAACGAAGCGCGTCGAGCCCTCCCATCCCGCATCCACCGCCGGCTGACCCACCGCGCCTCCCCGTTTACTTTTCGCCGCTTCAAACGCACAGGAGAAGATCATGCAGAAGCGGCAGGCCGACATGGAGGAGGCCTACGCCGCGCAGGTCCGTCCCCCGCGTTTCGCGCGATTCGTAGCATTCCGACCGGCCTCGGGAACGCCGAACCCCGACCGTCGCGTTCGTCCCTGACCCGACACCCCCATCCGCAGTGGGACGGAGGCAAAGGCTCGCACCACCCCAACTACGACCCGCACGCCAACGGCGACGACGTCGTCAAGGCCAGCCGCGAGACCGAGGAGCTCCTGAACGCCATCGTCAAGGTACGCGACGCCACGGGTCACGCCAGACGCGGTCGTTCGCGCCGTCTCGAAGCCGAACCGCCGCCGAACCGTCGACGCGCCCTTTTTTTTATCATTCCCGAATCCTCTCTTCGCGACGCGAAGCGCTGACGCCGCTCTCGCCTCCGTTGGACACCCCAGAACGACGTCCGTTTGATCTACAAGAAGATCGAGGAGGGCGCGGACGTGAACTTCGTGTTCGGTCGCGCGTACGGGTGCCCCGAGGGGTACACGCCTCTGATGTCCGCGTGCCACCGCGGCCGCCTGGACGCCGCTAAAGCTCTGTTGCGCTCGGGCGCCGATCCCAACTTCATGAACGGCGCCGGAGACTTGACGTTGTTCTGGGGCGTCGACGGCGGCGTCGAGCTCATCAAGCTGCTCATCGAGTACGGCGTCGACTTAGACGCGCGGACGCCGAAGGACTGGACCGCTCTGTCGTACGCGAAAGCCATGGGCAAGTACGGCCTCACCACGGAGAAGGGCATATACCCGGAGGACGTGTTGAAGTTTTACGGCGCGACGGAGTACGGATCCGGACCGGAAGCGCTCGGCATACGGTCGCCGCGCGAATCCTTCAACCCCGCCGCGGAGGACTTCTCCAGAGACAGAGGCTCGTACCAGAGGGAACCGGAACACCCGTGATTCTTCTCCTCTCACGGACGTTCGTGTTCGTTTCGGCTCTCCACGCGTCTCTCTTCATCGAAGAAAAGGCGGTTTCGTCATCAAAGGGCGAGCGACGAGAAACGCGACATCGTCTGTTTCGAAAAACGCGTCTCGCGTCCGGAAGCGCGGAGTGAAGCGCGCGTTTTAAAAAATCGCGTAGTTACGCGAGTGACTAGTCAGTCACGCCGTCGGCTCAATACACGTAGCGTTCGCGCACACGCACGACGTTTGTCACGTATCACAACGCACACATCACGTCTCACTGTGTCTCTACGCCCGGGAGCTTGACGCCGTACGACGCCAGCAACGTGGCGAGCTCGGGATGCTCGGCGGCGACAGCTTTCAGTTCCGAAACCACCACTCTTGTGCCTTCGCGAAGTTCCTCGCACCGCATGTCCAGTTCCTCCGGGCCGACTTGGTCTCCATCCGGCGGGAGGCCCTTCGCCGCGCGATACGCGTCCTGAGCCGCCATGAGCTCCTTGTGCGTCTCCTCCGCGCGTCGCGCGGTGTCTCGCAGTTTCGCCTCGGACTCGGCCGCCTCCCTCTCCAGCACGTCCAGCTCTTCGTTGATCTCGCCAGCCTCCTCGTGCAGCCGCCGCACCTTCTCGTCCCGCCGCCGCAGCTCCTCCTCGGCGCGGCTCTCCTCCTCGCGGTGGAAGCGCAGCTTCTCCTTGGCCGTCTCGAGCTTCTCCCGCAGCGCGGCGCGCGTCGCGAGCGCGTCGCCGTCCCTCTCGTCCACCGGCCTATTCGCGACGCGGAACGAGTCGTTCTGCGCGGTGAGCTGCCGCAACGTCGCCTCGAGGGCGACGATTTCCTTCTCGCTCTTGCGAATGGACGCGTCGAGCTCGTCGCCGCGGCGCTGCATCTCCTCGCGCTCCTGCGCGGCTTTCACGACGTAGTACGCCTGCGAGTGCTCGCCGCCGTTCTCGTCTCCGTCCATCCCGTGCCGCTTCACCTTGTTCACCAAAACCTCGAACTTGGTCTGCAGTTTGCCGACTTTCATGGACCGCTCGCGCATCTCCAGCGTCGCGCGATGCACGTCTTCCCGAAGCATCTTGTGCTGCGCGCGCAAGAGCTCGGCGTGCGTCTCCACCTCGTGCCGCCGCTCCTCCATCGAGAGCTGCAGCTGCGCCTTGCGGTTTTCCAGGTCGAACACCTGGTCGGCTTTTTTGTCCAGCAAATCGCGCAACTTTTTAACCTCCAGCTTCAAAGTGTCGTGCGCCACCATCTTGTCCTCCTTCGCTGAAACCGCGGCGCGCACGTCCTTGGCGGCGTACTCAGCCTCCAGCGTGAGCTCGGAGATTTCACCCGACAGCGCGGACGTCGCGCGCTTCAGCTGCTTGGACCGCTTGCGCGCCGCCTCGAGGTCCTCCTCCGCGCGCCGCGTGGACGCCACCAGCGCGTCGTGCTCGGCGACGCGCTCGCGAAGCGTCGACTGCAGAGCGTCAATCTTCGCCTGCAAAACGCGCGTCTCCTCGTCTGACCGCGCGCCCCCCGCGCGCGCCACGCGGCGCTCCAGGTTTTGAATCTGAAACTCGGCGTGGTACAGAGTCTCCTGTTGCTTCAAGACTCTTTCATCCATGAGCGCGATCTTACGCGCCAAACCTTTGTTCTGGGTCCGAGCGCCCTGCGTCTCCGCGTCGAGCGCCTTGGTGCGTTCGCCCAAACCTTTAAGCTCCGCGCGCGCGCGCATGAGCAAATCTTTATGCGCGGCGGCGTCTTTTCGCGCCGCCGCAAGCTCCTCTTCGTTTTCCTTCTGCACGCGGTCGAGCTCGGCGCCGCGTTCCTCGAGGGACATCAGCTCGAGCTTCTCTCGCTCCAGACGCTTCGTGGCTTTCTCCAGCTTTTTTTGCGTCTTTTCAAGCTTTTGGCGCTTTAAAAGTAAAGCCTCGCGCTTAGCGGCGTTGCCGCCGTCCAACGTCGCGAGCTCCGCCGCCGCGCGTCTCAACGCGTTCTTCGCCGCGTCTGTTTCGTCAGCCAAAGCGCGCTGTTCAGCGCTCTCCGTTTCATAGCGCTCGCGTATGTTCGCCATGCCCCGGTCCGCTGTTTCGATGGCGACGTCCGTTTCTTTGTTGTTCGTGAGTTCTTGCTCCAGGAACCGAGTGCGCTCCGCCAATAAAAGACGCTTCGCGCGAATCTCTTTGCGCCGCTTGGCGAAATCGCGCGACGCGTCGGCGATTGCGGCGTCGCGGCGTTTCATCGACTCGATGACGTCTTCCCACTGGCGCACGACGTCTTGGCGCTCGGCGTGTAGATTTCGGAAATCTTCCGCCGCGCGGTCCAACTCGAGTTGCGCCGCCTGCGTCTCGGAAACCTCGCTCTCCAACGCGGACTTCTTCTCCGCCACGGTTTTCGTCGCGCGCTCGATGGCGAGATTCAACTCGCGCACGCGAGCGTCGTCGGCGCGTTTGTACTTTTCCAGAGCCAACGCGTCTTCGTCTTTCCTCGCCGACGCGGCGGCCCACTGCTCCAACTCCTCTTGTCCCCAATTCAGCTGGAGCTTATACGCGTCGAGCTTCTCGACGCCTCTGTGCGACGCGGCGTCGATGTTCGCGACGCGTTCGGCGAGTTCGAGCTCTTCCTTCTCCATCTTGCGCGCGTCGTCGCGCACGCGCGCCATGGCCATCTCCGAGAGTCGCTTCATGTGCGCCTCCGTTTCCTTCTCCTTGCGCCTCGCCTCCGCCCGCGATTGCGTGTTCGTCACCTCCGCCTCGACGTTCCGCAAGTGCTCCCGCATCGCGTTCACGCGGTCCTCGTGCTCCTCGGCGTCGTTCTCCAGCTCCTCCAAAAGGCGCTCCTTCTCGCGGATTTGAAGATCCAGCTCGCGGTTCTCCGCGTTGGCGAACGGGGGAAGGAAGGAGGCGTCATCGTCGGGGTCGAACTCGCTCGCGGTGACGTCCCCGCGGTCGGAGTCTAAACGTGTGTCAATCGGGGGGTGGGAGCGAGCGGGGCGTCAGCGGGAGTGCGCGGGTGCGGCGACGGTCGGTCGGGAGACGCGAGGCGGAAGACGATTGCCGGAATTGGATGGACGAGGCGCGAGGAGGCGCGTCCTGGTGTGGGATCGACGGGACCGCCGTACCGTCGAACTCGCTCATGGCCGCAGTCCGCGCGCCGCGACCTCAGGGGGCACTCGCCCTCTCGCCGGGACCTCCGCGCGCGTCTCCGTGCCCGCGGCCAGCGCGGTCAGCGGTCGTCGCGCGCGCGCGTGTGACCACTCCGAGGAGTCGTCCGGTTTCTTGCCGTTGAAGGCCCCGATTTGGGGTGGACAGAGGAAACAATCGCCAACTCGTATGAGCAATTAGTCACAACACGAACGTCCCGAACGTTTTTTCGCTCGACGCGAGAACTCGGCACGCTTTTTCTATACTCGGACTCGGACGAGTCAACGCTTGTGACTCGTGGCGGATGCGCGCATACCGCGAGGCGCGAGACGCGAGGCGCTCGGTGCGCGGTACCGCGTTACCATGGGCGAGGTGGCCACCGCCCTCGCCGCGTTCGACGACGCGTTCGGGAGGACGCTGGGTGCGCTTCGCGCGTCCGACGTCTCGGAAGGATCCGCCTGGCCCACGCAGAAACGCGCGTCTTCGCTGGTGCTGGACCTCCGGCGCGACGTGCCTCCGCACGTCGCCGCCGCGAAGCTGGTCGCCGCGGGTGAGCTCGCGCTTTCCCGGGGGCAGTGGGCGCTGGCGCAGACGTCGTGCTTCGCGCAGGTCCTCGCGCTGGGGCTCGTGCGCGCGGGCGCGGAGACCGATCCGCGATGGCACCCGAGCGAGGCGGACGCGAAAGGCTCGCCGTTCACAAAGCTCGACCGCGTGGCGCTCCACGTCCGCGCCGTGCTGGGCAACGCGCGGTGCGAGTTGACGCGCGTGCGGGAACGCGACGCGGGGGTCAAATTGACTTCCACACGGAACGCTCTACGCGCGGCCGCGAACGACGCGAGGGACGCCGTTAAGCTCGCCATGGAGACGCACGAGTCGTTGTATTGGCTCGTCAGAAACGCAACCGGCGTCGTCCGCGACGCGAGCGCTCTCTCGACCGCCGCCGGCTACGGCGCCGACGTCATACACGCGCTGGTCTTCGCCACGCGCGCGCTGGAGTCGCACGCGCTGTTAGCGACGCCCAGGCACCTCGCCTTTAGGCTGTCGTTAGTCGCGGCGACGGTGAAGTGCTTCGACGATTGCGCCGCCGCCGCCGCGAGCGGTTCCGGCGAACCGGCGGACGAGACGGGCGAGACCTCCGAAACATCGAATTCTATACTCGGTCGCGCCGCGGGCGACGCGTTCTTACAATCCGCGAAGGCGTCCATCGAGGACCTCAAAACGCTGGAGGCGATGGACGCGACACCGATGGACGACGAGCGGCGGCGTTTCTACGCCGACGCGGACGCGCGACTGGCGGCGATGGAAGCGGCGCGCGACCCGGCCGCCGCCGCCGCCTTCGCCGAGGCGCTCTCGGCGGAAGAATCCGTTCCGGACGATTCCGGGACGAGAGATGCCTCCTCGCTCTCGTCCTCCTCGCACATCTCGTCTTCGTCCTCCAAAAGCCGGTGGCTCCTCGAGGCGCTCGCCTCCGCCTCCGGCGCCGCGCTCGAGACGCTCGCCGGGGCGGTGAAGGACTGGGTCGCGACGCGCACGGACGCGGCGTTCGCGGTCCACAGGCACGCGCGCGCCGTCGCCGCGTTTGAGGCGGAGGCGGAGGCGCGGCGCGCCGAGGCGGAAGAGGCGGAAGGGGACGGGGCGAGAGATGACCCCGAGACGACGGAACCGGTACCGGCGGAATTGTCTCCGGAAGAACCGTCTCCGACTTCGGGAGACGCCGAGGACGCGGCGACATTGCCGGCGCCGTTGCCCCCCGCCGTCGTCGCCGCGCACGCGCGGGCGCTTCGGGATCTGCCCGTCGCGACGCACGCGCGGCTTTTGAAACAAACGCGTTCGTTCGCGGACGGCGCCGCGTTCGGGGCGCTCGTGCGGTACGCGAACCTGCGCTTAGATGCTTGGAACGAAGACTCGGGGTCGACCGTCGAGACCGCCGCCTCCGCGGAGGACGCGGCGGCGGCGACGACGCTGCGAAGCGTCGTGGACCTGCTCGTCGCCGCGCACGTCGCCGAGGGCAAGGCGGTCGAGGGGGGCGAGCGGGAGAGGGTCGAGGACGAGAGGCGAATCGAAGACGGAGACGCAGACGGAGACGCAGACGCAGACGAAGCCGAAGACGCAGACGAAGCCGGAGACAAACCCGAGCGACCGAACGCGCCCGTCGAAAGCGCGATCGCGCGCGTCTGCTCGGCGCTTGAATCCGCCGACGCCGACGTCGCGTCAGGCCTGTGCGCGGACGCGACGCGCGAGTGCGGCTTCTTCGCGCGGCGGTTCGCGCTGGAAAAGCTCGAGGCTTTTTCCAACGTTTCTTCCTTACACGCGAAGAACGTGATTGGCGAAACCAAACGCGAACGCGTCACGAGGTACCGCCCGATCGTCGACCCCGAGGACGAGCCGGAGACGGTTTCGGCGCTCCGCGCCGCGTGCCGCGCGTTTGAGCTCGTCGACGTCGCCGACGGCGCGTTGCGCGCGTGCGTTTTATTGCGACTGGCGGACCTGCTCGAGCGGCGCGGCGGGGACGAGAATTTGCGTGACGCGCTTTCAGCGGCCGAGTCCGCGGTCGCGGCGCTGGACACGGAGCGAGACGCGTCGGTGTCGAACGCGGTGGGCGAGTGGATCGACGCGAAGGAGACCCTTTCCGCGTCGGGGAAAGTCGCGCACGGAAACCTCGCGGAGGCGGTTTGGGATTTTCGCGAAGCGACGGGGACGACGAAGACGAACCCTTCGGAACTCACGGAAGGCGCCTTTGTTCGCGCCTCTTCGGACGACCTCGCGTTCGCTTTCACTCCCGCGGCCGTCTCCGAGACGGCGAAACGAACGGCGTGCCTCCACGCGGACGCGGTGACGAAAGCGGCGCACTTGCGTTGTTTAGCGCGCCTAAACGCGATGGGCGTCGACGCGACGCGCGGGATCCAGACGCTTCCCGCCGAGCTGCGCGAAGAGACGAGCGCATCGGCGCGCGATAATAAATGGGAAGCCGCCGCGGCGAAGACGGAGTCGGCGCTGTTTTTGTCGCGCGCCTCGGCGCGAATGACCGCTTTGCGCGAAGCGGCGGACCTGATGGAGGAGGCGGAGCGTGGCGAACGCGAGGCGTTTCGAGTCACGCTCGAAGGCGCGAAGGCTTTACGCGACGCGAAAGTCGCCTCGGACACAAGCGCGAAAGAAAAAGAAAAAGATGACGCCGGAAGTACGAGCGTCTCGCGCCTCGTGCCCGACGCGCCTTTAGTGCTCGGCGCGACGAGCGGCTCGGTCACGCTTCTTCCCCCCGACTTCTCGCGGCTGCGCCACGCGCTGCGCCAACGCGCGGCGCCCGTGGCGACGCACTTCGCGGTGGTCTGCGTGCCCTTCGGCGCGGGGTTCGCGCCGGGCGTCCGCAACGACGGCTTCCCCGGGACGGGCGGGTTAAGAGAGATCAAAACCGAAAACGGGAAAGAAAAGGACTCGCGGAACGCGGTGACGGTTTCCGGGTTACGCAGAAACGTCGCCTACGCGTTCGCGGTGGTGGCGTTCGACGCCGCCGGCGCGGTGATCAACGGCGTGGGCGAGTCCACGAAGCCCGTGCTCGCCGCGCACGCCATGCCCGCGACGTGCATGTGGAGCCGGCTGGCGACGGTGGCGTCGCGAGTCGGCTGTCGCGAAATCGCCGAGCGCGCGTCGTCGACGGTGCGTCGTCGTTTTTGCGTCGTGGACAAACACGCGAAACCGGATAGTTCTTGCCTTCCCCGGAACCCGGTGACGAGCCAGCGTTTACGGCGCGAGGTGTTAAACGTCTCGTCGCCCGCGACGCTGCGCGCGGCGTCCCGCGCGATGCTTGTCTCGGCGGAGGCGGCGGCGGCGGCGCGCGTACCTCCGGCGTCCGCCCGACTCGAAGCCTTCGACGCGTTTCTGGAGTCGGACCGCGCGCCTCTCCCCGAGCTTCGCGTCCCGAAGCACCGCGAGCACCTGGCTCGGCTGGACGTCGCGAAGCGTTGCGTGCTGGCGATGGAGCTCGCGGGGTACGCCGGGGACGAGTCGCTCGCGCAGGAGTGCGCGTTGCGAGCGGGGAACTCTTTGGCGGATGTCTTGGCGTCCCCGGGCAAGAAACCGGCCGCGGCGCTCGCTCTGCTCAACCAGTTATGCGCGCTTCTGGAGGTTTGCGGGAAAGCCAAGACTCCTGCGTTTTCGCGCCTCGCGGCTTCGTTAGCGCACGAGCTGGCGAGGGAAGCCAGGTCTTCGGGCGAGACGGCGATTGTGCGACGCGTCGCGAGTGTCGTCTTGACGATGGACGCGATGACGCCTCCGCTCGGCGCGCGGAACGAAGCGATGCTCCTCACAGAGGAGCTCATGCTCTCCTTCCCCGAGTGGCGCTCGTTCGGCGCGGCGCGCCTCGCCGACCGCGCCGAGGCGGCTGCGGCGGACGAAGCGCGCGATCCCGTGGCGGCGGTGTACGCCGCGCTCGGTGTAGGGGAAAGCGCCGAAGTGCCGCCGGCGTCCGCCGGGTTCGAAGCGCTGACGTCTCTGTTGACGAACGAATCGCTCGCGGAGGACCCCGGTCCGTTCGCGCGCGCGTTCGGCGTCGCGCTCGACGCGGCGGTCGCGCGCGTCCGCGCGGGGGACTCGTCGTCCATCGCCGAGACGAACGAGACGGTCACGGCGTGGGCGTCGCAAATCTTCACGACGTTCAGCGAAGTCGCGTCCGTGCCCCCGACGGCGTACCCGGAGAGCTCCGGGTGGGGCGACGACTACGCGGGCACGCCCCTCGAGGAGGAGGACGAGGCGCGAGTCGCCGCGCTCGAGGCGAAAGCGGAGGAGGCGCGCGCGACGTACGACGCCGGCGCGCCGGAACAGTCCGAAATAAAAAACGCCGAAGACGACGACGCGGAGGCTACGGCGGCGCAGTACTCGCAGGCTGTGGCCGAGTACGAAGCCGCGAAGGACGCCGTGGAGACCGCCGTCGCGGCACGCGAGGAGGCGACGTCGAGAGCGGCGGCGCGGCAACGCGCGGCGACGTGCTTGACGCGCCTCGCGCCACCCCTGTTCGCGCGGCGCACAGCCGCTCTTCAGTCGCGCGCCGTCGTTCTAGCGCAGACGCCCTGGCGCGCGCGCGCGTGCGTCTCGCTCGGGCGCGTCGCGTGGGAAGCCCGCGAGGCGGAGGTGGTCGCGAAGCGCGCCGCGGGCGAGTCCGTGGAGGACCTCAGAGGCGGCGGAGACTCGGAGGAGGCAGAGGGGGGCGTATCGGACGAAAACGCTTCGATGAGCGGCCCGCCCGCGTTGGCGCTCGGCGCGATGACCCTTTTGACGCGCGGCGTCGAGCTCGGCGCGCGCGCGGGGAGCCACCACACCGTCGCGGCGGCGACGCGCGCTCTGTACGACCTGGCGCGGTCGCCCGCGCTGGGTCGCGACGCCGACGCGCGCTTCGCCGAAGGAGGCGGCGCGAGGCTGCTCGCCGTCGCCGGCGGGCGCGTCCTGGAGCACGTGCGGCGGCTCAAGCGAGACGCGGCGCGCGCGGCGGAGGCGCGGGATGTCACGCGTTCGCGTGACGACGACGACGACGACGACGAGCGTACGTTGTTCGAGACGTCTCTCGACGTCTCGACAGGCGTCTCGACAGGCGTCTCGACAGGCGTCTCGAACGCGCCTGCTCTCGACGTCCCCTCGGCGCGTCTGGAATCCCTCTCCGAGGTCTCGGACCCGACCTCGGGCGTGGTGGCGGTCGCCGGCGGCGCGCGCGTCTCGCCCCTGGCGTCGGCTGCGGCGCGCGACGCGGCGCGCGCGCGCGCGAGCAAAAAGGCGCTCGCGCCGGAGACTTCGGACGAAGGTAAAGACACGTTCGCGTCTCTCGCCGTCGCGTTCGCGTCGGAGAACATGCCCGCTTCTCTGGACGGCGGCGTGGACGCGTGGTTCGCGTCTATGCCCGGCCTCGGCTTGGAGACGCTCGTCCGGTTCGTGCACGTGGCGGTGGACGTCTGCGTCGCCGCCGGCCACCACCGGCGAGCCTCGAGCCTCGCGCTGGAGCTGTGCGACGTCGTCGGCACGGCGCGCGTCGCGCTCGACGCGCTGCCGAGGGCGCTCACGTCGCTGCGCCTCTGCGAAGCCGAGGACGGGGAGGTTGGGCCGGCGCGCGCGGACGCCGCGGAGAGCGCGCTGCGCCGCGCGCGCGCGGCGGTGCCGGAGCACGTCAAGGCGCTGCGCGCCGCGCGGGAGAGTTTCTTCGCGTCGGGTGCCGTGAAGGAGGACGAAATGACGGATCCTGTTTCGTCGCGAGAAGAAACGAAGGCCGCCGAAGAAGAAGAACGCGAAGAACGCGTCGTGAAGAACGCGCGAGCGAAGCGGACGGTTTCCCTGTATCGCGCGGCGGCGCGCGCGGCGGCGGCGGCGGGTGACCGCCCCGCGGCGTCGCAGGCGCAGCTCGAGCTCGGGGACGCGCTGTGTTTGGCGGGCGATCTGGACGAGGCTGTGCGCGCCTGGGGCGCGTGTCTCGATGGCGTCGTGGGGAGGTACGACGTCGCGTTCGACAAAACCGGTGGCGGGTGCCGGAGCCTTCCCGCGTCGCCCGAGGCGACGCTCGGGATGTTCGGCCTGCGCGGGTGTCTGCGCGCCGCCGCCGCCGCCGCCAGGCTCGCCACGCGGACGGTGCGCAAACCGTTCCGCGTCGGCGACGAAAAAGCCGTCGAACGTGACGAACGCGACAAAAACGCTTCGAACGATACCGTCGATTTCGGAGCTCTGGACGATTTCGTCTCGAACCCTTCGGGTCCTTTGGGCGTCAGCGCGCGGATTGAGATCGCGCGCGTCGCGTCTCGTCTCTTCGAGGCGGCGTCGCGCGCGTCTCTCGGGGACGCGCGCTTCTTCGGGGGGGGCTTCTGCGGCTTGGACGAACCAGACGCCGTGTCGTCCTCTTCGACCACCCCGGGCCCCGAGACGGACGTCACGTGGGAAGCGTTGGGCGACGGCGTCGTGGACGGGTGGGACGCGTTTCACTTCGACGCGCGCGCGACGTGCGACGACGCGCTCGCCGTGAGTGAGCTTTTGTTGCTCGGCGCGAACCGACTTTTTGCCGCGGAAGCCGCCGCCGCCGCGAGTCTCGCCGAGGCGATCGCCGCGCGACGCCTCGCGGACCTCCGGCGCGTCGTCGACGCGAGGCTGAAACGAAGCGCGGCGATGGCGGACGCGGGCGCGCTCGGCGTCTCGGCGGCGCTGCTTCTCGCCGCAGTGGAGGGCGCGGACCTCCCGTCCATCGCGGGAGGCGCCGCGGGGAGGACCCTCGCGCCGCCGCCGCCGCGCCCGGCGGAGATCGCGGGCGACGCCGCGGACGCCGGCGACGCCGCGGAGGCGACGTTCGCGGACCCGGGCCCGCCGCGTTTCGCGGACGACGAGCCTTTGTGGTCGACGCGCAACGCGCGCGTCGCGTCGTACGTCGCCTCCGCGCCCGTGGCGGAGGCGGTCAAGGCGGCGTACGGCGAGCCGCTCGCGGAGGCGGTGGAGCTCGCGCGCGCGAGGTGGCTGATAGCGGCGGCGGCGGCGGCGGCGCCCAAGGCGCGCGGCGCCGACCCCGAGACGGATTCAATCTTTTTCGCGGCTTCGTCTCGCGAGTCTTCTGAGGAGACTCCGACGAGCGGCGGTGACGAATCCGCCGATTCGGCGGATTCTTCGGTCTCTCACGAGCCGGCGGGGCGCGACGACGCGCTCGCGAGCGCCAAGTCCACCCTCCTCTCCGTGCTCGACCGCGCGCGCGACGCGGTGGAGGCGGCGGCGGCGAAGGCGCAGGAGGCGGCGGACGCGGCGGCGGCGGATGTGGAAAATGCCGCGGCGGCGGCGGAGGCGCGCCGCGAGGCGCGCGCCGCCTCCGAGAAGGCGCGCCGCGAGGCGCGCGAGGCGGCTGAGGCCAAGAGGGCGTTCGACGGCGACTGGAGCGATGTCGAGCGGGACGAGGATGCGGAAAACGTCACGGAGTCGAAAGAGGAAACCGACTCTAAAGAACGCGACGCTTCCGGGACGCTTCAGAACGAGGAGTCGGAGGATGACTCGGCGTCGTCCGGCGCGCCCGAGGAGGCGTCGGACGCGCGCGAGCCGTGCGCGAAAGACAAGGGCGCGCACGAGTGGTTGATGGCCTCCTCTGAACAACTCGCGTTGATCATCGACGCGAGCCTGCTCCTTTCGCGGTGTCTGCGCCTGCGCCGCGACGTCGCCGGCGCGCGCCGCGTGGCGCGCGACGCGGCGGAGAAGGCGGACGCGCTCGCGGCGGGCGCCGGCGGCCGCCGCGCGGCGGCGGCGGCGAAAATCGCCGCGCGCGTCGGCGCGGCGCGTCGCGTCGCGCTCCGCGTCGAGAGCGTCGAAGCCGGAGTCGCGCTCGGCTTGGATTTCGAACGTTTGGCCGCCGAGGCGGACGCGGCTTTGGCCGCCGCGACCGCCTTCGGCGACACGGACGCCGCGCGGCGCGTGCGGTTCGCCAAGGCGCGCGCCGCCGCCGCCTCCGGCGACGCGCGCGCCGCCGAGTCGGCGCTCGAGTCGCTCCTCGCCGAATGCCGCGCGTCGCGAAGCCTCGCGCCTTTCGACGGCGAGGGCGGCGGGTCCGCCGCGTCCGCCGCGCCGCCGGCGTCGGCGTCCTTCTTCGCGGCAGTCGCGCGCCGGCTGGCGCGGCTCAAGCAGCGGCGGGGCGACCACGCGGGCGCGGCGCGGGCTCTGGCGCCCGCGCTCGTCGCGGCGCGGCGCGCGGCGGCGGCGCGCGGGGGCTTGGGCGGGTTGTCGTCGGTACCGGGTTGGACGAAACAACCGCGAAATTCGACGCGAAACGAAAACGTCAACGCGCACGCGACGGCGACGGCGTGTTTCGTGGCGACGGCGACGCGTTGGGCGGAGTGTGCGCTTTCGGCTCGCGGCGCGGGCGCCGCCGACGCCCCGGTGCTTTATAACGCGTCGAGAGCGTTACGAGAAGCGGTGAACGCCGCGCGTTTTTCAGCCACCGTCTCCGCCTCGGCGGAGGCGCGCGTCGCGACGCGCGCGGCGTTCGCGGCGCGCGCGACCGTCGCCGAGAGACTTTTTCAGTCGCGTCCGACGGCGAATCGGCGCGACGCGCGCGCCGTTTTTTCCACAAAGGATGACGACGACGTCGTCGACGAAGTTGATGACTCTTCCGCCGACGAACCCGCCGACGTCACCGAGCTCGAG
>ENA-OUOG01001552-OUOG01001552.1-marine-metagenome-genome-assembly--contig:-NODE-1552-length-26204-cov-5.434378_pt1 | contig 26204 bp, 18 predicted proteins | sample MGYA00248635_ERZ508505 | MGnify/ENA primary metagenome ERZ508505 (study PRJEB26176, sample SAMN06267871) | marine metagenome | isolation source: Saanich Inlet, British Columbia, Canada | place: Pacific...
GATCTCGTAATGAGGTGCCAAACCCACGGGCGCGAAACGCGACGCGCACGCGGCACATCGCGCATCTGTTCTCCAGAGCATCTGTTCTCCAGACATGCCCAAAAACACGACCGCTCGAGATTCGGGGGACGCCGCCCCGGCGTCACGGGCCGGCGCCAAGGCGTCGTCCTCGTCGAATCCAAGGATGAAAAAGGACTGTACCACGTGCGGGTCACCAGCTTCGCAGAGGTGCAAGCCGTGCTTGAAGTACGGCGTGAACGTGTACTACTGCTCCAAGGCTTGTCAGCAGAGTGACTGGAAGGTACACAAGAAGATCTGCGGACCCAAGTATGATGGTACGCTCGATATTCTGGGCAAGGATTCTTCCAGTTTCCTTGCCAAGGCGGCGGAGAAGTTGGAGAACATGACGGACGAGAAGCTGGAGGCGATGAGGGCGTCGATGCCGGGCGGCGCGGGCATGCCGCGGTTCGACTCGAAGATGGCGAAGCAGGCGGCGTCGTTGATGAAGAACCTGAAGCCCGAGGCGATGGAGGGCATGCTGAAGATGGCCGCGAAGACGAAGGACATGTGGAACGAGGGCGCGCCCTCCGCGCAAGATTTGCAGCGTTTTGTCAGTTCTTGGGAGGATATCAACTTTGTCACACCTGGCGCCAACTGCACGATGCTGCACGTCGCTGCTGAAGAGGGCTCAGAGGAGGCGGTGCGCGCGTTGATCGCGGCGGGCGCAGACGTCAACAGGGCATCGATATGCGAGCAGGGTTTTACGCCGCTCATCATCGCTGCTAAAGTTGGGTCCGAGCCGGTTGTGCGGGCGCTCATCGATGCCGGCGCGGACGTAAACAAGGCGAAGGCGTGCGACGGCACGCCAGGGAGCGGCTTTACGCCGCTCATCATCGCTGCTGAATTTGGTTTCGAGCCGGTTGCGCGGGCGCTCATCGATGCCGGCGCGGACGTAAACAAGGCCAACGAGTTTGGCGCGACGCCGATGCGCGTGGCCGCCCAAAACGGCCACGAGGCGGTGATCCGGGCTCTCATCGCGGCGGGCGCGGTTGAGGACGAGGGGACGAAAAATCTCCGGCACCGGAACGCGATGCAGCAAAAGCTTTTGCAGGGGATGAGCGGCCGCAGCCTCCCGGAGATGCCGACAGCCGACGGGATCCATGGTTTCGACCCGCGCACGGGCCAGTGGGTCAATCTTGGGACTGGAACAGATGTCGACCTACAGATTGTCGACCCTCGCACGGGAGAGTGGGTCAATTTTGGGACTGGAACAGATGGTCTGGAAGCGATGATGAAAACGCAGAAGGACTGATCGGGCGGGAGGGAGTGAACGTTCGTGGTTCGCGAAGTAAAAAAAGAGGTCGGGCCATACCCGGAGCGAAGCGACCATCGCAGATGCTAACAAGTTCGACAAGCTTGTGTTCTTGTAAAGCACACTAGGACACAAACCCAGACTGAAAAAAGCCTCGACGCTCATCAACGTCGCCGCGGCAGCCTGGTTTCACGCCACTTCACGCTTATCTCACGCCAAAATCAGGGAAGAGCCCGTGTGATGTTGAATCGCGAGCGGATGCCGGAAAACCGCGAGGAGGCGCCCTTTCGGCAATCACTAACCCTCGTCCCCCGTGCGCGCGCCTCCGGGCCACTCCGTTCAAGGCGGCGAACGCGGGCTGGCGCGCGAGGCGGACCCCGCCGTCGGTCGAGCGACGCGGGCGGCGGCTCGGATTCCGAGTTCGCGCTCGGTGAGGCGGGCGACAAGGACTCCGCGCGAGGCCGGGCAGGTCACGTCGAGTTCGTCCACGCCTTTCGGGCGCCGCTGGTCGCGATGCCGAATCCCTCGGTGGTGCTGGCGACCGCCGGGTACGACCACACGGTCCGGTTCTGGGAGGCGACGCGCGGCATCTGTTACCGCACGCTTCAGTACGCGGACTCGCAGGTGAACAAGCTCGAGATCACCCCTGATAAGCGGTACCTCGCGGCCGCGGGCAATCCCCACATCCGACTCTTCGAGGTGAACACGTCCAACCCCCAACCCGTCGCTTCGTACGACGGCCATAACGGGAACGTCACCGCGGTGGGTTTCGAAAAAGAGGGCCGTTGGATGTACAGCGGGAGCGACGACGGCACCGTGAAGATCTGGGACGTCCGAGCGGGAGGGCACCAGCGGGAATACGAAAGCAGGGGCGCGGTGACCACCGCGGCGTTACATCCGAACGGCACGGAACTCATCAGCGGAGACGAAAACGGGAACATACGCGTGTGGGATTTAACCGCGGGCGCGTGTTCGTGTGAGCTCGTCCCTGATGTGGGCGTCGCGATAAGATCCGTCGCCATCGCCAACGATGGCAGCTTAGTCGTCGCCGCCAACTCCGCGGGAGTGTGTTACGTCTGGAAACTGCAAAGAGGCGCGAAAACCACCGCGCACTTTGAACCGCTACGCAAACTCCAGGCGCACGACGCGTACGTGTTGAAGTGTTTGTTATCGCCGGATGGGCGTCTGTTAGCCACGGCGAGCAGCGATAAGACGGTAAAGTTGTGGAATTTAGACGGGTTCACGTTAGAGCGCGTCTTAAAAGGACACCAACGGTGGGTCTGGGACTGCGTCTTCTCCGTGGACGCGGCGTATTTGGTAACGGCGTCGTCGGACGCCTCCGCGCGGTTGTGGGACTGCGCGTCGGGCGAAGCGATTCGCATTTACAGCGGGCACCACAAAGCCGCGGTGTGCTGCGCGCTCAACGACTCAGCGGTGGACGCGTAGAAAAAATAAGACGTAGCAGTGGCGAGTCTCAGTAGAGTGGCGCGTGTATCGAAGGTGTGTATCAATAGACTAATAAGACGTACGTCTAAAAAAGGCGACGCCTCGAAAAAAGTCGCGACTTTTTCGCGCGTTTCGACGAAACGAGGAGGGTCGGTTTCGTGCGCACGACGGCGCGCGCGTCGCTTCGCGCGCGCCACACGCGCCCGCGCGTCCGCGCGCGCACAGTCCGACCGCGCCCGCCCGAAGATGGCGCCGTGCCTCTACCCCTTCGGCAAGCCGGCGCGCGCGACCGCGGACCCGGAAGTCGCGCCGCCCCGCGACGCCCCCCGAGGAGGGCGCGTCTCCGCTGAAACAAACACCGGGAAACGCGACGCGGGTCCTTCCTCGGCGTCGACTCCCTCCCCCTCCGCTTCTCCGCCGTCCCCGTTCGCGCACCTCGCGGACGTCTGGGACGTGGACACGCTGCGCGTCGCGCGGGAGACGAAGGACGGTCCTTCCTTCGCGAGCGCGGAAAAGACCGCGACGGACGACGTCTCCCGAACGACGCGAGCCGAGTCCGGTGTCGTCGCCGCCGCCGAGGCGCTTCGCGCGCGCCTCCTCGCGAGCGGCGCTTCGTTGCGCGGCGACCCTTTCTCCCCGAAGGCGCAGGTTCGAGCCGCGCGCGCGGACAAACAGCGCGCGCGCCGCGTGTTCGTGCACGACCCGCTCTCCCTCGACGGCGACGTCGGGTCGTCCTCGGACGAGGAGGACGAGGAGGACGCCGACGCCGCCGCCGCCGCCGCCGCGAGAAGGACGGAGCGCCGAGACGCGCGTCTCCGCGCCAAAGCGTTCGCGTCTGTCAACGCTCGCGACCGCGCGGACGCGCACCAGCACGCCTTGGGCTTAGCGTTAAAGACGCTCGCGGACGATTTCGAGGCGGACGTCTCTTTGACCGACCTGGAGTCAAAGACGCGACGCATGGAGGACGTCGTCGGTTTGGCGATGCTCTGGTGCGGCTCCGTGTTCCGCGTCGACAACGCGCACGCCGAGAAAAAAAAACAACGCCCGAACGCGAAACCGCCCCCCACGCCTCCTTTGGGCACGCACCTTATTCGCCGAACCGCGCTGGACTCGAACCCGCGCGTGTTGGATCTGTACGTGCAGGACCAGTGCTCGTACCTGTACGACCACGCGGTGCGTACGGCGGACCACTTCGTGGACGGCGCTCGGCAGAAAGTTCACGCCTCGGCAAAGTTTGCCTTTGCGCCGCGCGCCGAACCGCGAGGCGCCGCCGTCGCCGTCGCCCTCGACCCGCCCGCGCCCTTCAAGTGGGCCAAGAAGGAGAAGGAGACCGTTTCTAAGGAGACGGAGACGGAGACTCATGAGGAGACCGCGTTTGAACGCGATACGGAGCGTTCGGATTGCGATTCGGATTCGGACGGGTTCGTCGTCGTGTCGCCGCCGTCTCCGACGGAGACGGCGGAGAATTCCGACGCGCAAAAGAATGAGGGTCCCTCCCGTACGAAAGACCCTCAAGACCCTCAAGACCCTCAAGACCCTCAAGACCCTCAAGACCCTCAAGACCCTCCGCGCGACGAGCTCCCTCCTTGGACGCGCCAGGGCTCGTTCGTCGAGCTCGGCGGGTGTTCCGGCCACCCGGACTACCTGCGGCGCGTGGGCACACCAGAACGCGAGTGCGAGACGTACGAGATTGAGTCGTTTCCGGCGTTGCGGTTCGAGCGCTTCGTCAAAGGCGCGCCGGTCGCGAGGTTCGTCGGGGAGATGCGCGTCGTTTGCAAAGCGACCAACCTTTCCGCCGTCGTGCGGTTCAGGCCGTACGACGCGGCGTTCGCGCAGAAGACGGGCGTGCGCGGGAACGTGGTGAGCGGGGCGGTGTATGCGTTGACGGAAGAGAGCGAGCGCGATTCGCGACGTAAAAAAGAAGTGCTCCGCGTGGTGCTGGGCAGGACGGACGGCGACGTCGAGTCGTTGCCTGTGACGACGTTTTCACCGCGTACGACGGATAACGCGTCTCCCCACTTTAACGCCGGCAAGATTCGAAGACTGATTCGCGGTATGGCGCCGTACTCCAACGCGACGCGCGGCGGTTTCGACGCGCGCGACGCGCTGTGGAGCCCCGGCGTTATGGCGCAGCGACGCTTGTGGCACGCCGTCGTGGACGCGATGCACGCGCGCGACTTGCGCGAGCCCCTCAACTCGGTCAAGTACGAGCTCCTGCACCCGCTGCGGCGATGCGCGGCTGAGCTGATACTGGGGCGCGACGAGAGGTACATCGGCGCCGAGCCGAAGAAAGAGGTTTCGAAACCTCAACAGGAGCCGAATGAGGCGAAGGAAGACAAAGCGAAAAAACAAACAGACAAAGACCCGTTCGCGCCGTTTACACGAGGAGACGACGTCGGTCGCCGCATGCGGTACGAGGGGACGTTTTTGCTCGCCGACACGTTACCCGACGGATCGCCGGGACCGTTGCCGAGGTTCTGGAACCCGCAGCCGAGCCGACGCATGCGGCGCTGACAGTCTTCGTTTACGAGCGTTTTGTTTTGTTTTTGTTGTTTTGGTCGGTTAATGTAACCACAATCGTCGCCGTCGCGCTATATAACGAAAAGACGCGAGTCCGCCTCGCGAACACTCATCAAAGCGCCAAAAAAAATCGCTCGTTTTTTCATCTTCACGCCTTCCCCGCGTCCGCGAGCGCCTGGTTCACCGCCGCGACGATTCCGGCGCCGTCGGTGATGGCGTCGAGCGCGTCGTTGAGCTTCTTGATCCCGTCAAAGTCCAGCGCGCCGCACAGATCCTCAACCTTGTCCTCGCCGGGATAGCCGTCGGCGCCGGCGGCGCGCGCCGCGTTTTCACGCAGCCTCGCCTTTTCTTTTCGCAGCGCCTTCTTCTGCTTCTCCAGCTCCTTCTTGGCCGCCGCCTTCTCCACCTTGGCCTTCTCCGCCTCCTCCGCCGCCTTGGCCGCCGCCTCCTCCGCCGCCTTGGCCGCCGCCGCCTCCGCCTCGCGGCGCCCGGCGCCCTTGGCGAGCTTCTTCGCCTCGCGCGCCTCCTTCTCCTCCCTCCGCTTCGCGATGACGCGCGGATCCGTGTCCTCGGCGAGCCCGATAAACTGCTTGATGCGCTTGGTGTCCGCCTTCTTCTCCTCCTCGCGCTTCTTCTTGTTCTCCTTCTCCATCTCGCGTCTCTGCCACCGGTCGTCCGCGGACTCGAGGTCCTCCTCGTCCTCCGCCGGGAACTCGCGCCACGACTTGAACTTGGCCCAGAACGCGTACATCTCGCGCACCTTCTCGAACGGCGCTTCGGGGTCCTCCACGATGTACCGCGACGCGTCGCCCTTGCCGTCGTAGAACCGCGCGAGTTCCTTAAACGCGGGAACGCACTTCTCGAACCACTCCGAGCCGTCTTCTTTGAGCTTCTTCGGGAGCTTCGTCTTGGGCGCGTCAACCGAATCGTACTCGCGGCGCTTTTTGGAATCCGTCAAAACCTCAAACGCCGTCTGCAGATCTTTGAACCGCTTCTCCAGCTTCTCCTTGTCCTCTTCCGACGCTTGCGCGATCCCGCACTTGTCGGGGTGTAACAGAAGCGACCGAACTTTGAAGTTGGCGTTGATCTGATCCAACGTCGCGTTGAAACGCTCGCGGCCGAGACCCATGATGTGGTAGTGGTCCAGGAACTCCTTGCCTTTCGGGCCGATCTTGATGGGATCTTTCGGACCGGCGTACGTCGGGTCGTTCTCCTGCGCGTCCGGGTCATCCGCCAGCGAGCCGAGGGAAGTGCTCGACGCCGCCTTCGCCAGCGACGCCGAGGACTCGGAAGCCTTGAGCGCCGCGACGCGGCGGTTCGCCGCCGCTTCCAGCTGCGCGTCTGTTTGCGTCGGATGGTGTGGATGTTGGATGTGTTTCGAGTCACGGTCAGATCGATCGGTCGGTTTTCGCGTTTCATCGGCGCGTCGACGTTTGATCGGTCGAACGATCGGGTCGGACAAAAGCGCGCTTAGATAACGCGCGTTCGGAGTGGCGGCGGCGAAACGGCGGTTCGCGGCCTGGCGCGATCGCGACGCGAGCGGGGACGGGGGCTGCGGCACGTACCGGTGATGAGGCCGCGCACGCGCATGGCCTTCTCGTGGAACTTGCGGCCGGCGGGCTCGGCGGTCATGCGTCCCTCGCCGGGCAGGGGCGAGGCGCACTCGCCCACCACCTCGGCGCCGCCCGCGGGCACGAGCGACTTGTCGTAGTCGATGCGGAGCAGGTTCATCTGTTCGGAGAGCGCCATCGTGTCTGAGTGTCGAGCCTTCGCGCGTCTCGAGAGCACTTCGCGAGCGTCGCCGGGAGCGTGTGCGGTGACGGAGGTGCGGACGTCCGGGGCAAACGAAGCGCGCGAGCGGAAGTGGCGAGGCGCGCCACCTCGCGGAGGAAAAATGGCTGCAGGCCGCTCGCCGCCACTTTTCTGAGGCTCATGGTTCTCGACGAATCTCAGACGCGCGGGGCGAAGGCGGGAAAACGCTTTTCGCGAGCGCACGCCGGTGACGCGTCCGTTCGCGTGTCGCGTCTAAAATTCTCTCATGCAGTCTTCGCGACAATTTGTCTGAGGACTATTAGCTCTCGACGGCTCTCCCCACGACCATGTCCCCGTCCTGGCACCGCTCGCTGACGAACACGGCGTACGGCTCGCCCTCGTCGTCCGGCTCGAACGTCAGCACGTGAACCGCGCCCACGAACCGCGCGAAGACCGAGTTGGCGAACACCGATCGGCCGTCTACGGCGACGGCGTCGACGTCGGAAGACGGCGTGTTCTTCGGAACCGGGACGAACCCCCACGCGCCGTCTCCCCAGGGAGTGGACAGAGCCCCCGCCGCGCCGAAGGAGAAGGGGGTCACGCCTCCCCAGGACCAAGAGCGGTGCAGACGGAAGTGCCTCCCGAGCGCGTGCGCGTCCTCTTCCTTCGGCGCCGCCGGAGGCGAATCGCGAAGAGAAGCCGCGTCGGCGCAAGAAGCGCCGCCGGCGCCGGCGGCGTCGCCGCCGCCCTCGCCGTCGCGCCAGCTTAAAAGCGCGCCTGTTTCCCCCTCGGCGTAGTAGCGACGCAGCGCGTCCGCGCGCTCGACCGCCTCGTTCGGGTGGTAAGTTAAACGCACGCTTATAGGTGTGTGCTCGTTCGGGTCCTTGAACCGGCGGTCCTTCCGGGCGAACCGGAAGATCGTTTTCGAGTTTGCGAAACACAGGTAGTTGAGCGTTCTTTTGACGACTCCCGGCTGCGCGTAGTCGCCGTGCGAAGGCAAAAAAAGAGCCTCGTTGAACGCGAGGTGCTCGAACTCGAGGTCGGTCATGGAGACTCCTGCGTTTCCTTCTGTGTGAACGTTCGCCAGGCTCGTTAAGCGCCCGTTAACGACGAACGCCGCGACGCGCCTTGAAACCAGCCGCGCTAACGAAAGCGCTTCTCGCGTCGCCGCCAGTTTGGCGAATCCCGGATCGTTCGTCACGACCCGCCCTCCGTGGCAGAAGCGGGACCAGTCCATGGCGGGGTCGTCCACGACGTGGTCGTACCCGTAGGCGGTGGTGTCGTCCCACCCATCGGTGCCCGCCTCGACGTCCGCGTCGCCGTGCAGGAAAGGAATAGGGTCCGCGAACAGAACCGTCGCCGGGTCCAGCAGAAACACGGGCCGCCCGTCGGCGAGCGCGAGCGTCGCGACGGACCACTTGAGGAAAACGACGGAGTGACTCGAGTCATCACCGCGACTCCCCTCAAAGAGCACCGTGGCTTGAACGCCTGACTTCCGAACGTCGGACGCGACACGATCGGAGTTCGTGACCACCATCGTCCGACTTTCCAGGCCGAACTTAACGATGCCGTGTTGGAGCAAATCGTCCAGCGCGCGCGTCGCGCGCGCGTCGCCGCCGTCCGCCGCGACGAGAAACGCCGTCTCGGCGTTTGGGTCGAGCTTCGCGAAAGCCGCGCACGCCTTAAGAGCGATACGCAGATGCGCATCATCGTCGCGGTCTCTCTTCGACGTGGCGAAAGTCTTGGCGCAAAAGTCGCCCCGCTTACCGGGCACGGCGTGCGGCGTATACGCCGCGACGCGTCCCGAACTCGCCGCCGGCGCTCTCGGCTCGCAGTGCGACGGATGCGCGGTCCCGCCCGCGCGGGCGGTCGCGCCCTTCCCCCCCCAGACGCCCTCTGAGCCGTCCGCCCACTTCTTCGAGCCCACGATCGCGTCGTTGACGTTCGCCTTGGCGTCCCGCTCGAGCTGCGTGACCGATTTTAAATCAGCGTCGCACCCCACTAAACACCCTTTGCTCAACACGTCAACCGTCGCGTCGGGCTTAGTGTAGTACTCCGCCACGCGCTTCATCTTGAACGCCTTGTCCGTGTGGTAGTTGCTGTGCATCGCCACGGGGACGTGTTTATCCTTCAGAAGCGCGGGCGCGTGCCGGATGAACCGGAACATCACCTTGGAGTTCACGAAGCACAGCGGGTTCAAAACACGCACGGTAGCGCCCGAAACCCTTATGTCGTCGCGCGACGCGAACCACAGCTCCAGGTTGTACCCCGCCTGGTCCCACAATTGCGGTTCGGTGGCCATGCGGTGCGCCATCGTGGTCATGAGCCGCGCCGAGGCGCGCGTGGCCATGACCAGCCACATGCCCGAGTTGAGCGCGGCGACGCGGAACGTCTTGGCGCGCCTGCGGCCGGAATCGAACGCCCGACCCAAACTGGCGTCGTCCACCGTCTCCAGGAACCCGAACGCCGAACTGGCGTCCCAGCCGTCGGACATCGACTCGACGTCGGCGTCGCGGAAGAGAAACGGAAACGGGTTACGCAGGTACGCCACGTCCGTGTCCGTCAGCAAAACGGAACAGCCTCTCTCCACGAACTCCTTCACGATGGAGAACTTCTGCGCGGACACTTTGTGCGACCCGACGGCGTCGTTTTTCACGCGGTACGACGCGACAGCGCGTTTTCCGAGCTCCGCGTGAAGCGCGTCATCCAGCGCGACGACGACGAAATTTTTCACGCCCAACTTTTTTATGCCGTCCACAAACTCGAAGATCCCGGGCGCCGCGCTGTTCGCCACCGCGGCGAGCACCTCCCGGTCGATCGCGACGCGTCGCAGCACGTCGCACAAAGCCTCGTGCCCGGCGCAGTTCACCGGCCATTCCGCATCGGACGGGTCCGCCACGAGATCGAGCGGACGCGCGCTTAACCCGTCGCTCGCTTTCGTCGGTTCGCACCCGTGAAACGTATCAAACGGGTCGGGGTATCGCAACGTCAAAGGCTCGAACGTCAAAGGCTGTTCCGTGGGAAACAAACCGTCATCCTTCCTTCCGAGAGGATCATGCAACACGGAAGCGTCTTCGTCTTGTTTAAAGTCACCTCGCGTCGAAGAAACTTCGACGCGCACGTCGTGCGTCGTTTGACCCTCGGCTCGACGCTTAAAAAAATCGGCGCTCGTTTTCGCATCCTCGCCGGAAACGCGCGCGTCCCAGCCGTGCGCGTCGCGCTCAGTCGGTCCAAGCTTGTGTTTTCCCGTCGACGCGTGGAACGGGTTCGCGTCGTGCGTCCGCCTAAGCGAGTCCCAGTGACCGCGCAGGGTCGCCAGGAACAGACCGAAGAGCACGCCCGCGATGAGCGGACGACGCACGGGCGGGCGCGAAGTTCCCGGCGCCATGTGGCGTCGTTTTCGTGTTTCGCGCGGCGAAACGAAAAGCACGCGTCACCGACCGTCGTCTCCTTCCCCCTCTTCTGAGGTGTTCCCGGTCGCGAACGGCGTGCGCGACCGTCACCGATTCTCGTCTCGTTCCGGCTCACTTCTTCCCGACCGCGTTCGCCAGCACGGTCTCCACGTACGCCACCGCCCACTCCGAGGTGTTGACGAACGATGTGAAGACGGAGCGCGCGGCGTCGTTCTTCAGGGACTGGGGGTGCACGGAGATGAGCCCCGCGCGCTTGGACACGCCCAGAAGCGCGCCGATGAGCACGGCCTGCGAGACGACGGTTCCGAACGAGGGGAAGATGCCGCCCATGAGAGGCTACGAGAGCGTCGGAGCCGCCTGAGGTCCGGGGATGAGGGCGCGGAGACGAATGCGACGCGATCGGATCGCAGCCGCGGTCGTGGCTCGCGTTTCCGAACGTTCCGCGGACGAGACACCGTCTCTCAGAGCGAATGACGGGCTGGGTGAAAACAAATGACGATTCGAAGGTTTTCTTTTCACGAACTTTCGTCGCGTCTCGCGTCTCGCGTCTCGACTCCCTAAACCGCGCGTCAGAAGGCCTTCTCTCCGTTTTTCGCGCCGTTCCAGTCGCTGGTGCTTGTTCGGTGTTCCCTTCTAAGAACCAGACACTTAGGGCACAGCGGGTCGCCGTGACCGGTGCCGCCTTTCGTGGGCCGAAACGGCACGCGGGTGGTCGAACAGCAATCCGCGCACGGGCCCTCGTGCATCGGACACTTTTTACGAAACTTGGTATCCTTAACGACTCCGGTGAATGTCCACCCGGGAAGCGTCTCGCGGCGGTAGTTTGTGTGCACGGCCCCGACGCTCCCGCCGAGACGCGCGATCACCGTCAGCTCGCTCTGCCGTCGATCGTCCTTCGTCACGTTCGTTGCTTCGGAAGCGACGCGAGTTTCGCGAAAAAAAGTTTCGCGAGTCGCGCCGTCGACGACGAAATCCGCCAACTCCGCCTCCGCCTCAAACGAGGAGGTCGTCGAGGAGGAGAGCGCGGAGACGTCGGAGGTGGCGAGCGTCGAGTCGAGGCTCGAGTCTTCGTGACACGTTTCAATACGTGACACGTGTCCTCTCAGGAACAGCTCGCGCGCCTCGCGGAAGACGGCGTCGATGTCGTCGGTGACCGCCGACGCGAACGAGCGCGAAACGGGCGCGGGGATTTTTTTTACCGGTATTTTTTCGTCCTTCGGAAGAGTGAGTTTTTTTAACGCGCCCGACGCCGGAGGCTCGGTCGCGTTCCGCGTATCGGCGTCGACGCGCACCTCCTCCTTGAACTTGGCGACGTACAGCCGGGAGAGCGCGTCGAAGCGAACGTCGGCGGCCTCGCGGCGCGCGCGCTCGCGGCGCGCGTCGCGCTCGGCGGCAAACGCTCGGCGCGCGGCGGCGTCGGCGTTGAGCTTCTCGGTCTCGAGCTGGTCCGCCAGCTCGAGAACCGACTCGAGGGTGTGGCGTGCCGCGCGCACGGCCGGGGGCGCGGCGGCGACGGAGCTCCCCGGGGAGGCGCGGGAGGAGTCCCCGGAGCCTTCGCGGGAGGACTCGCCGAGGGACTGCGGCGCGCGAGGCGCGGGGTACCGCCGGGGCGACGGCGGCGTCGTCGGCGAGGGCGGGCTGCTGCCGAGGGGGGGGGAGTCAAGGGGCTCCGCCCTGGGGGAGGCGGGCGCGCGCGCGTCCGGGGGCGATCCAGACGCGTCGCCGGACGCGTGCGGGACAGTCTCCTCCCGCGCGCTGATGATCTTGATGCTCACCATGGCGCGGCGTGCTCTGCGCGGAGCCGGGTGGCGACGAGCCGGGCCTCGTCTCCTCCAAGCTTCACCCTTTTGAAACTCTGCTGGAAAGATCCGATCGCTGCACTGCAGGTTCGTCCGGTCCGGGGCGGATTCGCGGCCGAGAAGCGCTCTAGGGTTGCAGGAAAAGAAAGCGTCGGCGATGTGCTCCGCCTCGCGCCGCCTCCTCGCGCCACAGCGGACGTCGCTCGCGCAGGCGGGACGACCCGGCCGAGGCCGACCCACGCGACTCGGGACTTCCGCCGGAGCCTCCGCCGCGCGATGGCGAGCGAGGACGAGTTCTACGCGGACATCCGCTCCGCGGATGGGACGTACAAGTTTCTCGTCGACGGCGCCTGGCGCGAAAGCAGCTCCGGACGCACGTGCGGCTCGGTCGCGCCCGCGGACGCCAACGCGCCCGCGTACGCGTTCCAGGCGTGCACGCAGGGCGAGGTGGACGAGGCGTTCGCCGCCGCGCGCGCCGCGCACAGGCAGTGGGCGCGCACCCCCCTGCACGAGCGCGCCGCGCTTCTGCACGAGGTGGCGGCCGAGATGCGCGCGCACCACGCGCCGATGGCGGCGTGCCTCGTGCGCGAGATCGCGAAGCCCGCGAAGGACGCCAAGACGGAGGTGATTCGCAGCGCGGACCTGATCGACTACGCCGCGGAGGAGGGCGTGCGCGCGCTCGGCGTCGGCACGCTGCTCCACGCGGATTCGTTTCCCGGCGCGAAAAGGGACAAGATGTGCATGGTGAGCAAAGTGCCGCTCGGGGTCGTGCTGTGCATCCCGCCGTTCAACTACCCCGTGAACTTGGCGGTCTCGAAGATCGCGCCCGCGCTCATCGCCGGCAACGCCGTCGTGATCAAGCCGCCCACGCAAGGAACCGTCGCGGGGCTGCACATGGCGGAGTGCTTCCGCAGAGCGCTGGTCACGAGGCGCGCGCCCGCGGGGTTGGTCAACGTCGTGACCGGCAAAGGATCGGAGATTGGCGATTACCTCACCTCGCACCCTGGTGCGAACTTGATCTCCTTCACGGGAGGGGACACCGGGTTGTCCGTCGCGAAGAAGGCGAACATGGTACCGATCCAGATGGAGTTGGGAGGGAAAGACGCGTGTCTGGTGTTCCCCGACGCCGACGTAAATCTCGCCGCGAGCGCCGTCGCGAAGGGCGGATTTTCGTACTCGGGGCAGCGATGCACGGCGGTGAAGCTGGTTTTGGCGTTCGAGGCAATTGCGGACCCTTTGGTGGAGTCGGTTTCCAAAAAAATCGAGGCGTTACGAGTCGGGCGCCCGGAAGAGAACGCCGACATCACCGCGTTGGTATCCAAGGCTTCCGCGGATTTCGTACAGGGGTTAGTGGAGGACGCCGTAAACAAAGGCGCGGTGTTGAAACAGCCGTGGCGGAGGGAGGATAACCTGGTGTGGCCGTGTTTGGTCGACCACGTGACGCACGAGATGCGTTTGGCGTGGGAGGAACCCTTCGGACCGGTCGTGCCTGTCGTTCGAGTGAAGACCGAAGAAGAAGCTTTACGGTTCGTCAACGAGAGCAAGTACGGTCTGCAGGGGTGCGTGTTCACGAAAAACGTGGACGACGCGATTCGCGTCGCCGACTTGATGGAAACCGGGACGGTGCAGATCAACGGCCCGCCGGCGCGCGGGCCGGACCACTTCCCGTTCCAGGGCGTGCGAGATTCCGGGATCGGGTCGCAGGGCATCATCAACAGCATCGACACCATGACCAAGGCGAAGAGCGTCGTGATCAACCTCGCCAAGCCCTCGTACGCGCTCGCGTGACGCGCGACGTCTGGACGTCGACGAGCGAACAAACGCATCAGGAGAGGATCGAGAAATACTTCAGCCGCGACGACGTGGGTGACGTCGTCGCGGTCTCGCCTGTGTGTCATATACGTCACGCGTTATTATACACAAACACATTCAACCGCCGCCGTCGCTTTTCGCGATGTCCGGGAATCTGAGTTTATCCAGCGCGCTCGCGCGAAACGCATCCGTCATGACCCGGAGCACGCGAAATCGCGTCACCGCCATCTTCCCGGTTCCCTTCTGCGTGGCGCTTCCCTTGAACCGCGCGTGCGCGCAGCACTCGTACGCGTTACCAAAGGCTTCGATTTTCAGCAGAACGCGCGGGTGGGTCTTCGCGAGCGACCCGCGCGGGAACCCCGCCTGCAGCGCGCCCACCGGCTCGGTCCAGGCGAAGAAGCACTGGTCCAGAGGGGGCCACCCCGCGCCTCGCCTCGTCTGGTACACGCGTCCCAGCTCGTACGTCGTCCGCCCGTCGTACACGGAGACGAAGGCGTCGCCGACGCACGCAACAACCTTATACAACGTCCGCGGGGTCTCCATGTGCGTGCACCGCCAGTTGCTGGGGATCTGGTGCGTCGGACGCGTCGCGTGCGCGCGGTCATCCTCAATCTGCGCGATCTGACGCGCCACCTCGTCTTTCAGCCGAGTCGCGGTCTCGGAGACCGCGCGGCGCGCGCGCGCGCGCTCGGCCGAGGCCAGCCGAGCCTCCGCGTTCAGCCGGCGCATGGTCGCGTGCGCATCCTCGCCGCCGCGGGGGGGGAGCGCGCGCGTGGACATCCCGGCGTGGGTCTCCGCGCGTCGCGCGCGTCGCAATGAAGTTCGCGGCACGAAAAAACGCTTCCCCTCGAGAGGGGGAAACCCGCACTGAACTGGCACGGTCTGTGACTCCTGAATCGAGCTCGACATGCTCGACGGTTTTTTTGATCGATCAACCGAAGTTGACAACGCGCGCGCTTTTCTCGGACGTCACGTTCAAAAAGCATGGCGCACGCCTCCGTGGAACGCGCGGGGCGTCCTTCCGAGGAGGCCTGCGAGGCGAGAGAAAAGCGCAGGCGCGCGTCTCAGGAGCGGTACATCGCGATGTGGGCGCAGGCGGTGGAGACGTTGGTGAGCCCCCTCCCGAAAGGGCGCGCGATTCGAAGCACCCCCGAGAAGGAGAACGCGGGCCCGCCCGACTTTCTCGAGTCCGAGATGGCGCGGCGAGGCGCGCCGTCCCCGTCGCGCGCGAAGCGCCTCGACGTGGCCTCGCCGGTGACCGTGGAGCCGCGCGCGAAGACCCGGCCGGCCCAGCAGACCCAGCATACGAGACCGCCGAAGCCGCCCGCGCCGACCGAGCCCCTGAACGCGTACGAGCGCGAGCGCGAGGCGCGCATCGCGAGGAACAAGATGATGCTGGAGAGCCTTCGCGTGGCGTCCAACGCCGCCGAGCTCGCCGCGTGCGCGGAGGGCGCTTCGAAGAGAAAAACGACCCCGAAGAAACGCAAGAAAGACAAAGACGCTTTAAACGCGGTGCCTCCTCGCGCGCTGAGCAAACGCGTGACGCGTAACCAAACGAAGGTGATCGATGAGGATCCCGCGTTTGCAAAGCTCGCCGCCGAGAACCCCGCCGAGTACGGGTTTTTGATCAACGACGCGGGAAGCTCCAAACGGGACAAGAAAGAGAAGAGCCTGCTGCCTGCTCTCGCACTCGAGCACACGCGCTCGTGCGAGGAATGGTGCGATTTTGCCAGCCTGGAAAAAGGCCCGAAGATGGACGGGCACTTCCGCGGCTGGGTTTCGGAGAGCGCGTGTGACGCGCTGGGCATACATAAAACGGCGGAGAAACACTGGGCCGAAAACGCGGGCGCCCCGACGCGTCCCGTGGGAAAGGAGAGCGCCAAGGCGTTCGCGATGCGAATGATGCGCGTGAACCCGAACGCGTACTTCTACCGGCATAACCTGCCTGGCGAAGTGGCAAAACACGGCGAATGGTCGCAGAAAGAGATTGATCTCTTCGTATCAATCGCGACGCGATTCGGCGCGGGAGATAAGTGGGGCTTGTTCGCGTCGCACATCCCGGGACGAGTCGGGTACGCGTGCTCGTCGCTGTACCGGCAACACTGCATACCCAACGGCTTGCTGTTGGACGACAACTTCAGGATCGGAGACAGAGGGGAGGCGGTGTGGGTGGGACGGAACAGAAAGTGACGCGTGGCTTTTGAAAAGGGAGCGACGCGTTCGCGGTCGCGTACCAGTACAAAGTTGTAGTGTCTTTTTTTGCGGCCGAAGCCTTTTTTTTTCGTTTTTTGTCAAAGGTGTCGTGTAGTGTGGTCCGACGTGCGTCCGCGCGCTCGTTCGGTTCTTGGCGCGATGAACCGTAGTTATACGGTATCGCTTCTCGCGGCGGACGCGTCGGTCCGTTCGTTCCGTGTCGTTCGCGAAAAAAATTTCAAACGCGAAACACGGAAGGAACGAAACGCGCGTCCGCTCTTCGCGCCGCGGCGGAGGGCCCGTCGGGGCCCTCCGCGCGCGGACGCGGAATTTCGGCGAAGTCGTCTCCGTCTTCAACCGACTCCGTCGCCGCCGCGCCGGCGGCGACTCGTCTCGCCTCCCTCCTCGTAAAAAAAACGCCCCTCTCGTTCGTGCGTTTCTCATCGCCTCCTCGTCTCCTCGTCCCGCCCGCGCGAGAAGCTCTTCGGAAAGCGCCGCCCGAGTCGCTTCGGGCGACGCTTTGGCTCGCGGCGTCGTCGAGATTTAAAAAAATCGACGACGCCGCGCTTCGTTCGTCTGGCGTCCGGGGTCTAATCCCGTCCGTCCGGCTGCTAAGTCAGTAGTACAGTCGTCCTGTTCTGCTAAGAAATCGTCGCGCGCCCCGCCGCGCGAACCGCGCGACCGAAAATAAAAATGTTTCGGCCGCGAAAGACGGTTCATTGTCGCGGCGATACGCGGCGCGCTCCGGACGATCAGATCATGATCGTCATTCGTGTGCCTCCTCATGTCGTTCTTCTTCCCGGCGGGCTTTACTTTTGGTTTTCGTTCGCGCCGCCTCGTCGTCGTCTGTCCTCCTCCCTCTCTCCGTCGTCTCCTCGTTCGTCTCGCCTCTTTCGTCTCGCTCGCGAATTTTTTTTTTCGACTCAGCGGCAGTACACCGCCGGGTCGATCACCGGCGGGATCTGCTGGATCTCCGTGCCGAGCTCCTGCTCGATGCGGAACAGGTTGAACCGGTCGTCGTAGGTGATGAGGTTCACGGAGATGCCGAGGTGCCCGAATCGCCCCGAGCGCCCGACGCGGTGCAGGTACGTCTCGGCGTTCTTGGGGAAGTCAAAGTTGATCACGACGTTCACGCTCTGGATGTCGATGCCGCGGGTGAACAAGTCGGAGGACACCAGGTTGCGGCACTGGCCGTTGCGGAAGTCGTGGAACACGCGGTTGCGGTGCGACTGCATCATCTTCGCGTGGATGTAGAAGCACGAGTACCCGAGCTCGGTGATCTTCTTCGCCAGAAGCTCGACGCGGTTCACGCTGTTGCAGAAGATGATGCTCTGGTTGATCTGCAGCTTACTGAAGAGCGTGTTCAGGCAGTGCACTTTTTGCTTCTCCTCCACAAACGCGTAGTACTGCGTGATGCCTTTTAAAGTCAGCTCCTCCATTAAGTTGATCACGTACGGCTTGCGCAGGTACTTGTCCTTGAACTCCTTCACCGTGACGGGGAACGTCGCGCTGTACAGCAAAATCTGGCGGTTCTTGGGTGTGAAGTTGATGAGCTGCGAGATAACGGGCTGGAACTCAGGCGATAAAAGTTTATCAGCCTCGTCCATCACTAACATCGTCGCTTGGTTCAGCTTGGCGACGTTTTTGCTCGCCAAGTCGACTAGCCGGCCGGGCGTAGCGACCACGATGTGCACGGGCTGGTGTAAACGCATGATGTCATCCTTCAACGACGTACCGCCCGTTGTCACCATCACCTGCGCGCCGAGGTGCTTGCCGAGCTCTTTGCACACCTGCGAGGTTTGCAACGCGAGCTCGCGCGTGGGCACCAGCAGGATCGCCTGGATGGCGTTTTTCGTGACGTCAACCTTCTCCAGCACGGGGATGGTGAACGCCGCCGTCTTGCCGGTGCCGTTCTTAGCACGCGCCAAAATGTCGCGCCCCGTCAGCGCGATGGGGATAGACTCCTCCTGAATAGGCGAGGGGCGCTCGAACCCCTTCTCGAAGATGCCCATCAACAGCTCGCGTTTCAAAAAGTAATCCTCGAACTCGTTCCCTTTCGTCGCCGTGACGTCCTGTTTTTTTTTTTTTTTCGTCGAGAGCGTCGTCGATAGCGCGTCGCGGGTTCGAGGCGGTCAGAAAGGCGCTCATTCGTCGTCGTCGCCTTTTTTCGCGAGCGCCGTCTCCGGCGTGTCGTCGCCCGCGACGCCGCGCGCGCGGCGGTCGTCGGAGAGGAAGAAGACCATTCGCCGAAAGAAAGCGGTCCGCGTCTGCCGGCGCGAAAAAGAAAAAAAATCCCGCAAATCGTCGGTGCACCACGACTGGTGGGCTTCGCGCGCCCGATCACGCATGCGCGTCGCGCGTCGGACCGCGACGCGGCGGTGTGCGCGTGGCGCCGAGCGACGCGCGGACGGCCGCGGTGGTGGAGCCGTCGATCGACTGAGTCGTTCGCGAGACCTTCGCGGCTTCCGCCGCGGTGGGCGCGACCGTCCCGGCCGCGCGCGCGCCTCGCGCCGGCGCCCGCGGGGTTCGGAAACGCTTGATCGCTCGATCACGACAAGTGCCGACGAGGAAAAAGCGGAAAAGGATGGAGACGCACCTCGGTTCTGTATCGCTCGTCTCGGGCGGGCAGCGCGAGCTGATCCTTCCAGTTGCCCTGCTGCTGGGGCTGCTGCTGCATCTGAGGGGGGTAGCCCTGCTGGGGGTAGCCCTGGGGGGGCATGTGCTGGCCGGGCATCCTGCGGAGCGCGATCGACGGAGGTCAGCAAAGCGCGCTTCGTTGCCGCGATCTGGCGGGGAAACGCGACGGTCGACATCATCATTTTCCCGTCGCCTCAAGGCTCGCCGGGTTCGGGGGTGAAGCGCGCACTCACTGTTGGTACATCTGTCCCTGCTGCTGGTACATGTGCTGCTGCTGGTACATCTGCTGCTGGCCGTTCATGGGGGGCGCGCCGTAGCCCTGCGGGGGGTAGCCTTGCTGCATCCTCCCCGTCTGCGTCTCGTAATGTGTTACCGGGACCTCTCCGTCAACTGGGCGCGAACGCGTGCGCGCTGGGTCTGTGGGTCTGTGCGACTGGCGGTGCGCGCAGTCTCTTTTTGTGTGTGGCGTTCGAGGAGCTCGAAGCGCGCGGGAGAGCTAGGGAACCGCGGTCGGCCGGGCAAAGGCGTCGCGTGGTTCGGAATGGCCGCTCCGCCGGGCCGGGCGGGCGAGACGATTACGCGAACGCGTCAAGTCGCCAACAAGGAGGGGGTTTTCTCCTCGCGATTTTTGTCGTGCGAACAAACTTGAAACCAACGCTGATCGCGGCTCGCTTGGAGCTCGCTTTGAGAAAACTCGAGTCCAAAGGCGAAATCGAGTCCGCGCCGATGAGCGCGGGCAATTTTCCGAAAAGCAATTTTTGCCGAAGGAAAGCGGCGGCATTGTGTACAACGAGAGCGTCCGCGCGAGTCGTGCCACAGACGCGGGCGTCACGGCGGTGGGGGTTCGGGCGATGAAGCGCGCGCGCGAGGAGGACGACGAGTCTACTCGCGCGGCGGTTCCCGAGGAGACGGGCTCGCCGGTGGCGCGCCCGTCGATAACGTCGGAGGATGAGCCGGGCGCGATCGCCGACCGCGACCCCGGCGTGCCGACCGCCGACCTCGACCCCGCGCTCGCGGTGTACGAGGGCGCGAGGGCGTCCGTGACGCTCAAGCCCGAGTTCGCCAAGAACCTGCGCGTGGCGGACGTGCACGAGCTCGTGACGTGGGTGCTGACGAGCGGGGGGGGGAACCCGCGGTGGGCGTTCGTGCGGCACAAGCCCGTGGTGAGGCAGGTGGTGATGATCCTCGCGCCCGGGCTGGACGAGAAACGGTGCGCGGCGGCGGCGGAGCTCATGCCCAACATCCGCAAAAGGCTTGGTAAAGGTGTGCCCACCAACCACGACAACGCCACGGCCAACGACATGACGCTCGCGCGCGCGGTGCTGTGCTCGGTGCGCGAGGACGCGCCGAACGCAGGCAAGGCGACGAAGATCGCGAAGTCCGCGAAGAACGAGGAACGCGACGGCGACGACCCCCCGTCGTCCACGGCGGCGGCGGACCTGTTGTCGCGGCCGATGCCGTTCCCGCCGAGGCACTACGCGCTGTCCCCGAAGCAGATGGTGGAGATGGACTACCCCACCCCGACGCTCGCTTCGCGAAAAGATGAACGCGAGGCGACGACGAAACCGACGTTCGTCGTCCCGGAGGGCTTTGTCGTCACGCAACCCTCCGGCGGCGGCGTCGCGCGCGCGCCGCCTCTGTCCATGCTCGCGGTGGACTGCGAGATGTGCTACGTCGGTGTGGGCGCGGATAAGCGGTTAGTGCTGACGCGCGCCTCTGTGGTGGGCCCGGACGGCTCGGTGGTGTACGACAAGCTGGTGAAACCGAGCGAACAAATCACCGACTACAACACCGCGCACTCCGGGATCACCGCCGAACAGATGCGCGGCGTGCAAACGACGATCGAGGATGTGCAGAGGGAACTTCTGGAACTCATCGCGCAGGAGACGATTCTCATCGGGCACTCGTTGGAGAACGACTTAAGGCGACTTAAGATCATGCACTCCTTGTGCGTGGACACGGTGGCGTTGTATCCGCACCCGCGTGGGCCGCCGTTCCGAAGCAAGCTCTCGTCGTTAACGGAGAAACACCTCAAGCGTCGCATCCAGGAGGGCACGCACGACTCGGTGGCGGACGCGAGGGCGACCATGGAGCTGGCGCTGCTCAAGTTCGTTCACGGGCCGGGATTCGGCGAGCCCTCGGGGGTGGGCGGGAGTCTATTCCAGGCGTGCGCCAACGCCGGCGTGGGGTGCGACGCGATCGACAAAAAAACAGTCCTCGACGCTCTGCTCCCAGACGGGTTGCGGCCCCCGGGTTTACAAACGCACGCGTGCGTCGCCGACGCCGACGCCGCGGATACGCTCGCGCGTTTGGTGTCGGCGGTGGATTCGAATTCGACCCTAAACGGTAGCGGGTTAGGGTCGAGCCGGTTCGCGTTCGCGCACCTGCGCGGGTACTACGAGCACCTGGACGGCGCCGCGAAGCGGTGGGCGGCGGCCACGGGCGCGAGCCTGGGATCCACGCCCGCGGCGGAGGCGGAGGCGGAGTTTGAAACTTTTCGGGCGAAGAAGAAGAAGAAGGAGACCGAGGAGGGTCGTAAAACAACCGACGCGGACGCCTCCGACTCGGAAGCCTCCGACTCGGGCGCTTCCGACGCGTCGTACGACGACGTCGAGGAGAGCGTGGCTCGCGACGCGGCGCTTCTGGACCTGGACGCGAACGTGGGGAAGGTGTGGGACGCGGCGCCTTCCGGGTCGATGCTTCTGCTGGTCACGGGCGTGGGGAACGCGCCGCTCGTGAAGATCATGCAGGAGCGCAAGTGGAAACGCGCGCAGGCGCTGGGGCCGTGGGGGAAGTGGACGGACGAAGCGGAGGCGGAGCTCCGCGCGGAGGCGGAGCGGGCGAGGCGGGGTATGCTGTTCGCGGCGGTGAAAAACGACGACGACGGCGACGACGACGGCGAAGCGAACGCCGGGGACGCCGACGACGGTACGCGTTGATAGACTACGTACGCGCGCGGCCAGTCTACGATTGTAGATACCCGCCGTGTATCGGCGGCGTTTAATGTGGCGGCGCTTAATGGAGCGGCATACCGGGAGTCGTCATATTGATCACGCGAAGAAAAGGGTGGCCTTGTATATCGTAGAAAGCAGAAGCCAAAACTACGGTGTTCGTACCGTTCGCTCTCGCCGCGCTTGTTCTCGCGTCTCCCTCGTTCCATTCGCTACGCGTACCCCAGCCCTATGCAGTTGTTGCACCTCTGCAGCCCGGTGTCCCCCCCGCACGTGGGGCAGACGCACAGCCTCTGGATGTTCGGCCGAGCCAGGGGTTGCCACTCGATGGCCCGTTTCCCGTCGCACGTCCGACACGGAACGTACTTGCGCCCCTCGCACACCACGCACACGTGCCCGGCGCTTCGCTTCTGCCGCACCACCAGCGATCGCGACACGCCCGTGCACACCCCGGTGATGACGGCGAGCCCGCCGAACGCCATGCCGAACGTCGCCGCGATGCCCCCGAGCGCCTTAGCGGCCGCCGCGCCGGGCTTCTTGCGTTCGAAAGACATCGCCGCGCGGCGCGACGCGCAGTGCCGCGGAGACGAGCGGAGTGGGCCTAATAACGATGTTTCTTTCGTCACGCGGGACACACGCGCCGCGCACTTTTTCGTGCGCAGATGGCGGACCGAGGGGACGTGTGTTCGCACGACCACGACTGCGGCGGCGAGGATTGCGGCGGCTCGTCGCTTCACGGGTACGTGAACCACCCGCGGGTCAGCGCGTTGAACGCGCAGGAGGATGAGGCTGCCGCGCGCGTGATTCGACCGTGGGACGAGCGCACGCAGACTCTGGTGGGTGACCCGCTGCGAAGCGACGACGACGACCCCGAGCTCATCGTGCACGTCCCGTTCGTGTCGGACGTGAAGGTGCGAGGCCTGATGATCATCGGCGGCGGAGGCGGCAAGGCGCCGAGCTCGATGAAGGTGTGGGTGAACAAGCCCGCGGGGGACATAAGCTTCGACAACGCCAGCCGGCGCAAGCCGACGCAGAGCTTCGACCTGGCGGAGGATCGAAAAGGCGAGCTTGAGTACCAGACGGACTTCACGCAGTTCCAGGCGGTGTCGAGCTTGACGCTGTTCTTCCCGTCGAACCAAAACGGAAACGGCACCACCGAGATCGTGTTCCTGGGGTTCCGGGGCGAGGGCACGGGGAACAGACGGGACATGATCGTCACGGCGGTGTACGAGTCACGGCCGATGGCGGAGGACCACCGGACCCCCGCGGAGGACGGCGCGCCCGCCGCGATTTTATAACCGCGTCGAAAGCGCTTTTGTTTCCGTTCGGCATCGCGACGAGACGTTTTACGAGTCGTTCGACGGTAGTAGACGGACACCGTAGTGACTACGCTACAGGATGCATTTTACGTCTAGCTACATAGTGCATCACTTTCGTTGCGAAAAACGCACGTTCTCCATGTTCTCGTCCTCCACCGGACCCAACCCCCGGCCTAAAGGGACGGTGGGCGGACCCAACGCGGACGACCCGGAGTCGTTCGTATCGTCTTTTAGTCTCGGCGTTTTTTCGCGCGTCGGCGCGTCCTCGAGACGGTTTCGCCCGCCCGCGCGCGGAGACCTCCGCGCGTTTTTTTTCCGCGCCTCGCGCCGCCGCGCCGCCGCATCGTCGTCCTCCGCGCGCGTCCACAGCACGCCGCTTCCCTGCGGGTTGGGAAAAGCGTCGCGATCGACATCGGCGGAGACGCGAGCGTCGGTCGAGTCGGTACCGTCGAGTCCCTCGTCCCGCCGCGACCAAAGCACGCGTCCCGGCGAAACGGGTTCCGCGGGGGAAGAACCCGTCTCGCGCGCGCGCGTTTCGGCGTTCGGGATATCCCCGGCGTCCCCAGTGCCGTCCCCAGTCGCGTCCCCGGCGTCCCCACCGGTCATGTTCCTGATCTCGGGCGCGATCGCCAGCGCGATGAGCCCCGCGAACGCGAGCGGCACGCCGAAGTCCGCGTCCAAGGGAAAACCGGAAAACGGAAACGCGCCGTCTCTGAACTTTTTGAACGTCTCCGCGACGAGCCCCGCGGGCGCCGCCTCGGAGACGCGCAGCGCCGCCGTCGCCGCGGCGGTTCGAACCCCACCCGCGGCGGTCTCGCCCGCGCGCGCGAACGATCGCGCCAGTGTCGAGAAAGAATCGTCGTCGTTTGTGTCGTCGGTTTTAGAGTCGTCGGACGAAGGCGTCTCCGACCCCGACGAAGGCGCTGACGAAGGCGCCGCGAGAAGCGCGGCGGCTTTCGCGTCTTTTGTTTTTGTTTCGTCGCGCTCGCCGTTCGAGTCTCGCGCGGGCCACCCGTCCCGCGCGTCCGCCGCCGCGAACGGGTCCTCTTCCGTCTCAAACGCGTCGTTCTCGTCGCGAAACCCGCTTTCTTTCTCGCGCGAAGTGAAAGAAAAAGAAAAAGGCGTCGTCTCCGAAGAAGAGTCTCGAGACGGAGAAGAAGAAGACTCCGAGACGGAGGAGATTTGTTCCGTCTCCGTCTCCGCCGCCGCCGCCGCGGCGGCGGCGCGCCGGTCAGCGTCCGCGGCGAACACGAGCCTATCCACCACCTTTATTTGGTCCTCGCGCGACAGAGCCAGGAACGCGTCCACCACGCGCTCGGCCGCGCGTCGGTCGCGCTCGCGCTCCGCCGCCAGAGCCGCCTCCGCCTCCGGGCGAAGGAGCGCGGACTCCGCCGCTTCGGCGCGGAAAAAATGCGCCAAGGGAGGGGCCGGAGCCGAGGCGCCGAGCGCCAGCGTCGCGGCGGTCGCGGTGGCCACGAACGCGGTGGAGCCCTGGAAGAGGCGCACCTGTCGTGTGCTGGCGTGCGTCTCGGCCGCGCCCTCGCCGTCCCGAGCGAAGCAGGTGGCTTCGCCAGCGTCCGAGTCGGAAACGCGCCCCTCCCCCGAAATCTTCGCTCGCGCAGTCGCCGCGCGTCGTAGGTAACGGCTCGGCGCGCGTCCCCGCGCGGCGCGCCCGCGCGCGCCGGGCGCGAAAGGTGCACGCGGCGCGCTCGCCGCGTGCATTGTCCGCGGCGACTTCCGCGCGCGGCTCGCGTTGTGGGGACGCCGAGAGAATCGCGCTCGGATAATCCGCTGAAAATTTTCCCGGACGGCTCGAAAGCGACGACGCGCGTCCCGAAAGCCATTGGCGGTCGCGCGGGATGGAGCGCTCCCTGAAGCGCCCCGAGGACGCCGCCTTCCTCCCCTCCGCGTCCACGTCGGGAAGAGACTCGGTGGTCGATTTGGTGTCCCTGGAGGATGACGCGCTCGCCCGCGTCTTCCGCCTGATTGGCGACCCGAAGTCTCTCGCGCGCCTTTCACTGGTCTCGAAGCGATGGCGCGACGCTCTGTCGACGTGCGGCGCGTGGCGCATGCTGTGCCTCGAGCTCGGCCGCGCGCCGCGCATGCCCCGCAAGCCCTGGCGGGACATTTACCTCGATGCCCTGCGCCGCCGCATCGAGGACGACCGGTACGCGCACGAGCTCCTGATGCTGCGCGTCACGACCAAGCCCGGTCGGAGCGCTCTTGGTAACGCTACGCACTCGAAACGCGCGGACGCCTCCGGGTTGGGCGCTTTGCGCCTCGATCGACCTGTGTCGCTTAGGCGCGCGCTCGAGAAGCAGCCGCGCCTGGACGTGAACCACCGAAGTTTAACGTACGGCGGCCGGACCCTCCTCGGAATCGCCGCGAGGCTCGGGTCGCCGTCGTGCGCGAAAGAGCTCGTCGAGCGCTTCGGCGCCGACGTCGACGTCGTAGACGACGAAGGGTGGTCGCCGTTGATGGAGGCGGCGTTTCGAGGCAACGAGGTACTCGCGCTTTTTCTGCTCGAGAACGGCGCGATCAACGAAGGCGTTCTCGGCGCGAGGCCGGACGCGCTCGTGCTCGAGTCTGGGGAGGACGAAACGAAGGGCCTTCGAAAGCGCGCGTTTGATGCGTCGACGAAAAGAAAAAGAAAAACGAGTGACGAAAGGCGCGAACCTGAACCCGAGACGCGCACGCGACGCGAAGGCGTCGGCGTTAAGCGCGCCGCGAACGAGTGGGCGCGCGCGCGGGGGAACGTTCGGCTCGCGTTGATGATCGAGAGACACCAAAGAGGCGAGCGGATTGACTGGCGTTTGGAATCGGGGGGTGAGCTCGTCAAGACAAACGTCACGCCCTTCTCCATATGAGCGCGCGCGGAGGCGCGAAAACAGGTGCCGCGAGCTTCGTAGAGTGTCGTCATTGCGTGAGAAACGCTCGCGCCGCGCGATAGGGAAAACACGCTTGTTTGCAGGCGCTCATCAGAGCACGCGTCGTCGTCTTCCGCGCACGCCTCCGTCGCGCGGCGCCCGATTCGCCCCCGCGCCGGTTCG
>ENA-OUOG01001553-OUOG01001553.1-marine-metagenome-genome-assembly--contig:-NODE-1553-length-26202-cov-7.962718_pt1 | contig 26202 bp, 27 predicted proteins | sample MGYA00248635_ERZ508505 | MGnify/ENA primary metagenome ERZ508505 (study PRJEB26176, sample SAMN06267871) | marine metagenome | isolation source: Saanich Inlet, British Columbia, Canada | place: Pacific...
CTGCCCCGGTTACAAACTAATGTTCTAAAAACACCGTCGCCATATTGGAGCCCTCGGTCTTGAACCGATATCTTGTTTTCAAATTGACCGTTGATGAGCGTTGTATTCACAACCTGATTAAACAGTATTAAATACTAAACTACCGTTCGTGCCACCAAACCCAAAATTATTTTTTAAAGCAGATTTAACTTTAATATCACGGGCTTCATTGGGCACGTAATCGAGATCACATTCTGGATCTGGATCTACCAAGTTTATAGTGGGCGGTGATTTTTGATGATGGAGGGTTAATACCGTAAATATTGATTCAATCCCCCCTGCCCCGCCGAGAAGATGCCCAGTCATTGATTTTGTTGAATTCACTGCAAGTTTATAAGCGTGATGGCCGAATAATTCTTTTAGTGCATTGGTTTCATTAATATCACCCAGCGGTGTAGAGGTTCCATGCGCATTGATAAATCCAATATCTTCAGGATTGAGTTGTGCATTCTTTAAAGCATTCGCCATAGAGCGTCTAGGTCCGTCTGTGGAAGGTGCGGTAATATGATAAGCGTCGGCACTCATTCCGTACCCGCTTAATTCAGCATAAATTTTAGCACCACGTTTTTTTGCAGATTCGTATTCTTCAAGGACCATGACCCCGGCACCTTCTCCGATCACAAAACCATCTCGCCCTCTATCCCAAGGTCGAGAAGCTGATTCTGGGTCATCGTTTCTACTCGATAAGGCTTTCGCAGAGGCAAAACCAGCAACAGATAATTCGGTAATGGCCGCTTCAGATCCTCCAGCAACCATCACATCAGCATCGCCATATTCAATCATTCGTGCAGCGTCACCAATACAATGGGTTCCTGTGGTACAAGCGGTTACGATAGAGATATTGGGTCCCTTCAATCCATACATGATGGAAAGATTACCTGAGATCATATTAATTATTGTTCCTGGAATAAAAAATGGAGACACTCTGCGCGGGCCTGATTCATCATAAGTATCATTTGTATTCTCAATCATGCCTAAACCACCAATTCCAGATCCAATGGCCACGCCGATTCGTTCCGCATTTACTTCGGTCACCTCGATACCAGAATCTTTAAAAGCTTCCATTCCGGCAACTAAGCCATACTGAATAAAGGTATCAATACGTCGTATTTCTTTTGGAGGGAGGAACTCTGCTGGATCAAAGTTTTTCACTTCTCCAGCCACTTGAGAAGCAAAGTTACTTGCATCAAATTTGGTGATTTTGGATATTCCGGACTTACCTTGAAGGGCATTTTGCCAAGATTCGTTCACTCCTATTCCGATAGGAGTGACCAATCCCAGTCCAGTCACTACGACTCTTCTACGGGACATATAATTTAAAAATTATTGATTGTTATTGATGTAATCAATAGCTTGCTGAACTGTTGTGATTTTTTCAGCATCTTCATCAGGAATTTCAGTGCCGAACTCTTCTTCAAGAGCCATTACTAATTCAACTGTGTCGAGGGAGTCTGCGCCTAAATCATCGATAAAGGATGATTCATTCTTAACGTTAGCAGCATCTGTACCTAATTGCTCAGATACAATTTTTTTAACTCTTTGTTCGATGTCAGACATCTAATTACCCCTTATTATTAAAAAACGCTATTTTAGCAAAAACTGGCTCTTTTGATACAAAAAAGTTTAACTTTTTTAAGCCATCAACATGCCTCCATTGACATGAATTGTTTCACCTGTTATGTACGCTGCATCATCAGATGCTAAGAAGCAGACAACCTTTGCTACTTCTTCTGGATGTCCGAGTCGAGCAAGCGGAATTAAGCTAATTAACTTATCTTTGTGTTCCGGATTTAGCGAACGAGTCATGTCGGTATCTATAAAGCCAGGGGCAACGCAATTCACCGTAATATTTCGGCTTCCTAATTCTTGCGCTAGTGATTTTGAGAAACCTGTGATCCCTGCTTTGGTTGCCGCATAATTCACTTGACCTGCATTCCCCATATGACCCACAACGGATGAGATATTAATGATTCGCCCCACTCTTTTTTTCATCATCGGTTTAATGACCGCTTGTGAAAGTTTATACACTGATTTTAAGTTAGTTTGAATGACGCTATCCCAATCATCATCACTCATCCGCATCAACAGTGTGTCTTTAGTAATCCCGGCATTATTGACTAAAACATCAACATCGCCGTATTTCTCTGAAATCGTGGCTAATAACTGAGTGATAGATTCATTATCATTCACATTAAGAACCATTCCATGACCCTCAAGATTATGCAGAGCAAAGTTTTTTTGAATAATTTCAGCTCCCTGGCTTGAGGTCGCGGTACCAACGGTTAAGAAATCTTTTCTCGCCAATTCCACTGCGATGGATGCGCCAATTCCACGACTGGCTCCGGTTACTAATGCAATTTTTTTCATATCTCGTCTCTTTGTATTTTAAAATTCATTAAATGATTCATCTGAATTAATGGATAACAATCTCAACCCTTCAGATGTAATGATTCTTTTATTTAAACCTGTCAACACTTTACCAGGGCCGCACTCAATGATTGAATCAATGCCACAAGATTCTAAATATCGAATAGTGGCCGTCCATTGAACTGGGCTGGATAATTGAGCAATGAGATTCAATTTAATCTCCTCACCTTGGGTTACGGGTTTTGCAGTCACGTTTTGAATGATTGGGACCATTGGATCATTAAAGGTAATGTGATTTAAAAAATCAGCAAATTGTATTTCAGCTTCTTTCATCAATGAGCAATGCGAAGGGACACTCACTGGTAACATTAATGCACGCTTCGCACCCTTTTCTTTAAATTCTGGAAGGATATCTTCAAGAAGCTTTTTTTCACCTGCAATAACAATTTGACCAGGTGAATTATAATTTACAGGCTCAATCACACCCTTACTTTGATGAGCTAAACATATTGCTTCAACCACATGATCGTCTAATCCAAGAATCGCAGCCATGGCTCCTTTGCCAGGTGGGACTGCATCTTGCATCAATTGAGCTCTTTTGTGCACAATTTTGACGGCATCTTGAAAACTAAATACATTCCCAACTAGAGCCGCGGTCAATTCACCTAAGCTATGCCCTGCTAAATAATCTATATTAAAATCTGGTTGTCTAGTTTTTAAAATTTGGTATGTCGCATACCCTGCAACCAACATTAAAGGCTGGGTATAGATGGTTTGATTGATTTTTTCATTCTCTTGGATGATAAGCTTAAAAAGATTCTCACCCACAATATCAGATGCTTCGTTAAAAACATCCTGAATATAAGAACTACTGAAACCATCCATCATCCCAACAGATTGTGATCCTTGACCAGGAAATACTAAAACATTCTTCATTTTAAACCCTTACGAGAGATGAGCCCCATGTAAAACCCCCACCAAAAGCTTCCATTAAAATGAGCTGACCCTTTTGAATACGACCTGTTTTAATTCCCTCGTTTAGGGCAAGAGGGATTGAGGCTGCAGAGGTATTTCCATGCTTATTAATGGTTACGATGACATTATCCATCGACATATCTAACTTTTTAGCGGTGGCCTGCAAAATTCTAATATTTGCTTGATGAGGCACAAGCCAATCGATATCTTTTTTCTCATAACCACTCCCCTTTAATGTTTCATCCACAATTTGATCTAACGTATTCACCGCAATTTTGAACACCGCATTTCCCTGCATTTCAATTGTATTCGGTTGATTCTCTTTTGACTCTCGGGGCACGTGAAGTAATTCCTCATGCTCGCCATTGCTATTAATGATATTTTTTATAATACCAGGTTCATCTGAGGCCTCAACGATAACAGCCCCGGCACCATCACCCCAAAGAATCGCATTTGATCGATCACTGTAATCGGTAATTGTCGACATCGAATCAGCGCCAATCACAAGTATTTTTTTATACACACCCGATCGAATAAAACTATCTGCGGTTGCCAATGCATAGATAAAACCACTGCAGACAGCTTGAATATCAAATGCGGGAATATTTTTTAAATTGAGTTTGCGCTGAACAGCACAAGCAACACTTGGAAATATTTTATCGGGAGTGGTTGTCGCCACTAGAATTAAGTCAATTTGATTTTTTAGTGAATCATTATCGCCTAACGCATCTTGAGCAGCAGCAAACGCTAAGTCTGATGTTTTTTGCCCCTCTTCTACAATGTGTCTTTGTTGTATCCCTGTTCGAGTTTGTATCCACTCGTCAGATGTATCAAATATTTGCTCAAGATCTTTATTTGTAAGAATTTTCTTTGGTAAATATGAACCGTAAGCTACAAACTTCGAAAATTTCATAATTTAGATGAGTGACTGATCAATTTTTAGTTGCTTGGTAATTTTTAAAACCACATTATTTTTTGCTTCTTCGTAGGCTGTAATTAAAGCATGCTCAAATGAATATGCATCTGCACTGCCATGACTTTTAACCACTATACCATTGATTCCTAAAAATGCAGCACCGTTATATCTTCTTGGATCTAAGCGTTTTTTGAATGCTTTTAAAACCGGCAGTGCAAATAATGCTAACAACTGAGTTAACATATTCTTTTTAAATTCTTGGCTTAAAAAACTTGCAAACATTTTTGCTAGGCCTTCAGTTGTTTTTAAAGATACGTTACCCACAAATCCATCACACACAATAACGTCAGTTGTCCCCTTGAAAATGTCATTGCCCTCAATATTTCCATAAAAATTCAGATGGCTCTTTTTCAATAATTCATAGGTTTCTTTTGTTATTTCATTGCCTTTTATCGCTTCTGATCCGATATTCAGTAATCCAATCTTTGGATTTTTTTTCTTTAAAATTACAGACGATAAAATTGAACCCATAATTGAAAATTGCATCAGGTGATGACTTGTACAATCGGTATTGGCTCCCAAGTCAAGCATACAAGACATGCCTTTCTGATTTGGGAGAAAAGAAGCAATAGCTGGGCGGTCAATCCCAGGAAGCATCTTAAGAACAAATCGACCTGTAGCCATGAGAGCTCCTGTATTGCCTGCACTGACAACCGCATGAGCTTTATTATCTTTAACAAGGTTAATCGCCAGTCGCATTGATGAATTTTTCTTGTTTTTTAAGGCTGATTGGGGACTTTCATCCATTAAAACTGTTTCTGTCGTATGTAAAATAGATAAGTTTTTATATGAATCAATAGATTTTTTTAAATATTTTTGTATGATTGATTCATTACCCACAAGAATAATCGAAGCATCAGGGTGGTCTTTTAAGAAACTTAAAGAAGCTGGAATGGTGATTTTAGGACCAAAATCACCGCCCATTGCATCAACAGAAATTGATACGGACATAAAAATTATTCAGATTTGTCTTGAATTACTTTTTTGCCTTTATAGAAGCCTGTTGGTGAAACATGATGCCTTAAATGAACTTCACCCGTCGTTGACTCAACTGCAAGTGCTGGAGTACCAAGTCCATCATGTGAGCGACGCATATTTCGTCGTGATGGTGATTTTTTATTCTGTTGAACAGCCATGTAAATTCCTTAAAAAATTATATACAATTATTGTCATGTTTAGGTGAGGATGGAATTGCTAACAACATTTCATCTTCAATAAACTCTAACAAATCAAAATCGTCGGTTAACTTTATTTGAATACTCTCAATCGTGTGTCGATCTGATTCGGTAAATTGGTAAACCAATTCATAACTTTGATCAATCGTAACCTCGGTATTCATAATCTCTAAACATCGAAAGCACTTAAACAACAAATTGGCCTTAATATTCAAGTGAATGAAATCTTGTCCAGGCTTTTCTCTATGAGATATCGTTAACTCTATTTCATCCGTTTCTGAATTTTTATGCTCAGGAAAACGTGTAAAAATAAAGATCGGGATTTTATCATAAATTTGCTGTTTTTTCTCAATAAAACTTATTAAATCAAAGTTTTGGAATTTTGAAATTAATGCCATAATGGTCTAAAATATCATGTCGATGTATCCACCATGATATAATCTACAGTTCATAAATCAATCATTTATACGGAAAAACGTTTGTTTAATAAAATTTTAATAGCAAACCGTGGGGAGATTGCTGTGCGTATAATTCGCGCATGCAAAGAAATGGATATCACCAGTGTTGCCATTTTTTCTGATGCGGACAGACATGCTTTGCATGTGAAAAAAGCGGATGAATCCTATTTTGTAGGGGATGATCCATTAAAAGGCTATTTAAATGCCCACCGGATTGTCAATATTGCAGTCACGGCTCGATGCGATGCCATTCATCCAGGCTATGGGTTTTTATCTGAAAATCCAGAGTTAGCAGCGATATGCGCTAAACGGGGCATCAAATTTATTGGACCTGACAGTTCGGTTATCCATAAAATGGGTGACAAAATTCAAGCTCGTAAAGCGATGATTGAGGCTGGAATCCCAGTGACGCCCGGCAGTGATGGAAATATTACCAGTGTTGAGGAGGCTAAAAATCTTGCTCATCAAATTGGCTACCCGGTGATGCTGAAAGCAACTAACGGAGGCGGAGGTCGCGGTATACGTCGATGCGACAATGATAAAGAATTATTATCTAACTATGAGCGAGTCATTTCTGAAGCCACAAAAGCCTTCGGTAATCCAGAATTATTTATGGAAAAGTGTGTGGTGGCTCCAAAACACATTGAGGTTCAAGTACTCGCTGATTCTCATGGGAATGCCATACATCTCTATGAACGTGATTGCTCAATACAAAGAAGAAATCAGAAATTAATTGAAATCGCCCCCTCACCGCAATTATCCTCAGAACAAAGAGATTATATTGGGAACCTAGCTGTTAGGGCCGCCAAAGCCGTAAATTATGAGAATGCTGGTACCGTTGAGTTTCTCCTCGATCAAGATGATAATTTTTATTTCATGGAGATGAATACTCGCCTTCAGGTAGAGCACACCATTACTGAATCAATTACCGGGATTGATATTGTTCAAGAACAAATCCGTATAGCTTACGGTCACCAATTGAGATTTAAACAAGAGGATGTAAAATTTAGAGGTTTTGCGATTGAATTTAGAATTAATGCTGAAGATCCGAAACAAGATTTCATACCCTCTTTTGGTAAAATTACTCGCTACTATGCGGCTGGAGGGCCTGGAGTGAGAACGGATGCGTCTATTTATACCGGTTACGTTATTCCTCCCTACTATGACTCGATGTGTGCCAAATTAACTGTTTGGGCCTTGACTTGGCAGGATGTCGTTCAAAGAGGTAAAAGAGCATTAGGCGACTTGGTTGTATATGGTGTCAAAACTACCATCCCCTATTATTTAGAAATTCTAAATAATCAAAATTTCAAAGAGGCTCAGTTTAATACCTCGTTCGTTGAGACGCATGAGGAGCTAACTGATTATAATGACGAACTCCCGCCGGATGTTATTGCGGCGGCTATTTCTGCTGCTATTGCTGCGCATGAAGGTATGTGACTATGAAAAAAATTGATATAACTGAATTAGTATTACGAGATGGGCATCAGTGCCACATTGCCACTCGTCTAAGAACAGAAGATATGCTTCCCATATGTCATGATCTAGACAACCTAGGTTTCTGGTCAATTGAGGCTTGGGGCGGCGCAACATTTGATGCTTGTGTTAGATACCTCAGGGAAGACCCATGGGAGCGTTTACGTAAATTAAGACAAGCTTTACCTAATAGCCGAATTCAAATGTTACTTCGTGGTCAAAATTTATTAGGCTATAGGCATTACTCTGATGATGTCGTTGATTTATTTGTCAAAAAATCAGCGGACAACGGTGTTGATGTATTCCGTATTTTTGATGCCATGAATGATTTGAGAAATATCCAAACATCCTTGGATTCGGTGAAAAAATATAAGAAGCACGCAGAGGTGGCTATCAGCTATACAACCTCTCCCCTTCATAATGTTGAATACTTCACATCTCTTGCAAAAGAAATTGAAGCGCATGGCGCTGATAGTTTAGCGATTAAAGATATGGCCGGTTTATTGACTCCCGGATCAACAAAAGCTCTTGTTGCAAGCCTTGCTAAGTCGATATCACTTCCGATTCATATTCATAGTCATGCGACATCAGGATTGGCTACAGCTAATTTATTAACCGCAGTAGAGCATGGTGCGACAATGATTGATACCTGTAACTCGAGCTTCTCAGAAGGCGCAAGTCATCCAACCACAGAATCAGTTGTCGCTGGACTTCATGATTTAGGTTATGAAACTGGAGTCTCTCTTGAAAAAATTGAAAATATCACTGCTTATTTAAAAAATGTGAGAAAAAAATATTGGCAGTTCGAATCGGAATTTACTGGACTTGATCCTCGAGTTCTAATCAACCAAGTACCTGGCGGTATGATTTCTAATTTATCAAGCCAATTAAAAGACCAAGGTGCGTTAGACAAAATGGATCAAGTTTTAGAAGAAATTCCTAAAGTTAGAAAAGATTTAGGTTATCCACCACTTGTGACACCAACATCCCAGATTGTTGGTACGCAGGCTGCATTAAATGTAATCACTGGGGAAAGATATAAATCCATCACCAATGAAGTAAAAAATTACTTCTTAGGTGAATATGGTAAAGCTTTAGGTGAGATGAACAGTGAAATAATGAAAAAAGCTATTGGAGATGAAATTCCAATGACTTGTCGTCCAGCTGACAAATTAAAACCTGAGCTAAACAACCTGAAAGTAAAATGTGAAGACGTTGCAAGATCAGAAGAGGATTTATTAACCTATGCCATGTTCCCAGATCTCGCTAATACATTTTTAAAAGAAAGAAACGCTGGAACTCTTGAGCCTGAAGAGCTTCTGGATAAAGAAGAGTTCGGCTCCAGCGCTAGCAGATACGCGCCATCAGAGTTCAATGTAACTCTGCATGGTGAAACATATCACATCAAACTTACTAGCTCCGGAAACTCAGCACAACATGAGCGACCCTTCCATGTTGTTGTTGATGGGATATCAGAAGAAGTTTTAGTAGAAACTCTTGACTTAGTTGAAGTGGGAAACAGTGACTCTAAAAATGATGTTGCTCCTCAGCAAAGAAAAGATGGTAAATTAAGACCAACTCATGATGGTTGTGTGACCACGGCAATGCCAGGGACTGTGATTGATATTAAGGTTAATGTTGGAGATCAAGTTGCCGCCGGCGATGCTTTAATCGTTATCGAAGCAATGAAAATGGAAAATGAAATCCAAGCTCCAAAAGCAGGCACCGTGATAGGAATCCATATATCTAAAGGTCAAAGTATTTCACCTGACCAAACATTGATTGAAATCCAAGCCTAACCATTTATAAATGACAGCTAAAATTGTATTAGCCTCATCTTCTATCTATCGAAAAGAGCTTCTTTCAAGAATTATTAATGACTTTGAGTGTATTTCACCCGATATAAATGAGCAACAGGGATCCGGTGAAACAGCCAGAGAAATGGCCTTAAGGCTTTCCGTTGAAAAAGCGAGGAAAGTTGCTGAATTAGTTGATGAAAACACTTTTGTGATTGGCTGTGATCAAACGGCATACTCAAACAATGTTCTCTTACAAAAACCTATGAACTTTGAAAATGCCTTTAAGCAGCTTAAATTCTTAAGTGGAAAAAAAGTAAATTTTTACAGCGCGTTCTGTTTACTGAACAATAAAGATAAAAATGTCATTGCAGACTGTTCTGAATTTTCAGTTAACTATAGGACATTAGAAGATGCTGAAATTAAAAACTATCTTGAAGCAGACAAGCCATACAATTGCGTAGGAAGCATTAAATCAGAATCCTTAGGAATAACTCTGTTGGACAATATTCATAACGATGACCCATCAGCAATCATTGGACTCCCGTTAATAAAATTATCAAAAATATTAAAACAAAATAATCTAATTTAATGCAAAGTCAAAAAGGTAAGCTCTTTTTAATCCCTGCCCCGTTAAATGAAAATGAGGAATGTCTTTCTGAGATGCAGAAAAAAAGCATCTGCTTACTGCAAAATTTCATTGTTGAAAATGCAAAACCTGCGAGACAAGCTCTTAAAAAAATTGGATTAAAAAACTCTTTACAAGAATTAAACATCATTGAAAATAATAAAAACTGTGAATTTGATTATCAATACTTCTTTGAAAAAATTCACAACGGAGAAGATTTTGGTCTTTTATCCGATTGCGGCCTTCCTTGTATTGCTGACCCTGGATCAAATATTGTCGCTTATTGTCATCAAAATAATATTCAAGTCAAGTCAATAGCAAATACATCATCAATCACAACTTCTTTAATGTGCTCAGGTATGAATGGTCAGCATTTTGAATTTATTGGCTATCTTCAAATAGATAAGAACAAGAGAAAAGATCAATTACAAAATTTCTACAAACAGGTACTAGATACCAAAAAAACTTTTATCTTTATAGAAACCCCTCACCGTAATCAATCAACATTTGAGGATATTATCAACACAGTTCCAGATAAAATTAAATTATGTGTAGCCTATGATATTAGTGGTCCACAAGAGAAGATTAAAACACAATCAATTGCTGAATGGAAAAAAGATAAACTTCAACTCAGTAAAAATCCTTGTATATTCTTGATTAACTAAATGGTTTAAATGATTTTCGATGAAGGGATGTGGCGCCAAACTGATCGATCGCCTCTTGATGGATTTTTGTGAGATACCCTTTATGTTTTTCGAAAAAATATTGTGGATAATTTAAAGCAATATTGTGCATTAAATTGTCTCTGTAAACTTTGGCTATAATTGAAGCGGCACTGATTTCCTTAAAAATTAAATCGCCTTTGATATGACAAGTAATATTTGGAATGTCAGGAGTAAATTTTCCATCACATTTAACATGTGGGGATTTTATTTTCAAACCTTCAAATGATTTCTTCATGACTAATAATGATGCCTGATGAATGTTAATTTTATCAATCACCTCAGCTTCAATGATTGAAATCGAAAAATCAAGACAATGACATTTTATTTGCGTATCTAAATATTCCCTCTGCTTTTGACTGAGCAGCTTGGAGTCTGTTACATCAATACTAAAATTATTACTATCTATTACAACTGATGCAGCGACAACAGGACCTGCTACACAGCCTCTTCCAACTTCATCAATCCCGATGAGAATCATTGAAAAAGCTGATTACAAATCAGTTCATTGGTATTAAGTCGATGTCTTTTATGAATATCTTTAAACTCTTTGATTAACTGCTGGCGATGGGATACATCATCAATTAATTTAGAAGCTTCAATTGCAATATTTTCAGGGGTTGCTTGCTTATGAATTAATTCTGACACTAAAGCTTTATTGGAAAGAATATTAGGAAGGCTAATGTATTTTGACTTTAGTAAAAATTTAAATAAAAAGTGGGACAGGGATGATAATTTATAATAGACAACCATGGGTGTCTTAAAAAATACTGCTTCCAAAGTTGCAGTGCCAGAAGCAATAATCGCAATATCAGAAATATTTAAAATATCATGAGAATGACCATGAATTAATTGAATGTTTTTAATTTTTGTCTCAAATAATTTTTTCTGGATAAAAGATAAGTTATTTTTTGATGTAACCGGGACTAAAAAAAGTAAGTTTTTATATCTTTTTGATAATAAAACAGTAGCTTTAAATAGAACGTCAGTATTCCAAACAACTTCAGATGGTCTACTCCCAGGAAGAAGACCTATTATTTTTCCCTTATGATTGATATTCAAGATTTTTTTTGATTTATTGACGTTTGGCAGCAAAGGGATGTCTTGAGCCAAGGGGTGACCGACGTATGAAAAATTTTTAAATTTATGTAACTTTAGAAATTTTTTTTCATGATCAAAGATTGAGAACAAATAATCAAAAGTTTTTTTAAATTTCCTTATTCTATTTGCGCGCCAAGCCCACACCGATGGGCAAACCATATGATAAGTTTTAATCCCCTTCTCTTTTAATTTTCTTTCGATAAAAAAGTTAAAATCAGGCGCATCTATACCTAGATATATATCAGGTTTTTCATTTAACAAAAAATTTAAAAAATTATTTCTGAATTTTAATATCGATTGAAGATTAAAGATGACATCAAAATATCCTCGAACAGATAAGGATGAAATGTTAAATTTGGAAGCTAAGCCTTGTTTATAAGAATTTGGACCGGTAATGCCAATGATCTCAATATTAGGATAATTTTTTCTTATGTACTTGATTAAGTTAGCAGCAAAAATATCTCCGGAAAGCTCGCCTATACCAATTGCAATTTTCACTTACCTTACAATACCTCTTGATGAATTTTTAATAAATGAAGCAAGTTTAATAATATGAGGATCTGAACTAAAAGCTAATTTTTCTATAGCTTCATTAGCGGTATTATTTTGTCTATAGATTATTTTATAAGCTTCTTTAATAGAATCAATTTCTGATTGTGTAAAATTTCTTCTTTTTAAACCTTCAAGATTTATTCCACTTGGAGATGCTTTTTCACCATGCACCATCAAAAAATCTGGTACATCTTTAAAGATTTTTGTTCCTACGGCGGTCATGATGTGGGAACCAATTCTGCAAAATTGATGAACAAGGGTAAATCCCCCTAAAATCGCATATTCATCTATGTGCACATGTCCAGCAAGGGATGAATTGTTGGCCATAATAATATTGTTAGCAAGTTGACAATCATGAGCGATGTGAACGTAAGCCATAATCCAATTATGAGAACCAATTCTTGTTACACCCTCATCCTGAATAGTCCCAGTATTTATCGTGCAAAACTCTCTAATGGTATTTGAATCTCCAATTTCAAGGCGAGTAGGCTCGTTATTATATTTTTTATCTTGTGGTTGTTGCCCAATGCTGTTGTGTGAAAAAATTTTATTGTATTTACCAATTGTTGTAAGGCCGTCAATAACAACATGCGAGCCAATAGATGTACCTTCATCTATGTCCACATCTTTATTTATTATTGTATAGGGGCCAATTTGAACGGATTCATGAATTTTAGCCCCATCATGAATGATTGAAGTAGGATGAATTAATGAAGTCATATATTAGATATTTTTTAAAATACACATCATTTGTGCTTCAGCTACCAATTCATTTGCCACATGAGCTGTCGCTTTGTATTTCCAAATACCTTTCAATACCCTATCAATTTTTACATTTAAAACTAATTGGTCTCCTGGTGAAACAGGTTTTTTAAATCTTACGTTGTCAATTCCAGCAAAATAATAAACAGAGTCCTCAGTGGGTAATACATTCATTGTCTTGAAAGATAAAATAGCTGCAGCTTGTGCCATAGCTTCAACTATTAAAACACCAGGCATTACTGGATGATAAGGAAAGTGGCCTGGGAAAAAAGGTTCATTTATAGTTACATTTTTAATCGCTGTAATTTCTTTATTTAATTGAAGATCTTCAATTCGATCTATTAAGACAAACGGATAGCGATGAGGTAAATGTTTCAAAATCTCATGAATATTCATTTGCATCATCAATCTCTCTTTCTTAATAGTCTTTTAATTAACATTGTAACTTTAATCCAATCATTTTTTTCAAAGAAAGGAAAAATACCAGTAAAAGTTTTACCTTGGGTTTTAATAGATTTTGAAATCATAGTTCCAGGAGATATTGTTGTATTCTCAGCGATTTCTAAATGGCCAAGAATCATTGCTGCGCCGCCAATTTTACAAAACTTACCGATTTTTGTACTCCCGGCGATACCCACACATCCGGCAATAATTGAATGATCTAAAATTTCACAATTATGGCCAATTTGAACTTGGTTATCGATCTTGACACCCTCATGAATGATAGTATCCTGAAGCGCCCCCCTATCTACCGTGGTATTTGCACCAATATCTACATTATCCATAATTACCACAGAGCCAAGTTGATGTATTTTATTCCATTGTTGGTTATTAAAGGCATAACCAAAACCATCAGAACCAATCACAGCATTGGAAAAAATATGACAATTTTTTCCAATTTTTACATCATGCTTTATTACACAATTTTGTTGTAACTTTGAATTGCTCCCTATAGATACATTGTCTTCGATCTTGACGCCTGACTGAATGATTACACTTTCACCTATAGCGACGTTATCCCCTATAACCACAAAATCATCAATAAAACATGAGCTTGGTATTGTTGAATTAATACCTATCTTTACAGATTCTTTTACACATGGAACGGGATTTTTTAAAGGATTGAACAAATTGGAAATTTGGGAAAAAGCATAGTATGGGTCATCAACAATTATGTAATTTGTTGGGCATGAACTAATATCTTTTTTTTGCAATATAACAACTGATGCCTTAGTTGATAATAATTCAGATTTTAATTTATTGTCAGTATAAAAAGATATATCTCCATCGCTCGCATTTTTTAAAGAATTAATACGATAAACAAAAAGGCCTTTTTTCGAGGCCTTTCCGTTTAATAATTTAGCTATATCGTCAATAGATTTATTCTGCTGCATCTTTCTTAGGCTTAGGAGCTTCTTTTGATCCTTTTTTATCTTCTGTTTTGCTATCGGTACCACCTAAAGACTTTATAATTCGACTAGTGATATCAACATTTTCACTCGCAAAAGCTATCCCGTTATATAAAATTAAATCATATTTTTCATCAGCTGCAATCTTATCTATGGTTTGGTTAATTTTTTCTTGGAGGTCACCAATCTCTTCACGTCTTCTTAAATCCATGTCCTCACGAAGCTCTCTTTCAAGACGCTGTATCTCAATCCTTCTTTGTTGTAAAGACTTTTCGGTCTTATCTCTTTGGTCATCAGACATTGTCAAAGCTTCTTTTTGGTATTTTTTTTCGTCTGCTTGGAGAGTTTGAATTTTAGCTTTTAATTTTTCGGTTCGACTTCCAAATTCTTTTTCTAGTTTTTTATTCGCAGAGATTGTTTGAGGGACTTCTTTTAATATTTTATTGACATCAACAATACCAATTTTTAGCTCTGCTGAAAAAACCGATGTTGTAAAAATAAAAAACAAAATGCTTGAAAAAATGTATCTCATTGTTTAAATCTCCCTATAAAAATAATTAAAATGAAGATCCCATACCGAATTGGAATCGTTGTGTTCTATCCGTACTATCATCATTTAATGGCTCAGCTATGGATACTTGAAGTGGGCCGAATGGAGAATTCCACATTACACCCAAACCAACTGAGTACCGCATTTCACCCTGCTGAAATTCTTCAGATCCAGATACAGATTCATTATCCGAAAAGACCCCACCTGCATCTGCAAAGGCACTTAAGCGGAATGATTCATTATTTTTTAAACCTGGAACAGGGAAAAACAATTCTGCACTGGCAAGCACAGATTTTTGACCACCAGTGGTAAACCATCTGTTAGAAGAATCATTATAATATTTAGGGCCAATTGAACTTGTTCGATATCCCCTTACACTCCTAACCCCTCCCATATAAAAGTTTTTAAAGAAGGGATAGTCTTCCCCACCATATTCTCGAGCATAACCAAGAGCACCACGCAATTTGAGGGTGAATTTTTTATTTTTATCTAAAGGCTTGTAGTACTCTGTTTGCGCATTCAGCTTGTAGTAGCTCATATCTAAAACAGGCGCCGTCACAGTTGCTGTATATTTAGTCATCATTCCCTCCGTCGGGATAAGAACGTTATCTCTAGTATCGGTTACAAATCCCACATCGAAAGCAATTGAATCTGCAGAGCAATCCACGTCCCCAGCCGATCCTCTTTTATTACAATAATCTTTATACAGCGTGGGTGACCTATCCGTTAATTCCAAATCTGTCATATCGGCAGTTACCCCAAAATTTAAAAAATCTTTTTCACTCAAAGGGATACCAAAGTTCACACCGCCGCCATAAGAATAGGTATTATAGGTTCCAATGCCTCTTAATTTCGCTGTATTCATATCTCTTCTGTAAACTTGAAAACCCCTAGATACACCATCTTCAGTGTAGTAAGGATCTGTATATGACAATGAATAGGTTCGATTAATTGAACCGGTACTTATTGCAAGTGCGACCGTATTCCCGGTTCCTGCAAAGTTAGATTGGCTTACGTTAAATGAACCCATCAAGCCCTCGGCAGAACTTACACCTGCGCCTAACATTATTCTTCCTGTGTTTCTTTCAGTAACATTTACATTTAAGTCGACTTGGTCGTTAGTTCCTGGAACTTGGGCCGTATCAACATCAACCGCACTAAAATATTGCAAGCGCGTTAGTCTAAATTTCGATCTAGCGACTTTTGAATCATCATACCAAGATGATTCAAACTGTCTCATTTCTCTTCTCAAGACCTTATCTTTAGTTCTAGCATTACCAATAAAATTAATGTTTCTGACATAAATTTTGTTACCAGTCGTGACAAAAAAATCATATGAAACTGTTCTGTTAACTTCATCAATTTTAGAAATTGGATTGACATTAGCAAAGGCATACCCAAAATTTCCAAGATACTTAGAAATATTGTCAGAGCTTTCATTTACTGCTGCAGCACTGAAAGAATTTCCCTCTTTAGCGATTATTGAATTTTTTAAATCCGTTTCAGAAAATTCATTTAATTCACCAGATAACGAAATCGTTGAGAAGGAGTATTTTTCACCTTCATCTACATCGATATTAATGATTAGTTTTTTCTTATTTGGGGTAATAGAAACATCCGTAGAGGTAATTTTGAAATTAAGGTAACCTCGGTCTAAATAAAAACTTTTAATTTTTTCAATATCCGATTGAAAAGTAGATTTTGAATACCTATCATCTTTCTCCCACCATGACAGAAGGTTAGTTTCCTTAAGTTCCATAAGATCCATAATGTCAGAAGCTGAAAAGCTTCGAAGTCCATTTATAGTGATTTTTGAGATTCTAGTCAAAGAACCTTCATCAATGTCAACAATAACTGCTACCCGATTACGCTCTAAAGGTTTAAAATTCGCTTTGACTGATGCGTTATAACGACCCATGGCGTTGTAACTTTTAGACAGATCTTTTTCAAGATTTGATAAAACTTGTTTATCAAATACTGCTCCCTCATATAAGTTAACTTGCTTAATACCTTCTCTCAATTTATCTTCTTGGATGAGTTTATTACCATTAAATTCAATGGAGGCAATGATCGGTTTTTCAGATACTGTTACCAGCAAAACTCCATCATTAAAATCAACAAAAACATCTCTAAATTGACCTGACTTATAAATGTATTTAATTATTTGAGAAGTATCTACGGTGTTTAAGTCATCTCCGATTTCAAAAGGGATGCTATCAAAAATTACTCCAGGCTCAACACGCTGAAGCCCGTTTACTTTAATATCTTTGATGGTCTCAGCAGAACATAACGAGATATGGAAGAGAGAAAAAAAGAATAAAATTAAAAATAAAAGTTTTTTCAAAATTTAAACACCACTAAATAATTTTTAAGCATTATATCTGTTTCGCGTAATTTTTCATAGAATTTTAATTAAATCAATAACTTATTTCAAAATCTGCTAAAAGGTATATTTATTTAAAATCTTATTAATTTTTGATCGATATAACTCATCTGTATGTAAAATCTCGTCAATATTATCAATCACCTCATTATTGGGGATATTAAAAGAATCCAAGATGATATTGAAAATATCAATAAAGCTTATTTTTTGTTTTAAAAAATTTTCAACGGCAATTTCATTAGCTGCATTCATAACCAAACAGTGATTAGCAGTGGTTTTTAAAGCATTGTATGCAAATGAAATTGAAGGAAATTTTTTCAAATCAGGTTTATGAAAAGTTAAATTTTTATCTGCTAGGTTGTATGAAGATCTTCCTGAATATACTCTTTGAGGATATGCAAGGGCATAGGAAATAGGAATCTGCATGTTTGGCTCAGAAAATTGACATAAAGAGGAGCCATCTAAAAAATTAACTATAGAGTGGATAATTGACTCTGGATGAATAAGTACACCAATGTCTTCGGGTTTGAAATCAAACAAATAGAATGCTTCAATAATTTCCAAACACTTATTCATCATTGTTGCTGAATCAATGGTAATTTTTTCCCCCATAGACCAATTAGGATGTTTTAAAGCCATGTCTATGGTGATATTTTTGAACTCTGAACTAGGTAATGTTCGAAACGGACCCCCAGATGCAGTTAAAACAATATTTGATACATAATCAACAGACCTATCAATCAATTGAAATACAGAGTTATGCTCGCTATCAACTGGAATAATATTCTGCTTAAATTTTTTAAAGATCGGCCCAGCCATAACCATTGACTCTTTGTTGGCGAGCAATACTTGCTTATTGTTTATCAATGCATGATTTGTTAAAAAAAGCCCACTACTCCCTGACATAGCAGAAACAACCGAATCGATTTCATAGGATGCCAATACATCACACAAATCCTTTGTTGCACCAATAAGCTTTGTTTTGCTATCAATTATTTTTAGCTTAAGGTCATCAACTAAATCTGTGCTATCTATATATGTATACTTAGGTTTAAATTCATTGATTTGTTTCGCTAAATCAATGACATTTTTATTTGCTGTGAGACAAATAATATTAAAATACTCTGGATTTTTACGAACCACCTCTAATGTAGACTTTCCTATACTTCCGGTTGATCCTAAAATAGCAATATTTTTTTTTGATATCATAAAATTATATAAATAATTGGTATAGCAAATAATGCCGAGTCAACCCTGTCGAGTATTCCCCCATGCCCGGGGATTAAATAACCACTATCTTTTACATTAAATCTTCTTTTTAAATAGGATTCAAAATAATCACCAAATACTGAAAAAATTAATATTAATAAAAATATTGAAAATAAAGTGGCATGACTAAATAAAGAATACTTCAGATTCATAATTATTAAAATCACGATCAGTGATAAGCAAGACCCTATTAACCCCTCATAAGTTTTTTTTGGGCTGGTTATTGGGAATAGTTTATTTCTTCCAAATAAGCGTCCAAAAAAATACCCCCCAATATCTACAGACCATATTCCCAAAAAAATCGTTAATAAGAACATTGAGTTTTCATTAAGTAAATAGAAAATTGCAACAAAAAAACTTGGGAGATAAGTACATGGTAAATATCTATAGAATAAAGAGAAGTTAATTTTTCTTATGACAACTAAAGGACAAATAAAAATAAAAAAAACAGTTATATATAATTTAAAAAAATAGGGGAAATTAAGAAATAAAAATAAAAAAATTGACCCATACAATAAGTTTCTTAAAATATCATACCGATCAAGCTCAATTATTTTTGATAGCTCAACAAAAGACAAAACAATTATTAGGATAGCAATACTTAAAAATAAATTGTGACTGAAAAGCAAAGCATAGATAAAAATTAAGCCGAGTATGCTTGCTGAAAATGTTCTTATAAAAAGATTAGATTTAAGTAATTTTTCCAAATTTTCTCACCTTTTTATTAAAAAAATTTAAGGCATTATCAAGATTTTTTTTATTAAAATCTGGCCAAAGGACTTTTGTAAAATACAATTCAGCATAAGCTGATTGCCATAATAAAAAATTACTCAGTCTAGTTTCGCCACCAGTTCTAATAAGCAAATCGACATCCGGGAGGATAGGGACATACAAAGCTTTTTTAAAAATGGATTCCGTAATTTTTCTTGGATGCATTTTTAAATTATTTGATGCAGACAATAGCTCCTCTCTGGAGCCATAATTCGCTGCTAAATAAAAATGAAATTTATTATTTTGACTTGTTTGGTTTTTTAAATCTTCTATTTTTTTTTGCAAGGATTTAGGGAACTTGGAGATATTACCTAGTAAATGAAAACAAATTTTATTCTCAATTAAAAAAGAAAAGTTATCATCAATAGCTTTTTCAAAAAGCATTAAAAGATTTTTAACTTCACTTTGAGGACGTAGCCAATTTTCAGAACTAAATGCATAAACACTAAAATGAAAAATTCTATATTTATATACATGTTCGATTATCTTACTTAACGTTTTTAGCCCTGCTTCATGACCGACATGTCTGGGTTTATCTCTATTTTTTGCCCAACGACCGTTACCATCCATTATTATTGCTAAATGGTTAGGAAGATTTTTATAGCCAGATTCCACCTTAAATTTCTAACAAGTCTTTTTCTTTGGCAGCAATTAGGGAATCAATGGTTTTAATAAAATCATCGGTGAGGGTCTGAATTTTAGCTTGATCTCTTTTCTCATCATCTTCACTGATTAATTTTTCTTTGAGTTGCTTCTTTAGATCGTCGTTACCATCTCGCCGAATATTTCGTATTGCCACTTTTGAATTTTCACCTTCAGATTTAATCACTTTAATTAAATCTCTTCTTCTCTCCTCAGTTAACGGAGGCATAGGCACTCGAATCAAATCGCCATTCACAGCAGGGTTTAAACCGAGATCAGAATCACGAATAGATTTTTCAATCGCACTTATTTGTGTTTTATCATAAGGTTGAACATTAATTGTCACATTATCACCAAGAGTAATATTCGCCATTTGAGATAATGGAGTATTTGTCCCATAGTAATCTACGGATAGGTGATCAAGAATACCGGTATGTGCTCTACCGGTTCGTATCTTTGAAAAATCACTTTTTAATTTCTCAACTGTTTTTTCCATTTTTGATTTTAATTCATTCATTATGATTTCCTAATTTGTGACTAAAGTACCGTCTGTAAAATTTTGATCGATAATAAAATTATACAAGGAATTGGGTTTAAAAATATTGATCACCCCAACAGGCATACTTTGTTCTCTACATAAAGTAAATGCGGTTGCATCCATTACTTTAAGTTTTTTTGAAATTACCTCATCAAAAGAAAGTTTGTCTATTTTTTTTGCTTTATTATTTTTATTAGGATCGTCTGTGTAGATCCCATCGACCTTGGTTGCTTTGATCATGATATCAGCATCGATTTCTGAGGCCCTTAACGCCGCAGCTGTATCTGTTGTAAAAAACGGGTTCCCAGTACCCCCTGAAAAAATGACCACCTTATTTTCCAACAAGTATTGTAAGGACTTGGCTCTTACATAAGGTTCAACTATTTGGTTGATATTGATAGCTGATTGAACTCTGGTCACAATATTATTTTTATTAAAGGCATCTTCTAAGGCTAAAGAATTCATGACAGTTGCTAACATGCCCATATAATCTCCTGTCGCACGTGTCATTCCTTGATCACCTAAGGAGATTCCCCTAAAAATATTACCTCCACCAATGACAATCGCTAATTGGATATTTTTCTCAAGAATTTTTTTTATTTCAAGAACAATTTGATCAATAATTTCTGGAGAAATACCAAAAGAGTTGTGGCCCATCAAGGCTTCACCTGATAGTTTCAATAAAACACGCTTAATTGATTTTTTTAACATTATCTAGATTATGGCATAAAAAAAAGGCTGCTAACGCAACCTTTTTTTTCTTAAATTCTCGAGGCTTCTGCAACCTCGGCTGCAAAATCCGTTTGTATCTTTTCTATTCCTTCACCTACGATATATAAGAAAAAGTTATGGATCTTTGCTGCTTTTGAATCTATTAAGGCCTGGATTGATTGTTTATCATCCTTAACAAAAGGTTGGTTTAAAAGCGTCACCTCTTTTAAAAACTTATTCACCGTCCCTGTTGCTATTTTTTCAAGCATATCTTCAGGCTTACCAGCTTCTTTAGCTTTTTCAATCGCCACGCGCTTTTCAGCATCAATTAAATCTTGTGATATTCCTGTTTCATCCAAAGCTTTTGGTTTTGATGCAGCAATATGCATCGCTATATCTTTACCTAGCTCATCATCGCCACCTTCAAGATCAATCAGCACCCCTATTTTTCCACCGTGCAAATAAGAATGTAATATTCCATGAGCTTTCACATAATTAAAACGACGTGGAGATATATTTTCACCGATCTTGCCGACTAGAGCAGATCTTGTATCCTCGACAGATGAACCGTCAATTGTTGTATTTTTTAAAGCGTCAATGTCAGCTGGATTTGAAGCAAGTACAGCATTCACAACATTTTGTGTAAAGTTGATAAATTCATCATTTTTAGCACAAAAGTCTGTTTCAGAATTTGTTTCTAAGATCGCGCCTGTTTTGCCATCATTAGCAATTGCAATCGAAACTAAACCCTCGGCTGCAACTCTACCGCTCACTTTAGAAGCTTTATTTCCAAACTTAACTCTTAATAACTCTTCTGCTTTTTTTAAATCACCGCCCACCTCAGATAGTGCTTTTTTACAATCCATCATTGGTGCATCGGTCATTTCTCTCAATTCTTTTACTAATGCCGCTGTTATTTCAGCCATAAACAATTCCTTACAAATTAATTTTTAATATCTTTATTCTTCTTCTGGTGTTTCTTCAGGTTGTTCTTTTGCTACCGATTTAGCTAAATCAGTGATCGCTTTATTTTTACCATCCAACACTGCATCTGCCATACCTCTAGCATAGAGTCTAATTGCTCTGCTTGAATCATCGTTACCGGGAATAACATATGAAATATTTTCGATGGTATTGTTGGTATCAACAACGCCAATAACCGGAATACCTAGTTTTTTTGCTTCCTCAACAGCACCACTCTCAAAACCAACATCGATAATAAAAATCGCATCTGGGAGTGAATTCATTTCTTTAATACCGCCAATTGATCGTACTAGCTTCTCGTGGTCGCGCTTCACTGATAAAGCTTCTCTTTTCTTAAGCTTATCGAGTGAACCATCAGCCATCATTGTTTCAAGCTCAACGAGACGTTTAATCGACTGTTTCACTGTTTTAAAGTTTGTTAACATGCCACCTAGCCATCGATGGTTTACGAACGGGCAACCTGCTCTTTCGGCTTCTTCTTTGATAATTTCTCGGGCTTGTCTTTTGGTGCCCACAAATAAAATACGTCCTTTATTCGCTGCTAAATTTTTTAGAAACTTTGAGGCCTCTTCAAATAGAGGCAGAGTTTTCTCAAGATTGATGATATGAATTTTGTTTCTTTCGCCAAAAATATATGCTTCCATTTTTGGGTTCCAGTAGCGGGTTTGATGGCCAAAATGTACTCCAGCCTCAAGCATTTGTCTCATTGTAACTGACATGATATTCTCCTATAGGTTATCACTTCACTCAAACCAGACTAGATTACTAGCACCTTTAGGTGGTTTAAGTGCAAATTTAAAAGAACGCAATTATAATATAAATTACTCGTAAAGCATAGGCCTATATGACCATCTCCATAAAAAACAATGACGACATCAAGAAAATGCGCGTAGCTGGAAAATTAGCATCAGAAGTGCTTGATTTCATAACGCCTTTTGTCAAACCAGGGATATCAACAGAAGAATTGGATCAGCTGTGTCATAACTTTATGGTCAACGAGCAAAATACAATCCCAGCCCCATTAAATTATGCCCCGCCTGGACATGCTCCCTACCCCAAATCTATATGTACATCGGTAAATAATCAAATTTGTCATGGAATTCCTGGGGATCGAATACTTAAAAAGGGGGATATCATTAACATCGATATTACCGTGATCAAAGATAGTTATCATGGTGACACCAGTCGAATGTTTTATGTGGGCGAGCCCTCGATCCAAGCAAAAAGATTATGTGAAATTACCTATCAATCCATGTGGAAAGGAATTCAGCAAGTCAAACCAGGAGCAACGCTCGGAGATATTGGGGCATCAATTCAAGAATTTGCTGAAGACAATGGATTTTCTGTAGTCAGAGAGTTTTGCGGCCATGGGATTGGAACCGTATTCCACGAGGATCCACAGATTCTTCATTATGGAAAAAAAGGTGAAGGCTTAAAATTAAAAGAAGGCATGACTTTTACCATTGAACCTATGATTAATGCAGGGAAAAAAGAGATTAGGATGCTTCCGGATGGATGGACCGTTGTGACTAAGGATCGATCATTGTCTGCTCAGTGGGAACATACGATTTTAGTGACTCATGAGGGATATGAAGTGTTAACAAAATCTTCAGGCACACCTGCACCATTTCTTGACTAAACGATGGACGCCCCTCTGCAAAACTTAAAGAAGCTTAAAAATTCCTATGTAAAATCTTTTGACCTGCTAAAGCAAAAATTTCTAGAAAAACATGACAGCAGTAATTTCCTCAAAAATAATACCAATTTATGCGATCAGGTTATAAAACAAATTTGGGAAACCTCATCAATAGGAGATAAATTTTGCTTGGTTGCGGTTGGAGGCTATGGAAGACGAGAGCTCTATCCTGCATCCGACATTGATTTGGCAATAATCTGTAAAAATTTAACTGATTTAGAACAAGAAAAAGAAAAAATTGAGCTTTTTATTCAACATGGCTGGGACTTTGGCTTTAGAATTGGCGTGAGCCAAAGGGTAGAAGCTGAGATAAAAAAAGATATCGAAGATATTACCATTGCAACTAATTTGTTGGAATCTAGGTACATCTCTGGCAATCAGAAAATTTATAACAATTATTTAATAAAATTCAAAAGAGAATTAAATGTTAAACAATTTATTCTTAATAAAATTAGTGAGCAAGATCTAAGACACAGGAAATACAGCAAGTCTGGGTATCTGCTCGAACCTAATATCAAAGAATCACGAGGCTGTTTAAGAGATATCCACTTTATTCGGTGGTTATGCGCCGCCCAGTTTCAATCACATGAGCTTCAGACCTTATACGAAAACCATTTTATTGATAAAAAACAATTAAATTTACTCAAATTTCATTACAACAAATTAACAAAACGCAGAATTTTTCTTCACATTATCGCAAATGGACAAGAAGATCGGATGTTATTTGACTACCAAGCCAAAATAGCATCAGACCTGGGATTTAAAAATAGTCCAGAAAAAAAATCTAGTGAATATGTAATGAATAGTCTTTATAAATCAATACGTTATATAATACTTTTAAATGAGATTATTACAAAAAAATTTACCCTTCAGTTTCATAAAAAGTCTCAAAAAATTAAAAACTATCCTGAGTTATTCAAAGTTAACGGGTTAATTGAACTGGATGCAAAAAACAAAAAGGATGTAAGTAAAAATATTTTTAAATACTTTCATCTCTACCAAAGAAATAAAGAATTAAATGGTTTTGGTCCAAATTTAATCTCAAAATTTCAATTTATTACAGAAAATAAAATAAATAGTGGTTTTCGCAAGAATTCATTAACTCAAAAAGATTTTATCGCAATTTTTTTTGGGAAACAAAAGGTTAATCGATCATTAAGGCTTCTTAATCGCTATAACATTCTAGGCAAGTATCTCCCAGTATTTGGAAAAATTGTCTCACAAATGCAACATGATTTATTTCATATTTATACTGTTGATGAACACACGTTAAATGTTATTGATAATTTAAGGCGATACAGTAAAAGCTCACTCAAGCATGAGTCTCCAGAATCTTATGAAGCTTTTCAGCGATTAAAACACCCTCACATTCTATATTTTGCTGGTCTTTTTCATGATATCGGCAAAGGCAGGGGCGGAAATCATTCTGAAATAGGTAGAAATGAGGTTATGAAATTTGGTAAATTGTTCAACCTAAAACCTCATGACACCAATTTAATTGCCTGGTTGGTCGAAAATCATCTATTAATGTCCAATGTGGCTCAAAAATTAGACCTTGCAGATCCATCAGTGATTCGTTCTTTTGCTAGCAAGGTCGCTACTCCAGAGCGACTTGATTTATTGTATTTGTTAACGACAGCTGATATTCGTGGCACAAGCCATAAGGTATGGAATCAATGGAAGTCAGTATTAATCAATAACTTACACCAAACCACAATTAAATATCTGGAAAATCGTCTTACAAACCAACAAATGATTGATCAAAGAATTAATCAGGCTAAATCAAATTTAATGAAATACTCAGTTTCTTTTGAGATGTATGAAAAAAACTGGATATTGATGGGGCCGGAGTATTTTAAAAAATTTGAGGCTTCTGAAATAGCCTGGCACACTCGGCTTCTCTTAACCCACAGCAAAACAAAAAAAACGATCGTTAGAGTCCGACATCAAAAAGGTGGGCAAGGTATCGAGGTGCTCATTTTCACAAAGGATAAAAGTCATATTTTTTTAAGGACCTGTCATTTTTTTCATGAAATCAGTTGTGAAATCAGTCAGGCTAAAATTTATACAACAGCTCATCACTATGCTCTTAATGTTTTCCATGTGACCTATGAGGATGAAAGCTCATTAAGATTTAAAGATTTTTTTAAATACATTGAATCAAGACTCACCGAGATGATTGACAGTTCAGTCAATCTAGAAAATATAAAACAGAATCAGTT
>ENA-OUOG01001556-OUOG01001556.1-marine-metagenome-genome-assembly--contig:-NODE-1556-length-26183-cov-9.029380_pt1 | contig 26183 bp, 15 predicted proteins | sample MGYA00248635_ERZ508505 | MGnify/ENA primary metagenome ERZ508505 (study PRJEB26176, sample SAMN06267871) | marine metagenome | isolation source: Saanich Inlet, British Columbia, Canada | place: Pacific...
TAATAAATGTGGTGTTGCCTGATACTAAGAAATCGCCAGATACGCTTAAGTTGCCTGTTACGTCTACACCAGTATTTGAGGTCGCAAGTTTTTGAGACCCGTAGTGATTTAATACTACTGAACCATTTGAACCATCAAGTAAAACGTATGCAGTTAATCCACCAGAGCCATCATCTGTTGCAAATTGAATAGTCCCGTCATTTGTATTATTGTTAAAATATAGATTACCAGTATAATTATCAACGTATGAGTTTGAAGCATTGTGAAATAACTGTAAGTCGTTGTCGTTACCAAATACCAGCTTATCATTATCACCGAAGTTAAAAGTTCCGGCAGTGCTTGATGAACTAAATGATACATCACCATCAACTGTAAGACTGCCAGTGATGTTTGCGTTGCCAGTTACGCTTATATCACCATTTGCACTAATTGAGCCAAATGTTGCGTTTGCAGAGGTGTTGATTTCAATAGCATCATGTAAGTCTTCACCTACGATTGTGCCGTCTAAAATACTAGAGGATCTAATTCTTGTTGCCATGTCTTACACCGTCACCGAAATTCTTTGAGTCTTAACTGTAGTATTTATGTTAGTAGGCGTAACTAGCAATCTAACATAGCCTCCTGAAATATCTGCATCTATAGTCCCCAAACTTGCGTTAGTAAAAATAGTGCCATACTCTGTAATATATGCGGATGTTCCGTCATGTATGAGTAGCACTTCTGTTGTATGATAATCTGTGCCTGCCGTGAATTGAACAAGATATTTCGCAGTGCGATAAGCAGCCGCCTGAAACTTATCAGTGACTTGATCGGCTGTCGTTGTTGTTAATTCTGTTGTGCTTGATTGTAATGTTCTTGTTGTAGTGTCAGAGAACGTAGCACGTGATAGGGAAACGATTTCAATTGTGCCAGTGATAGTCTCTAAGATTGTAATAGAGGTGCCATCCGTGGCGGTGTAGTCAAGTCCATTAACTAAACGTGAACCGTTTGCATAGACTTCAATTTTGTCTATGTCATAAACAAGTGTATTGCCATTATCATCAGTTCCAGAGAACGAAGTGTCATCATTAGCAGTAAAGACATATGTTGCGTAATCACGAACCACAACACTTGTGGCTAGAACATCATGTGTTCTTAATTCGATTACGTCATTATTAGCAGGGGCTTCAGTTAGTGTAAGCGTAGAGCCAGAGATTGAATACTCTGAGATGTGTTGTTGCACACCGTTAATGCTTACATAAATGTATTGATCTGCTTTGGGAATGAAAGTTAGAGCATAGTCTGTGGTCGCTCCGTCACCAGTGTAACTATCAACATAGATAGTCTCTTCACTAACTGGCGAGCCATAAAAGCCCACAATCGACTCAACACTATCAACAGACTTCTTGATATACAAGCGACCGTCGTGTGTGTTAAGAGCGATTTCTCCTAAATCTAACTGAGCAGTGGTAGGTAATTTACCCGCAACGCCACTACGTCTTAACTTAATGGTTGACATTTGTCCTCACATCTGATATAATGGCTATGTAGCCTATTAGAATAAAGAGGATCAAAGAGTATATGACTCTATAATGATCCTCTCTACTTCATATTATTTAGTAAGTCCCACCATCAATGGTATTGATAGAAACTGATCCACCTGCTGATACATCAAAGTTTCTATTAGACCCTGCACCCGCTGATAAGGCATCAAACGTAGCAACACCAAGTTGTCCAGAGTGTGTAGCAATTACGCCAGAGACAGTAACGACTGCGCTCTCACCTGTGCCAGTAACTTGAACACCTGTTGCTGTATTAGCAGAGATGGATTGAACATAATCGCCAAATGTGTCAGCACCTAGTTCAACTGAGTTAGGCTGAACTGTTGTAGCAATGTTGTAAACTGTGTTAGATGCACCATCACCACCACCGAACTGATCGATAGTAATTTCACCAACAACATCACCAGAAAGCTGGATAGTAGTGTTAGAGAACTTGATTGCATCTGTGTTTAGAATACCTTTGCTAAACGTATTTGACGTTGTATCGATGATGTTGTCATCAATATTCGCATCTGCATATTCGTCAAATAGGAACCATTCATCACTTGTGGCATCACGGAAGATACCAGTAATCATTGCGCTATTTGCTGTAGCGTTGTAGTAGTTACCTACGACACCGATATCAACAGCGTCTGTCGTTGTGTTGTTTGAAGCAAGACGAATAAGAGCATCTTCAACTTCAAGGGTTGACACGTTAATTGTGAATGTGTTACCATTAACAACAAGGTCACCACCGATGGTCATGTTGCCAGCAGTTTCAGTGTGTCCTGTGCCAGCATCTACTGTGAAGTTACCTGCGCCTACATCTAAGTCACCCGTAATATCTACGTCATGATTGATAGTTGTAAGTCCGCCACCTTCACCGCCTGTGCCGATGTTGATTGCTGTTGCTGCACCAAATGCATTGACTGTTGTAGCATTAGTATTGAGAAGATTGAATGATGTAAGATTAGTAGTGATATCACCGCCATCTACATTCAAGTCTCCGTCAACGTCTGCGTTACCGCCTACATTTAAGTTCTTCGCAATACCCACACCACCAGCTGTAGTAATAGAGCCAGTAGTTGTATTTGAAGATTGAGTTGTTGCTAGAATATCTAGACCAACTTCATCCATTGTTGCTACATTAGTATTTGTAGTATTAGATGTTGCAACGTGGAAGAATAGTGTATCGTCTGAAGCACCTGGTGAAGATTCAGCAACAATGAATGTTAGTCCGTCAACCGAACGAACACCGCCGAGTGATGACCAGTTAATGCCAGAGTAACCTTCAAACTGATTGATTTCACTATTGAAGCGAATCGCACCAGCAACATTTGGTCCTTGTTGTGAGTTGTTACCAACAGGAATGACGAAGCCGTTTGTGCCAACTGCTTGAACATAACCATCACCATCTGGATCAAGTAGAATGTTACCGTCAGTGTCTGTCGAAGATAGCGTGTTACCATCTAGACGTAGATTGTCTACATTCCATTGACCTGTTACTGTGCCGATGCCAGTGTGCGTCAGGTCACCATTTGCTGAGTCTATAGAGAAGACTGAACCAATTGATGTGTTACCAGCAATTTGAACTGTGCCTTGAGTTACAAGGTTACCAGTCGCTGCCGCAACAGTTAGATTGTTCGCACCACTTGAGCCAATGCGGAAGTTACCGTCTGCACCCAACGTGCCGTCAAACTCACCGTTACCAGTTGATGTTAGATTGCCACTCGCAACTGCGATAGTTGTGTAGATAGAAGTGTTACCAACACGGAATGTTGATCCATCGAATGTGAAGTTACCATCGTCTTCAATCTCGCCGTCTGTGCCAGCGATTACGATACGATTATCTGTTAGGTCTTCAACATTCAAAGAAGCAAGAGTTGATTGTCCATCAACGTCTAGTGTGCCTTTGATTTGCGAGTCGCCAGTTGCAACATCAACCGTAAATTCACCAGTTGCACCAATGTTAAATGTGGTGCCGTCGAATGTGAAGTTTGCGTCATCTTCGATTTCGCCACCAACACCTGCAATTACAATGCGGTTGTCGGTTAAGTCTTCAATCTTAGCTGTTGCTAGTAATGCTTCTGTGTTAACGTCTAGTGTGCCAGCAATCGCAAGAGTTGCGCTTGCGCCTGCACCAACATAGGTGAAACCAGAGTCATCTACTAGTTCACCACCCGTGCCAGCGTATGTAACACGTGTTGCGGTTAAGTCTTCAACGTTGATGCTTGATATTGTTACTTGAGCATCAAATTCGACTGTGTTGTTAAATAGAACAGTTGAGTCTAAAACGATGTCGCCAGTTGCGCCAGCACGTAGAATTAAATCTGTGTTGGCTGCAGCATAAGCTGTATTTGAGTTTACGCTAATTGTGCTGTTGTCGATTAAAATCTGATCGATTAGAATCTGGTCAATAGCATTATTAGCTGCTGTGATGATTGCGCTATTTGCTGTTAGCGTGCCGGGTGTGTGGTCTAACTTACTGGTGAAATACTTACCGCCGATGACTTCGATATTAGCCGCTGCACCCGCTGTTTCGGTGCCTGTGCCGATATAAAGTCTATCGCCGCCATTTACAAGTGTTCCGCCAAGATAAGAATAGGCAACTTCGCCTTGGGCTAGACTGCCTGGGGCCCCCGTTACGCCGGATCTTTTGATCTTGAGAATAGACATTAGAAATTGCCTCCGTTAATAATTGTATTTATATTGTCCATAAATCGTGTTGCTTCCCAGTTATTAGTATTCCCATTGTAGAGAAGAACTGCACCGTCTTCTTCACCGGAGGTGTTTACATCAAAAAGATCCCCCATTTTGATGGTGGAAGCGTTAATCTGATAGTTCGTTACTTGAAACTTATTCTGAGGTGTGATTTTTGCCTTTATTTCGTTTGCCATTTTACACTCTCGTAATTCCTGGTGTTACTGTTACAATGCCCTCAACGACACGTGTTTTACCACCGCCGCCGGACGTTACTTCAACATCATACATATATCGACCAGGCTCAATGTCTTGTGTGACAGAGTTATCTAACGTTAACGTAATCCTACCTGTAGCGCCCGAAGTTTGGGCATTAAAGGATATAGCAGTAGTAGACGCATAATTCTTCCTCATCTGGGAAGCTGCAGTGTAGCCCGATAGGTCATACACAACGTCAGCGGCGTCTGTTAGGTCGATTACTGCTGAAAAGTCAGAGCCTTGTTCTAGAACCAAATTTGCTTTGATAGCCATTATTTTTCTCCAATTCTATGCTATCTCTATTTATAAATACAAAGAACAGTAAACTTTTCCCGAAAGTAGGATTCTTATGGCTACAAAATATCAAAAGTTCGGACTTCGTGCCGATAAAAACTTAAGCGATTTGCCCAATAAAGATACAGCATTAGCTAACGTTTTGAATGGTCTGTCACAAAATGAAGTATTCGAACCAGGTGACATTCGTGTTATCAATGGTATTCGCAATCTTGACGTTAACAAAGGCGACTTATCGGAAGTAGATGGCATCGTTCAAGAGTATTCTCCATTAGCTGGTGGAAACAATAGAGCGGTTCAACCACTAATTACTGTTAAAGATTCAATTGATAATTTTAAAATTGTTTTAGGTGATCCCCCATTCTTATCTGGTGGCTCAGGTCCCATATCAAATATTTATCCAAGTTCTTTATTAAGCAATCAAAATCTTATTGATGAAACGTCTCTAGGTTCCGATATTATCAATGTTGTTACATCAGAGGATCAAGAAAAGATTGTAGGCCCTATTGACTTTTGGGATAACGGTGTATTTCGATTAGACACTAAACTTCATCCAGACTTCTCTGACCCATTTGGTGCTGTTCAATGGGAAGGTTATGCTAACTTCTCATCTATTCGGTTTGAAACAACTGGTCTTCTTATTGTTGAGCAAGATATTGCTGACGATGGTAATTGGACGATATATAAGAGTATATATGATGAGGAATATGAGATTGCTGTGACGGCAGGCACATATAATGCAGACTCAGATAGAACAACGATTCCTTTAGCAGACTGGACCGATCATCGATACATCGCTATTGGTCAAACTGTTGCTAAAACAACTTATACAGGTCCAGATGATCCTTTAAGCATTATTGAGTTTGCATACAATGAAGATACTCAAGCGGCCTCATTTACTGTAGAAGGCGAATTGCCAGATAACACAAACACTTCAAATGTTATTCTTGGAAACATTCTAGGTGATGATACTATATTAGATACTGGAACGATTCAACTATACAAATCTTATCGTGGCGATAAAATTAAAACACGTATTACTTGGTGGTATCCTGATTATAATCAAGGTGATTTATATCAAACAAAAACACTCATAACAAATCCATTTACTTCAAGTGAACGACTACCCTATGCATTCTGGTATAAAGAATACGATAGAGATTATGTAGCACCAGTTGGTTCAATCGAACACTTTATTGATAATAGAGCAAGTCCGACTAAGACTGATTCGGAAGCACCGCTTCAAATTAATGATTCAGTTTACATGGACTATGAGCCACCGACTTCATCTGGTGACATTGTTAGAACACAAACGGCAACTTTTTATCACGAATCTTTTGGTAAACTTGTTGGTGGCTTTTCTTCTGTTGAAGAGGGTGATTGGATTTGCTTTAGAGCCACATCTAATAACGACACATATACGAGACAGATTAAAGAGAAAGAAAGTAATGATGTTGTATACGTAGACGATTTTGACAACTTTATTGCTGCCGATGAGAATACAACATATATTGCAAAAATCTTTAGTCGTAGAGGTCTAGTCGGTGTTTTCGAATTTGAATGGAATCAATCAAACTATGGCCAAGCATCGATTTCTCCTATAAACAATGGAGAATCGTTCGGCAACGTTCTATATAACGACTATTTAATTTACGGTATGACGTATGATCCTGCTGACACTGGCGGTGCATTTGATAACATCTATAGACTTAGTGACGTTTCGTATTCAGGATCAACAGCTTCAGCAAATCTAATAGATGTTTTTGGAAGTAACATTGCTAACCAAACTGAAAGCACAACGGCCGCAAAGAAATTTGTTGGTGTCTATCTAAACACTGGTCTAAAAGACTTATCAACAGTTGCGCAATGTTTCGGCACGTATGGTAAAGAAGTTGCAACAACAATCTCTGGCGGTGCTACGATTCAACTATTAGACGTTGACGGTATTTCGATTGGCGACTATGCACAATTCGTAGGAACAAATGGATTTGTCAATGGCTCACCGAACGCAGTATCACGCTCTGGTTATATTGATGTTGGCGTAGAAGTCACTGGCATAAACACTTCAACAAATACTATTACATTAGCCGCAACATCTGGAGGCACTGCACCAATCGTTGGTGAAGTTCCGTCGGCCGCTACTATCGTATTTGTGCAAGGCGGTTTAAGTGTTAACGATCAGACATATGACCCAGCCGATCCAGTAGATAGAGAGTTTTGTGTTCTACCGCTTAACACTGCTCCTCCGTTTGAAGGCACAGCAACAGGTCTAAGAACGAGAACTGCATTCCCGCATCTAAGAGTTGAAACATTAGCTGTGAGTGGATTTGATATTACACTATCATCTGCACCAGTAGAAGTAACAACAGAAACTCAATATAGTAAGTATCTGCCAATTACACATAATGGCACTACATACAAAGCACTTATTAAATAATTATTGCTTTAGAAGCAAGTAATAAGTTTCGCCGTTGACGTTTACTTTTAGCTTGTAGATAGCATTTGAAGGGCTTGGTGCAATATTCCCAGTTTCGGAGACCACATCAAATACGTTTGTATCTGGGTTTCTGAGATTGGGATTTTGCGTTTTGAAGTTTGTAACTTGCGATCTTGTTGCATCTGTTGCTAGACTTGCACCATTGTTCGGATTAGTCGCTGCACTCTCTTCATACCAAGGGTTACTTGTGTCAGAGAAAGCACGAACTGTAGAGACGCCACTTACAATGAATAGACCTGGCGCATTTGGATCAGTCGCAGCAATATCTTCCGTGTTACTAATACGAATGCCGCCATCAAAGACGATACGCTTATCAAAGATGCTTTCTTCATATGTTCTTGGAATTCTACTCTTCTTGTAGAAGTATAGAGCAAGTGCGTTTTGAGCCAGAGAATAGTTTTCACCGATACTAAAGATTTCAGTTAGATATGAGTCAACGCCATCGTCTGTTGATACACCACCACCTTCACCTCCACCGTCACCACTATCGATGATAGTATCTAGTCTTGCAAGGGACATATTATTCAAGTTTTGAAACGTGACTGTTTCACTTCTTACTAAGTCGCCATTGCCTAATGTAGATGGATCGATAACATTATCTTTATTAATATTATCATATAGTTTGAACTTTGTAAACCCATCTGAGTCAAAAGCATAGTAATTAACCGAGCCTACCTTGATACGTGATCGGTTCGAGAATGGAGTTGCGCCTTCGTCAAACGTCTTACGCTTGATATAGATCCAATCATCTACGTCATATTCCCAATAAATTTCATTATCGCCGACATTCGCTTCGCCATAGACAACACGTGCTTCGGCCGCTAAGTTACCAGCGAACAAGCGAATGTCTTCGGTGATACCTGCGCCACCTAAGTTTTCGAAGATACCTTCGTCCGATACTGGACCACTCTCTTCTAAGTTTAGTGATTTAACAAAACCTGTAACTGGCATTTATTGCTCCATTAGTTCATCAAAATTGTCCAACCAGAGTCACGCAAGAATTGCAGATTGTCTGCAATACCTTGAATCGATGCAACTTGTGATTCGACAACATTTGGGTTACCAAGCATGTTAATTGTCACGCCTCTACGTCTATTTAAATTATAGTTTTGTAGAGAATCGTTAATAATGTCACGTGCCGCTTGTAGGCTTAGATTGTTATTGCTTATGTCAAGTCTACGTAGTCTAGTATTCGTTGCAATCGCACCTGACGTGTAACCAGTTATACCTGCGTTGCCATTTCCATCTGGACGTTGACGTTGAACAAGCATGTATTCAAGTCTTGGTAGACCTGATAAGTCTGGTAATGATCCGCTCAAAGTGTTGTTATGCAAATACCATCTACGAAGATTTGATGCACCAACAAGAGTTGGAATTTGACCGCTTAAGTTATTATTGTGTAGATAGACATAATAGAAGCCCGAGCCGTTTAGTGCAGGTGGTGCGCCAGTGAAGTTGTTACTCCACATATACATACCCCAAAGACTTGTATTTTGACTAAAGTTTGGTAGTGTTCCACTCATACCAGTGTTATTGATATAGAGAACGTTTAGTCTTGGATTCTGTGCAAAGTCTGGTAGATTGCCTTGGAAGCCACCGTTACTATACATATAGAATCTTCTTAGATTCGGTGTATTGTAGAACACTCTTGACCTTCCACCGTCTACTGGCGAAGGTGGGAACATGACTTCATTATGGCTTGATCCAGCCATGTAAAAATAGCCAAGACTTGGTGTGTTATCAAAACTATCATCAGTAAATCCACCAGATAGTCTCGTCCATCTAATGTCAACAGTGCCGAGTGATGCTAAGTTCTGGAATGCAGTTGTGATGCTTCCGTCTACGTCTGTTGCATAAAAGTTGATAGTTCCTAACGAAGAGCATCCAACAAACTTGCCAGATATACTTGATGCACTAGTTCCTTGGCGTCTTAGACCTCTTGAGTATCTATGAGCATAATAAGATATTGAAGTTTTATTTGAAACGTCAACAACATTGTGCGAGTTACTATGTGAGTTGAACGAAGTCAATGCTGTTGATGCAAGTGTCACGTCAACATTGTTACCACCAGAATCTCTTGCGGCATTGATGTTACACCAGTTGATGTTTAAACTTCTCAAGCTAGGTGCTTGCGTAACACTATAGGCAAGTTTGTTGAATGCTCCTTGAGAATCAACGCTATAGTTTATGATAGACGGTGCCACTTCAGGTGTGACTGTGCCACCTGTCATTGAACGTGCTGAATAACGTGAATAATAAGAATTGAAAGTCAAATCTGTTAAGCTTGTATACTTCGTCAAGTCAACAGCTTGGCTATCACTAAAACAACCAGTTACGTTTAGAATTCTTAGAGGTGGATTTGGTAATGTGCTAATCGTATTTAACTGCGTATTTGCAGTAATTTGATCCCCATTATCATCTCTAGCCCTTGACAAGTTGTTACCTGTCATGTATAATTCTTGTAGAGCAGGGGCAAGTGTTGAGAAGTCTGGTAACTCATAAAAGTCATTATATGATAAGTTGTAACGTGTTAAGTCTGGTAGACCCACAGACGGCAACTCAATCAAGTTAGCGTTTGTAATTTCAATCGTAAGCAAGTTCTTAGGATTAGAATACAATTCAATAAGTCTTGGTCTAGACCTTGTATCACGGAACGTGTATTGAACATTTTCTCTTGAACGCTCTGCGCCATTATCAAGGTTGATAATCTTCCAAGCTGGTGTTGTTGCACCAGTCTTTACTGCACATGTAAGTGTTGTGTTACGAAAGAACGTTTCGTATTGAAGAGGAATACCTTTCATAGCATAGAACTGCTGAGGTGTTCCGTTAATGTCAATCGTAATTAAGTGTGTAGCTTCTTCGGCAGCAAATTGTGTTTGTTGTGGTGCATCAAGAATTTCTAGTTCGCTTAATTGAATGTTTGAACCACTACCATCGCCAACAACTTCTAGTTCACCACCATAAAAGATAGGGCTAGTGAGTGTTACTGGATCGGCTGTTGAAGACCATGAAGAAACACGTGACGTAGAAATGTCAGCAGACTTCAAATTACCACTTGGATTATTAAAGTCTAAGTATGTGTATTTGATAGCACCCGCTCTCAACTGGTCATCGATTTGTAAGTCAAAGCGAAGTGGTTGTTGAATATCTTCAAGGCCAGTTAGTAAGTTGTCAAGTGTAGCACCTGAACGTGCAATAGCATACAGTTCTTTCTTCTGGTCTAAATCTAGTCCAGAGATAGTTCTAAACTCTTCACCTCTACCACTACCCAACGCAGTTGATAGACCAGATATAACGTCTAAGTCTCGTTTGTCAAGACCTAGATTAAGAAGTGCTTCGTCTTTGTCATCAATATCGTTTAGTGCTAGTGATGTATTCAATCCACGATAAATCGCCATCTTACTGTTCCTTTGCCGTTACTGTCATCTCAACCGAACCACCTTGATCGATTTGATTTGCAGTAAAGAATATTCCAGTATTATTTAGAACACCAGTGGTTAGGTTCTTTCTATCAAAGTTAAATACATTTGACAAGTCAATCTTAGCTGGCTGATCGCCACCGACAAAGAATGAGTAGATAACATTACCTGGTCTTAGTGGTTGCAATGTGTTCGAGTCAAATCTTACACCAGAAAGTCTATCTTCTGAATTGAAAGAAGATGGTGATAGTTGAGAACTCTCACCTGCAATAGTAGAAATGCTAATTGAAGTATCATGGAAAATCCAATTAGGCGTATGAGTTGAAACGCCTTTCGGTGTAATCTCTTCTATGATAATATTGTTAACGTGTGCGTTGTCTTGCATAGCAACAAATGGATATAGTGGATGCACGTTGAACTTAAGAACTTTTGTTGTGCTAAAGCCGTGTCCACCAAAGCGCAATTCGCCATTACTATCATAAGATACAAGTTGAAAGTCATCTTTAAGTGTGACAAGTTTTGATTGAACGTGAGTTACTGTTCTTGTGCCACCTGCTGTAATATCACCATCAACGTAGACATATCTTGTCTCTACACCACCAACAGTTTCTGATTGAATTGTTGATACGTAGAAGATACCAAGACCTTCTAAATCTACACCGACTTCAGCACGACCTAGAACTTCTTCTGTTACTGGAGGTGTTGCTGTTGATGTGAAAGTGATTTTATAGCTTCCTGCAAAGTCGCCTGTTGTCTCTAATTCAGAGCCAGCGATTGGGTAACTAACAACAGTCACTTCACCTTGAACACAAGCAAGACGGCCAGAGTTGCCACCTGGAGGAGCGGGAACACGTGGATCAACGTCCATTCTCACGCCATACAAAGAATCTTGTTCTGTGAACACTTCGCCTTTGAGTGACGCTCTTAGACTATTGTGGCATGATTCGACGTGAAGATTGTCATTTAGAACAAACTCTTTTGAGTTTACTGGGTCAAAACGCAATTCGTTATCGTTCAATCCGTCAATGAATGGCTCATCATCAGTTACGCCGATTGCGAATTCAGCTTGTTGTCTTGTCGATTCAAATCTATGAGGATTCAAGAAATGAATCTTAAACTTACTTGAATAGATACCGACTGTCGAAGCAGCAACAGAGTTGTAGCCAGTTAGTCTTGCGGTGAATAATGTTTCACCGTCTGCGGGTGTAAGTGAAGTTCCGTCAATCTGCAAGGATCTTAGTGGAGCAATACCGCCGCTTAGAAGATTAAAATCGCCTGTTCTTCTTTTTAGTGTTGCAACGGTATTATCGAATTCATCGAATGATAGATATAAGCCATGAACACCATCTGCAATGATGTGTGCATTGTCATCGCTTTCTTGGAATACTGTATTACCTGCTGCAGTAATTGATGTTCTACTTGTATCAAAAGTAAAATCTACTGTGCGTGAATATTGACTTACGCCATTATGAAGTGAAGGTGAGTAATGATAGTGAACACCATCAGGCGAACCGTTTATCTCTTCAACGTCAATTCGAACAGGCTGGTCACTATTTACGTTAATCACATATGGATATGATTTCTTATAGTTTTGATTGAACTCACCCGTTGAACTTTGAATCTTGTTCTTCGGTAACATACCTACAATAGGTGTTCGTGTAGTGAAGTCTTTTGCATCACTAGTCTCTGATGTAAGACGAACTGTGCCTTCATCGCCACCATCAATATAGTATGATGAACCATACTTGTAGATGAACACTGGCTCTGTCAATGTTCTTGTGTTACTTGAGTATACAAGATATGAGAATTTAAGTTCTGGGTTCTTCATAATAGGTTTACCCAAGCCATTTTCAATGACAAGAGTATGCATTAGCACCCAACGTGCTTCGCCATTACCAACTGGAATGTAAGCATAGAACTTAGCACCAATCGCACCATACCAAGAGAACTCAATCTTATACATGGTCACGTCTTCGAACTGTAAGAAGTAGCCACTCGGGCCTTCACCGTTGAGTGGGTCTCCGTTCATCTTCGTTCTTGAGATTACAGTTTCGTAGTGTGTGCCACTTTGTGCTTCGTTACCTTGACCAATGTTAATAACTGGATTATCATTCTTAAGTGTAATAGGAGTAACAAGTCTCTGATCGTCGGGATCGAGTCCTTGACGTGTTAGCAAGTCATCTGGTAGAGGAATAACACTTCTACGAATGATGTTGAACTCTGAACCTCTTAATTGAAATAGATAAGAGTCAGATTCGTTTGATGCACCCCATTCGATATAGTTAGCCGCAGATGTGGGATCCGTCTTTAGACGAATACCATATGTGAAGCCAGAGATACGACCGGGTTGATATCTAAATGATTTCTTACTTTCAAGAATACCAAATCGTTCAATTGTATTACTACCACCTGGACGTGTCTCGTCAGTTAGGTAAGTAACCATTGAACTATATTCTTCAAAGTTTCTATAGTTTTGATTGCCTGCTGGTTGACCTGGGTCGTCTGGGAAACGAGCAACACCAAGAATCAATTCTTGATAGAATAGAGTCCATCTTTCGATTTGTGCGAACGAACTCTCTACATCATCGCCGTAATCTAAATCCCAATATCCTTCTTCGCCATCCATGAATGAGTTTGAATCGTCTGGAATAAATGATGTCGTATGAATAGGAATATTCTGAAACGCATTATCAATGATTTGAATATCATCATTAAGAAAGTTTCTATCAGCGAAGTTCTGATTGAACTCCGAGAATATTCTATGAAAATATTTACCAGCAGCGATAAATCTCATATATTGAAGATGAGTATCGCTCGGTTGTGCGTCAGGTGCTTGAACAAATTGTGGACCAGAAGAGAAGCCATATTGAGATGGGAATGAACGAAGATATAGTGCTTGCTCATTGCCCGCTTCTTTGAATACAGGTTCTTGTCTGTTGCCATGAAAAGGATTCTTCTTAGCATACCACTGTCTTGGATAGTTTCCGTGGTCAACAAAGTTGTAGTAGTTCCAGTTATCTCTATCATACCCGTAAGTAGATACGTCCGAGAACAAAGACAATTGTTCTTCGGCACGTGGAACGCCTAGTAGTGTTGTTGATACTTCGGATTCGGAAGGAAACTGCTCTTCTACTGGAACGGCTTCTATCGCACCTTCATTGTTAACGTGAAGAGACGTTGCATACTCTGCTTGAGCAAACGAAGCAAGTGTTGCGTCTTCTTCAGTTAAAAGTGGATTCCCAGCGGAGTCAAAAAGTTCATTCCCTAATCCATCTACAAGTTGGGGGAACGTCTTAGTGACGGGTGCTGGGATTTTATCAAATCCAAGTTTGATCTGTTTTGGCATGACTTATTGTTCTTCCCATGTTACACCCAAGCTAATTAATTCGTTAGTATTAACATCATAAGGATTATCTTGGTCAATTGCAAAATATAATGTATCTGGTATATTTGTCAATGGGAAAGAAAGATACTCTTTATTATAGTCGAAGTAAGACAATAAGTCAAGTTGCTCTGATCCCGAAGTCAAATACAATGTAGCAATATTTATGCCTGTGCCAGGAATCGGAACTTGAGTATCGGTTGCAACTTTAACAGAACTTAGACCTTCTTTTTCCAACTCAGATTTTGTTGTAGATGATAGTGTGTTACCACCTGCATCAAAACGTTCATCTTTCAAGAAGAATCCAACTTTCAATTCTACGACACCGCTATACGTTTCACGTAGTTCGAAGTAGTAGCTATCGCCAGTCTTGTATAGACGACCGAATACTGTAATCTCTTCAGCCTCATCAAGCACTGCTTGGAACCAACCAAATACGTCTTCACCGTTTTGCAAGTATGTTGCACTCTCGGTGATTGGTAGAGGCAAGTTCTCTGATGTGACACGATACGTATCATTGATTTGAATTGTGCCGCTAACTGTTGTCTCTGTCTGGAACGTAGGCGTCTTCTTCATACGTAGACGAATCGGATTGTTACCTAAGTTAGATGTTGACAACTTAGTTGGATAGACCTGAACACGGTTACGAATAGAGTTACCTTCAAGCGTTGATAGAATACGCTCTTTTGTTTCTAGGCCATATGCAACGTTTGCACGGTCTGTCAATAGTTGAATCGATGTTGTGTTTTGTGGTGCAGCACTTAAATAGACTTTTGTTGCATCTGCCCAAACAACACGAATGTTTTGGTCAGTTTTGTTACCTGTCTTAAGTCTTGCGCCCAAGAAGAACACTGGATCAATATCATATGCAACTTCACTTACGTTAGCCGCATTGATTGTCAATGACAAGTCACCAGCAGCATATGCGCTAGGAGAGATGGTCCATTGCTTACCATACGCTTCTTCTGTTAAGTCATTGTTGTGTGAGTAGAGACGAACAGTTCCTCGGTCACCACCATCGATGTAGTATGAAGCACCATACTTAACAAGGTTGTGACTATCGTTACCGTAGCCCTGGTCGATACCAGTTGTATCACCTGTTCCGCCTTCTTCTTCGCCATCACCTTTAGACAAGGAGTCACCGCCACCATAAACATTGTAAGTGATAGGAAGTGTAGCGTTACCAAGTGAAGGAATCTTCAATTGATTTGATGCTCTCAAGTGATGCACACGAACCCAACGTGCTTCGCCATTTGCAATCGGAACATATGCTAGGAATAGCGCACCAACCGCACCATACCATGAGAATTCAATCTTAAGCATCGAAACTTTGCCGAAGTCAAATTCATATTCAGATGTTGCTTTTTGCGAAATGCTGTTCTCAACAACAATCTCACCTGGTCTTACGATACCGCCTTCACCAGTCGCTTTGTCTGAGTAAACTCTAAACGGTGGTGTGTATGATGCATCAACAGAAGCAGCTAATTCACTCTTACCATCTAGTGTATCATGCGAGAAGCGAGAACGTGGAACACGATATTCGTATACACTCCAGTATTCTGGCTTGACATTGTTTTTAATCCAGTTAATATATTCTGGAATAAAGTTAACAGTATCAATCTGTGTTCTAATTGTGTTAATAGATGTTGATGTTGTGTTAATGTAACCAAGCTTCAATGACGATGGGTCATTAGTAACTAGGTTTTGGTCACTTGCATACATGTATGGGAATACCATACCTGTCGGGAAGCCAGACGTATCTTGTGCTGGGAATAGCGTTGATAGGTTGTCTGGGTTATATGTATCTGGGAAGATGAATGGGACAACTGTCTCAAAGAAAATTGGATCGGCTGCATTGATATCACTATCGCTAAATGTGATAACATCGCCATCGTCATCTTGTAGTGAGAACGTTGTGCCAAAGCCATCTGTTGCATAGACTTTGTAAATCTGTCCTGCATTTAGATTAGCATTAAGCTGCGTCATAAGTCTTACGTGCTGACCAAACGTCACTTCACCTTTTGAAAGTGTGAATGTGTTTACAGAAGCTGTTGGTAGAGCAAGAATTTGTTCTTTATCTTTTAGAAGAGAAGGATCAAATACACCTGCGTGAACCATCACAAGTCCGTCACGCAATGTAACTAAGTTACCAGCAAAGCCACGCTTACCAAGTTCCATAGCGTTAGTGTCTTCTTGCTCAAAGTTAGCAAGAACTAAGTTTAACAACTCTTCTTGTTTAATGTATGTTGCGGTTGTTGTTGCGTAACCGAATGTGTTTACTAAGTCATTAAGAATTCTAGTCTTCGTGCCAGTCTGTCTATCAATTTCAACAAGAGCCTGAGAAGCAATGGCCATACCATTTGCTTTCATATACATTGACATGTTGTATTTTGTTTCAGCGTTACCGCCACCAGCAATATCGTTCTTAAAGCCTTGAATGATGTAGTTTGTATCACGCTGACATTTTGCTTTAACTTCTGCAAGTGTAAAGTCATGCCCACCAGAGGTGTAAACAATGTCAGTGAGTGCTGTTACAGTTTGACCATCAGCGTTTTGATAAACTGCTGCTGAACCATCTGCTTGATATTCTGTTGCAAGATAGCCCCAATATAGACCTTTAACGTCATAGATTGTGTCTAGTTTACCTTTGCTGCCCCATGTCGAATCTGCATCTGATACAGACACGTCAGGAACAGTGCCGTTGTTATAGAAGTCTTCAATAATGTTAATTAGAGATGTGACTTTTGAATCTGCTGCGATAACATCTGCAAGCCCATTAATTTCTGCTTCAAGGTAACCATAGAATGGTGCTTCGAAGATTGAGCCGTTTGCAATAAGAGCAACGTTGAAGTTTGTTACGTTAGTTTTAACGTGACCATCGCCGCCCCACTCAAGGTCATTAAGAATGCGGTCGACCCATAGTAGACCGTCTCTTGTGCATTTTGCAGTAACAAGGTCTACGTTAGCTGTAGTAAATCCAGCACCGTAAATCGATTGTGCCAAGTCTTCATAGAAGTTACCAGAGCCAGTGAACGTGCCACCCGCTACATAAGTGATTGTTTGACCACTTGCATAGTTAGATGTAGTTGATGTGTAAGCGTCTTCAACAACAGCAAACTTGTTCGCTAGAATCGCTGCACGGTCTTTTGCAAAGTTGTTTGGAGATGTTCTTGTAGAGTTTGGTGCTTTACCAACAATACGATAGTCATCGTTTTGCGTAACCTTAACAAGTTCAGTAGTATTCGAACCACGCAAAGACGTTGTGCCCACTTCACCGAATGGCGTTGCTGGGTTATAGAATAATGATTGTGTTCTACGAATAACAGAGAAGTTATCACCTTGTCCGTTTTGACGTGTTTCCCAGTAGTAACCATCAAGATTGTCGAAGATGCCATACTTACGAATTTGTGGATTAAGTGCATGTTCTGAAATAGAAGTTGTTGTCTTAATACCAAACGTAGCGGCTGATACACGACCAGGCTGATATCTAAAGAAACGTTTAGACGTTAGAACTGAAGTTTGATTTCGTGGTGCTTCAACAAGCGCACCAGCTTCGTTCGGCAAGTGTTTTGTGCCGTGTCCGAAGACGTATGCTTGTGGTGAGAAGGACCATTCACTTGGGTTAACATCATATGTGTTAACGTCTGCGAAGATACCAAGTGCAACTTCGGCACGTGGAATACCCAAAAGCGAAAGTGCGACTTCCGACTGGACTTTGTTTTGCTCTTCAACGGGAACAGGTGATTGGTCTGTTGCAAGAACAACAGGAATCGAGCGACTAGCTGGCGCTTGGCCAGGCGAAACTGGCGTAGTTCTACCAATGTTAGTCACATATGAGTTATTATTAATATTTGTAATGCTTGACATATCTTAGAATATCCTTCCTTGCGCCAACAAGAATTTGTTTACAATATTTATGTTACCGCCAGAGCCAGCTGTCAAACTAGTAGCGCCATCGAACAAAATATTTAATGTAGAAACATTACTACCAACTGGTGTAATTGGATTGCCTTGAACAACGCCAATGACCTCACTAATACCATTCGGATTGAATGAGTTGTGACCAGATAGAACGACCTGTGAATTGTTGGTTACAAATCTTGATAAGTTAGTAACTTCTATTCTATAAACGTCACCGCTTACCGTCTCGCCTTCTGCGACAAGTTGACTGTCCGCAGGATCGATTACGTTGCCAATTGTTCCACCAGCAACTTCGTTTGTATTTGAGATTGTATAAACCAGACCAACATGGTTTGTGTTCTCAGCAAGTAGTGTTGTGTATGAGTTAGAGCCATCTGCTTCTTTGAAATCTGCTATAGATGCATATGGAATTGTGAATGCGAATAGACCGTCTGTCGCATCTTCATCGCCATCGAATTGTGTCACTGGATCAAGTGTGATTGTAGATGCAGATGATGGTGTCCAGAATTCTTCAACGCCATTCGGCAACTTTTGAATATACTTGATTTCATAAACACGTGAAGCTGGTGTGCTTGTGCTATTTGTGAATGTCAAGTCGTAGTTCGCACCGTTCTCTTGGTATCTATAAACATCACTCTGGAATTGAGTGTCTGCTTCATATGCTTCAGTCAAGTCAATGTTGATTGAATCGTATACAGAGTTTAGAATATCTGGTTGTGCTAGATACTCGCCTGCTGGACCAACAAGAACGTTTGGATTCGAAATTAAGAACGTTGAACCGTAGATAAGAAGACCAGAGCCACAGTTTGAAATGATGTTACCAGAGACAACGCCTCTTGAAGTGACAGAAACGTCTACGTTGTCAGTGAAGTTTTCAAACGTGTTGGAAGTGACTGTGATGTTTTGACCACCAGTCGCATTAAGCGGCTTGTGTTCGTATCTATCAGACAAGCCACTATTCTTCGCTTCCGTGTTAATGATACGCAAGTCGATTGGGCTTGACGCATAGAAGCCACCACCTGGAGTGTCAAGAATACGAACACGGTCAATAAATGGTTGTGCTGGAATTGTTCCAAAGTTGACTAGATAGTTTGCACTTGCATTACCGTCTTCAACAAATTGAACTTGATAAGGCGAAGTTCCGCTCATATCAAAGCCGATGATACTTGTCTGTCTTGAATTTAGTGTAGACTGGGATCTAATCAAGTTGTTACTATTGATATCAAATCCAGTCCATGGTAGTTTTGCAATCTTCGTAATGTATGGAACACCGTTGATACCAAACTCATCTGGAATATCAATAACGCTGCTTACATAAGTCTTAGCGTTTAGCGTAATCGTCTTACGACCTGCGTTGTTGTTAGTAGAAATCGCAGTTCTAATTTTTGATGTATCGTTGTGCGAAATGTTACAAACAGAATCTGAGTTGATGTATAGAACATCACTAAGCTTAAGATCAAATGTGTTTGAACCAACACTAATCGCAGTGATAGTCACGTCTTCCCAACCACGGCGAGCATCATTAGAAGTTGTGCCATGCGCTGTAAGTGGGAAGTGAACCATTTTTGTGTAAGTGTTGTCTACATCAGACTTATAACCTTCTGCCCATGAAACATAGTCGAAGTTATAATAGTCAATCCATTGACCAAGCGAAAGTTCTTTTGGACCAAGCACTGTGACAAGTTTGTATTCTGGATCAACGCCTACGATTTGACGATAGACCGCAACACCTCTTGTTTCAAAGACAGTGTTGTCGAATGTTAGTTTGATGAAGTTGTTTGTATTGAATGCTTCAAATACGTTTGATACAATGCCGTCTAAGTTAGCAGGAATTGTAGCACCGATTTCGTGGTCACTTTGAACGAACTCACTCGTTGGTGTAATCTCACCAGTCGAGTAATCAAACTCACAAATTTTGTATCTGAAAACTGTATCTGTTTGAGTATCATCTGGGTCTTGCTCAAGGCCTGACTTAGTTACTTCAAACGTAGCTGTAAGTGTATCGTTGTCTGCACTGATGAAGCGGCTTGCTCCATAGACACGAAGTATTTGGCCAACAGTAAAGTTTTCTGAAATGTTTACGCTATTGAGATTTTTGCTAACACGAATGAATTGTGATTGCTCTTCACCTTGGTCGAGTTGAATTTCAACAAAGGTTCCGTCAACTTCATGAAGACTATCTTTGATGTTTCTTTCGTCAAACGTAGCAGTGTATTGAGTATAGAACTGGTCAAAGTTTGCATTAAGAAACGCTTCAACTCTTGCATTGGTATAGTATGCACCACGAAGAGCGGGATTTGCAGTTCTATCTGTAACATCAGCGTCTGGATTTTCTGCAATATACTTTGTATTAATGATTACTGGGTTATATGTAATCGTATCTGTTGCAGAGCGTTGATAGATAAGACGATTTGGTGATGTAGAGTTATCAAATTGAACGAAGCCGCTATCGTTAAGTAGTGTCGATAGTTTTAATTGAGTAACATCATCATCAGGAATAGCAGGACGATTGTTTAGATTAGTATACTCTAAAAAGTAAGTAGAGTCAAGCCCGTCAAGTTTAGTCGAGTTAATACCATCCGCACCGTAGCCATTAATAGCATCAATGATTGATTGCGTAATCGCATTATTGTTCGTAAATGTAGACGGATCAATGATGTTGTCTTTAATTTGAGAAAACGATACTTTCTTTGTTTCGCCTTCACTAAAATCATTAAGGACAAAGATATCATCATCTTCTGGTCCGTTAACACCAATTCCCGTTAAGTCGCCAATTTTTACAGACATTTATCTACCTTTTAATTCCTGTTTCACTTATTTATATCATGCACATTAGACAAGCCCAGTTTTGATCTGTAGCTTTTGTTGAAATCTCATGTGTATGACTTAGGTGAAATTTGATGCCTTGGCCCTTTGAAACTGTTACAGTGTCATCGCCGATTGTGATATCCATATCATCTTCTAATGCATATGAAATCATTGTTCCAGCCATTGGAGTTTTAGTCCAGAAGTCTTGTGTATCTAAAAAGCCAGTATCCGCTGGCAAATGAAGAAACGAACCAATAACAGCTTGTGTGATATACGCTTCTGGTAAAGCCGCTTTGAAAGCCGCTCTATCTTCACGTGACCATTCTAGCCATTTAGTAGTTTCGTATACACTTAGTTTTTCGATACCGTTTGCACCGACACGCACATCATTATCGTGGAAGGTTAAACCTGCCATCATTGATTGTAGTGTTGCTACACTATCGTCTGAAATTGGATCTAGCAATTCATACATTTTTGTTTTCCTATTCGTAAAGAACAATCAATACGTGTCTTAAGTTTTTCGCTGGAGGAACTGAGTGAACTGGCCCAACACCTTTTATCGTCACTGATTGTCCCTTCACATCTTCTATAAATTTATCTTCATCATCTATGTATATTCCATCGCCATTTTCTTGTAAAGCGATAACTCTATTCATTCTATAAGCGGCTCTATCTTTATGCTTGCCAATATAGTCACCTGGTTTGTATCTATTGATACATATCTCACCTAAAAAATAACCATCTTCTCTTGGTGCAACTTCTAATAGATAATCTTTCAATTCGTCTGGCATAAACGTATGACCCATAAAGTCATATGCACATTCTTGTCCGTCTACGCCTCTACTTGCACCTAAACTTTCTCTTCTTGTCCAGTATGCATCATCTTGTAATTCACTTAATAACTCATTAATTCTATTTACTTGTTCTTTGTTAAGTAAGTCTTTAGAAACCGAGTATTGTTCGTTCATATTCATCGATAGCACCTTTATACTTCAATGCCAATTTAGATTCGAAGTCTGCATCAGATACGTAATTAAACTCATCACTTGTTGAGTAGTATTCTTTACGTAGTGTGTTAACTCTGCGCACTTCGTCAATGAAATCATTCATTGATTTTAAATCTTCACATTCAATTGCGTTTGCTGCAGCAACTTTTTCTAATACATCACCAAGAATATTTAATTGACTTTCCATCGGATACGATTTTAGAATACGTTCTCTTGCAAGAAGATTCAAGTCACTTTCTTTGACTTCAAATGGTAGATCAGCTATAGCCGTGATTTCCCATGAGTCTGCATTACCGACAACAACTTCGTTGTCTTCGTCAATCATCACTTCGTCACTATACTCATAGTTGACTTGATTCAGTAGAGACACATCTTCTACTGGACTCATCAAAGTGATAAACTCTCTAGTAAGTTTATTGAACTGGATGATGCGTGGTTGTTGATTCAATTCTGTCATCTTAGCCTCCTGCGTCTACCCAGCCGCTTATTGTTTTTCTAATAATTCTCATGTATCTATCGCTAATCGAAACGCTACCACCGTTTGAGTTAGCAGGCCTTGAGTATGTTCTCTCTTCCCAGAATGCCACACGTGTGCCTAGTGGGAATGAATCGTATGTGTTAATAACATTACTACGTGTTGTCGAGCCAGCCCAATATGGTTCCTGATAGATTTCATCAACACGTGCTGTGATTGCTTGATGAACTCTCAAGGGAGTCATAATATGGTCGTTGACAGTTGTTGCCTTAGTTTCAGCGTGTGATTGTGATGCAATCATTCCACCGCTTACTGTAGAAGCACTAATGTTACCAGCAATTGTTGCATCGTCACCAACACTAATATCACCAGTTAGTGTCATGTTTGTAAACGTTGGTGAGTTACCTGAACCAACTGCTTGACCGATGCTAAACACGCCAGTCTGGTCGTTATAGCTTATACCAGTGCCACCATCGAAGATGTCTCTAATTTCTTGCTCTGTTCTTTCGATATAACCGATAACACCAGTTGCATCGTCATACGTTAGAGAACTTGATTGGTCAACGCTAATCGATGCTCTTGCTCTTGCTTGTGTGAAGTATTCGTTTGTAGAACCTTCACTTAAGTCATCGGTATCTTTAGATGTTAGCCTATTGTCAAACGCTGTATTTGCACGTGCGACTGTGTAATAAAGATTATCACCTTCTGTTAGGTCGCCAGTGTCTTTTGAAGCAAGGCGATTGTCAAATGCTGTGTTTGCTCTTGCGACTGTGTAATAAAGATTATCACCCTCTAGCAAGTTTGTGGTTGTCTTCGCTGCTAGACGGTCATCCCATCTTTGTGTTGTGTAGTAAAGATTGCTACCTTCAGCAAGATTGTCTGTTGTCTTATCTGCTAAACGATTATCGAAAGCTGTATTAGCACGTGATACTGTGTAGTAAAGATTTGAACCTTCTGCTAAGTCGCCAGTATCGTGGTTTGCGATAGAACTCACGGTGCCTGTAATTGTCGCAGAGAATGCATCTGGAATAATGTTCTCGTTAATCTCTACGCCAGAGCCAGTGATGTCGCCATCTGAACCAATGGTTAAAGAAGCGCCGCTTGTATGATTGATGTTTAGAACACTATGGTCAGCATTCGTTTCAATCTCCCAGCTAATCGAACCCGCTCTTTGAAATTGAATTAATCCAACGCCAGTTGAATTTAGATAGATATCACCATCGATCTGCGTATCTTGTGTTATTGTAACAAGATTTACGTTTGTATCAATGGGAGAAATCGTATCGGCAACAAGAACACCTGTTGACTTTACATCTCCGTTGATGTATATTGAACCTGCTGTATTCTCACTTGAAGAGTCTCCAAGAGTGACTACATTCTCAAGTGCTTCAACAACCTCATTGTAGCCCGTGATCCATTGACCAAAGGTATTATTCGATTGTAGTTGTGAAATGGTAGAAATTGTCATTTTTCTTGCAACTCTCTTATTTTGTCTTCAAGACACTTAACGCATGACTCTAGATTATTTATCTTACTTTCTAAAGTCTTAATATTAATGTCAATATTTTTATCACGTTCACGGCGGCGCTTTGCTGCCATGAACGCTGATTTGTCATTGCTTACTAATGCTACGTTTTGTCTTGTATAGTTTGTCATGTTAGTGCAATCGCTCTATAGTCGTAAATATGTGGGAACAAGTTCACTTCTGGATTGAACTGACCATTGTCGTCTAAGAAAGATAGAAGACCAGCAGCGTTGATATCGTCAACATCCATGTGACGCATTACGATACGAATTTGGAATGCTGTGTATTCGCCATGACCTGTTGTTGTTTCATCGAAGTTGTATTCGAATTCACGATAATCTCTAATGTTGTTTGTATTAGAGTATAGGTCTGGAGACGCATTCGTTAGTTGTAGCCAATCACTTGGCTCATCTGGGTTGAACTCATATGTAAATCTTGCATACACATCAACCATTGTTCCTGCAGGACGATATGCAGAAAGAAGAACTTTCAAGCCAACTGCATCCATGTCTGGCTGTAGAACAACTTCTTTAGAAATATATTGCGAAGAAGTATCTGGATTATTAGTAATCTGATACTGGTATGCGTTTATCATTGACATTTCTTCATCAAGGATCGGAGTCACTGCTGTGAAGCCATTGTTTTGCATACCGACACGAATTCTGAATTTTTCAGTCGTTTGACCAGAAGCAACATTTGATTTACTTTCAACATATCTTGTTGAGTTTGTCAAGTAAGTTGCATCGTTGAATGGAATCGAACGTTCAATTGTCGAACCGTTAAGTAGATTCAAGTCCACTTGCGATTGCAATGTATTGTCTGTTGCGAGCATTGGCTGCATGTAGCTTAACGGAATGTTGTCAACCGATGTAATCGTTGCTTGCGCACCTGAGCGATAACCTGTTACAGTTGTGCTACCAGAGAAGAAGCAATTTGCTCTTGATGAGCTTTCACGTAGATACAGTTTAGTTTGATTACGTGAGTTGTAGTAGCTAACACGACCAGCAGGCACAAGGTAAGCACTAATAGCATTTGTTGCATCTTCTGGCAATGTGATTGCGCTTGTGTAGATGTAGACTGTTGCGTTACCGTTAATTGTTGCAGTATCAGTGTTTGTTACTTTACCCAAGAATGTGTTGTCACCTTGAACAAGTAGCACGTAGTCATTAATTGCGAACACAGTGCTTGAAGCAGTGATAGCAATTTGACCGATACCATTGTTGTTACGTTCAACAATACCAACTTCGGTGTATTCTTGAATCTTCTCACCATACACTAGTTCATCATTACGGAATTTACCTTGTGTAGATGTGATAGTGAAGAACTCTGAGTTGTTTGCTCTCAAGTCTGCATAACCTGCTTCTTCGGTAAACTCATACTTACGTAGACGGAACTTAACGTCTTCGTCTTGGTATGAACGCCATGCACGGTCGTTTGTAGATGTAAAGAGAACACCGTCACCCCAATCCTGTGCAATTACAGCACCAGATGCTAGATCAGTTCCGCCTACTTTCGATGTGAAGAGTAGATAGTTCGGATCGATTTGTTCTGGGATAATAACAAAGCAATATTCTTTTTCAACGTCAAGTTTGATTGGGTTATCAAAGTGAACAGTTGTTGCTAGTGATCCGTTATCAGAAACCGAAACTTGTGTTGGGTTTATGTATTTTGAAGCAAATGGCAATGTTGTATATGACGGATAGCCGTTTATGACTTCACGAACTTGAACAGTGATACCGTTTGTTTCAGACTTACGCTTGAAGAACAAGTCAATTTCACTCATATAGATGTTCGAAGCACCGTCAGCCATACCACTCTTAACAAAGAATGTTTGTGACAATGGATCACGGTTGTGAACAAGAAGACCATCTGCGTGATAAGTGTTATTGCCATCCAGAATAAAGTTATAAACTCTTTGATCTGGTTCACCAGAATGACATTCGATAGTTTCGACTACAATGTAATCTCCAGTCTCTGTCAGGATCTCATCGCCTACTTCAAGGTCACCCACCATGATTGATTCGAGATGCGGGTATGCTTGTAGCGTGTTAGCCATGCGTGGTGCTTTCCAGCCGTCTTTTGTAAAGACTGGATGCTCTGGTGTCATGAATGGACCACTTTCGTTGATACCAAACAAGTCACGTCCACCAAGCATTGGGTGGTCAAACTCAAGCACTTTGTTTGTTGCGCCATCTTGACCTAGAAGAGAATCGCCGATTTCAACTTCTTCGATTTTCTTTTTGACGCCATTCGCAAGTGATACAATTGTTCCTGCTACGAAGCAAGAGCGTGGCACTGGAGGCGGATCCGCAATAAAGCGTGAAGATGTGTTTGTAGATGTTGTTACGTTTGTTTCAACATCGAAGTCAACGCTACG
>ENA-OUOG01001557-OUOG01001557.1-marine-metagenome-genome-assembly--contig:-NODE-1557-length-26175-cov-4.793394_pt1 | contig 26175 bp, 15 predicted proteins | sample MGYA00248635_ERZ508505 | MGnify/ENA primary metagenome ERZ508505 (study PRJEB26176, sample SAMN06267871) | marine metagenome | isolation source: Saanich Inlet, British Columbia, Canada | place: Pacific...
GTCGTACAAAAACGCGTCGTGCTCGTCGTCCGGCGACTGGAAAAACGGCGTTTTTCCTTCGACGTCGTGATCCTCGCGCGAATAGACCCTCGCGTCCACGACGACCTTCGAAGCCAACGCGGCGGCGGCGACTTTACGCGCGGCGACATCCCGCGTGCCCCCTACCATGCGCGTGGTCGAGGCCGACCCGGGGTCGTCTCCCGAGGGATTCGCGGCGAACGGGTTGGCGAACGACGACGCGGAGGACGACGCGTTTCTTCTTTCCGAAGGAAAACCAGAAGACTCGAACCCCGCGTTTGCGTTTTCTCCTTCTTCTCTTCGCCGAAGAGAGACTTCCTCGCCGTCGACGCGCCCGCTCACGCGCAGGTCCGCCGCGAATCCCTCGGGCACGCCCAGCGCGACGTCCCCGCCGCGCGTGAGCACGCGCAGGGACCCGGCGGCCTCCGCTCGGAGCTCCAGAGCGCACGCGCCGCCGGCGGTGTCCACGACGCAAAACGCGTCGGCGTCTCCGGCGAAGCCGCGCAGTTTGCAAACGCCGCCGCGCGTCTTCAACGTCGCCTTCTTTCCGACTCGCGCCTCGCCCATCAAAAGCGCTCCGCCCGCGGTGTCGACGTCGAGGACCGCGGCGTACGCCGCCTCGACAAACACGTCTCCCCCGAGGCTGCGCACGCGCACGCGTCTGCCCACGAGTTTGTCGACGACAACCGCGCCGCCGGCGGTGTCGACGGCGGCGTCGGCGGTGACGTTTTTCGCAAACAGTTTTCCCCCGTCGGTGTCCACTCTTAACGCCGCGCCTTTGACGGAGCCGAAGGTGACCGCTCCGCCGTCGCTCGAGACGCGCACGGTGGCCTCGACGACGCTCTCCACGTGCACGTCCCCGCCCCCGCTGGCCACGTCGACGCCGCAGAAGCGGGGGGGGATGCGGCACGCGACGCGCGCGCGGCCGCCGGCGCCCCCGGAGGCGACGATGGCCACGTCCCCATCCTCAGTTTGCGTCGCCGTCACGGTCGGCGGGCGCGCGTCCGCGTCGCCCTCCGGATGCGTCCAGGACGCCTGCACGGTGACGGTCTCGTACGCGTCGCCCACGCGCACGTCCACGTCCGTGGGGCACGCCGCGCCCGTCCACGCGCGCGGCGCGGAGACGCGCACGGTCGCGCCCACGTGGACGTCGAAGGGCGTCGGCGCCAGGAGCTCGCGCGCGCGCGCAAGCGACGCGGACGCGAACGGACGCGCGGCGGGGACGCGATGGGGACCGGCTGCGCGTCCGCCGAACGCCACCAGGTCGAGCAGGCGCGTCGCGGTGCCGCGCGCGCGCCGACACGCCAGCGACATCGTCCTCGGCGTCCTCGGATGTGGCACTCGTGCTCACGAGTACCGGGCAGGTGCCGAAAAACAGAACGGCGGTGCGAAAATGTGTGCATCGCGACTCTGCGACTTCACGAAAAAAAAAAAGCCTCGTCAGCAGCCGCCGCTTCGGTCTCGTCCATTGTCTTTTGCACGCACGAGACACGACCATGCAAGTGGAGAGTTCCTTCGCCGGCAAGGCCCCCGCGCGGGGGGTCGAGGTTTCCACCGCGCCCTTCGGTAGCGACGTCCCCCTGGGCGAGCCGTCGTGGTACCAGAACCTGAACACGCCCTACTACAACGCGAGCCACCTCGCGTGGCGCGCGAAACTCCGCGACTTTTTCGAGAAGGAGGTGGAGCCGAGTGCGTCTTCCCGCGGTTCACGACTCGTCGTTTTTCTCGCGTTCGACCGTCGGGGCGCTTTTCGTTGGATATCCGAATTCCGAGGGTTAACAACCGACGCGGCGGAGGCGCGCGGGACCGTCGCGCGCGCTCCCGAGCGTGTCTCCTCGAGCCCCGCTCTGCGAGACACCCCGCGTCGCGTCCACCACTCCGGCGCCGCCCGACGACCGCGCGACGACCCGCGGGACCCCGTGGTCTCGAGAAGCACCGACCAAATCTGACCCGTCGCGACGCACCTCGCGAAAACCTTTTCCCTCCCCGCTCTTTGCAACCGCAGTCGTGGACGACTGGGACCGGAAGGCTTCGCAGAACGATCACGCGGCGTGCGGCGAGTACATCAAGACCATGTACAAGAAGTCCGCGGCGTACGGCATTCTTCCGGCGTGCGTGGGCAAGCCCTGGCCCCGCCAGTACACCAGCGCGCCCGAGCCCGCGGGCTACGACTACTTCCACGAGCTCATCAACGTCGACGAGGGGTCGCGGTGCGGCGGCGGCATCGCGTGGGCGATGATGGGCGGGCTCGGCATCGGCATGCCCCCCGTGCTCAACTTCGGCATCCCGGGCAACCCCGCGTTGCAGGAGCGCGTCGTGCGCGAGTGTCTCGCGGGCGAGAAGATCATCTGCCTCTGCATCACCGAGCCCGGCGCGGGCAGCGACGTGTCCAACTTACAGTGCACCGCGCGCGACGCCGGCGACCACTATGTCGTCGACGGGAACAAAAAGTGGATCACCAACGGCATCTACGCGGATTACTTCACCGTCGCCGTGCGCACGGGTCCGCCCGGCTCCGCGCACAAGGGCTTATCGATGCTGCTCCTGGAGAAGAGCATGCCCGGGATCACGGTCACGAAGATGGACTGCATGGGCGTCTGGCCCTCCGGCACGACGTACATCGAGTTTGACGGCGTCAAAGTTCCCAAAGCGAACGTCGTCGGTAAACTCAACGAGGGGTTCAAGCAGGTGATGTACAACTTCAACCACGAGCGCTGGCTGCTCGCCGGGCAAGCCGCGCGCATGGCGCGCACGTGCGTCGAGGAGAGCCTGGCGTTCGCGCGCTCGCGGCGCACGTTCGGCAAGTTCCTCATCGAGCACCAGGCGATCCAGCACAAGATCGGCGAGATGGCGCGCCAGTGCGAGGGCCTGCAGGCGTGGCTGGAGAACGTGACGTTCCAGATGAACACCATGTCCAAGGAGGAGCAGAACCGCAAGCTCGGCGGACACATCGCGCTGCTCAAGCTCTCCTCCTCGCGCGTCGCGGAGTTCTGCGCCTCCTCCGCCATGCAGGTGCTCGGCGGCGCGGGGTACACGCGCACGGGGAAGGGCGCCAAGGTGGAGCGCATCTACCGCGAGGTCAAGGCGTACGCCATCCCGGGCGGATCGGAGGAGATCATGCTGAACCTCGCCGCCGGGCAATTCGGATTCGTGCAGCGGCGCGCGCCCGACCCGCGCGACAAGAAAATCAAGCAGCTCGTGGACGAGCTCAAGAGGATCAAGAGCAAGATGTGAAGAGCGTAGAGCGCATCGGATTCGGATGGTTCGTCCTCGCGCTCCGCGCCGCGTGGCGCGCGGGTTCGAAGTCGGTCGCGACGCGTTCGGCGCGCCGCGCGGGACTCGGGACGTTTCGTCGTCGAAACCACGTCGGAGAATCACAGCGGAGTTTTGCCAAGTCTGCAGCTCTTTGAAAAAAAAATGTTTTCTTTCGTTGATCGCGCGGCTCATCGATAAAAATGAAATCTCGATCGTTCTTCGGTTTCAAACGCCCCGCGCTCATCGGTCAGCTCGGTTTCGACGCGCGCGCGGGTTTTTTCTTCGTCACGCAACACCCGCGAACACCCTCACTTGTTTCTGGCGCGGCGGAGACGATGGCAGGCGCCGTCGCGGTCGCGGTGGAAGGTGAGGCGCTCCTTGGCGGCGGTGCGGGTCGCGCGGAGGGCCGGGATCGTGACCGCGTGCGCGTGGGCGCGCGCGTCGCCGCGGCGCTCGCCGCGCTCGCGCTGGTCGCGCTCGCGGTGGGCGTGGATGTTTCGGGGGGTGCTTCGGGTTCCGCGCGCGCGGCGGGGCTGTGGCCCACGCTGGGCGCGGCCGCCGGCGAGGGCGGCGACGCGGCGGGCGCCAAGACGCCCATTCCGCACGTCTCGCGCAAGGAGGGCGGCCCGTTGCCGGACGTGGACCCGCTGGTGACGTTCAACACCCCCCGGTGCCTGAAGACGCGCGCGGCGCTGGCGCGCACCACCAACCACGACGGGGACGTGGTGGTGATCCCCGAGCTCAAGGCTGTGTACGTGGACATCGTCAAGGCTGCCTCGGAGTCCATCCGAAGCGCTTTGGAGGAGCGTTTCCACGCGTCCTGGACGCAGGACTACGGCCAGTTCGCGCACCCCGTGCTCGGTCGCCCGCAGAGGAGCACCACGAGCTACCTCACGAAAGACGTCCTCGCAAACTACACATTCTTCACGTTCGTGCGCGACCCCACGACGCGGTTCCGGTCGTCGTACGCGCAGGCGATGTGCCGCGAGCGGTGCACTTTGTGCGCCGTGCGCGGCGAGGACGAGATGTACACGCCCACGATCCCGGAGATCACCGCGTTTTTGCAGGGCCGCTTGATGCACTTTTACCGCGACGTCGCGCTGGGCGAGACGCGCGCGGATGAGATTTCGTTAACAGAAGCGTGGGTGGACGAACACTTCGAGTCGCAAATTCTGCGGTTATCGGGCGCGACGAGAGACGGCGACCCTGTGCCGATGCACTTCATCGGCCGAGTCGAGACGCTCGACCACGACTGGTCGCGGTTGATGGACCATCTCGGCGTGTCGTATCAAGATCCGCGCCGAGCACCGATCGAGACGAAAGAACACGCGTGCGACATCCCCACTAGAGGCGCCGTCGTGGCGAAACAGCGCGCGGCGCCGGCGACGGTTGAAGAAAAAGTCTCCGTCGCGTCTCTGTACCACGACGACTTCGAGTGCCTGGGGTACCACAAACCGAAGGTGTAGGTGGTCACCGGTGTGCCGTGTTGTGTGTTGTCAGGAGGGACACCGAGTGAGACGCAGTAGCGAGTAGCCGAGAGAGGTTGCGTGTAGCGACGTCGTAGCGTAGTAGCTTAGGAAAACGTAGACTAACGTCTTCTTCAACCCGACTGGCAAGTTCGGTCGTTAAAACTCGCGCGGCGTTCGATTTTTTTGCTCTCGTGAGTCCAGACGCGTCGTTTCGAGCGGGGCTCGGCAGAAACGGAGGTTTTTTTCTGAAAATCGACCCACAGGATCAAAAACTCTGACTGCTCGGCAGGAACGGAGGTTTTCGGCAGTGGTTATTTATTCAGCGCGCCGATTCCGTCTTCGGAGTTCTCGCGAGGGCTCGAAAAAGCGCGGTCGTTAAGCGCGTCTTTTCGCGATAACCACAGTGATAAACAAACACAGTAGAGCGACGCGGCGCGCACATCGGGGAGGCACGAGGCGGCGCGACGCGCGCTTCGAAGGCACCGGGCCGCCGCGATGAGCTGGCGGGACGGCGCGCACGGCGTGGACCGCGGGGGATGCCTGGCGAGACTGTGCGTCGCTTCCCGTCGTCTCGCGCGTTCTAAATGTCTCGCTTCGCGCATATCTTCTAGAAGTAATTCTTCCCGCTTTCCCGTATGTCACGCGTCTGACCTCGCCCTCCCGCCCCCACGTCCGCCTCCCGAACGCAGCGCCGGCGCGATGCTGTCGAGTAAACCCCCGCCTTACACGCCCGAGCTCGTCGTCGAGGCGCGCGAGTCCGCGGGGAAGATCGAGGGTGGCTTCTGGACCAAATCCTCCAGCGCGGCGGACTACGAGTCGCGGGCGCGGAAAAAGCTCGAGACCATCTCCGGCCAGATCCAGCGAAGCGGCACGCCCGGGGAGACCCAGCGCGCGCACTACGAGGCCGCGATGGCCGCGCAGGCGGCTGTGCTCCAGGCGAGCGCGCCCCAGGCGAGCGCGCCCCCGCGCGCGCCCTCGCAGGACAACGCGCAGCTCGCGGCGACGCTCGATCTGTTCGATCGAAAACTGCAGAGCGCGGGCGCGGGCGCGAGCGCCCGCGCGTCTCACTCGCAGGCTTCGCAGGCCTCGTCGCCTCGGCTCGGCCCCCATGTGTCGGACCCCGCGTTGCACCGCATCGTGCAGGCGATCGTGAAGCGCTACGTCGACCGCGCGGAGTTCAAGGCGTTCCTGCAGCCGCTCTCGATGGAGCAGCGGCGCGCGTACCTGGTGAAGATTGCGACGTGCGGCAAGCGCGCGCTCGGCGAGTATTACCGTACGCAAAAAGAAAGCGGGTCCAAGAGCAAAGGCCTGGGCGAGGTGGCGCTGGTGGAGCACATCACCGGCGTGGTGATGAAGATGATGGCCAAGGCGGGTGGAGACGCCGCCGGCGCCGCCAGCCTCGGCCTGCACCACCAGCAGCAGCTCAGGCTGAGGGAGGAGGAGACCGCGCGCCGTGACGAGGCGCGCGAGAAGATGGAGCGCGAGCGAGCAGAGCACGAGCGCGCGCGGAGGACAGACGGAGGTTCCATCGGAGGTGTCGGCGCGACGGAACCCGCGACGGGCCCTGCAGGGAGCGTGATGGAGATGGCTGCGTATTGGAAGCGTCTCGGGGAGATGCGCGGCGCGTACCTGCCCCGCGCGAAGCAAACGATGGAGCTGCTCAAGAAGAAAGCCAAGAGCGGCGCGGACGACAAGAACACGCAGAAGCGAAACGCCGAGAAGTTTCTGCAGTGGCTCGGTTCGCACCTCGTGCCGATGCTCTCGCAAACCGCGGAGGCGCCGTGCGCGTCCGCGAAGTTCTCCATGGCGGAGCTCGACCATCTGGACGCGCAGATGAAGAAGCTCATCGCCGTCACCTCGGGGCGCGCCGCCGCCGCGCAGGGGAGCGCCGCGGGGGGGGGCGCCGACCAGTACCGACAAACGAGCGCGACAAACGCGCCGGCGGCGTCCGCGGGGGCGGAGTCGAGCTTCACCTCCGAGAGCGCCGACGCGCCGCGCGCGGCGAAGAGGGGCGACGGCGTTTCCGGCGAGCGCGATGATCGCGCTGTCGCTGCGAAAGAGGCGACGCGACGCTCTGATGAGGCGGCCGCCCGCACGGAGGCCTCTGCGCGACGAGCGCGCCCTTCGGCGTTTGCGTCGGTGACACGTCGCGACGCGACGGCGTCCGCGGAGAGAGAGCCGCCGACGCCCTTCTTTTTCGACACGTTTCCCCCGCCGACGACGCCCGGGAAGCCGCACGCCGGCGGCGGCGACGACACCGCCCCGCCCGCGATTTTCGTGGAGTCCGCGCGGAACAACGCGCCGGTGGCGATGAGCTTCGTGAACGGCGGGCGCGAGCTGCGTCGGCGCGCGCTCGAGTCGAGCGCGGCGGCGGGCAACGCGACGCCCGCGTTGATCTGGAAATCGTGGGACGACCTTAATCGGCGGTCCGCGTGAATGACGAACGGCGCGAGCGTCGTGTTTTCGCGAGTTTGTCTTTGGGTTGAAAACGCCATAGATGTCTTGACAAACGACCCGTGACGACCTTGTTTCCTTCCCGTGTTCTCTGCTAAACGTTGTTCGGCTATCCTCCTTTGGACGCGGACGCGGAATCCTCGAGGCTCGAGTCACGACGACGCGCGGTCCTCGCCCGCATGGAGCCACATGCGATCCTCGAAGTCCCGGGGCTTTATTTTGCTCACCTCGTCCACCTTGCGCCCGTCGCGGAAGAACGCGAACGTCGGCGTGAACCGCACGTGCGCCGCGGTGTCCGGCAGGGTGTCGACGTCCGCGAGCACGAAGTGCGCGTCCGGGAACGCGCGACTGGCGTCGCCGAACGCGGGGAGCATCCCAGCGCAGTGCGTGCACCACGACGCGCCGAACTTCACCACCACCAGTTTGCCTTTCGTGGAGGTCTGCGCGGCCATCATCGAGTCGAACGCGTCCTCGCCGCGCACGGCGCCGAAGTTGCCGCCTCGCGCGGGCAGGTCCGCGGACGGGGGAAGGTCCGGCATCTGCATCGCGCGCATCGCCGCGGGGGAAACCTGGCCCGGCGCCGCGCCCTGCGACGCCCGCCGGGGGTCGTCGTACGCGGGCACGTTGGGCGGGGGATCCGAGACCATCGAACGCAACACAGCCTGAGCGGCAGCCTCGTGACGCGCGTGTTCCTCCGCGGTCGTCGGCGCGTCTCGCGCACTCGTGGACGCGTCAGCGTCGCCGCCGCGCCGGCCGAAAAGGCCCATGACGAGCACGGGGGCGCCGGCGGGAGTGACGAGTCTCGGGAGGTCCGACTGGAGAAAACCACGCTCGTCGGTGCCGAGGAAAACCTGATTGACAGTCCCGTGCTTTTCCGAAGCCTTCGCGCGTCACTTCCCCCCGCACGATGTCCGCGCAGGTGGACTTCGACGCGTGCCTGTTCGAGGCGGTCGCCGCGGCGAGCGAGGCCGGCGAGGAGATCAAGGCCGCGTGGCACGTCGAGCGCGACGTGGAGTACAAGGGCGATGTCGACTTGGTCACCGCGACGGATAAGAAGTGCGAGGATTTGATCTTCGAGCGGCTCCGGGCGGCGTTCCCCGCGCACGCGTTCGTGGGCGAGGAGAGCGTCGCCGCCGCGGACGGCGCGCTGCCGCCGATCACGGACGATCCGACGTGGTTCGTGGACCCGCTGGACGGCACGACCAACTTCGTGCACGGCTACCCGTTCTCCTGCGTCAGCATAGGCCTGACCGTCGCGAAGGTGCCCGTGCTCGGCGTCGTGCTCAACCCGATCACGGGCGAGACCTTCGCGGCGGTGCAGGGCCGGGGCGCGACGCTCAACGGCGAGCCCATCGCGGTGAGCAAAGTTTTAGACCTGTCGAAAGCGCTGGTGGCGACGGAGATTGGCGTCGGGAGGGACGCGAAGACGGTGGACGCCATCATGCAAAGAGTTCGCGCGTGCGTCGAGAATTGCCGCTCGCTGCGCGCTTCGGGCTCGTGCGCCATGAACATGTGCGGCGTCGCCGCCGGGCGCCTGGACGGCTTCTACGAGATCGGGTTCGGGGGGCCGTGGGACTGCGTCGGCGCGGCGGTGATCTGCCGCGAGGCGGGAGGTGTGGTGATGGACCCGAGCGGAGGCGCGTTCAACATCACCGCGCGGCGCGTGTTGTGCGGGAACCCAAACGTCGCCACGAAACTCGCGGAGGTGCTCGCCAAGATACCGGACGGACCGGCGGAACCGAAAGCGCTCTCGTAACTACAATAGGGTATCGCGATGCGTGTTTTATCTCACGTCGCTCTGTCGTTCCGGTCATTTCGTAAACGAACGGTCTTTTTCTCACGCGTGTTTCCCGATGCGCCTCTTCACCGCGCTCGCGCCGTTCTCGAGCGCGGCGGTGAGCAGACCCGAGCACGTGTACACGCCCCCCACGAGCGCGCACACGCCGAGGCACCAGTCCAGGAACGGCTTCTTCGTCTCTTTGACGACCACGCGCATGGGCGATATGTCGAACGAGAACTTGATGGAAGCGCCGTCGATGCGCGAGTCGTCCGTGTCGAACGGCGGCTCCAACACGAACCGGTTCGAGTTGAACGTGTACTCGTACAGACGCACCGCGGCGTCCGCCCCGCCCTCCAGCGGCTCGAACGTGCGCCCGACGACGTGCAGGTGGTGCTCGTGCACGGTGAACGGCGCGTCCGAGACGAACGTGTCGGAGGTCTCGTCGCGCTTACCGCCGGTGACCGTGGACGCGCGCGCGAAGCGCCCGCCCATATCCTTGGGGACGCGGGACCACGTGCCGCGCAGCGCGCGAGGCACGAAGGACGGTCGGCCGCCCGGTACGTGTCTTCCGAACGACAAGTGCTTGACGGCGTGGGTCATGTTCACCAGCTCGGCGTTGATGGCGTGGCGCGCGGAGTGGGGCGTGACGTATATGGCACCAGGCACGCGGTTCACGCGCACGGAACCGTCGATGACACACCCCGAGGTTCGAATCGCGCCGCCGAGCGCGCGTTTCGCGCCTGCGGCGGAGGCGGCTCGACGTTCCGCCGCCGCCGCGCGCTTCCGGCCCTCGTCGTCGTCGTACGAGCTCTCGTGCCTGGCGTCCGCCTCGGCGAGGGTCTCGTCCAGCGCCTCGCGCACGTACGCGGCGATGTCCTCCGCGCGACGCGCGCCGTGGTACGCCTCGAACTGGAGCTGGCGAGGAAGCTCTTGCTGGGATCCGTCGGATTTCGATCTGCCGAAATCGTTGCCGGAGAGCGAATGCGTCTCGCCGTTCTTCCCGCCGCGGTAGAGCCTCAGCGTGGGAAAAGCCTGAACTTTTTGCTCGGCGCACAGCCGCGCGTTGGCGTCGAGCGTGCAGTCCACGGAGGCGAGCGCGGCGGCGAGTCTCGCCGTGCCGCTCGTCTTCAAGTCCTGCCGCACGAGGTCCGCGGCGTGCTCGAAGACGGGTCTCAGTGCGGTGCAGTGCGAACACCAAGGCGCGTGGAAGTTGACGAGTAACACGCGGTGCGCGGCGACCATCCGGTCGAACGTCGCGGCGGTGATTTCGTACGCGACGCGCGCGTCGCCGTACGCGTCGAGATCCGTGGTTAGATCGTGCGAGTCGTCGTCGATCGAACCGGTGTTCGATCCCTTGGTTCCTGCATTCTCCGTCACGTGCTCTACGCCCAAATAGTGGCTGGCGCCCATGGCGTGCTTGTACAGCTGCTCGCCGGTGACGTTGAATCGCCGCGCGCCGAGCGCGTCGACGACGTCCACGGTGGCCCACTCGCAGGAGAGCTCGGGGAGCTCGAGCTTGAAGTTGACCTGGAACCGCCGGTCCGGCTCGTGGTCCACCACGATGTCCGTGCGCGTGCCCACCTGCCTCAGCGCGCGCGTCTGCGCCACGAGCAGCGCCGCGAACGCCGCGGTGGCCACGACGCTCACCGCGCCCCCCACCACAGAGCCCTCGGCGAGCTCGAGCGGAAGCCTCTTGTAGTAGTCCGCGCGCCGGAGGGCGCCGACGAAGCCGTCGGGGCGCGCGCCGGCCACGAAGCCCGCGCTGGACGTGCGGCGCGCGACCATGGTCGACGGAGGGCGCGCTTCGTCCGGCGCGGCCGGGACCTGCGCGCGGCGAAGAGTGAGCCGCGGACGCGGCGACGCGGGCGTGACGCGCGCCTCGTGTCGTCGCACGCGCGCCTCGTGTCTTTGCAGGCGCGAAGGACGAGCCCACCCTCGAGGCGTCGAACGCGATTTTTCGTTTCCTCTCTTGTCGATATGATCATAGATACCGCGGACTACTCGTCTTCGGGCGCGTCTACGCGCGAACCGACTCACCGGCCGTAATCCGTCTCTGTGTCCAGCCTCGGGCGGAGACACCTCTCCCAGACGTGCGCGGCGTCCTCCCTGGACGCGGGCAGCACCCGCCGCACCTTCCGCCCGTCCCGTCCGCCCGCCTCGTTCTCGACGTGGAACGTGAACAGGAAGGTGTTGCTCAGCTCCGCGGAGGTCTCCTCGGGCTTGGTCACCAGGCACTCCACCTCGACGTCCACGCACGTCTCGCACGTCTTAGACGTGGTGTCCACGTGCAACACGCGCGCCTTGAACCGCAGCAGGTCGCCGACGTCCACCGGCTTGAGAAAATCCATGTCCCGCACGGATTTGAACCTCGGACGCGCGCCTCCGAAGACGTACGAAGTCGCAAACGCCAACTCAAACGCGCGGCGCAACAGGAACCCGCCGAAGATGCGTCCGCTCAGGTTCCGCTGCTGCGGTTGCGCGACGAAGATGTTCTCCGTCCTCGTCGCGGAGCTCAAGATGGCGTCTGTAGACGCGAGCGCGGGAAACGTCGTGACCGCGCGCGTCTCGTTTAACGCCGCGTCCACGAAGGCAGCCTTCGCGGAAGCTAAAGACGTTTCCAGATGGGGCGCGTTTGGATTTTCCGACGTCTTTTCGGCTTTGGCTTTTTCCTTTTTGCGCGCGACGCGCTCCGCCGTCTGCGCGAACAGCGTTTGTGTGGCGTCGCAGTCGGGCACCAAAGGGTTCACCGCGGCGCTCTTGTTGGTCACCGCGTCGCGTGCCACGAACGTGAAGTCCGCGGACAAAGAAGGGCCGGAGCCGGGGGCGTACCCTTCCTTTCCGACGTTCGTTGTACGTAAAACGTTTGTTTCTTCGCTTTGCGGCGCGTCGGGGTGGTCCGCGGGCCACGCCTCCATCCGGATGACCATGGAGCTCCTGCCCACCCACGCCACCGCGCCCGAGAGGATGACGTCCTCCTCGAGCTTCAGCGCGCGCATCAGCCGGACGCGATCCACCGAGGCGGTGACCAGCAACTGCGGCCGCGTCGCGCGGTCGGCGTCGTCGCAGTGCGAAAACGCGATGTTCCCAGCGAGCGAGTCCAAGTCTTCCAGGACCCGGCCCACGCGGACCGCGTTCCAAGGGTTGCGGTACGCCTCGAGCAGGTTCTCGTCCGCGGAGAAGGAGTACCGGATGGACGTCCTCGTCGGGGGCTTGGGCACGAGCGCCTCCTGCGCTCGCGTCGCCGCCGCCTCGGAGACGCCCGCGGCTTTCGCCTGCGCGAGCCGGTCCTGCCACAGCTTCGACGTGATGGCGGTGCGTTCGCGCGCGACGGCGTACCCGCGCGCGGAAGAAGCGGGACGGGCGAGGCGTTCGCGCGCCTCGCGCGCGGCCGCGCGAAGCAACGCGCGCATCGCGATGCCCGCGCCGACCGTCCGGCCGCGCTTCGGAGTCTGGGACACAACCCTAAGGGTGCCCACTCAGAAATGAACATCGGATTGCGCGAGGGATTTCCGCGAGCCGCGGCTCGTCGGACGTCGTCGAATTTGTTCGTCGCCTCCGCGTCAGATCTCCTGCCGCGGCCGCGAGAGAGCGCGGGCTCTTCGTCGGTTCGGGGCACGACGGCGTCGCGATGGCGTCCCCCGCGAGAACGTCCCCCCCGACGCACATCACCGTCGTGGTGAAGAACCCCGCGAACCACGGGAGCGTGGACTACACCACTTCCGTGCCCGCGTCGTTCACGGTGGGCGACCTCAAGCTCCGGATCGCGTCCGAGCTGGAGGGCAACCCGCCGCCCAGCACGCAGAGGCTCATCTACTCGGGCGCGCTCTTGCGGGATGACGCGCAGGGTTTGCTCGAGACGCTGGGCTCCGCGGACCTCAGCGCGCCGGCGGTGTTCCACCTCGTGACGTCGCACTCCAACGCATCCACGCCCTCCACCTCGGAGGCGAGGAAACGAAACCCGGCGAACGACGCCGGACCGAGCCGCGCGGACGCGAGTCCGCTGCCGCTCCGGCTGAACCCCGGCGAGTCACCCGCGCCGACCGCGTCGACGAGCGCGTCTCGTTCGTTCCCCGACGGGACACCCGGGACGGTCCCCGGGACGGTCCCCGGGACGGTCCCCGGGACGATCCCCGGGACCCCGGCGGCCGGCGACCCCGCCACCCCGGGCGTTTTCTCCGCCGCGCCGGACGCGCGCGACCCGCTCGCGCAGGCGGCGTACTCCGCTGCATACGCGGCGGCGTTCGCGGCGTTATCCCCGGGGACGCCCCTCCCGGCGCCGCCGGGGACGCCGGGAGGCCACGTCGGCGTGTTCGGGTTCGCGGAGCGCGCGAACGCGACCCCGCGGCTCACGGGCAACGACGCCGGTCTGCCACCCGGCTGGCGCGAAGTCGTCCGCGACGGCGCGACGTACTACTGGGACACGCGCACCGACGCCACGACGTACGCGCGTCCTCCCGGGCGATGGGGCCCGGGCCCCGTTGGGGGGTACGCTGATGGCGAAAGAGGCGCGAGAGGCGGCTTGGACGCCGGGGACGAGAGGGGCGGGCTCGTCGCGAACGGAGAAAATTTCGGAGAAAATTTCGGCATCCGGCCGGAAGCCGCCGCGCAGTTCCACGCCGCTCTGCGCGCGATTCGGGAAGGCGATCCAGCGCGCGCGGCTGCCGCAGCTGCCGCGGCCGCCGCGGGCGGTCGCCCCGTGCGCGTCGTGCAGTTCCACGTGGATCTGAAGCTGCTTTTTAAACTCGCCACGCTCGTGTGCTTCGTCGGGCAGGGCGCCTCGCGAGAAAGGCTCGCCGCGTACGTCCTGGCGGCGGCGCTCGCGTACGCCGCGCAAGTCGGCGCGTTCAACGGCGTTTTGCGACGCGCGCTCGGGGAGAACGTCGCTCCCGGCGCTCTGCCTCGCCGCGACCGCGCCAATCAGCGCAACGGAGATGCTCGCGGCGACGTTCGCGGAGGCGTCGCGGACGCGCGAGCCGCCGCGGGTCTTCCGCCGAGGACGACGCCGGCGGGCCCGCGGACCACGGCGCTTCTGCCCGGGATGCGCGAGGGCATGCCGCGGACGTGGCTGGGCGAGGTGAAGGTGGCGCTCGGGGGGCTCCTCGCGTCGCTGCTGCCGAGCTGGGAACCGCCGGAGCTGCACAGGCACCCGCGCGAGCGACCGCCGGAGCGCGCGGGCGCGGCGCGCCCCGCGGCGGACCACCCGCGAGCGGATTAGCGAGGCGAGCGAAGAACGCGCTTCACGACGCTTTAGGATTGATTTTTTTTCTTTATGGCAAACGAGCTGACGAGAGACTACCGTACTTGAGACTACTTTTCCTTTGCGCGCGATACGCGTACTACTCCGTACTCCGCCGCCCGTCATCGCGAAACTACCTCGCGTGCGTCCCGTTCTGTTCGTTGTGCGACACGCGCGCGTGCCTGGTGAGTTCCGCCCCCCCGAAGCCCCCGCTCTGGACGCGCGGCGACAGCGTGAGCTGGCTGTCGTTGCGCGTCATGAAGTGCGGGTGATTGGCGTCGCTGAGCTTGGCCAACTTGGGCGGCGCGCCTCTTTGGTTCAAAGACGCCGCGTTTCTTCGCCGCTCGTCCGCGTACTTCTCGAACGCGTACCACAGTATGCCCGCGCTGTTCAGGCTTAAACCTGCGACGTTGACGACCCCGATCTCCACCGCGAACGCGAACAAACCGCCGACGCCCTGCACGACGCTCTTCGTGCGGCCAACCACGGAGGTTGTGAGCGCGTCGTTCACGCGCGTGCACAGATACGTCGCGTAGTTCAGCACAAACGCCGACGCGCAGCTTGTGACGAACGCCGCTATGAACCTCGGGTCGAACAGGTCAGGGAAGGTCATCACGCCTTGCACTTCACCCGTCAACACCGTTATGGCCAACGACAAAGGCGTGCTCCACAGCGAGTTATATAACAGGAGCGTGAACGAGTCCAGTTGTAAGTCGTCGCCGATTTTACCCACGAGCACGACGTAGCACGCGGTGCACGCCGCCGACGCTAACGCCAGCGCGTATCCTAGCGGGTCGAAATACAGGTCGCCGTACCCCGCGACGAACCCGCCGCAGGTGGTGAGCCATACCGCGCCTTGGATGCGCGCAGATGGGACGCGTTGTCTAAGCAAGTAGTCCAGGAGCATGACGAACGGCGTCGTCGCCGATTTCAGGATGCCGTACATCGGGATGTTCACCAGCACGAGCGCGCTCATGTCCAGCACGAGCTTGAGCTGGAACACCGCCGACACTAAGAACACGCGCTTGAAGTGCGTTTTGTTGAACTTGGCGATCTTGATCACGCCCAGGTTGGATAGCAGGAAAATCGCGAGCACGGTGAACACGGTCTGGCCGGTGACCAGCGACGCGGGGTACCGATACCGCCACACCTGGAAGATGGCTTTGTTCAGGAACACGGAGGCGACGGACATGGAGCCGTAAAACAGAGCCGCGCTGATGCCCGCCACGCGCATCTTACGCGCCGCCGCGCCCTTGTTCCCGTGCAAATCCTGGTGGTGCGTCGGAAGAGGCATGGTTTCGTTTTTGGCTCGTCCCGCTCGTCACGCCACCCCGAACCCCGTCACTCTCCCCGACCCGCGCAGCAGGAGATCGCACACACTCGCCGGTCGTCTACGCGACGCCGTCCACTCGAACGTCCGAGCTCCGCCCGCCGCGCGGACGACGTCCGTTCGCGCGGACGCCGGGAACGCCCGCGGACGCGAATGCCGCACCTCACGCGGGCGCGGTGCGAGATCGACCCTCACGCAGACACGCGGCGCCTGCGATGCTGGCGGTCGCCGCGCGGTTCGACAACGGGTTATTCAAAGCCGCGCGTGGGTCAGATCCGCTTTTCCGTGGCTGGCGCGGGCTCCGGCACCGCATATGAGCATTTACCCTGGCGGCGCGACGATAAAAAAAAGTGCGTTCAAGGTTTATGGGAACGCGTTCAAACCCGTACGAAAACGGTTTTTCACGGCGAACGCGCTCGTTCGCTCGCTACGATCGAAAACAAACGTACTCGTCCGCCGCGCTCGCGACTCACGCGCCCATCGCCTTGAGCAGCCCTCTGGCGTTCTTCGCCAGCGGCGGCACGTCCTCCGCGCGCGCAGCCACCTCCAGCGCTAAACGCAGGTCGTCCAGCGCGCCGCACCGCGCGATCGCCTCCAGCGCGTCGTCGTCCGCGGCGAGCATAGCCGTCGCGAGACCCGCCGCCGCGACGCGCGCCTCCGGTTTGGCGGCGCCGTCGCGCAGCGCCGCGCTCGCCGCGCGCGCCAAGTCCTTCGCGTACTTCATCACCGCGAGCTTGTGGAACCGACGACGGAACTCACCCTCCGTGTCGTTCTCTCCAGAAGAAACCGCGTTTCGTTCGCCGCCGCGCGACTTCCGCGCGTCGTCGTCGAGAGAAGCGCGGAGCGTACGCGCCGTCGCGTCCGTGGCCGCCGCCGCGAACGCCACCGCGCACAGCGAGAAGCACGCCGCGGCGACGCCGCTTCTCCTTTCGCCTCCTTTCGAACCTTCTGTTTCGGCGTGCGCGGCGAGCCGCGGGTACGTCGCGCGCGCGAACGCCTCGGCGACCGCGCGGTCGCGGACGTTCATGATCACCCGGACCGACCCGGTCAAAGACTCGGCGAGCGCGACGCGGCGCGCGGAGGTCTCGTCGGCGCGCGACGCGACGCGTCTCGTCGCCGCGGACGCGTCCTTCGCCCGAGTTTCTTCGAGTTTCTCCGACGAAACGCTCTTCGAACCTTCGAGAGACGCCCAGGGGGGCGCGCGGGGGTCGCCCACGATGGCCGCGATGATGCCGTCCAGCGTGGCGCTGGCGCGTCCGCCGTCCCCCAGGCCCGCGCCGAGGCCCCCCGCCGGCGCCGCGCGCGGCGCCGCCAGCTCGGCGGCGATGAAACGCGCCAGCGTCTCGGCGCCGCCCGCGCGGGTCTTGGCGACTTCGACGTTTTCCTCCTCCGCCGCCGCGGGACTGTTCGTTCGAAACGGCTGAGAAGTGTTTTCGTCTCGCGCGCACGCGAACGTCGCCAAACGAACAAACGCGACTCTGTGCCTGTCTCGCACGTCGGTCTCTCGAACGTGGGTGACGGAGTGAGCCGTCGTCGTCGTCTCCGGGCCGAGCGCGTCGACGCCTCGGCTCGCCAGACCCGACAGCGACGCCAGCGCCAGCGCGCGCGCGTCGCGCAAGCGGAACGCGTCAAGAGCCGACTCCATCGCCGCGACGCGCGCGGCGGCGGCGCCGGACTCGGGGTTTGGGTTTTGGCCTGTTTCGTCGAAACCGGGCACGACGCGACCGTGAAGCTCCGCGGCGAGCCGCCGCGCGTCGTCGGGCGCGTCGGAAGACGCGTGCGCGAGCGCCAGTAACGATGAAGAGAGACTTTCGTTCTCGTCGTCGGCGGCGGCGTTTACCTCCGCCCAGTCGTCCCACGCGTCCACCTGCATCGCGCGGAGCAGCAACAGAGGCGCCAGGCGTTTAAACGCGGCGGCGACGGGGTCACGCGGCGAGAAAACGTCCTCAACAGGGCTCTCGTCTTTCGAAACGTCGTCGGACAAGACAGAAAAGGGCTTTGAGCGGAGCGCGTCGCGCGCGGCTTGGAACGCGACGCGCGAAACCGGAGGCGCGCCGATAATGGGCGCGAGCTCGGCGACGACGCGCGCGGTGGCTGTCGCCGACGCGACGCCGACATGAAAGGACTTCGTTTCGCGGAATTCGCCGCGATTAAGCGCGGCGTCGACGACGACGTGCGCGGTCTCCAGGAGACTCGCCGCGTCGAACCCGTTTGAAGTATCATCAAGGCTCTCGCGAGCGGCGTTTTCGCGGAACCACGCGCCGAACGTCTCGATCGCGCGCGCGACGCCGGGGCCCATGCGAGCCTCGGCGTTTCGCGCGAACAAAACGTTTCGTTCGTCACGCAGAGCCTCCAGAAGCGCGCGCGTCGCGACCACCGCGCCGCGCCCTCGCAGCGCGGCGAGCAGAACGGCTTCCAACGCGTCGTCGCTGAACGACTTTTTAGTCTCGGCTTTTGTCTCAAGCGAATCGAAAAGCGCCGAGACGGTCGCGACGGTTCGCGAGAGCGGCGCGCGCCGAATCGCGTCTCGAGCGGCGTCGCGCACGGAGACGTCCTTCTCGCTGGGCTCAGAGATGCGCCCCGCGAGTGTCAAAAGCGCGTCCGCGAAGGAACAGTCGTCGTCTCTTGGTTCCGATCCCGCGCGCGACCCTCGCGCGTCGCTTAAAGAAAAGAGCGCGGATTCCCCGAGCACGACGATCGCGTTTCTCCGCGCGGCGGGCTTCGTCGAGGCGCACAGCGTCTCGACGAAGCTCCGCGCGGCGCCGGAGGGCTGCGTCGCGACGAGCGCCGCCGCGAGCGACGCGAGGCCGGGCGTCATGACCTCCGGCGCCTCCTCTAAAAGCGGGAGGAGCCCATCTAAAAGCGCGCTCTGCTCCGGGCCCCATCCAAAACGCGACGACGAGGGAACCAGCGCCGCGCGAAGCAGCGCCGCGCCCAGCGCCGCGTTCGCCGCGACGCGAGAGCGGAGCGCCGGGACGAGCGTCTCGGCGGCGCGCGCGCGGAACACAGAAGCCGCGTCGTCGTTTCGTACACCTCTCGAGTGTGACAAAAGACCGCGTTCGGTTTTTTTTTCGGTTTTAGTCACACGAGAGGTCGTTTCGCCGTTCCCCTCCTCTGTCTCCTCAGAAGAAACGACGGCGGAGACGCCGTCGGCGAGGCCGAGTTGGCCGATGGCGAGGGACGTCGCGACCAGCGCGTGTCGCAGTCGGTCGCCGGCGCCGGAGACGCCCGCGGCGTCGTCCGCGGCGGCGGCGGCGGCGGTCGCCAGCCACCGCGCGAGACGCACGGCGCCGGGCGCGAGGTCGAGAGAGCGATCTCCCGTTTGGTCGGTTGACGTCGCGGCGGACGGGACGGGCTCCGGGAAAGAAAAAAAACCCTCCGCCGCGACGAGCGGCGCCCAGTCCCGCCACGCGCGCGCTAACCACCGGTACCGCTCAGCCTCTCCTGTGTCGTCCTTCTCCAGCGCCGCGCGTTCGGACCACCGTTTGACCGTGTCGAACGCGCGCACGACCTCGTCCAGCGCCACCGCGGGCGCGCGCGCGGGGGACCCGGCGCGCCACCACCCGCGGACAACCGCGCACGTCTCCCGCGCGGCGTTGGCGTGCGCCGCGAATTCGACGACATCCCCTTCGGCGGCGGCGTTGGCTGCGCGCGCCGTCACGGCGAGCGCAGCGTCCACCGCGGCGACCGCGAGCCGCGTGGGCGGGTCCGCCTCATCGCGCGCGCGCTCGGCCTCGGCGATCGTCAACAGCAACGCTTCGGCGGCGGCGGCGGTAAAAGCGCGCGTCGAATAAGCCTCCGGCGACGGCGCGTTCACCGCGGCGTGTTTCAGGGCGAGGCACGCGGCGAGTCTCGTGCGTCTCGGGGTGGGGGGCGCGCACCGCTTGACCAGTTCTTCACCCACGTCGTCTGTGCGCCGAATCGCGTCGTTTTCTTTTTCGCCGCCTAAAAGCGCTTCCGCGGGCGACACGAGCCACGCGACGAGTCGCGTCGCCGTCTTCTTCTCGTCCGCGGAGGATGTCGATCGGATCGACGTCTGCTGTTTGGTTCTTCGTTCCCGGCCGGCGGTCGGGCGCACGATGCGCTCGAGCAGGGGATCGAGCACCGGGTGCGCGGTCGATTGGTCGCGAGCCTCGCCCGGATGGAGCGCGGAAAAGTCGGTCAGGAATCTCGCCACCGCGTCGAGCGACGAGACCAGCCTTCGCGTCTCTTCCTTCTTCGCGCGCTTTCCGCCATCGAGATCCTCGGCACCGCGACGGTCATCGACCGCGCGCCTCACCGCCTTGGGGGAGGCGTCCAGGAGCTCACGGAGCGCGGGTCCGATCGAGCGACCCACCGGCGGCGACGACCGGTCCATCGCTCGCCCTCCCGCGTCACCCACGACCCGCGCGCCGACGAGTGCCGGTGCTCAGATGTTGTAAGTCGTTGTTATTCACGAAATCGAGCAGACGGTGGTTTATCCATCAACAGTAGGGTTCGGATGGTCTGCTCGGTCACAACGCGCGTCGACACCGGTATGTCGACCGTCGTGAACCTGTCGCCGCGCGCGACGCCGAGCGGCGCGCGCCGCACCCGCGTCGCGCCGCTCGGCGCTCGCCGGGTCGCCGCCGTCGCGGGAGGCTCGCCGCGGACGGTTCCCGAAAACCCGAACATCCGCAGGCGCGGTGTCGACGTCCCTCCGCGCGCGATGTCCTCGTCGCTCCGAACGCTCGCGCCCTCGAGCCGCGCGCCGAGACCGCGCCGCCGCGTCTCCAGCGCGCGCGCGGCGCGTCTGGTCGCCGCCTCGGACGCGGACGAGACGCGGAGTTTGCCCGCGGACGAGACGACGACGACGTCGTCGTCGTCGTCGAACGCCTCCGACGACGTCTCCGACGGCGTGTCGCTCGATCGGCGCGTCGAGCTCAACGCGGTGTTGCGCTTCGCGGTTCCCCTTCTGGCGACCAACATCGTGACACCGTTGCTGACGATGACGGACACCGCGTTCGTGGGGCGGTGCGCGGCGGACTCGGTCGTGCAGCTCGCCGCGCTCGGCGTCAGCACGCCGCTCACCGACTACACCGTCACGCTCGCCGCGTTCATCCCCGCGGGCTTGACCAACATTATTTCCAACGGGGTCGCCGCGAAAGAGAGCAAACAGAGTCTCGGCGCGAAGACGTACGGCGCTTTGATCGTGTCGTTTTGCTTGTCCTTACTCGTCGCCGGGATACTGATTTTGCACACCGAAACTCTGCTTTCGTGGCTAAAAACACCAACTGAGGTGATGGCCGCGGCGTCGGCGTTCACCAAGATTCGCGCCATAGGCATGCCCGCGGCGTACCTCACCACGGCGGCGTATGCGATTTTAGTCGCCCGAAAAGATACCGTCTCGCCTTTAGCGTGCGTTTGTTTGGCAGCCACCGTGAACGTGTTGTTGGATTACCTCGCCGTCGCACGCCTGGGAATGGGCGCCGCGGGCGCGGCGTGGGCCACCACGGTCGCGCTCTGGGTCGGGTGCGGCGCGATTTTAGATGTGGTGCGAAAACGCGGGTACGCGGATGCTTTTCCGTGGGGCACTTTACGGTACAAACAACAGATGGCGCCGGTGATGGCGTTTTTCGGCCCGATCACGTTCCTCGTGTTCGCGCTGTTATCCATCTACACCGCGCTGATTTTGTTCGCCAACGGACTCGGTGTCACCGTCTCCGCGGCGCACAGGATCGCGGGGAACGTCTTCGCGGTCGCGGTGCTGTGCGGCGATCCGCTCATCCAAGCCGGCCAGGCGTTCATGCCCAAGTACCTTTTGCCGAGCGTCCCGCTAAGAGCGGCGGCGCGGAAGATGGCGGGGTTGCTACAACAGGTGGGTTTCGGCGCCGGCGCGTTCGCGGGCACAGCGTGCGCTGTGACGTGTTTGTTCGGCGGCGGGGCGTTCACCAACGACGCGGCGGTAGTTTCCCAGGTTAGAGCCGTCGTGGTTCCGATGTGCGCCGCCGTCGTCGCCAACGTCGTGTCGAAATCCATGTACGGCGTCACCGTCGCGGCGAAGCAGTTGGTTTTCCTCGCCGCCATCACCGGCGCCGGTCTTGTTCTCTTCGCGCTCGCGCTGTGGCGCATGAACGCCGTGCTCGTCGGCCCGGCGCTGTACTACTGGATGTGGTGGGTCGTCGCCGGGTACTACGCGCTCGCGATCGTCTGCATACAGGTGCTGACGTTCGGAGGCCCGGGCGGAATGGGGTTTAAGGGGCTGTTTCACGACGCGCCGGTGGAAAACGACGGCGCAAAAGAGACGGTCGCGCCCGCCGCCTGACCGGCGTTTTTGTCTGCCCCCTTCGACGCGGATGTCGTATATCATATGTAGCGTGTTGTATTATTTTCGTATTCATACGGTAGTGTGCGTCGGGTCAAGCGACGGCGGTCGTTTATTAGAGCCGGCGCGCGTTTATCAGAGCCCTACGAAACGCCTTGTTTCACGTACGACCGCGCTGTGCTTTCCGAGATCGCGAGTTTTCTCATCAGATGCCTTCTCATCATTTCGCCCCACTCGCGCGCGCCGGAGGCAGTGTGTTCGGCGCGGCGCGGCCGATGGTGGAGGCGGAGATGCCCCCCACTCGTCGGCGCTACGCCTCCAAATGGCTCACGCTCGTGCTGTGCGAGGCGGTGATGATGTCCAGCGGGACGCTGTACCTCTTCCCCGTGTACTCGCCCACCCTGAAGCGAACGTTGGATTTAACGCAGGAGCAGCTCAACTTCGTGGGGAGCGCCGCGCACTTCGGGGCGTTCTTCTCCGTGTTCGGGGGGCTCTTCTTCGACGCCTTCGGTCCGCGCGCGACGCTCGCGCTGGGCGGGTCGCTGAAACTCGCTGGGCTGGGCGCGCTGTACGGCATAATCGCGGGGTTCGCGCCGCAGAGCCACCTCTTCGCCGCGTTCTGCGCGTGGGTGTTCGGCACCGGCTGCTCCACGTCCCTCACCGCCGCGCTCGGGGCGAACTACGCCACGTTCAAGGACAGGGGCGTGCACGGTCGACTCGTGGGCCTGCTGTTGTCTTTCTTCGGGCTCTCCAGCGGGTTCCTGTCCCTGCTGTACGACGTCTTCTTCACCGACCCGGTGGCGTTCGTGCGATTCCTCGCCCTCCTCGCCGGCGGAATCGACCTGTGCGCGTCCTCGGTGGTGGGCGCGCCCAAGCACCTGGCGCTGCCGCCGGAGGAGAGCCTGGGGGGCTTGGCGGCGGGAAGCGGCGCGGCGATCGCGTTCGCCAGAAACGAAAAACGCGGCGTGAGTAACGCGTCGTGGCCTGTTTCCGCGAGGGCGTTCTTCGCGCCCGCCGGCGCCGAGACCAAGCTCGCGCGGGGGCAAGCCGCGACTGCGGCGACGGCCGCCGCCGTCGCCGTCGTCGCCGCCGCGCTGTACGCGTCGGGGTCCTCCCCCTTTGTCGCCGTCGCGTGTTTGCTGGGTTTGACCGCGATGCTCGCCGCGCAGGCTGCCACGTTGCTCGCCGGGAGCGGTCGGCTCACGTACCGAAGGCAGGACATGGAGTCGGTGGACGCGACGGGGGGCGAGGACGCCAAGCGCGACGCCGCGCGCGGCGCGCACGTCGGGCCGAGCGGCTTGTTCGCGTCACCCGATTTCTACCTGCTCTTCTTCTCGTTGGCGCTCGGCCTCGGAGCAGGGATCACCGTCATCAACAACCTGTCGCAGATGGTCGGCGCGTACCCGGCGTTCACGGAAACGAGCGCGGGCGACGCCCAAGCTCAAAGCGGCGGGTTCTCGCACGGGCTCATCAAGCTCTTAGCGTGCGCGAACACGCTCGGGCGTTTGTTCAGCGGATCGGCGTCGGACTTCCTCTCGGCGCGAAGGAGCCGCGACGCCGTGACGCGCACCGAGTTCACGACGTGGTGCTTCGTTTTGATGTCGTGCGGGATGGCGCTGTTGTTAATAGTGCCCGACGCGTCGCCGGCGCCGCTCCTGGCGCTCGGCGTCGGCGTCGTCGGCTGGGCTTTCGGGTCGCTGTTCTGGGCGATGCCGACGCTCGTCATGGAGCTCTTCGGTTCAAAACACTTCGGCGCGAACCGCGGGATCGTCGGCCTGAGCCCCGCGATCGGTGGGTACCTGCTGAGCACGAAGGTGGCGGGTAGGGTCTACGCCGCCGCCGCCGCGGATGGCGTGGAGTGCGCCGCGGGGGGGGCGTGCTACCGGGACGCCTGGGGGATCAATCTGGCGTGCGCGACCGTCGCCGCGCTCGCGTGCGCGGCGCTCGCGCGGCGCGACAGGCGCAGAGCCGACGCGGCGCGCGGAGCCGGGGAAGGGACCACCGGGGGGCGATGAGGCTGTGTCTTAGTACGTACGAGTCAGTAGTCGAACGCGAACGCGCGAGTTGACGATCATAATGCCTCTCGACGACTTTTTTTCACGTTTTCGAGAACGCCCGGCTCGGCTCGCGCGTTTTCCAAAAAAATACCGAGTCTCGTTCGAAGACGGAAACCGCTCGCGGCCGCGGCCGCGGGCGTGGAAAATCGGCCTTGACTCCCTCTTTGACAGACTGTGCAGTCTGTCATCAAAAACGTTTCCAAAACCGACGGTTCGAGGTCACCCATCTGCGTTTCCGACAAAGCGCAATTTTGCGCGTTTTCACATACCCGAGACTGAATCTCCATACAAAACCGAAAAGACGCGACGTCTCGGACGACGCGCCAGAACCTCTCGTTTTGGAAACCGACGTTTGACGGCGAGGCGCGTGGGTTTCTCGGACGAAAAGCGGCCGATCCGTCGATTTGCCGGCCACTTTTGGTTCCGCATATTCGGACGTTCACGATGGCCGCTATCACCATCTCCGCCCCCATTGTGGCGAAGGCGCCCGTCGCCATGCGCCGCACGCGCGTCACCGCGCGCGCCGCGGTCGCGCCCGCCGCGTCCACCTCCGCCGTGTCTTTCGGTGCCCGCAAGATGATGACCGGCGCTTCCGTGCAGGCCGCTCGCGTGCAGCAGACCGCCGCCGGCCGCAAGTCCCTCGTGTGGTGCGTTTTGCGACCCGATACGCCGCCCGAATCCACGATTGTCGAACGCGCGCGTGTCCCTTCTTCGCGCGCGCGCGCCTCGCTCGACCGGACCTCCGGCTGGGCACACCGCGCGGCCCGCGGCCTATCGATCGCACAGGGTTTTGGTTCACGGGAAAAAGCACGAACGCGACCCGAGCGTCGCCGAGAGCGTCTCTCGGCTCGACACGTGTGAGCAAACAGTCTGCGGGAGATTGAAAAGCGCCGCTTCGACACGACACTGACTTTTCTCCTTCGTGTGTTTTCGCATTCGCTTTCTCTTTCCTCGACAGCAACGCGGGCGGCGTCGCGAAGGCGGCTCCCGGCGAGCAGAAGAAGGTGTTCGGCCTCAACCTCCCCGAGTCCGAGTCCCTGTCCTTCCTCATCCTCGCGGGTGGCTCCCTCGGCTCCGCGCTCGGCTTCGCCGCGCTGCAGGAGGGCGTGTTCCGCATCCCCGGGTTCAAGTTCTCGGCGTGGATGACGGTGCTCACCACCTTCACGTACTTCCTGTGCGGTGCGCTCGAGATGAAGCTCACCCAGGACACCCGCAAGGCGTCCTGGAAGAACTACGGTATCCTCTCCGTGTACACCTACGGTGGCATGGCGATGACCAACTACGCGCTGTCGTACCTCAACTACGCGACGCGCATCGTGTTCAAGTCGGCGAAGATCGTGCCCGTGATGGCGTTCTCCGTGCTCATCGTCGGCAAGAAGTACAACTGGAAGGAGTGGCTCTCCGCCGCGATCCTCGTCGCGGGCATCGTGCTCTTCACCCTCGGTGACGTCGCGTCGTCCCCCGCGTTCCACCCCATCGGCGTCTTCCTCATCGCCGGCGCGCTCTGCGTCGACGCCATCTGCGCCAACTTCGAGGAGAAGAACTTCTTCCGCTGCGAGAACCCCTCCACCACCCAGGAGGTGCTCTGCTTCGCCTCGCTCATCGGCACCGCCTACGGTCTGATTCCCTTCATCGCGTCCGGCGGCTACAAGGCGGCCATCGCGCACTCCATGCAGTACACCCAGGTGGTGCCCATGATCATGGGCTTCTCCGTCATGGGCTACTCCTCCGTGTCCTTCATCCTCTCCCTCATCAAGTACTACGGCGCCACCGAGGCGGAGATCATCAAGTCCCTCCGCAAGGTGCTCTCCATCGTGATCTCCTTCGTGCTCTTCCCCAAGGCGCTCAACTGGAAGTACATCGTGGGTTTCGCCGCCGTGCTCATCTCCACCGCGTACACCTTCTACCTCAAGGGCGAGAAGAACAAGGCCAAGGCGGCTGCCAAGGCTGCGGAGGAGTCCGCCTAAGCGACGCGCGTCGCTTCGCCGCGGCGGCGCCGAGGTAAAAAAAAAAGCCTCGCGCCTCGACGGCGGCGGTGATTCGTCTCCGAGGAGAGAGACGAGGAGAGAGGGTGCCTATTCTTTCGGTCAAGCGCGACCGGTCCCTAGCAACTAGTGCGAGCGCCACGGTCTCCTGTTCTATATTAACACGAGCGAAGTAACCGACGAAAACGCCGTCTCCCGCGCGCCGATGGACGACCAATGAAAACGCACCCTTCCCGCCGACGTCGCGCGCGGCGCGCACGTTTTATTCCTTTTTTTTGTTTTTAAAATACTCGGGCGCGGCGCGCGCC
>ENA-OUOG01001558-OUOG01001558.1-marine-metagenome-genome-assembly--contig:-NODE-1558-length-26151-cov-5.218187_pt1 | contig 26151 bp, 24 predicted proteins | sample MGYA00248635_ERZ508505 | MGnify/ENA primary metagenome ERZ508505 (study PRJEB26176, sample SAMN06267871) | marine metagenome | isolation source: Saanich Inlet, British Columbia, Canada | place: Pacific...
TTGCCCTAACGTATGCTGTAGTAGGGGAGTTTTTTACCACCCATGTAATAGGCACCACACCCATAGATTATAACACCTATTTTGCTAAAGTAGGATTGATTAACGGTGAAGTAGAAATTCCGTTGCAGTCCGTCATCTTTGCGGATGCCACCCAATTATTTTTTAGTCCGCAGCCCAATGAAGCAGGAAAACTTCAGTTTGTAGTTAACGCACTCAATCCTTCAATAGAAGCCATGGGAGTGCAAGTGGGGGATGTGTTGTTGGGAATGGAAGGGGAGTTGTTTCCAGAAATCAGTCAAGAAAACTCAGGCAAGATCAATGCCATGTTGACTCCAACAATAAGCTGGGAAGCCGATAAGGAATTCAGTTTGACGATAGTACGTGAGGGAGAAACCTTAACCTTAAGCGGTAAAGTAGGAAGTCCCACGGTAAGCAGCAAAGGTTTGGTAGAAAACCCTGAAGCGAATGAAGCTGCCGTTGCGTTGCGTCAATCTTGGATGATGAACTAGGAGATTAAACTACTTTTTTTAACGGAGCTTCAAACAGCTGTATCTGATCTTTTATCCGCTCGATGACTAAGTTCATCATCCGTTTATTGAGGGAAGACGATTGCTGAATGTAAATCTCGTATTCCGCCACAGTAAAATGACCGATGACCATACCCTTGACGGAATTGCGAAACTTTTGATCTTTGATCAAACTGCTTTCAACATACGCCAGCTTTTTGGGTAAACTCAACTCGTAAAACACCCCTTTGCGCTTCTGAATGTAGTTGCGAAATACGGCAATCAAAAGTGGATTTTGCAGCTTTAAAATAGGACGGAGGGTCTCGTTTTGAAAGCGCTCTTCGACTCCCATACGGTCATTTGCCATTGTTTTTTTGAGTTCCGGACGGATACGAAGCAGATCATTAGGACGGTCGTTCATGGTTGTTGTTTTGATTAAAATTACAGGCTTTTAAGGAAAAGAACTACTGCCTTTAGAGACTTTTATTGACAGGGTTGTTAACAGATTTTTATATATTAGAGATCCCAAATCTTATTTATATGTCTTCAAGGTCTACCTACTTTCTCCATTGTTTTATTGCAGGACTTCAATATTATGAAGTTTTAGAAGTTTGGAAACAACTCAAAATTGGTCAAGAACTTGACTTGTATCCCGAACCAGACAATCGCTATGATGAGCATATCACCAACATTATTTTGCCGGAGTTTCTATAGAACATAACTGAATGCCATTCCGATAAAGATTACCAAATTCAGGATACCTTGCTGCGGACTCAACAGTTTTTTTGATATCATTTAAAACACGATTTCGGATATTAATCCCAAATCTTTCAGAAATTCCATCCAACATTTTAGTGAGGTTATTTTCAGCCTCATCGGTAAAAATTATCTTATTCATAGTGTTGATATTAAATGCACTAGAACTCTTCTGATTCGCATACTTAAGTTTAACGATGCTAACATACTTTAATGTTGACAGGGCTTTGTTTTGTTTTTCATAAGACTTAAGGTTTATATGCAATACTAAATTAAATAATAAAATATTGCTTTGCAATATAATTTATGTTATGTAAAATAGTAAAAGTTTCTTTCTAATTAGTTTTGTTGTACTTTTGAATTGTACAACTAACCTACTCAAACATGAAAGTAATAAAAATTATACTGGTCATAATCATAAGTCTTATAGTATTAGCAGGCTTATTTTTTGCTTACGGTCTTTACATCAATCCTAAAAGTCCACTTGGAAAGGCGGAATTCCAAACAGAAAATCAAAAAATTAGTGTGCGATATTACCGCCCTTTTAAAAACAACCGATTGATTTTTGGTGAATCTGCAGATGGAGCTTTAGTTCCTTATGGAGCTTACTGGCGTCTAGGTGCCAATTTAACTACTAAAATCAGCACGGATCAAAAATTAAATTTTGCAGGACGAGTCTTACCCAAAGGAACCTATGGTTTGTACGCCTATCCCTACGCTGAAAATTGGGTGATTTATGTACATACCAAAACTGGCGGCTTTAGTTTTAGTGAACCCAATCCTGAAGGGGTACTGATGAAGGTCAATGTCCCCATACAAACCACAGAGGAAACCGTTGAGCAATTTACTATCGATTTTGTTGAGTCGTCCCTTCGAATGCACTGGGATACAACCAAAGTTGTAATACCGATCAATTAATGCGAAGGTTTTTTTCTCAGCTTTTTTCCCTTCTTAAAATCATTTTGGCGTTGCTTTTTATTGGGGGTATTTCCTTTTATATCATCGATAAAATTCAAGAAAAAAACAACCTGATGGACATAGAGGAATACAGTCCAAAATCTACCTTAATTGTCCCTGAAACTTCGATTAAGCGGGGGAAGTTCCCCTTTATCGACGTCCACAATCACCAATTTGATATGCCGCTGAAGGACCTGTCCAAACTGACGGCGGAAATGGACAGCTTAAACATGGCGTTTATGATCAATCTCAGTGGGTTTCGGGGGTTGTATCTGCAGCAATCCCTAAAAAATGTAAAAGAAAACGCCCCTACCCGCTTTGGTTTGTTTGTCAACATCGATTTTGAAACCATAGATGAGGCTGATTTTGCTACTGAGCAAGTTGCCTTGATTGACCAAGCGGTGCAAGACGGCGTGATGGGTCTAAAAGTGTACAAGTCACTGGGACTCACCGACCGAGATAAAAACGGGACTCGGATCGCGGTTAACGATCCCCGATTGGACCCCATTTGGAAGGCCTGTGGGGACAATAACATTCCTGTTTTGATTCACACTGGAGAACCCGCTTCGTTTTGGCATCCAAAAGATAAGTTTAACGAACGCTGGTTGGAATTGCGCCAAAAACCCAACCGTTATCGCGATCCCGAAACCAATCCCTCCTTTGAGGAAGTCCTTGCGGAACAACACGACATCTTTCAGAAGCACCCCAACACCACTTTTATCAATGCACACTTGGGATGGATGGGAAATGATTTAGACCGACTGGGCGCTCATCTTGACACCTACCCCAATGTGGTCACCGAAATTGGAGCTGTTTTGGCAGAGTTGGGCCGACAACCCAAACGCGCCCGACAGTTTTTTATCGACTATCAAGACCGGATTCTTTTTGGGAAAGACAGCTACCGAGTCAGTGAGTATTACACCTATTTTAGAGTCTTAGAAACTGACGATGAATATTTTGACTACTACCGAAAACGACACGCCCACTGGAAAATGTACGGCCTGGCCCTCCCCGACTCGATTTTAAAAAAACTGTATTACAAAAATGCGCTGCGTTTGTTTCCCAAGATTGATAGAACACCTTTTAAAACTAAATTATGATTATTGTAAATACACCCGACATCCACAATAAAAAAATTACGGAAACCTTGGGTATTGCCAGAGGCAGCACCGTACGTGCCCGCAATGTGGGACAAGATATTTTTGCAGGATTGAAGAACATCATCGGTGGGGAAATCTCGGAATACACTAAACTGCAAGCCCAGTCCCGCGAACAGGCGCTACAACGAATGATCGAAGATGCCGAGCGCATGGGTGCCAATGCCATTGTAAACGTCCGCCTCACCACCTCTATGGTCATGCAAGGTTGCTCTGAAATCCTCGCCTATGGAACTGCTGTCGTGGTGGAGTAAAATGGAACTCCTGTTTTTTTTAATCTGTGGGGTGCTCTTGGTTTATCTCCTTTATAAAAAAGGTAAAGAAAAGAACGAGGAAAACTTTGAGGACCGAGAGTATTAATTTTTAACTCCCAAAAAAACGTTCACCCCTTTAGGGATAGGATTTCCTGAAGTACGTCTAAAACTCACCACCTGTCCAGTGTGGTAAATTGCATCAGTGATCGGACCGTTGATTAAGTTCCAGATTGGAAATTGAGACTGCATCCCACTCCGATCAAAAACGATATGTAATTCCTTTAGCTCCTGCTCTGTTTTATCTGCTAACTCTATTGCTGCTTTTTTTAAAAATTCTAAGGTCTCTTGCCTAAGGGTTTGTAAGTCTTCGGGAGCTTTGACCGCTGGCCGTATCGAAGGTTTTCCCTGAATCGCCTCTGCTATGGTTCGGCTCAAACCGTGGATGTGCCTCAGGGTTCCTAAAGTACTCTGTGATTCTAAGGTTGGTTGGTAATTTAAATCCTCTTCCATCAGCCCTTCAGTGGCCCAGTAATATCGGAATCCTAAGCCTTCAATCATCCGTGTGATGCTGTTTGCCGCGGTATAGTGTTCTGCTGCAGGAGGAATCGTAGAAAAAGGAAGCTCTTGTGACATAGCGTTAAATGAAATTAAAAATAAGAGAGTTAAAATTCGAGTAAAGCCCATATGTTCTAAAATAGTATTTTAGCATGAATAATCATTGCCTTATGTCCAAAAAATTAAACAGCTTAGAAGCACTTGCGGCGATTCAGTTTAAAAATTTAGCTCCAGACCCAGAGCCCCAGCCAGAGACCGAACCTGAATTTCAACCTCAAGATTTGGAAGCCCACTTCAGTAACAAAGGACGCGCCGGGAAGACCGTCACCTTGATCAAAGGTTTTGAGGGCAGTTCAGCGGAATTAAAAGAGTTGGCAAAAAAGTTAAAACAAGCGGTTGGTGTTGGCGGAAGTATTAAAGAAGGTGAGATTATTATTCAAGGGAATTATCGTGAACAATTGATTGGGATTCTCCAAGAAATGGGACATCGCGTAAAACGGATTGGCGGCTGATTTACAGTTTCCAGTCAATCGGTTTATTTCCTGCGGAACTCAGGTAAGTATTGGTTTTACTAAAATGCTGATTACCAAACCAATAGCCTCTACTAGCACTTAATGGTGAAGGATGTCCGCTCGTTAACACAAGGTGTTTTTTGGTGTCAATCCATTTTATTTTTTGCTTGGCATACCCACCCCATAGCATAAAGACAATTCCCTCTTTTTCTTCAGACAGCAGTTGAATTACGCGGTCTGTAAACTTTTCCCAGCCCTTTTTTTGATGACTACCAGCTTGATGTGCGCGTACACTCAAAGTAGCATTAATTAAAAAGACCCCTTGCCGAGCCCAATACTCCAAATTTCCACTGTTGGGAACTGTATGTTTAAGATCGCTTTCTATTTCTTTAAAAATATTTTGCAATGACGGTGGATGTGCAATACCCTCAGGAACAGAAAAGCAAAGTCCATGAGCCTGTCCGGGACCGTGATAAGGGTCTTGACCTAAAAGGACTACTTTCACTTCATCAAACGGACAACTGTCAAAGGCCTTAAAAATTAAATTAGCAGGAGGGTAACAGGTGGTTTTTTCATAATCCTCTTTCACAAAAGCAATCAAGTTTTGGAAATAAGGACTTTTGAATTCAGAATCCAAAACCTTTTCCCAACTGGGATGTATTTGTACCGACATGAATTTATTACTTTTGTAGGGCTAAGTTAAGAAAAAACCATGGTCACCATTCCCGATAAAACTCTTGAAGATTTAGAGTATTCCGAAGTTCTAAAACAGTGTGCTGCTTTTTCAATCACACCCATGGGAAAGGAGGTTGTACGAGCCTTAAAGCCACAAACTGAAGAAACTGTGATTCTCAATAGTCTCCGAATGACCTCTGAATATTGCGCCTCTTTTGACAATGAAAATCGAATTCCTAACCACGACTTTGACGACATCTCATCCTACTTTACTCTACTCAAAATAGAAAATAGTGTTCTGGAGTTAGAGGCTTTTCGAAATTTGGCTCGCAATACAGAAACAACCAACAACTTGATCAAGTTTTTAGAGAAATTTAAAACCTATTACCCTGCCCTGCACGCTTTGTCAGAACAGTTGTATGAAGAAAAAGAAATCAAACCTACAGTCGACGGGGTCATTGACCGATTTGGTGAAGTACGCAATGATGCATCGGAGGCACTTTTTAGCATCAGAAAGCAAATGCAGCAATTAAGAGGGAAAATTAGCAGTAGCTTCAATAAAGCGCTAAGTCAGTTCGGGAATGCTGATTATCTGGACGACATTCGTGAATCCGTAATAGAAAATCGGCGCGTCTTGGCAGTAAAAGCCATGTATCGTCGAAAAGTTAAAGGAGCAATCATGGGAAGCTCCAAGACGGGGAGCATTGTTTTTATTGAGCCTGAAGCAACTAATTCACAAACTAGAGAATTACAAAATCTAGAATTTGAAGAAGGAGAGGAAATTAAAAAGATTCTGAGTCAATTGACGGATTTTTTTAGACCCTACCTCCCCTATCTGAAACTTCAACACACATTCTTATTGGAGTTGGATGTGGTTCACGCCAAAGCACGTTATGCTCAAGAAATCAGTGGCGTTCTTCCTGAAATTTCAGGAAACGAACGGCAGATTACCTATGTAAAAGCCTTTCATCCTTTGCTGTTACAGGCTCATAGACTGGAAAACAAAGTCACACATCCTCAAGATATTGCTCTGGATCCTGAAAACAGAATTGTAGTCATCTCAGGTCCCAACGCCGGGGGGAAAAGTATTACCCTAAAAACCGTAGGCTTGTTGCAACTGATGCTCCAAAGCGGAATGCTCATTCCTGTTCACGAACGCTCAAAAGCAGCTCTTTTTACTCAGGTATTGACAGATATTGGTGACAATCAATCTATAGAAAATCATTTGAGTACCTATTCTTACCGACTCAAAAACATGAAGTATTTTTTGAGAAAGTGTAATGTCAACACCCTCTTTTTAATCGATGAATTTGGAACGGGCTCTGATCCTGAATTGGGCGGTGCTTTAGCTGAAGTAATGTTGGAAGATTTTTACGAGCGCAAAGCTTTTGGATTGATTACAACGCACTACTCCAACTTAAAAGCGTTGGCCAATGAACTCCCTGCCATGGTCAATGCTAATATGCAATTCGATAATAAAACACTTGAGCCTGTGTTTAAATTGATCATGGGTGAAGCAGGAAGTTCATTTACTTTTGAAGTTGCTCAAAAAAATGGTTTGCCTTTTAATTTAATTAATCGAGCAAAGAAAAAAATTGAGCGAGGAAAAGTGCGGTTTGATGCTACGATAGCAAAACTCCAAAAAGAACGCTCTGCGATGATGAAAACAGGTCAATCACTTAAAGAAAAAGAGACCAAAGCAAAAACGGAATCCGATAAAATGGAAACCATGAATGCAAAACTCAAAGCGAAGTTAACGAGTTATCAAGAGCTTTTCGATCACAATCAACGAATGATTGTATTAGGCAATAAGCTCAATGAACTTGCGGAACGTTATTTTACAAATAATAAAAAACGCCCTTTAGTTGCTGAATTATTGAAGCTTGTGGAAACTGAAAACGCAAAACGCAAGCGCAAAACGGCTGCTGTAGCTAAAAGAGACCGGGAACAGAAGAAAAAACTTAACGAAGAAGTTAAAAAGGATTTAGTACACGTTCGCAAGGAAAAGAAAAAGCAAAAACAACAACCCAAAGTAGAGGAAAAACCCAAACCTAAATTGCATGTTGGGGATCAAGTGCGTCTTTTTGATGGACGTTCTGTAGGAAGTATTGATTCTATTGAAAAGCAAAAAGCAATTGTGAATTACGGCGCCTTTACCACCCAAGTGAGTTTGGACCTCCTCGAATTAGTCAAGTCGGTTAAAAAAACTAAATGAAACCTTTAATCATCTTTTATGACGGTTACTGTGTTTTATGTAATTTTTGGGTACACAAACTTTGCCGCTGGGATCGAAAGGATCGATTTCGTTTTGCCCCGCTCCATAGCGCGTCTGCTCAACGAATGTTTAAAGAAACTGATTTTAGTTTAATTGATTCAGTTGTAGTTTGGGATCAGCAAGTTGAACCTTTGGTTGAATCCGCTGCTGTATTTAAGGTTTTAGAGGTGCTAGGAGGCTTTTGGAACCTCCTTTTACTGCTTAGAATACTTCCCACCTCTTTTTTAAATTGGATTTACCGGGGTATCGCAAAAAAAAGATACCGATGGTTTGGGAAAAAAGAAGACTGCCCCCTACCGAACCCAAATTTTAAACATAAATTTTTATCCTAAGGTAAATAGTTATAATTTTAGTATTCAAATATGTTTAATTCAATCAAAGCCCCAATGAAAGAATTCAAAAAATTTATCAGCAGAGGAAATGTCATTGACATGGCCGTAGGTTTAATTTTAGCAACCTATTTTGGTGCAATTATAAAATCCTTGGTGAATGATGTAATCATGCCTCCCATTGGCCTACTGTTAGGCGGTGTCGATTTTTCAGAGTTGAAATTCATCATTCAAGAAGCTCAAGGAGAAACCCCCGAAGTAGCTATTCTTTATGGTAGTTTTATCAACACTATCATTACTTTTTTAATTGTTTCTTTTGCCATTTTTGTTGTGGTTAAAATGTACAATAAAGTACAAGACCGTTTAAAAAAGGAGGAAGAAGTGGCCAAACCCCAAGCACCACCCCAACAAGAAGTATTGTTAACAGAAATACGAGATTTGCTTAAGAAGTAGTTATTTTATTTGCCTATTGATTTACCCACAATCATAGATACTGCAGCATCACCAGTAACATTGACTATGGTTCTGCACATGTCTAGCGGTCGATCAATAGCAAAAATTAATGCCAAACCTGCCTCGGGAATTCCGGCTTGCGCCAATACAATAACCAACATTACAATTCCTGCGCTAGGAACAGCTGCGGTGCCTATCGAAGCTAAAGTTGCAGTAAAGACAATTCCAAGTTGCGCGCTTAGACTCAAGTCCAAACCAAAAGCTTGGGCAATAAACACAGCGGCTACACCTTGATATACCGAAGTCCCGTCCATATTGATAGTTGCTCCAATAGGGAGTACAAAACTAGCTACTTCTTTGTCAACCCCTAAGTTTTCTTCAACACATTCCATGGTAACGGGCAACGTTGCCGCACTAGAACTTGTAGAAAAAGCAAGAAGTTGAGCAGGCGCAATACCTTTCATAAAGAAATCTGTTTTCTTGCCGGTAAAAATTCTTACAATAATAATGTAAACTAAAATCATTGCTGCTAATCCTAAAAGCAAGGTGATTGCATAAAGTGCAAGCGCTTGAAACAACTCTAAACTAGGTGCTTCAACCACTAAAGCGGCCAAAAGAGCAAAGACTCCGTAGGGCGCGGCAAGCATGATCAAATCGATCAGCTTTAGAATAATGGCATTGAAAGAGTCAAAGAACTTTTTGACCGGCTTGATTTTTTTAGCTGGGAGCAAAATCATTCCAATTCCAAAAAAGAGCGCAAAAAAGATGACCTGAAGCATGTTTCGGTTATTTGATGCTGCTAAAAAAATATTAGAAGGAACAATTTCAACCAAAGCGTTTAAAGGACCAGCCTCTTTTTGTTTGGCAGCGGCAGCTTGCTTTTCTTGAGTATTGGTAGCGTAAGCTTCGACCAATTCGTTCCGCGTCTCTACACTGATGGATTTTCCGGGTTGGATGACATTAACCAAAATCAGTCCAATGGTTACCGCAGTAAGTGTGGTTATTAAATATGTTAAAATTGTTCTTCCTCCCATTTGAGAAAGTTTTGAAATATCTTTCAAGTCAGACACTCCCTTGATGAGTGATGCCAAAATCAATGGGACAGCAATCAATTTCAGTAAATTGATGAAGATGGTTCCAAAAGGCTTGATGTAGTCTTTAATAAACTCAGAACCACTTGGAACAAAGGACAAAATAGCTCCAAAAAGAACCCCTAGGACCATTCCAATTAATATTTTCCAGTGTAAGGCAAGTTTTTTCATTATGAAGGGGTAAATTATACTTTATTGGTTCGTTTGAGCAATTTAAAATCAGCGAGAACTAATGCCGCCATGGCTTCAACAATAGGCACTGCTCTTGGTACCACACACGGGTCGTGTCTTCCTTTGCCCTGCATCTCAACAGAATCTCCTTCAGAATTGATAGTTTCTTGATTTTGCATGATGGTTGCAACGGGTTTGAATGCTACGTTAAAATAGATGTTCATTCCATTTGAAATTCCGCCTTGAATACCGCCAGATTTATTTGTTTTTGTTGTTCCGTCTGTATTGAAAAGGTCGTTGTGCTGGCTTCCTTTCATTTTTGTTCCATTAAAGCCACTTCCGTATTCAAATCCTTTAACGGCGTTGATGGAAAGCATGGCTTTCCCTAACTCTGCATGAAGCTTATCGAAAACAGGCTCACCAAGACCAACAGGCATGTTTTTGATCACACAAGTCACGATTCCTCCTATGGTGTCTCCTTCCTTCCTGATTTGTTTGATATGATCTTCCATCTCTTTAGCCTTGGCAGGGTCAGGACATCGAACAGGATTATTTTCTATTTCAGACAGGTTTACTGTTGAGGGATCAGCATCTAATTTGATATTACCTACAGAGGAAACATATGCATTGATTTCTACGGGGTTCAAATATTGCTTGGCAATGGCTCCTGCCACTACCCTACTTGCGGTTTCACGAGCTGAACTGCGCCCTCCGCCTCGATAGTCTCGAATAACGTATTTTTCATCGTAAACATAATCAGCATGTGAAGGTCGGTAACTGTCTTTGATGTGCGAATAATCTTTGGACTTCTGATTGGTGTTGTGAATGGCAAAACCGATAGGGGTTCCTGTTGTTTTTCCTTCAAAAATGCCAGAAAAAAACTCGACCTCATCCGGTTCTTTACGTTGGGTTACAATTGCAGATTGACCAGGTTTTCGCCGGTCTAAATCACGCTGAATAGCAGTTAAATCAAGCTCTATTCCTGCAGGACAGCCGTCAATGACTCCACCAATTGCCTTGCCGTGTGACTCACCAAAAGTGCTAAGTTTGAAAATCGTACCGTAAGTGTTTCCTGCCATAGTTCTTAATTAAAACCCCAAAGGTAAAGTTTTGGATTGACTTTTAGGAGTTGTTTTATTTAATCAATGCTTCATGCAATATACTGATTGGATGCAAGCTTACCTTTCCTGTGCCGTCAAGAATTTGATGGCGACAGCTAGTCCCGTTTGCGGCAATAAGAGTTTCCGGGCGTGTTTTACGAACCGCAGGAAACAATCGCTCCTCTCCCACTTTCATACTCACGTCGTAATGTTCTTTTTCGTAACCAAAAGAACCTGCCATGCCGCAACAGCCTGTGTTGAGAAGTGTTACTGTATAATTTTTCGGAAGGTTTAGCATTTGAAACGTTTCAGAGGGTTTACCCAATGCTTTTTGATAACAATGTGAATGAATTTTAATTTCTTTTTGATCGGAATGAAACTGTTCCGACTGTATTGCTCCTGATTCAATTTCATTTGCAATAAATGTTTCAATAAGCATACAGTTTGGAGCTAATTGTTTTGCAGCTTCCGGATCTGAGCTCAATTTGGGGTATTCGTCTTGAAAGGTGTAAATGGCTGAAGGCTCAATTCCAAGTAAGGGAGTATCTGCTGTGATTAATTCACTGTACAGGGATACGTTTCGATCAGCACACTTTTTTGCTTGATCCAAAAACCCCTTAGAAATATAGGTTCGCCCGCTTTCAGTTGGCGTTAATAAGTTCACCTGATATCCCAAACCTTCTAGAAGTGCTACTGCAGCTTTTCCTATATGAGTTTCATTGTAATTAGAAAACTCATCTAAATATAAATAAACACTTTTATTTAAGACTCTTAAATTACTGATTTTAATTGACTTATAAAGTTCTTTGTCTAAAACGGGGAAACTTCTTTTTGTACTAATTCTCAACAACGAAGCGATTAATCGCTTTGTTGTCTTTTGCTTAAATAATGCGTTCTGGATTCCGCGAATTGGCTGTGCTAATTGATTGATTTTTGCATAGTAGGCAAATAGTTTATCTCGAAGTGAACTTCCATTCGATTTTTGGTATTGGTAAAGAAATTCTGCTTTATAAGTTGCAACATCTACACTACTCGGACATTCTGTAGCACAAGCTTTACAACTTAAACACAGATCAAATACTGCTTTGAGTTCTTCACTATCAAAGGCGTTGGGCTTTTTATCTTGAGTCAGAACCTCTCTTAAAACGTTGGCCCGACCCCTTGTGTTATCTTTTTCATCCAAGGTAGCACGATAACTCGGACACATTGCTCCAGAAGGAAGTGTAGAACGACACTTGCCGGCTCCATTGCACTTTTCAACTGCTCTTAATAAGCCTTGGTCTGCTGAAAAATCAAATGCAGTTTGATGAATGGGCGTTTCTTTATTTTGAGTCCTCAAATTCTGATCCATAGCTAATGAATCAACGATCTTTCCTGGATTGAACAAACCGTCTGGGTCAAAAAGACTTTTAATCTCTTTAAACAACTGATAATTCTTTTCACCTACTACAATTGGAATAAATTCTGAGCGCACAATACCATCGCCGTGTTCACCGCTAAGGGCGCCTTTGTATTTCTTTACCAAATAGGCTACTGCAAGAGTAATAGCTTTAAAATCCTGCACTCCTTTTTGGGTTTTTAAATTTAAAATTGGACGTAAGTGTAGCTCCCCAGCCCCCGCATGGGCATAATAAACAACATCTTGCTTAAACTCTTTCATCAATTCTTGAAAATCCTCAATGTAGTCCGCTAGCTTTTCTAGTGGTACCGCTGTATCTTCGATGCAAGCAACAGCTTTTTCATCTCCAATAAGATTTCCGAGTAGGCCTAAGCCAGCATGGCGCAGTTCATTTGCTTTTTCTATAGCCTCATCCCATAGTGGGATTGCAGCATAGCTCAGTTGATTCGTGCTAACTGTTTGCTGTAAAGCTAAAAGCTGTTTTTTTAATGAATCTAAATTCTCATCCCTTAACTCTAATAAAAGGATCGCTTTTGGATCTCCCTCAATAAATTTTCGGTGAAGTTGATAGCCAGGATGCTCCTTAGTACAATCTAAAATGGTTTTATCCATCAACTCGCAAGTGTACAATTTATGGCGCATTACCGGCACAACTGCTTGCATGGCGTTACTAATGCTGTCAAAATGAACAGCTAAAATTACTGCGTGTTTTGGTGGTAACGGCGCTAGTTTTAGGGTGATTGAAGTGGTAAAGGCTAAAGTTCCTTCACTTCCAGTCAATAATTTGGAAAGGTTTAAATCACTTCCCTTGGGGTCAAAAGGTTGTTGATTAAGTAATGCATCAACAGCATAACCTGTATTTCTTCGATGTACACTAGCCTCTGGAAATTCCTCTTGAATTTCTTGTTGTACTGCCTTTTTAGATAAGGTCTGATAAAAATAACGGTAAACACTCCCTTCAAGTGACAATTCTTGTGTTTTTTTTAGAAATTCCTCTTGGCTAAGTGCTTTAAAAACGACTTTAGAACCGTCTGACAAAATCGTTTCTAGAGCAACAACTTGGTCTCGAGTAACCCCATATCGTATTGAGGTAGTTCCTGACGAATTGTTGCCAACCATACCTCCCATCATGCAATAGGTAGAGGTCGAAGTATTCGGTCCAAAAAATAAGTTATACGGTTTCAGGTATGCATTCAATGCGTCTCGATTTACACCAGGTTGAACCCGAACAGTTTCCTCTTTTAAATCCAGCTCAATAATTTTAGTGAAATACTTGGATACATCGACCACGATGCCTTCTCCAACACACTGTCCGGCTAGAGAAGTTCCTGCCGTTCGGGGAATAAGGCTTGTTTTATGAGCTTTGGCAAAATGAATGAGTGACTTGATGTCCTCAGAATTTTTAGGGAAAGCAACGGCTAAAGGAAGTATCTTATACACTGAGGCATCAGTGGCATATAGCTTTTTGTGCAATCCATCCCATTCCAGTTCACCCTTCAATTGTTTTTTCAGATCTAAAAGATATTTTTGCACCTTCTGTTTTTTATAAATCTAAGCTAAAATAAGGATAAGTTTTCCATGTTCCTTTTCAATTGTGTAAATTCGTAACTTGATCAAATAATCCATGAAAAATATAGTTTTCTTCTTACTTTCAACTGTTGTTTTATTGAGTTCTTGTGAGGATACCTCAGGAAATCTTAAGATAAAAGGTACTGCAGATTTAGATAACGGCAGTAGTATTTTCCATATTGTTGCAGACCTAAATAATCAACCTAAAGTATTGGATACCCTTACTGTAAAAGGGGGGCAGTTTAGTTTGACTGTTGAAAATGAATCTCCAAGCATTCATTTCCTTCAAATTGAAGGAATTCAAGGCACCTTTCCCTTTGTTGCAGAAAAAGGAACAGTTTCAGTCGAGTTGTATCGAGATAGTCTAGCATCCTCAAAAGCAACAGGTACGGTATCCAATGACGATTTTATGAAATACAAATCCGAAACCCAGATCTACATCACTTCTTTAAACGCGATTGGAAATGATTTGCAGCAGGCGGTGATTTTAAAAGATTCATTACTCGCTGAAGATTTAAAAGAACAATATCAAGATGTAAAAGATCAAATCCAGGAATACGAATTAAATTTCCTCAAATCAGCTCCAAACTCATTTATATCAATTTTAATTTTAGAGCGTTTTATTGCTAATAATGCCATACAAATTATAGAGGCCAAAGAACTTTACGAAGGATTTAGTGATCGAATCAAAAACACCCCATCGGGTAGAGCTATTGATGAGATTTTAAAACAAAAGCCCAAAGCTGAAGTGGGTCAATTGGCCCCTTCTTTTGAAGGGTCAAAGCCATCAGGTGAAAGATTCAATTTAAAGGATCACCTAGGAAAAGTTACCATTATTGATTTTTGGGCGAGTTGGTGCAGACCCTGTAGAATAGAAAACCCAAACTTAGTACGTCTTTACAATAGACATAAAGACAATGGCCTCCAAATCGTAGGGGTTTCTCTAGACCGAACAAAGCCTAAATGGGTTCAAGCCATTGCGGATGACGGGTTGACTTGGGAGCATGTTTCTAACTTGAAGTTTTGGAATGACCCTATCGCAAAGTTATATCAAGTAACTGCGATTCCAGCAACCTTTATTTTAGATGAAAATGGTATAATTATTTCGCGAGACTTAAGAGGGCAAACGCTTGAAAAACTGATCGATGAGATGCTAGATGTTGATATGTAAACTATCGCTGCTGCCTGTAAAGCAACACCCCTGCAATAATCACTGCAAAACTCAATATACTGAGCATAAAAACAGACCTGAAAACAACTTCAGGTCTAACCATTATTGTAATAACTATTCCACCTATTGCACCACCAAAATGCGCTGTATGACCGATGGTATCGTTCTGAGCCTTCATGCCATATAATGTGTATAATAAATAACCAATCCCAAAAAGATACCCCGGAATTGGAATTGGAATTAAAAAAAGCATGAGTTCTATTTCAGGGTACAGCAACAGTGCACTGAATAAAACTCCTGTTACGGCCCCACTTGCGCCAACAGCAGAATAATAGTCTTCTTTGAAATGAAAATAATAGCCAAAAAGATTACCTGCCAACAGACTGCCAAGAAATAGCACTGAAAATGAAGTGGTTCCCAAAATCCCTACTACAATATTGACAAAGAAATAAAAAGTGAACATATTAAAAAGCAGATGCGTAGTATTGACATGCAAGAACCCTGAGGAGAGCAGTCTGAAATAATCACCCGCTTTTATGCTGCCTATATGGAACCGATATTTTTCAAAAAAAGCATCGTTTTTAAAACCGATGAAAGAAAAAACAACATTCAATCCGATAATCAAAATCCCTATAATGGGAAGGCTTTGTAACATGGCTCTAAACTAACTTAAATTCCGATCATATCCTTCAGAGATCAAACACAATTCCTTGTGCTAGAGGAAGATCTTTAGAGTAGTTTATGGTGTTTGTTTGACGTCTCATATACGCTTTCCATGCATCAGAACCGCTTTCTCTACCCCCACCGGTTTCTTTTTCGCCACCAAAAGCGCCGCCAATTTCGGCTCCTGAGGTTCCAATATTGACATTAGCAATTCCGCAATCACTGCCCCAATGTGATAAAAAAGTTTCCGTTTCTTGAATGTTTAATGACATTATAGATGAGGATAAGCCTTGCTTCACTTCATTTTGAATTGCAATGGCTTCTTCTACTCCCCCCTTGTATTTCATCACATAGAGGATTGGCGCAAATGTTTCTTGATGAACAATGTCAGCATCATGGTCAATTAGAGCTACTGCTGGTTTTACATAGCATCCGCTTTCGTAACCCTTACCTTCCAAGCTTCCGCCAGCAACAAGCCACGCTCCTCCTTGTTTTTCAGCCTGAGCAAGGGCATTTTTATAGATCGCTACGGCATCTTTATCGATAAGAGGTCCCATATGGTTGTTTTCATCCAGTGGGTTTCCTATTCGCAATTGGGTATAAGCTTTTTGAAGGCTAGAGGCAAACGAATCAAAGATCTCTTCGTGTACTATCAGTCTTCGAGTTGAAGTACAGCGCTGACCACAGGTCCCAACTGCACCAAAGACAGCGGCTCTCATTGCCGTGTCTAAATCAGCATTGGGTGTTATGATGATGGCATTGTTTCCCCCAAGTTCTAATAAAGATTTTCCCAGCCTAGCGCCTACGCGTTTTGCGACGTCTTTCCCCATTCTAGTCGAGCCTGTAGCCGAGACTAAGGCTACTCTATGATCTTCAGCCATCCATTTTCCGACATCAGCACCTCCAGACAATACCGTTGAAATCCCTTCTGGGAGTTTATTATCATTCAGGACTTCAGCAATAATATTTTGACAAGCAATACTGCACAGTGGTGTTTTTTCACTAGGTTTCCAAACACATACATTTCCACAAACCCAAGCCAAAGCAACATTCCAGCTCCATACGGCTACAGGGAAATTGAATGCTGAAATGATTCCCACAACTCCTAAAGGATGGTATTGTTCGTAAAGACGATGCAATGGACGTTCTGAGGTCATGGTAACCCCGTGTAATTGTCTAGAAAGTCCAATAGCAAAATCACAAATATCTATCATTTCCTGGACCTCTCCGAGTCCTTCTTGAAGTGACTTTCCCATTTCCCAAGAGACCAATTGACCCAGAGCCTCTTTTTTCTCACGAAGTTTATTTCCAAACTGACGGACCAGTTCTCCTCTTTTGGGAGCAGGTAATTTTTGAAAACTCAAAAAGGCGTGCTCTGCTTTAGTTAGAGCTTGTTCGTAATCTTCTACTCCAGCCCCTTGAATGGTTCCCAATAAACTACCATCAACAGGACTATGTGATGTGAGTGTTTCTCCCGATCCATACCATTGGTTTCCTGAGTGACATCCTTTTTGAGTGGACTGGATATTTAACTCCCTGAGTAATTCTGTAAATTTAGTCATGATTGTTTTTTTAATTGAGCAGTAAAAGTGCTTTCAAAAATTTTATCCGCATTGGAAGTCTCGAAACCCTCTCTTCTGTACTTTCGTTTTAAATTTTTAGGATCTAGAGATTGAAATTCTGGCATTATGCTGCGCTCTGCAAACTCCACATAGCTCCCTGCAATATTTTTGGTAGCTCCTTCTGAAAAAGTTGCTTCAACTTGATTTGCCACCGAACTGGTTTGCCTAAGGAGTCCATCTTGGCTTGTTTTTATTTCTCCACCCGAATCGTTCAATTGAATTCCAATGGATTTCAAAAAGATATTGAAGGGCTCTAAAGTATTATATTCTTTTGGAAGATCGTGAACACTAATCGTATAGTGGTTTAGATAATAACGATTGTAAATAACCCATGCGGCATACTCACTCTCATCCAAAAGGATTTGGTAATCTTTTAGGGTTGGCAATGCCCAAAGAGGGGTTTGAAAAAAACTTTCAACTTGATTTACATGATTTAAATTCAAGGCATCAACAGGGTCAGAGATTACACTATCAGTATATTTTTTGATGGTTTGCTGCGCAGTTTCTGACAGTGATTGAACTTTCAATTCACTGATAAATACCCGAGGGAGCTCTGGTGTTGGTGGAGCATACCAGTATGCATCGAGTTTTTTAGCCTCAAAATGGTAAAAATCCATTTTAGTGTACCCATGAGCTAAAAAAATTTTCTCGAAGGATGCAATACCTAGATTATTGACCCCAAGCGTCCGAAATGCCACGTGATCATTAACGATATCGGTTTGATCAATTACCATTCCTTCAGCAATCATGGCTTGGGTGATTTTTCGAACATCAGGCACACGTTCAGCATAAACCTCAAATAGAGCGTCTAAAATCTGAGTTATTGGGGTGGAGTGCTTAAACTTCATAGGATTGCTTTAATATTGTTAGGATAAAAATAAACTTCCTGTAGGAGTTTCCAAGAATTTATCAAAAGGAATTTCTTCTTGCTTTAAAAAACCCTTCTGAGGTAAGGTTTTGTTTGCAACCATCTCTACTACGCCAACTAGAGAAGCGGCGGTTTTCCATGAAATTGCCCTCCATTTTTTACCGTGAATTTCAATAGGATAAAATGCTTTGTAGTATTCTTTCCTAGATAGTGTATTCTTTTGCCACCCCTCTACTATAGCATAAACATAAACCACATCCTCCTCTACTGGAGGTTTGGCATTGCTTAAAATCCGTTCCAGTTGCTTCTTATCTTCTTTTAATATGAGTTCATACATTAAAAATTTCATCAGTTTTCCGTGTCCAGGATAACGAATTGTTTTATAATTTAAGGTATCTACTTTGCCTTCAAATGTTTCGCATAGGGTTCCCAGTCCACCAGAAGTTGTAAAGGCCTCAAACTCCTGTCCTTCTATATTGATGTATTCAAACCCTTCCAAGAAGGGCACCCATTTTCTTTTCCCATTGTGAATGGCCTCAGCGTCATTCAAATACTCATTAATAACACCGTGTGGAGACCATGTAAACGAATACGCCAGTTGGCCGTTGGGATATCGAGGGAGTGCTCCCACTCGGAGTTCGATATCGCGTAAGCGCTCAAATGAAGCGCATAAATCTTTTCCTACAATGCCAATAAACCCAGGAGCGAGGCCGCATTGAGGAGCAAGGATTTTCTTTGATGTTTTTTCCAATCCCTGAATAAACTTTGTTGTAGTTACATCTTCTGTTAAATCAAAATAATGAACTTCCTCATCATGTGCGATTTGAGCAACTGATTTGTTCAAAAAATAAGGCAAAGCTGAAACAACGGCATCGTGTTTTTTTATTTCTTCTTTGATCCAGTTTTCATCGGTAACATCCGCTTTTAGAATTTCAAAAGGGAAATTATAAACGTAATGAGACAGATTTACATCAACCGCTTTTACCTTAAAATTCTCATTTAATAATAACCCGACTAGACTGCCTACTTTACCCATTCCTAGAAGCAAAGCATTTTCCATATATCACATTTTTATATATTAATGTTATTTTTATAACAAAAATACAAAGAAGTAGGATTAATTTGGAGATAAAATTTAAAAGATGAATCCAAAGTTTTTAACAACTTTAATGGTTTAAAAAACTAAATTTGTGTCAAAAATAAGCTGTGAACGCTATTGTTTATTATCTCTTCTATCCCCTATTATTTTTGGTATCGAGATTACCCTTTCCCTTGTTTTATCTTCTTTCTGATGGTGTGTGCTTTTTGCTTTACCGAGTGTTTGGTTACAGAAAGTCTGTTGTTCGTTCCAATTTGAAACTCGCGTTACCTCATCTCAACAATCAGGAGTATCATGCTCTTGAGCGAAAATTTTACCGTCATCTTTGTGACTTATTCTTAGAAATTATCAAATCCATGGGAATGAGTAAGAAAGAAATGCTCAAGCGATTTAAGGTTAGAAATATTGAGGTATTAACTCAATTCGAAAAAGAGAATCGATCCGCATTTTTGATGTGTGGTCATTACGCCAGTTGGGAATGGATGATGTCATTAGGCTATCACATGAATCATTTGGGTTACGGTATTTATCGCCCGATCAAAAACCCATACTTTGACCGTTTAATTAAGAAAATCAGAAGCCGACACGATGCGTATATGATTCCTCAGAAAACAGCTGCTGAAATTATTCGTGAAAAAGAGCTCAAGAACGAACGCGGTGTTTATGGGTTTGCTAGTGATCAGTCCCCACGTCCCACGTCCAAATCGTATTGGAGAACTTTTCTGGGTATCGATGTACCCGTTTTTACTGGTGCAGAACGTCTGGCTAGAGAATTGAATATACCTGTTGTGTTTGGCAAAATCAAACGGGTAAAACGCGGCTACTATGAATTGGAATTTAAACTCATTTCCGATCAGTCAAAGGATACTGCCGTAAATCAAATCACAGATGTTTATACCGAATGGTTAGAGGAACAAATCAAAGAAGATCCTTCCCAGTACTTTTGGACTCACAAACGCTTTAAGCACGCCCGAACTTAAAAAAGAGCTTGTATTTCTTTCGCAAACTGAGCTGCAAGTTGATCAGCCGCCTGTTGGGACTGGGCTTCAGTATAAATCCGAATGATCGGTTCCGTGTTGGATTTTCGCAAATGAACCCAAGCTTTTTCAAAGTCAATCTTCAAACCATCAACTGTAGTGTTTTTTTCATCAGAGTAAATTCCCTCTAACGTTTTTAAAATTCCATCCACGTCCATACCCTGCTGCAAGTTGATTTTATTTTTACTCATGTAATAATCGGGATATGAAGCTCTAAGCTTAGAAACGCTGACTTTACGTTCAACCAACAGAGACAAAAACAATACCACACCAACCAAGGCGTCTCTCCCATAATGAGAATCGGGATAAATTACCCCACCATTTCCTTCTCCACCAACCACAGCCTTTGTTTTTTTCATTTCAGTAACTACATTCACCTCTCCTACTGCACTAGCAGTATAGTGTTGACCGTGTAATTTAGCAACATCTGCCAAAGCTCTAGTAGAAGATAAGTTGGAGACTGTTGCCCCAGGTGTTTTTCCTAAAATATAATCTGCACAAGCAACCAAAGTATATTCTTCACCAAATAATTCTCCTTTTTCATCCACAAATACCAACCTGTCCACATCAGGATCAACAGCAATACCAAAATCAGCCTGGTGCTCAACTACGGCATTGCACAAGTCTTTTAAATGCTCTTTTAGAGGTTCTGGGTTGTGGGGAAATTCTCCATTGGGTTCGCAATACAACTCCACCACCTCAATTCCTAATTTTTCAAGCAAAGCGGGAATTGCAATGCCTCCAGAGGAATTGACTCCATCAACTACTACTTTAAAATTAGACTGTAGGATTTGCTCTGTCTGTACAAGTTTCAACTCTAAACAGTCAGCAATATGCATTTCTATTGCGTTGCTAAGGGGTTTGATATGCCCCAAATGATCTACTTCAGCATAGGTAAATTCCTCTTTCGCTGCGTAGTTTAATACTTGTTCCCCAGCTTTAGCATCGATAAATTCTCCATCTTGATTCAGTAACTTTAAGGCATTCCATTGTTTTGGATTGTGACTAGCTGTCAGCACAATTCCACCTTGTGCTTTTTCCATTGGAACTAAAAGCGCAACTGTCGGCGTGGTAGAAAGACCTAAATCAATCACATTAACACCCATTCCTACGAGGGTTTGATTGACTAAGCTATGAACCATAGCTCCAGAGATTCTTGCGTCTCTTCCTGTGACTACGGTTAATTTTCCTTTGTGGGTTTGTGTGAGCCATTGGGCATAAGCACTAGTAAAGCGAACTACATCTAAAGGAGTAAGATTCACTTCTGAACTCCCGCCAATAGTACCTCGAATTCCTGAAATAGATTTGATTAACGTCATAGAGTTTAAAGGTAAAAGTTAAATTCTAATTTACCAGCTAAAATTAAACCGAATAAGTCCCATTAAAGCGTTGGCTATTCCGTTTTCGCTTCCTGGATTGAGAATGTACTGAAAGTTAGGCTGAAATGTCCAACGCCCGTTTGTCACCCTCTGGTAACTCAATTCAAAAACGGTTTCGCTTTTAAGATCATTTACAAAATTGGACTTGTAAAAATCTGAAAAAACAGCATGAGCAATTGCGAAACCCAAACCGTCATTTACTCGTTTAGCAGAAATCCCTTTATAGAGTAAGCCTCCACCAAAATAAGATTCTACAGGATTCTGTGAACTTAATGAAAACCCCAATTGAGTAAATCCACTTAAATATCCCCCCGTGGTTGGATTACGGTATAAAACGTGATCACTGATGGTGTAAATTCCTTGACTATCGGAGATGTTTTCATCCTCAATTCTTTGCTTTTGCGCATGCTTCCAAAATCCCAATTTAAAAGTTGATTGAGATAGACTATCTTTTTTAATTTCATATTGAAATTCATTAATGAAAAGCGCACCGTCTTCCTTAGATAAGCTCCATTTTAAGGAGTTTGGATTGCTGCTTTCAGTTCCTGGATCCCCATCGTAAACTGCGTGTAACGCTTTAAAATTTTCTCCTAGCCTCCATTGAATGACGGTTCCTAGAGTCGCTAAAGGGAAAATTGAAGCTGGAAAATTTGAAGAAAGATCAGGCTGAATACCAAAGGAACTGTTAATGAAAAAGAAACCAGTTTCACTTACCGCAAATACACTGTTTAAGTCATGTTGCCCCATCAGTATAGACCAAAAATCAAAATTTTGTTCATACCAGATTTCATAAAGTCGCGTATGAGATTCTGCTTCTATATTATTTGCAATTTGGAAATCTCCTATCAATTCCGATAGCGAATTACCATGGTTGTTGAGGAGATAAACAAAAAAATGCCCTCCTTTCCATAAGTGTAGAGCTTCGGTGTCCCATTCAAAATTAAGATCAATATTACCTAGAAAGGCACCTCCTTGTTTGAGGCCGCCCTGCATATTGGCAGCGAGATCAAACGTATAGCCTCCAGTGAATACAAATCCCGGGGGAATTTCTTGTGCATCAACTGAGATTGCTTGAATTAAAAAAAAACAGCTAAACCAAATAAAATGAATTGGAGAAAATAATGCTTTTTTTAGAAAAGAAAATGAAATCAATTGCTGTATCAAATAATGTAGTAATAAAAAAAATCAAATTTAATCATTCTGATGAATTGATGCTTAAAAAGCATTTTATGATTCCCGAAAATATTAAATTAGCGGTGTGAATTTTTTAGCCCATGTATTCTTATCCGGTCAAAGTATCCCACTTGCAATTGGAAATTTGATCGCTGACCAAATCAAGGGTAAAGAAATCAATAACTATCCTGATGAAGTTCAAAAAGGAATTCACCTTCATAGAGCCATTGACCATTTTACAGATTCCCACCCTTTATTTAAAGCTTGTGTTAGTGAGCTTTTTCCAGTTCATCGACACTACAGTAGAGTAATCGTGGATATGTATTTCGATCATTTTTTAGCAGTTCACTGGGAAAAATTTCATGAGCTCCCTTTGGATCAATTTACGACTCAATTTTATTTCCAATTGGAACAGTCTACTATTCACTTTCCAGAAAAGACTACTCGCTTTATTAAGGCTTTAATCACGTATAATTGGTTTGAGCAATATAAAAGTATAGACGGTCTTGGTGCTATCATGGCTCAAATGGATCGAAGGACGCATTTCCATTCAAACTTATCAGGATCTACTGCTGAATTGGTTGAGAAATACACTTATTTTGAAGGACATTTCTTAAATTTCATGAACCCTGTTATCGCTTTTAGCAAAAATAAAATATCTGAATTATGATTAAAAATAAATTCTTTAGGCTTAAGCTTTTAGTTTTCGTTCTTGCTGTTTTCAACTCATGTGAATTCAATAAAACTACCAAGGGAGCGGTAGTGAGTGCTCGTGAGGAAGCATCCAAAATAGGTGTAGCCATAATGGCTAAAGGAGGTAATGCTTTTGACGCCATGATTGCAACTGATTTAGCGCTTACCGTTTGTTATCCTAATGCGGGTAATATTGCCGGGGGCGGATTTTTAGTATATCGACTGGAGAATTCTGAAACGGGGAGTCTAGATTATCGTGAAAAAGCACCAATGGCTGCTAGCGCAGACATGTACTTGGACGAAAGTAAAAATATTATTCCAGGCAAGAGCACTTTTGGAGGCATGGCCGTTGGTGTCCCTGGAACGGTTGCAGGGCTTGAGGCCATTCACAAAAAATTTGGAACTCTCCCTTGGAAAGATTTAGTTCAACCCGCCATTGATTTAGCTAGAAATGGATATGTGGTAACACCAAAGCAGCAAAAAAGTTTTGAAGGAAAAAAGGGAGATTTTATTTCTATGAATGGAGAAAGCACCTTTTATGCCCAAGAATTTAAAGCCGGTGATCTTGTTAAAAACAAGGCTTTAGCCACTACCCTAGAACGGATCGCCAAAATGGGGAGTGCGGGCTTTTATCAAGGAGAAAATGCAGAGGCTTTGATTCAACGAGTTCAGGAAACAGGGGGTGTGATGACTGAAGAGGACTTGTTGGTATACCGACCCGTCTGGAGAGATCCAATCCATTTCCAATATAAAGATTTAGATTTTTATACCATGGGACCTCCTTCGAGCGGTGGAATTTGTTTAGGACAAATAATGAAAATGATCGAGCCTTTTGATGTGGGACAATACGATCAAAATTCTTTAGAAACGGTTCAGATTATAGTTGAGGCAGAACGTCGTTCTTATGCTGACCGAAGCTTGTATCTTGGAGATCCAGATTTTGTATCCATACCTCAAGACAGTCTTTTAGACGCAGGCTATCTTTCCAATCGTATGGCGAGCTTTAGTTTTGATCAAGCCACAAAATCTTCAGATATTAACCCCGGGACTATTGTTTGGGAGGAAAGCGAAGAAACTACCCATTATTCGATTTTAGACTCTATGGGTAATGCAGTTGCCGTAACCACTACACTAAACGGAAGTTACGGTTCTAAAGTTTTTGTTGAATCAGGGGGTTACTTTTTAAATAATGAAATGGACGACTTCAGCAGTAAGCCTGGAGTGCCAAATATGTTTGGTCTCATCGGTGGAAAAGCCAATGCCATTGCTCCAGAAAAGCGAATGCTGAGTGCCATGACTCCAACTCTAGTCGAAAAAAACGGGGAGTTGTCTATGATTGTTGGTACACCAGGAGGATCAACCATCATTACTTCTGTTTTACAAACCGTATTAAATGTGTATGAATTTGGGATGAGCATGCAAGAAGCAGTTAGTGCCCCTCGCTTTCACCATCAATGGTTACCCGATGTTGTTGTTTTTGAGCCAAAGCGTTTCGAGGCAGCGTTTATTCAAGAGCTTCAATTAAAAGGATATGACATCAAAGAAGAATACTCTCGAATTATTGGCCGAGTGGACGCTATCTTCATATCTGAAGACAAGGTTATTACAACCGGAGCTGATCCACGAGGCGATGATACTGCGGTACCTTTATATTAATTTTTTCCCTTTGAGGAAAAGACTGTAAGAATATCTTATTTTTGCAGCTTATTGGCTATGAAGAAAACAAAAAACACGATTCGCATTGAGGGTGCACGCGTCCATAATTTGAAGAATATCAGCTTAGATATTCCAAGAAATGAATTGGTGGTAATCACTGGACTTTCTGGTAGCGGAAAATCTTCGTTAGCGTTTGATACGCTTTACGCAGAAGGACAACGCCGTTATATGGAAACTTTTTCGGCCTACGTCAGACAATTTCTAGGGAATATGGAGCGTCCAGATGTCGATAAAATAGATGGACTTTCTCCTGTAATTGCTATTGAACAAAAAACAACTTCTAAAAGTCCACGTTCCACAGTAGGAACCATCACTGAATTATACGATTACATAAGACTACTATTCGCCCGCGTAGGTACAGCCTATAGTTATGTGTCCAATCAAAAAATGGTAAGTTATACCGAAGAGCAGATTCAAAATCTCATAGTGAATGAGTATTTAGATAAAAAAGTGATGCTTTTAGCTCCTATAATTAAGTCCAGAAAAGGACATTACAGAGAACTTTTTGATTCACTTTCCAAGCAAGGATTCTCTAAGGTTAGAATTGATGGTCAGGTCGTTGATTTGACTCCTGGTATGAAAGTAGATCGCTATAAAACCCATGATATTGAATTGGTTATTGATCGGTTTACTGTAAAACAAGAAGAGGAGTTTCTTAAGCGACTTCAAGATTCTTTAATCACAGCGTTACACTACGGACAGGATGTGATGATGGTGATGGAAATAGAGGAAAAAAAAGCACGCTTCTTCAGCAGAAACTTAATGTGCCCTACCTCAGGTATCGCCTATCCTATGCCGGAACCCAATACATTTTCTTTCAACTCGCCCAAAGGAATGTGTTCCAGCTGTAAAGGACTCGGCTCACAACACAAGGTAAACTTAAAAAAAATAATCCCGGATGAGAGTGTTTCAATTGCTCAGGGAGGGTTGACCCCTTTAGGAACCAAAAAAACAAGTTGGACTTACAGACA
>ENA-OUOG01001559-OUOG01001559.1-marine-metagenome-genome-assembly--contig:-NODE-1559-length-26144-cov-8.060613_pt1 | contig 26144 bp, 20 predicted proteins | sample MGYA00248635_ERZ508505 | MGnify/ENA primary metagenome ERZ508505 (study PRJEB26176, sample SAMN06267871) | marine metagenome | isolation source: Saanich Inlet, British Columbia, Canada | place: Pacific...
GGTATCCATCTGCAGATTCCCGTTGAGTTCTTTTATGATCAGGTCCGCCGCACGGGCCATGAGCCATCCAACGACCGATTGATCGCTGTCGGTCAGGTGTTTCTGCCACGCTCGGATTTCGGGGCGCAAGAACGTTGCCGCACGATTGTGGAATCCGAGGTTCTGCGAATGGGTCACTATATTTACGGCTGGCGCCATGTGCCCGTGGACAACTCTGTTCTGGGTGACAAGGCCAATGCCACCCGTCCCGAGATTGAGCAAATCCTGATCCGCAATGAAAAAGGCATTGATGACGAAGCCTTTGAGCGCGAGCTTTATGTGATCCGCCGCCGGATCGAAAAAGCAGCTGCGGCTGCGGGGATTCAGGGGCTTTATATCTGTTCGCTGTCCTGCCGTTCGATCATCTATAAAGGCATGATGCTGGCCCAGGATGTGGCCGAGTTCTATCCCGATCTGCAGGATGAGCGCTTCGAGAGCGCATTCGCGATCTATCACCAGCGCTATTCCACCAATACCTTCCCGCAATGGTGGTTGGCGCAGCCCTTCCGCATGTTGGCCCATAACGGCGAGATCAACACGCTCAAGGGCAATGTGAACTGGATGAAGAGCCATGAAATCCGCATGGCCTCCACCTATTTCGGTGACATGGCCGAGGATATCAAACCGATCATCCCGCAAGGTTCCTCGGATTCTGCGGCTCTGGATGCTGTGTTCGAGGTTCTGGTGCGCGCAGGTCGCAATGCGCCCATGGCCAAGACAATGCTGATCCCCGAAGCTTGGAGCCAAAGTGCCAGCGAATTGCCGCAAGCGTGGCAGGATATGTATTCCTACTGCAACTCGGTGATGGAGCCATGGGATGGCCCCGCCGCTTTGGCGATGACGGATGGTCGTTGGGTTTGCGCGGGTCTTGACCGTAATGGCCTGCGTCCGATGCGCTATGTCGTGACAGGTGACGGCCTGTTGATCGCGGGTTCCGAGGCGGGGATGGTTCCTGTCGATGAAGCCAGTGTTGTCGAAAAAGGCGCCCTTGGCCCCGGACAGATCATCGCAGTGGATATGCAGGAACAACGCCTGTTCCATGATACCGAGATCAAGGACGCGCTGGCCTCTGCACGGCCCTTTGGGGATTGGGTTGGCAAGATCACCGATCTTGAAAAAGAAACTGACGGCTTGGGCGAGACCGCGATTTTCAGCGGTGCGGAGCTGCGTAAACGTCAGGTTGCAGCGGGCTATTCCATCGAGGAGCTGGAGCAGATCCTTGCACCTATGGTTGAGGATGGAAAAGAAACCTTGGCCTCAATGGGCGATGATACACCAAGCGCGGTATTGTCCGCGATGTATCGCCCGCTGAGCCATTTCTTCCGCCAGAACTTCAGCCAAGTCACAAACCCGCCAATCGACAGTTTGCGCGAATACCGCGTGATGAGCTTGAAGACGCGTTTTGGGAACCTCAAGAACGTGTTGGACGAGGATTCGAGCCAGACCGAGATTTTGGTCCTCGACAGTCCTTTCATCGCCAATTCGCAATTCGACGAGATGGTGAAATCCTTCGGCGATTCCGTTGTGACTATCGATTGTTCCTTTGTTGCTGATGGCAATTCAGGCGGTCTTCGTGAAGGGCTTGCCCGGATCAGGGCCGAGGCCGAGGATGCCGTGCGCTCTGGTGCGGGGCATTTGATCCTGACGGACCGTTTTCAGGATGAAGGCAAAGTTCCGATGCCGATCATTCTGGCCACAAGCGCTGTCCATAGCTGGCTGACACGCAAAGGCTTGCGGACATTTTGTTCGATCAATGTGCGTTCGGCCGAATGTATCGATCCGCATTATTTCGCGGTATTGGTCGGCTGTGGCGCGACAACCGTGAACCCCTATCTGGCCCAAGACAGCATCTCGGACCGCATTGAACGCGGTTTGATTGACGGCACATTGACCGAGGCGATGGCGCGTTATCGCAATGCGATTGATCAGGGTCTTTTGAAGATCATGGCCAAGATGGGCATCTCGGTGATCTCCTCCTATCGCGGTGGTTTGAACTTCGAAGCCGTGGGCTTGAGCCGCGCAATGGTTGCCGAATACTTCCCCGGAATGACCTCTCGGATTTCGGGCATCGGTGTATCGGGTCTGCAGAAGAAAGTTGAAGAAGTGCATGCCAAAGGCTGGCTGCGCGGCGAAAGTGTCCTGCCAATCGGTGGATTCTATAAGGCGCGTCGCTCGGGCGAGAAGCACGCTTGGGAGGCGCAGACCATGCACCTCATGCAGATGGCGTGTAACAAGGCCTCCTTCGAGATGTGGAAGCAATACTCCGCCAAGATGCAGAGCAACCCGCCGATTCACCTGCGCGATCTTTTGGATATCAAGCCGCTTGGTGCGCCCATCCCGATTGAGGATGTGGAAAGCATCACGTCGATCCGCAAGCGTTTCGTCACGCCCGGCATGTCGCTTGGTGCCCTCAGCCCTGAGGCGCATAAGACATTGAACGTGGCGATGAACCGTATCGGCGCAAAATCCGACTCGGGCGAGGGGGGTGAAGATCCCGCGCATTTCGTGCCTGAGGCCAATGGTGATAATCCCTCTGCCAAGATCAAACAGGTGGCATCGGGTCGTTTCGGTGTAACGGCTGAATATCTGAACCATTGCGAAGAGCTTGAGATCAAGGTTGCCCAAGGCGCCAAGCCCGGTGAGGGTGGCCAGCTTCCTGGTATGAAGGTCACCGATCTGATCGCGCGTTTGCGTCATTCGACCAAAGGCGTGACGCTGATCAGCCCGCCGCCGCATCACGATATCTATTCGATCGAGGATTTGGCGCAGCTGATCTATGACCTCAAGCAGATCAACCCGCGCTGTAAGGTGACGGTCAAGCTGGTCGCCTCGAGTGGCGTTGGCACCATTGCGGCAGGCGTCGCCAAGGCCAAGGCGGATGTGATCCTGATTTCGGGTCATAACGGTGGCACAGGCGCATCGCCTGCGACCTCCATCAAACACGCGGGTCTGCCATGGGAAATGGGTCTGACCGAGGCGCATCAGGTTCTGTCGATGAACAATTTGCGGGGCCGTATCACCCTGCGGACCGATGGCGGTTTGCGCACAGGGCGTGATATCGTGATGGCCGCGATGATGGGTGCCGAGGAATACGGTATCGGCACAGCGGCGCTGATTGCCATGGGCTGTATCATGGTGCGTCAATGCCAGTCGAACACCTGCCCCGTTGGCGTATGTACGCAGGATGAAGACCTGCGCGCCAAGTTCACAGGCAATGCCGATAAGGTCGTCAATCTGATCACCTTCTACGCTCAAGAGGTGCGTGAATTGCTGGCCTCTATCGGTGCGCGCAGCTTGGATGATGTGATTGGCCGTGCTGATTTGCTGACGCAGGTCAGCCGTGGTGCCGCCCATCTTGATGATCTCGATCTGAACCCGATGCTTATCACCGTCGATGGTGCGGATAAGATCGTTTATGATCGCAACAAGCCGCGCAATGCGGTGCCTGACACTTTGGATGCACAGATCGTGGCAGATGCCGCGCGCTTCCTCCAAGATGGTGAGAAGATGCAATTGTCCTATGCGGTGCAAAACACCCTTCGGACAATCGGCACACGCACCTCAAGCCATATTGTTCAGGCCTTTGGCATGCGCAACTCGCTTCAGCCTGATCACCTGACCGTCAAACTCGAAGGCTCTGCTGGCCAATCGCTTGGTGCCTTTGCGGCGCCGGGTCTCAAGCTTGAGGTCTCGGGCGATGCCAATGACTATGTTGGCAAGGGCTTGTCTGGTGGCACAGTGGTCGTGCGGCCTGCACAGGTCAGCCCGCTCAAGGCGTCTGAAAACGTGATCATCGGCAATACCGTCCTTTATGGGGCAACCGATGGCTACCTCTTTGCGGCTGGCCGTGCGGGTGAGCGGTTCGCCGTTCGCAACTCGGGCGCGAAAGTGGTGATCGAGGGCTGCGGCACCAATGGCTGTGAGTATATGACAGGTGGCGTTGCCGTGATTCTCGGCAGTATCGGTGCCAACTTCGGTGCAGGAATGACGGGCGGTATGGCCTATCTCTATGACCCCGATGGCGAGGTTTCGAAGAATATGAACTATGAGACCTTGGTCACCTGTCCCGTGACGGTTGATCATTGGGGTGCGCAACTCAAAGATTTGGTCGAGCGCCACTTTGCCGAAACCAACAGCCGCAAGGCCGAGGAAATTCTGCAGCATTGGGAGATTGAAAAGAACAATTTTGTTCAGGTTTGTCCCAAGGAAATGCTCAACAAGCTGCCCCACCCCATCGGGATCGAAAATGAGGCGGTTCCAGCCGAGTAATCTGATCTCCGAGATAAAACCGAGCCCCACCAAGCAACAGCTTTGGTGGGGTTCTTCGTTCAGGCCTTGGCGAATTCGGAAACTGAATAGCCCTGCAGATAAAGAAGGGCTGTCAAATCGCCGTGGTTCACACGGTGTTTGGCCTGCGCCTGCACAGCGGGTTTTGCATGCAAGGCCACGCCTGTGCCTGCCAATTGCAACATCCCCAGATCATTGGCCCCATCACCGACGGCCAGCACATCGGCAGCCGTGATCCCGAGGCGGGCGGTGATGTCATTCAAGGCCTCAACCTTTGCCTCGCGCCCCAAAATCGGGCGACCGACCTTTCCCGTCAGAACGCCGTTCTCGGTCAAAAGCGTATTTGCGCGATGCTCATCAAAGCCAAGCTTTTCGGCAATCGCCGCTGTGAAGGAGGTAAATCCACCCGACACAAGCGCCGCATAAGCACCATGCGCCTTCATCGTCGCCAACAGAACAGGCCCACCCGGCATCAGCTTGATCCGCTTTTCCAGAACATCGCCAATCACCGTTTCAGCCAAACCCTTCAAAAGCCCAACACGTTCTGTCAGGGCACCGTCGAAATCCAATTCACCATTCATGGCGCGAGCGGTGATCTCCGATACGCGCTCACCCACGCCAGCCTCGGCCGCCAATTCGTCGATACATTCCTGCTGGATCATGGTGGAATCCATATCGGCCAAGAGCATCTTCTTGCGACGACCCTCGGAGGGTTGGGCGACAAGATCAACGCCCTCCGATTGAAGGCTCTGCCAAATCTCGTCGATATGTTTGGGCAGGGCTTCTACGTTGAATTCGGCCGCTTGGTCAGGGGCCAGCCAAATGGCATCCCCGCCACCCAGAGCATCCCTGAGCGATGACACCAAAGCGGGCTCAAGATGCATACTGGAATTGGTAAAGAGCGTGACGGTCTGCATGGGCCTAAATCCAAGTTGGTTTCGCAGGGCATAGACCATGTTCAGCCAGTTGATTCCAGCCCTTGGCAGGTGGCTATGTTTCGTTAAGGTGCTTGTATCCGGCTGTTATTGGGAAAAAGCCTTTGAAAATTTGGCATGCTGTGGCGCTGGTGTTTGGCTTGGCTGCGTTTCTCGCGGCTATTGTCATGTTGGAACGGCCTCGGATCGGGCTGGAGATCACGCATCACGTGGTTGATCAAACCCCCGTCACTGTCATGCGTTTGCCAAACTCCGAGGGGCCAGTTGTGATCCTGGCCCATGGATTTGCGGGATCGCGCCAGTTGATGTCCGCCTATCAGATCAATCTTGCACAGGCGGGCTATATCACCGCCAGTTTCGATTTTGAAGGTCACGGGCGCCGCCCCCAAGCCATGCGCGGTGATGTGACCGAGATTGACGGAACCACCCGTTTGTTGATGGAGCAGTTGGGCCGCGTCACTGATTGGGTTGCTAATTTGCGGGGCTCGGATGGGCGTATCGCCCTTTTGGGGCATTCAATGGCCTCTGATATTGTCCTGCGGCAGGGCCTTGTCGACGAGCGCGTTGAAACGATTATCGCCCTTTCATTGTATTCCGAAGCGGTCACTGAGAATGCCCCGCAATCCCTATTGATCATCAATGGCCAATGGGAGGGAAGCCTGAGGACCGAGGCGCGGCGCATAATGGCGGAAGCAGGCGTTGTTGAGGGTGTAACCGTTGGTGATCCTGCAACCGCCTTTGCCCGCCGTGCAGCCGTCGCCCCATGGGTTGAACATGTTGGCATCCTGTATTCACCAACAGGCATTGCCGAGGCGCAGGACTGGCTGGATCGTAGCTTTGCCGTGAACAGCCCCGAGCGTAGGCCCGTTGCCCTTGGTGGTTGGATTGTGCTCGCTTTGGCGAGTGTTGTTCTCATTGCGTGGCCGATTGCGCAGCTTTTGCCAAGTGGACAGGAGCCGTTTGCCCTTCCAGCTTCGGTATTCTGGATATTGGCCTTGGTGCCTGCTGCCTTGACTCCGATTATTCTGACAGGCGTCAGGATTGAGTTCCTGTCAGTTTTGGTCGCAGATTATCTGGCCCTTCACCTAGGGGTCTATGGTGCTTTGGTTCTGTTTGGCCTGCTTATGGCAGGGGCATTTCCTTCTCGAAAACGCTGGTGGGCGGGTGTGCTCTTGGCTTTGTTCGGATTGACCCTGTTTGGCGGACTCCTCGACCGATATGTCGCCAATTTCTTCCCGAGCGGTGATCGTATGATCGTCTTTGCTGCGATCCTGCCAGGATCGATCTTTGCGATGGTGGCGGAGGCATCTCTTTTGCAGGGTGGCGCGGCCAATTGGGTAAGAAGACTGGGTGTCAGGATCGCATTTCTGGCATCGCTCGGAGTGGCGGTAGCACTTGATTTCGAGCGTCTGATGTTCTTGCTCATAATCCTTCCGGTGATCGTCGTTTTCCACTTCAGTTTCAGTGTTATGGGCAGTTTCGCAGGCCGTCGAACCGGATCAGCGCTGGCCATGGGGATCGGCCTTGGGGTGATCCTCGCTTGGGCCTTGGCCGCAACCTTTCCTCTCTTTCAGGGTACGCTTTGAGCAGGCCTTGAGCAAAACCCCCGATGCCATTAGCGTCCCAACTCGGAGGAGATTTAATGACAACTTTTATCGGGCTTGATCTGGGCACTTCGTCGCTGAAGGCCATTCTTATGGATGAGGCGCAGCGCATTCTGGCCGAGCATAGCGTGCCGCTTACGGTGCAACGTGTGCATGATGGGTGGTCGGAACAGGACGCCGCCGCATGGGAAACCGCCGCCCAAGAGGCCCTTGCCGCTTTGGCTTCCAAGGCTGATTGCAGCGCTTTGGCTGGCATCGGACTATCGGGGCATATGCATGGCGCCACTTTGGTCGGTGCCGATGATCGCCCGCTTCGCCCCTGTATGCTTTGGAACGACACGCGCAGCGCGGTTGAAGCCCGAGAATTCGACACTAATCCGCAGTTTAGAGAGATGTCCGGCAATATTGTTTTTCCGGGTTTTACGGCTCCCAAAGTCGAATGGGTCCGCAGGAACGAGCCTGATGTCTTTTCGAAAATCGCGAAAATTCTTCTTCCCAAAGACTATCTACGTCTGTTTTTAACGGGCGAACATGTGTCCGAGATGTCTGATGCCGCAGGAACAAGTTGGCTGGATACCGGCAAGCGGGATTGGTCCGATTCCTTGTTGGCAAACTGCCACCTCACCAAGGACCAGATGCCGCGCTTGGTGGAAGGCTCGGAGGCTTCGGGTGTGCTGCGGGGTGATCTGGCCGCCAAACTTGGCCTTCCCGTTGTGCCTGTCGCGGGCGGCGCGGGCGATAATGCCGCCGCAGGGATCGGGGCAGGTGTGATCCATGACGGTCAGGCCTTCTTGTCACTTGGCACCTCGGGCGTTCTTTTTGCGGCCAATGATGCCTATCGCGCCGATCCCGAGACAGCCGTGCATAGTTTCTGCCATGCCTTGCCGAACCGCTGGCATCAAATGGGCGTCATTCTTGCGGCAACTGACGCGCTGGAATGGCTATCTCGGTTAACGGGGCAGAGTGCTGCTGAATTGACCGCCGATCTTGGTGAGATCCGTGCGCCATCGCGCTCTTTGTTTTTGCCCTATCTGGGCGGCGAAAGAACCCCGCATAATGATGCGAAAATTCGGGGGCAGTTTCTGCATCTCGATCATTTGACCGATGCCCAAGAGGCCGCGCGCAGCGTTCTTGAGGGTGTCAGTTTTGCCTTTGCCGATTGCAATGACGCGCTGGCGGCGACAGGCACCAAGATCAACTCGGCCTTGGCGCTTGGGGGCGGTTCGCGTTCAAGCTATTGGCTTGAAACCTTGGCGACTGTTCTGGGTTTCCCGCTTGAGCTGCCCCATGACGGCGAGTTCGGAGCAGCGCTTGGCGCCGCCCGCTTGGGTGTCTTGGCCGCAGGTGGCGCGGATATCTCGGAGGTGGTGACCAAGCCGCCAGTCTCGAAAACCTATGAGCCCAATACAAAGCTTAGAGATGATTTCGCCGAAGGACATGCACGGTATCGTGCGGCCTATGGGGCGATCAAAACACTTGAACAAGAGGACAGAACGTAATGAGCAGCTATTTCGACGGAATCCCGCAAATCAAATATGAAGGTCCAGACAGCACCAATGAGTTTGCTTTCAGGCATTACAATCCCGACGAGATTGTCATGGGCAAGCGGTTGGAAGACCAGCTGCGCTTTGCGATTGCCTATTGGCATTCCTTTGCCTGGCCTGGTGGTGACCCGTTCGGGCTTGGTACATTTGATCGCCCTTGGTTCGGTGAAACCATGGAGCACGCCAAGCTGAAGGCTGACAACGCCTTTGACATGTTCAACATTCTGGGCGCGCCCTATTTCTGTTTTCATGACCTCGACATGCGCCCCGAAGGTGCCAATTTTGCCGAGAACACCGCCAACTTGCGTGAGATGACGGATTACGTTCAGGGCAAGATGGAAGAAACGGGCAAAAAGCTGCTTTGGGGCACATCGAACCTCTTCTCGCAGCGCCGCTTTATGTCGGGTGCGGCCACCAACCCTGACCCCGATGTTTTTGCCTATTCAGCCGCAACCGTGAAAACCAATATGGATGCGACCCTGCAGTTGGGCGGTGAAAACTATGTGCTTTGGGGCGGGCGTGAAGGCTATGAAACCCTGCTCAACACCGATCTGGCCAAGGAACGCGCGCATATGGGGCGCTTTTTGCAGATGGTTGTCGAGTATAAGTACAAAATCGGCTTCAAAGGCATGATCTTGATCGAGCCGAAACCGCAAGAACCCTCCAAGCATCAATATGATTATGATGTCGCGACCGTGCATTCCTTCCTCAAGGATTTCGGCCTTGAAAATGAGGTGCGTGTAAATATCGAACAAGGCCATGCGATCCTTGCGGGCCATAGTTTCGAGCATGAGATTGCCTTGGCGCAGGCGCTAGGCATTTTCGGGTCCATCGACATGAACAGGAATGACTATCAATCGGGTTGGGATACCGACCAATTCCCCAATTCCGTGCCCGAAGTTGCGCTGGCCTATTATGAGATCCTCAAGGGCGGCGGCTTCACCTCGGGTGGAACCAATTTCGACGCCAAGATCCGTAGGCAATCTCTTGATGCCGAGGATCTTGTCCTTGCGCATGTGGGCGGTATGGATGTTTGCGCAGCGGGTCTTAAGGCGGCCGCCAAGATGCTTGAAGGTGGTGAGCTGGAGGCCAAACGCGATGCCCGCTATGCCGGTTGGGAAACACCCGAGGCGCAGGCGATGCTTTCGTCCGATCTGGCGTCGATCACCGAAAGGGTCGAGCGCGAAGACATCAACCCGCAGCCCAAATCAGGGCAGCAGGAGCGCTTGGAAAATATCGTAAACCGTTACGTCTAAGCTCTGGTCAATGAGCTAGTCATAGCCTGTCATTTCCAAATATCCGCGCCCCGTATGACTGCCGGTGGCGCGGATCGGACCTTCCCAATACTCAAAACTGGTTTCCATCCATGAGTTCGGGTTCAGGGCTGTGGTTTCGATGATCAGCCCGCGCGCGGGCAACTCGATGCGCCACCTGGTCGGGACCTCACGCCCTGCGACCTGCGACGTCTCCAATGGGGATAATGTCAAAGCGCCATCGGGGTAGGAGGTGCTTATCCCCTCTGGATCGATCCAAGTCGCAGAGGTGAAAACGGGGCCCGTCTCGCTTCGCAGCGCAAAACCCATCAAGCGGTCGCCACTGTCAAACTGCAAGGAAACCCAATCCCAACCCGTCTGATCGGGGCTGAGGGGTTGGCTTGACCATTCCCTATCCAACCAAGCAGAGCCTGAAACACTTACCCCGCCTTGGGGCAGGCTCAAGACACCCTCGACCTCGTAAAAGGGCTGTGAGTAGTAATAACTTGCCTGCCCGTCTGCCGATTTGACCGAATATCCCGCTTGGCCATGAAACACCAAAGGGCCCGTGGCCGATAAGGCCAGATCATAGGAAAACGCATCGCCCCTTGCGCGCAGATCAAGGGCTGAGAGTGCGTCTTGGGCACCCGTCGCGGTCGACGTCATCTGCCAATCATCAATCCAGGCTGCAAAGGGTTGTGCAGAAACCCCCGCCTGCCCAGTGCTGCCGCGTCCGAACCGCTCGGCCGAGAAATGGGTGTCAGCGGTGGTAAGCCCCGCGTGACCCATGAAAATCTGTGCCCCGTCCCAAACTGCTGGCGCTGTGTCAGGCCTCAGGGCTGATCGAAACAGCGTCCATTGAACGCCGTATTCCGCACCATCATCGCCCGTCAGATTTGCGGTCAAATACCACCATTCAATTCTGTAATCTGGGTGGGCCCCGTGATCTTGCGGGAAGGAAAAGGAGGGTTCGGGCTGCGGGATCGCAAAGCCTTCAGCGTCCTCGCCAAGGCCCGCAAAGCCTTGGGACCAAGCTGGAGCAGCGAACATCATTAAAAAGGTGAGAGCGGATTTAACGTTCATTGGTGAAGAGCTTTAACAGACTATTGGGGGGCGTTCGTGACAGTCTTAGGGCAGGCCATGCCGCAGAAATGAGGGCCGCCAAAACAGCCAAGCCAAGCAGGCGCAGCCATTCCATGGGAAAAACCAGCATGGGAAGTTTCCAGCCAAAGGCTTCGACATTGACGATACTGAGCAAAATCCAAGCCAGCCCAAGCCCTGTGGGCAGCGCCAAGACAAAGGTAAAAAAGGCCAAGCCAATGATCCGTGCCAGCTCGAACCAAGCAAGTGTCGCGCGGGTTTGGCCAAGCGCCCAGACAGGCGCCAATTGCATCAACCGCATCGAGGTCAGCGTCAGCATGGAGGTCAGCATTGCAAACCCCGCCACCCCAAGCGTCAAAACATTCAACGCGCCTGTAACGAGGAAGGTTTGCTCGAATATCCGCAAGGAGAGCTGTTTGACCTCCACTTGGTTGATGGCATTCTCGGGCGGCAGACCAGTGGCCTCGGATAACGCGGCGGCCAGTGCAGTTGCGGAGTCTCCCTCCACCCGCACGGCAAAACGCAGGATCGGAACATCGGGATAACGCGCCTTGAAGCTGTCCAAGCCAATGATCGCTTGTCCACTTGGGTTGCCATAATCGGAATAGATACCCGAAATCGGTAAGCTCCAACCGGCACTCAGGCGCAATTCATCCCCGAGCGAGAACCCCTGACGCCGTGCAAGTTGTTCATTGATCAGGACGGCCTCACCCGATTCAACACTTTCCCAAGCATTCGGGAGCGCATCAAGGAAGGGCCAGTTGTCGCGGTAGATGTCATTATTGCTATAGCCGTAAATCTCCGCTGGAAGCCCGCCAAGCCGCGTATCGGCTGAGGCATAGGGCAAAACGGCATCGGCATGGTCCTCCAGAAACCCGAGGACAAGGGCTGCTTCGGTCTCGTTTCGGGCGTTTACATAAAGCTCGGCTGCAAGTCGTTGATCCAGCCAGCCCGTAAAGGTCGCGCGGAATGAACCCACCATGGTTGAGACCCCGATATTTGCCGCCAGTGCCAGAAGCAAAGCCATCAGGGCCAAGGATAATCCGGGAAGTTGCTGCCGTGTATCGGCCAAAGCCCATTGCGCCATCGCGCTGCGGGCCAAGTGCCCCAGCCCCGAAAGAACGGCCCCTCCTACAACGGGCAAGGCAAGGGCCGCGCCGATCAGTAATGCCGCAAGGCAGGCAAAGCCTGTGATCAAGGAAGACCCGAAAATTGCGAGGCCCGCCGAGAGGCCAAACAAAACGAGAGCAAGCCCCGTTTGGATCGTCTGGGCTCTCGCCGAGGCCATCGCCCATGCACGGGGTTGGGCTGGCGCAAGAATGGGCATCAGCCGCACGCGGTTGAGGGCTTGGGCGGATGCAAACCCCGCCCCCAAAAGCGCGATCGCCATCGCCGAGAGCGCCCAAACAGGATCAAAAGCCAATTCGCCTGAAACCTGCGCGCCATATAGACCCCGCAGACTGCCTGCGACACTTGGCAATAGGGCGGCTGCAATCAGGTAACCGATGATGATCCCCATGCCACCCGCCAAAAGAGCGACCAAAATCATCTCACCTGCCAGAAGGGCTACCAAGCGGTTGAGGGGCAAACCTATTGCGCGAAGCGTGCGAAAAGTTGCGCGCCGTTGTTCGAAGGCCAGACCGATGGTGGCATGCACGATGAATAGCCCTACCACAAAAGCAAGCAGCCCGAAGGCCGTGAGATTGAGGTGAAAGCTGTCGGTCAGCCGAGAGATATCCGAGGTCAATTCAGGCTCTAAATAGCGCAATAGGCTCTGATCTGTGATCGGTGGCAGGCCTTGCGGTTGGTCAGAACGCACAAGTAGATAGGACGGGTTTTCTTGGCCCAAAAGCTCAGCTGCTGTGGCGATATCGGTGATGGCGATACCATTTGCGATTTCGTCGATTTCCCTGATTTGGGGCAGGCCCTCTGTCGTGACGCGCGTGGCAGTTTCAGGCGACATGAGCAAAAGACCATCAGACGTGGCCAAGTCACCAAAGGCAATACGGCCATCCGTGATCGGCGTGGGCAGAGCCTCAAGAGGTGCAGTCAGGGGGTCGATTCCAACCACCCTAAAGGCGGATGGCCCATTGCCGATGCGGCCCTCAATGACGGGTGAAACCAGATACCCTGCCCGACGCAACGTGACGAAATCGGCAAGCGCTATGGGCTGGCCGTCATGGCTCGCCAGACGTGCGATCTGGTTTTGCCCCATGACATTGGCCGCCCGATCATAGCTTGCCCGCGCCTCGGAATTTATCGCCTGAACGCCCGACCAAAGGGCTGTCGCCATGGCCAAACCAAGGATCAAGGCCAGCGCTTGGCCCGGATGTTTGCGCCAATGTCCCAGAAGGGCGGAAAGGGCGGCGGAAGTCATGCAGCCAGCCGTCCATGAGACAGATGCAACCTGCGCGACAATCTTTTGGCCAGATCGGTGGAATGTGTCACCAAAAGCAATGCCGCACCGCTATCGGCCACAAGTGCAAGGAGCAACTCCATCACCCTTTGGGCATTTTCCTCATCCAGATTGCCCGTGGGTTCATCCGCCAAGATCAAACCAGGCTTGGCGGCCAATGCGCGACCAATGGCAACGCGTTGTTGCTGACCCCCTGACAATTGCTCGGGATAACGCCCCAGTAGGTCGGATAGCCCGAGTGTATCGGCCAAATGGTCAAGCCATGCTTCATCCTGTTTTCCCGCAAGCCGCGCTTGAAAGGCCAGATTCTGGGCAAGGGTAAGGGAGGGGATCAGATTGAATTGCTGAAAGATCAGGCCAATTTCCTCGCGGCGCATTCGGGCAAGATCACGATCCTTGGCTTGTGACAGATCCTGACCGTTCAGCGAAATCTTTCCAGAGGACGGCCTGTCCAACCCCGCAATCAAATGCAGGAAGGTGCTTTTGCCCGACCCGCTTTCGCCAGTGAGCGCAAGCGTTTGTCCCCGATCCAGTGAAAGCGAGGCATCATTGAGCACCACGACATCCCCCTCGCTGGTGCTGAATGATTTATTCACATCTTGGGCGCTAAGCAGCATTGCTTTGGTCTTTCATCGTTTCACGGTGAACCTATGGCACAAACGCCTGTCGACCAGCCTGACCCATGGTCGCGGGGTAAAAGGCGGGCCTATTGGAACCTAATCGGCAGGTCGAAACGATAATTGGCCTCTGTCAAACCGCTTGGCGCAGCGGGGAAGCGACGCGCGCGCTCGACAGCACGCAAGGCCGCTTGGTCGAGATCGGGATTGCCCGAGCTGCCGATGACAGCAAGCCCTTCCAGCGTGCCATTCCTAGCAACCATTATCCGCAGGCTGACTGCACCGCTGTCCGAGACATTGGGCCGATTGCGTTCGATCCGTGCGATTATTGCAGCGCCCCATTGCGACAGGAGTGTGTTGCGCTCACCTGCCGAGAGACCAGATGTTTGGGCAGGCTGTGGGGCCGCGCCTTGGCTTTCACCGCCACCAGACCCGCGCGCGACCTGAGCCACAGAGGGGGCCTCGGACGGGGTGGGGTTTGCAGGGCGCTGCGTAGGGCGAGGCGGGCGTGGGTTTATCTGTGCGGTATCGGGCAGATAGCTGGTATCGCGCGGCACTTCCAAACTGGGGGAGGTTTGGACCATGGGAACCGCATCAATCTGTGGCCTGTCTTGTGGGGCAGGGGCAGGGGCAGGGATAGCGGTAGCGGGGGCTTCGTGCTCGGTGATACCTTCCATGCGCGGAAGGTTTGGAGCGCTTTCAGGTTGTGGACGTGCAATCTGACGCGGCGCGGATTGCGTTTCGGGCGGGCGGCTCCAATCCTCGACCATCTGTTGGGTGGCGGCATTTGCAGCCGCAAGGCTGACCTGCCCTGTCCCATCGCTGCCACGGCGTTCACCACCGACCTCTGGGGCGGCGACAAAAACCGCTGCATGGACTGCAGCCGATAGACCAAGGAAAATGGCGACCTCCAGAACCCTCATGGCGAGACCTCGGTCACAAGCGTCACATCGCTCACGCCTATGGCTGCAAGCCGTGGTAACAGAGCGGCCAATCCTTGCGCGTCGAGCGATTGATCAGCCCTTATCCGCAGGGGTTCATTCGCGGGGATCAGGTCAAAGACCGCCTCATCCCGCGCGGCCTCATAGGCCAAACCGCCATCTGATGCGATAAAGAGGATGCCCTCGCGCAAGTTCTCAGATGGCGTGACCTCAGCGCTTGGTGGACTAACCTCAAGGGGAGCGGGTGGCGTGATCTGTGCGGTCATCAGGAAAAAGATCAGCAGCAAGAAGACCACATTGATCATGGGAACAATATTGCTGTCCCGTGCTCCGCGGCGCGCGGCTGTATGTGCCCCGAAATCCATCATTCGACCAGCACCAAACCCGTGAACCCCGCTTGGGTGAGGGCCTCCATCACATCGACCAGGCGTTGCAAATCGACCCCATCGGAGGACCTGAGCAAGATCATGTCATCAGGGCTTTGCGTCAGGGCATCCAATTCAAGCGCAAGGTCAGTTACAGCGCGGCCGTTCAGAAGCAGCCCGTCAGGTTGGATAACTACAAGCCGAGGCGGGCCAGAGTAGCTCTCGGTGGTGCCGCCTGCAGGCGCGATTGAAATACCACCTTCCACAGTGAAACGCGCGGCCAGCATGAAGAACACAAGCAGCAAGAACACCACATCGATCATGGGTGTCAGGCTCGGCTTGCGGCGGCGTGTCTGGATGGAGAAAGCGAAACTCACACCTGCCCTCCTCGGGTAAAGATGCGGGTCGCGGCGTCTTCCATATCGGCTTGGACATTCTCGATCACACTGTCGAACCATGTCAGCGCCATTGAGGCGGGGATCGCCACTGCCATGCCCGCAGCCGTTGTCAAAAGCGCCTCCCAAATTCCGCCCGCAAGCACCGCCGGGTCCGCACGTGCGCCTGTTGTCTGCAGCGCCTGAAAGGCGGCGATCATTCCCAAAACAGTGCCTAACAGGCCCAATAGAGGCGCAATTGTTGCGATAAGGTCCAGCGCGCGCAGGCCAGTGCGCGCCTCATGCAAAAGAGATTTCGCCACCCGCGATGTTTCCTCGCGCGCGGCTTCTGAGGGCAGGGTTTGACGCGCGGACATGGCCGCCAAGGCAAGCTTCGCCCGCAAAGACGCGCGCCCTGCAAGGGAGGCGCAAGCCGCATCATTCTGGCCATCCGCCCATTGATGGATCGCGGCCTCTGTCGCGGCACCATGGGACCATGCGCCCATAACCCAAAGCCGCCAAACCTTCCAAAGGATCAGCGCCACCGTCAAAATCGACAGGCCCGTGATAATCCAGATGACGGGGCCGCCCTGTGCCAGAAGGTTGTTCATTCTGTTCCCTCATCTTCTTTCCAACGCTTCGCCTCGGCTGCGACAGCGTTATATGTTGCGCGCCCGATCGCCTCGCCCAAATCGGTGTGCAAGCCCGCATAGGCCGTATCCCCCTTGGGAGAGGCAATGGCGATGCAATCGGTGCCCGTGCCTGTTGCGCGACCTGTCGCAAGCTCGTGACCTGCATCGATCACTGCGGCGGTTCGGGCTTGGGTGGCAATGCTCAAGGCTTCGATCATCGCGGCCTCGGTCAACCCTTGGTTGATGACGACTGCCAAATTGATTGTGCCGTAATCGCCTGCAACGACGGGCAAACGCGTGCCAATTCTTTCGGCATTTGTCAGCCCGACGGTTGCAAGACAGTGAACCCTGAATTGCCCGCAAACAGCCACCTCGAGACTGTTCATCCGAATATTTCTGGAGGTCAGCATCGCCACCGCTGGGCTTTCCTTGCGGGTTGAAACTTCATTTCCCAGCCAATGGATCGCGTCAAACCCTTCGGTCAAATCGGCATTTCGAACCTCACGCCACAGGATATGCCGCGCATAGGTCAGCCCTGATCGGTAAGGAGCCCAAGACAGCACCTGCATCTGGGCGCCAAGGTCGAGGCAAAGCCATGGATGGTCCAGCGACAGATTGATCATTTCGCGACCTCCAAGGGGAGGAAAATCAACCCGTCTTTGGTTTCGCTCAAATAGGCAGTAATGCCGAAAACCTTGTGCAGGTTTTCAGCTGTCAGCACGGCTTTCGGGGCCCCATCGGCCAGAATGCGCCCTTTGTCCATCAGCACCAAGCGATGACAATGCCGCGCGGCAAGCCCCAGATCATGGAGCGAAACCAGAACGGATTTGCCCGAGATGGCGCTTTTGGCGAAGGTTTCCATCGTTGCAATCTGATGGCCAGGATCAAGACCAGCAACAGGTTCATCGGCAAATAACACTGATGTATCTTGAGCCAAAACGCGCGCAATCAGCACGCGGGCTTGCTCGCCGCCAGACAACTCCGTCGCGCTGCGGGTCTCGAACCCTTGCAAATCCATGGCCTTGATCGCCGCCCCGACGGCGGCGTGGTCAGTTTCACTGGGACGCTGGCCCGCGCCAAGATGTGGAACACGTCCCAGCATCACCAAGGTTTCGACGCTCACAGGCCAAGCGATTTCACGCGCTTGCGGCATCCAAGCGGCGGTTTTCGCGCGCTCCTGAGGCGATAGGCGGTTGAGCGAGCTTTGCCCCGAATGCGGCAAAAGACCTAAAGCCGCGCGCATCAAGGTCGTTTTGCCAGCCCCATTGGGGCCGATAAGACCGACCAATTCACCCGCGCCCAGTTCAAGGCTGACATCGTCTACAACCTTGGTGGTTCCCCTCAGGACCGAGAGGTTTTCGATGTGAAACCCGCTCATCCCATGGACCTCCGTGTTTTGTAGATCAGGTGGAGGAACAATGGCGCGCCCACGATGGCCATCAGTACGCCAAGTTTGAGGTCGCGATCAGGCACGGCAACGCGCACGGCGATATCGGCCAGCAAGACAAGCACCGCGCCCCCAAGCGCCGAGGCAGGCAAAAGCGCTGACGGTCGCGCGCCAACGAATGGCCTCAGGATATGGGGAACCACCAAGCCTACAAAACCGATTGCCCCTGCTACGGCTGTTGCAGCGCCAACAGAGGCCGCGACACCTGCCACAAGAATAAGCCGCATCTGACCAAGCTTGATCCCGAGCGAGCCTGCCGCATCCTCGCCCAATGTCAGGGCATCAAGGCCGCGTCCTTGCGTCATGATCAAAGCCCATCCAAGCATCATGAAGGGCAATGCCAGCCAAACATGGGTAAAGGAACGATCCGCCAGACTGCCCATCATCCAGAACACGATTTCCGACACGGCGAAGGGATTTGGTGACAGGTTCAATACCAAGGCCGTCAATGCGCCCGCCAAAGCGCTGATCGCGATACCTGCGAGGATCAATGTAAGCGACCCACCGCGCGGACCTGCAAGAAGCAGCAAAAGCAAAACGGCCAAGCCAGCGCCAGACAGTGCTGCAAGCGGGAGGGCAAGGGCGAAGGCTGCGGCAAGGCCGGTTTGTAGCGCCAGCACCGCACCGAGGGCGGCTGAGGAAGAGACCCCGATCAAGCCAGGCTCGGCGAGAGGGTTACGTAAAAACCCCTGAAGGGCCGCCCCTGATAGCCCGAGGCTGATGCCGATCATCACGGCCAAAAGGGCGCGGGGCAGGCGGATTTCCTGCATCACGAGGGTAATCGCCTCACCGCCATTGCCAAACAGCGCCGAGAGGCTTTCACCAATACCGAAACCCGCAGGCCCGATCAGAAGAGAAACCGCAAAAAGAAGCGCGACCAAAAGCGTTAGAAAGGCGAGCAAACCGCGCATCAGCTTCCCTCCAGTTCAAGGCGCAGCTCCACCAGCCGCGACAGGGCCGCGATCACCGCAGGTGTCCCGCAAATCCAATCGGAATTGCTCGACGTGACGGCAGCAGGCAAGGCCTTCAAGGCGGGGTGGGTCATGATTTCCTCGGACCTAGAGGCGGCGGGATAAAGCTCGGCGTGGATCATCAGGTCGGGGTCTGCAAGCACCATCAATTCCAGCGCCAGCCGCCCACTGTTGCCGCGCCCCATTTCAGCAGCGATATGGCGAAACCCTGCGGTGGTCAGGATATCATTGCTCAGCGTTCCTGTCCCCAAGGCATAGCCGTTGGGATAGTAGAACTCGGCCCGCGGGCCAGTTTGCGGGGGGATGATATTGGCCAGATCAGTTTCATATTGGGCAATGATGGTCTGGGCTGCGGCCTCTTGCTCCAATAATGCGCCAACTTCCTCGATGCGGGTGGGCACCTGATCAAGGGCGTTTACCAGCCCGATCTGTTCAACCCGCACGCCAAGGCGGCGCAGCATCGAGATCACCACAGGATCGGAATAGACGCCCGCAAGAACCAGATCGGGGGAGAGAAGAAATATCTCCTCGGCTTGGCCATGATTGACGGGATAGTCAGCAGCCTGTTCTGCCATCGGCGACATGCGAGGGTCAGAGGCGATGTCGGAGACCGAGATCAATTGATTGGGTGCGGCCAGCAACATGGCCAGCTGATCGGTGCATAAATTCATGGAAACGACGCGCATCGGCGCATCGGCATGGGCCGCCCCAACCATGATCAGGGCGGCCCAAATGGGTGCTATGAGCTTAGAACGACCCACGGATACCAAAATACAACGCCCGATCTGATGCGCCGTAGCCACGGGTCGTTTGGTATTCCTCGTCGAAGACGTTGTCGACGCGCAGGTAAAGCTCTGCGGCGTCATTCACCTCACGGGCAACCGAGAGACCCGTAACGGTATAGGTTGGCATTTCAACCGTTCCGTCAAAGATGTCCGAGACATGGTTGAGCGTGATCTGACCCGACCAGCCATTCTGCCAAGTTCCGTTCAAGCCCAAGGTAGCGTCATGACGTGGCACACGCGAAAGCCGTGCGTTGGTTTGGTTGCGGGCATCGGTATAGCTGTAGTTCCCGAAGAAGGAGAGCGCGTCAGTCAGAGCAACCTCACCCGTGACTTCAAAGCCTTCCGTTGTGGTTGTGCCTGCAATTTGCGTGTAGCCCGCGCCGACATAGCTGATCAAATCGTCAATCTCGGTCAGGAACACGGCACCGCCCAATTGGACACGCCCAAAGTCATGCTCGACACCTAGCTCAAGGCTACGGCTTTGTTCAGGCTGAAGGTTTGCATTCGCGCCGAAGGGGCCGAACATCTCGTTCAAAGATGGGGCACGGAAACCCGTTGCAACCGAGGCACGAACAAGCGTGTCAGGGCCTGCACGCCATGCAAGTGCCGCACGCCCAGTGGTGTTGCCGCCGAATTGCGAATGCTCATCGAAACGCGCCGAGAGGGACAGATCGAGGTCAGAGGTCAGGCTGTTTGTATATTCCGCAAAAACAGAGCCGATCCAGTAATCCGCATTCAAGGGGGTTGTGGCGGTCGAAGAGAAATATGTCTCGGAAACATGCTCCGCCCCGAAGGACAGGGCCTGCGTCGCGCCTAAATCGGTCTGGCCCAGATAGGCAAAGCCCGTGCGGGTTCCCTGAAAGACATTGCGCGCGGAATTGGGAAATCTGCGCAGTGTTTCGCTGTATTGTGCCGAGACCTCGTGATCGATATTCGCCCCGTCGATTTGTGCAAAGATACGCGCGCCGCGAAGATCTGTAGTGGTGAAGTTCGTAAGCGAATCGCTGATAGGAAACCCGTTGTCATAATTCACGTAGCTGTCTTGCCAGATCAAGCTGCCGCCTACCCGCACCGTATCGGTTAGGTCATAGGCGCCTGCGAAGTTAAAGGCAGTCGAATCGAAGCCATCGGCCTCGGAATTGCCAGCATTTTCATCAGCTGCCGAGAACCCATCGGTTGTCACTCGGTTCAGGTTGAAGGACAGCTCGCCCCGATCAAAACGTGTTGCAACGCCGATCATGCCGCGTTGCGTGTCATAGCTGCCCGCCTCAAGCGCATAGCGAAACTCGGTTCCGTTTTCCTCAGGTGCCGCGAGGGTCGAGATCGAGATAACACCAGCAATCGCCTCCGACCCGTAGATCGCGCTTTGCGAGCCATAGAGAACCTCGACACGGCCAAGACCCATCGTGCTCAACGGTCCGAAGTTGAAGGAGGTTTGTGTGCTGGAGGTATCGGTCACATCAATTCCATTGATCAGCACAGGGATATAATTGCCGTTCAAACCCCGAATACGCAGGGCCGCGTTTGTGCCCAAGGGACCGTTTTGGGTGATGTTCACCCCGGGAAGGGATTCAAGCGCGTCGGTCAATTGCACGACCGAAGTGTCTTCCAGCTCATCCTCGGTGATGGTTTCAACGCTGACGCCAGTGCGATCTTCCTCGATTTCGGCCAGACCAGCCGAGAAAATGATCTCATCAAGGGTGAAAATGCCAGCCTCTTGCGCAAAAGCGGCGCTGGATGTCAGTAAAAGGGCCGTAAGGGCCGAAGTAGATGTCTTCATAGTAGTCCCCAAAACCGCATGAAACATGCGTTCGAAGTTCAAAGGTATGTCATCGGTGGGGGTTGCCCTGCCTTCGACGGTGATTGTCGCCACCACGCCGGACAGGTCCGTTGCTCCTGACGCCCTCCGCGCCCTGAACAGGGTGATCACCTCGGCAGGTCTCCTGACTTGCGGGTCAATGTTTGATCGGGCCTTCCCGTGACCTGTTTGGGTCACAGTGGCATATGCCGATCTCACTCACCGCTTACAGTTGCGGGGGCAGTCGTGGAATTTAACCACGTTCCCTTTTCACCAGACGCGTAAACGCCCAGACCGAAGCCCCTCACGCATACGCCTTTCATATCACCCGCTCAAGAGCGGAGAGGGACAAGTTTGGAAGGAAATTGGATTTAGCCTAGGCCATGAGGCCTTTGCGCCGTGGACCTGCCAGTGCAGACACCGCCAAGATCACGCCCGAGACCGTTGCGATCATGCCAGCGGCGCTGACCGAATCACTCCCGCCTAGCCAAAGCGGGCCATAGCCCGCCAGCACATAGCCAAGGATCGCGGAGGCCGTGGCAAAGCCTACGCTCCACCAAACCTGTGCTTTCAAACCATCTGTCATCAGTCTTGCGGCGGCGGGCGGGCAAATGAACATCGCAATCACGATGATGGACCCAACAGCATCAAAAGCCGCAACCGCAGCAATCGCGGCTGTCATGACCAAACCAAGGCTAAGCGCGGTCGTCGGAATGCCCAAGCCATGGGCAAATTCTTCGTCAAATGTGGCGATCTTCAGGGGCCGCCAGAAGGTAATCAAAAGTGCAATGATCAACACCAGAACAACCGCGATCCGAAACAACTCGGACGGCAAACCCGCAAGCGCATTCGGGTCCAGTAGGGAATGCCAGCCCGTCGCATCCAGCCAGATGAGGCTCTCGAGATTGCCCATCAAGGCATGCTCCACATCAAGATGAACGCGGCTGGTATCGCTGCGCTCCAGCAGCAAGACGCCAGCGGCAAATAATGCGGTGAAGGTCACGCCCATGGCCGCGCCTGTTTCGATCTTGCCAAGCCGGCGGATCAATTCGATCAAGATCACAGCGACCAAAGCAGCCCCTGCCGCGCCGATCATCATCGGAGCGGCCGCAACGCTGCCCGTCACCAGAAATGCCAGCACAATACCGGGCAAAACCACATGCGAGATCGCATCGCCGATCAAAGCCTGTTTACGCAGAACAAGGAAGTTTCCAGGCAAGGCACATGCGATGGCCGCAAAGATACCGATCAACATCGGGGTCAGGGAAAGGGGAACAAACTCCGAGCCGCTCATGGGGTGACCTCGGCCAATTTCATATCAAGTTCATGCAATTGATCCTTGGTCAGAACAGTTTCCAAGTCCGACAATCCATCATAGCTGGCGGCTGTATCTTCATGGGCGGGCATCTCTCGCAAAAGACGCCAGCGCCGTTCATCCAGCATGGCCGATGCAGCGCCTCGTTCACCTGACTTGGTGGCGACCCCATCAGGGCGGATCAGCCCTTCTTGGGACAAAAGACGCATGGTGTAGCGTTCATAAATCGGATGCCCATTGGCCAGCGCCAGCAAGCCTTGCCTGCGATGCACATGACGTTGGAACCTTCGATGGCGGATCAAGGACGACAAGGCCCCGCGCGATGGGGCAAAAAAGAGCGAAATGGCGAAGAGCCCGAAACACACCAGAACGATGATAGGCCCTGTCGGCAGATTCGGTGCAGAGGCAGAAATCGCGGCCCCAAGATAGCCCGCGGCCCCTCCGATCACGCCAGAGATAAGCCAAACCTTCTCGGCGCGATCTGTCCAGAAGCGCGCAGTGACGGGCGGGATAATCAGCAAAGCCACGATCAGGATCAGCCCCACGATCTTGAGACCCACCACCGTCACTGCCAGCACCAAACCCATGGTCAAAAGATCAATGCGCCCGACATTGGAGCCATTGGCCGCGGCATAGTCACTGTCAAAGGCCACCAATGTCATCGGACGGCGAAACACCAGCGCCAAGCCAAGCACCAATGCCCCGCCTGCCGCGATCATCAAAGCGTCTGAAAACAGCATTCCAGCCGTTGAGCCCAACAAAAGCGAATCGAGCCCTGCTTGGCGCCCTTGGCTCATGGTTTGAATCACGGTCAGCAGGACCACGCCTGCCCCGAAAAACACGCTCAAGACCGCTCCGATCGCGGAATCCTCGGATAGGCGCGTGTTTTTATTGAGCCATTGAACTGACAAAAGCCCCAACCAAGCGGTCACGGCAGACCCGAAAAGCAACCCCGCAAGGTTACGGCCATCGCCACCAAAAGCGACCATGACAAGAAAGGCTATCCCCACTCCGGGAAGGGTCGCATGGCTGATCGCATCAGACACCAAGGCGCGTTTGCGCAGGAATAGAAATGTCCCCGTGCCCCCTGCTGCCACGCCAAGCAACATGGCCCCAAGCGTGACCAAGGTGGCGTTATAGCCAAGCTGAAATGTCAGGGCCTGCCAAAGCATCGCGCCTATCCAACCTCGCTCAAGCGATCAAGCTGCGCCGTTGCAAGTCTGCCGCCATAGGCCGCTTGCAGGTTCTCCGCCGTGAAGGTCTCGGCCACAGGGCCTTGGGCGATCCTGCGTTGGTTGATCAGGAATACATGGTCGAAATAGGTCTCGACCGTTGAAAGGTCATGATGGACTGCAACAACGGTTTTGCCTTGGGATTGGAGCGTCTTGAGAACGGCGATGATCGCTTTTTCTGTGGCGGCATCAACGCCTGCGAAGGGCTCATCCAGCAAATACAGGTCCGCACCCTGCGCCAAGGCCCGCGCCAAGAAAACACGTTGTTGCTGCCCACCTGAAAGCTGACCGATCTGACGATCAGCAAAGCCTTCCATTCCCACACGCTCCAAAGCCTCCATCGCGACCTGCCTGTGCCGCGCCCGCACCAGTTTGAGAAGACCCAATTCGCGGTAAAGGCCCATCAAGACCACATCCAGAACCGTCGTGGGGAAATCCCAATCCACACTGGCCCTTTGTGGGACATAGGCGATGCGGTGGCGCTCCATCTCAAGAGGTCTACCATAGACACTGGCCTGTCCCGACAGCGGGGTGATGACCCCGAGGGCGGCCTTCAAAAGCGTCGATTTCCCTGCTCCATTCGGGCCGACAATGGCGGTCATGGAGCCAGCTTCAATGGTCATATCCACCGAGAAAACGGCAGGCTTTTCACCATAGGACACCGTCAAGCCACGCACGGCGAGGGGGCTATGCGCCAATTCCTCAGCCGATTGACCATCATGGAGTGTCAGATGTGTCGCTTTGCTCACTATCGTTCTCCGCTCAATTGTCCCGACATTCCACCCTGCGGTGCATCCCCACCCAAAGCCGTGGCAATGGTCGTCACATTATGGTCAATCATGCCCAGATATGTGCCTTCATAGCTTCCGTCAGGTCCCATCGCGTCGGAATAAAGTTCCCCGCCGATCACCACGTCATGACCCTGCGCCGCGGCCCCTTCGACAAGCGCGCGGATATTGCGATCCGAGACAGAGCTTTCCACAAAAACAGCCCCGATCTGACGCTCGACAAGGGTATCCACCAGATAAGAGATTTGCGCCAATCCCGCTTCGCTTTCGGTGGAGATACCCTGAATGCCCAAGACTTCAAATCCATAGGCGCGTCCGAAATATTTGAACGCATCATGGGCGGTCAAAAGAACGCGGGCTTGATCAGGAACGCTCATTAAAACAGTCTCTGAATAGGCATTTAGAGACTGCAAGTTTGCCAAATGCTGATCCCTGTTTTGTTGAAAAATGGCGGCATTCTGTGGCGAAGCCTCGATCAGGGCCTCGGCTATATTTGTCACCACCAAGGCCCAAATTTGGGGGTCCATCCAGACATGGGGGTCAAATCGATCAGCATAGTCATCATGCGCCATCAGCAGGTCTCGGGGCAGGCCATCTGCCACGGCCACGACTTTGCGGCTACGCCCCAGATCGGCAAAGAAATCTTCCATCTGGGCCTCAAGGAAAAGACCATGCCACAGCGTTAGATCGGCGCGGGTCATCGCCACAATATCGCTTCGCGTTTGGCGATAGCCATGCGGGTCCACCCCTGGCCCCATAAGGGCGCGAACCTCGACCAAATCACCGCCAACCTGCCGTGCGGCATCGGCGATCATGCCAGTCGTGGCGATAATCTGCAGCCGCTCTTGCGCATGGGCTGTGGCGGTGAGGCTGAATAAGGTCGCAAGCATAGCAAGCCAAAGGCGTGGCATTCTTTATAACTCCAGTAGATTTCGCAAAACTGATAATGAGAATAATTCTCAAAAAGTCAATGCAATTGAGAGTCACTCGCAAAAGGGGAGATTGCCATATCCTCAAGGCCTCGCTAGCCCTTTCATCCAAGGAGGCCCTTGGATGCAGATCACCGATTTCGACGATGCCTATCAAAACGCCGCCTATATTGCGGATGCGGATCAGTATTTGACCCGATGGCCCGCGAAAGCCGCAGCATTTCGCGCCAAGCACCCTCCCGAAACACTGGCCTATGGGGCGGGCGAGCGTCAATTCGTCGATCTGTTCCACCCGAAGGGCGCGCCCCAAGGTCTGACGATCATTATTCACGGCGGCTATTGGCTCCGCTTTGAATGCCGTGATTTCTCGCATTTGGCGGGGGGCGCCTTGGATCGCGGGCAAGCCGTGGCGATGATCAACTACACCCTCGCCCCTCAGGCGCGGATCACCCAGATCGTTGATGAAGTGGCGCAGGCTGTCTGTTTGCTGTCAGATAAAATCAACGGGCCAATTCATATCACGGGTCATTCGGCGGGCGGCCATCTGGCCACACGCATGACCTGTCTTGGGGCGCTGCCCGAAGAAACCGCCGCAAGGATTGCCCATGTGATGTCAATCTCGGGAGTGCATGACCTGCGTCCCTTGATGAAGACATCCATGCGTCAGAGCCTCCATCTCGACCCTGAAGAAGCAATCGCCCAAAGCCCCGCTTTGCTCACACCTCGGCCAAATACGGTGCTGACAGCGGTTGTCGGTGCAGATGAGCGGCC
>ENA-OUOG01001563-OUOG01001563.1-marine-metagenome-genome-assembly--contig:-NODE-1563-length-26109-cov-7.256146_pt1 | contig 26109 bp, 26 predicted proteins | sample MGYA00248635_ERZ508505 | MGnify/ENA primary metagenome ERZ508505 (study PRJEB26176, sample SAMN06267871) | marine metagenome | isolation source: Saanich Inlet, British Columbia, Canada | place: Pacific...
CACTACAACACCAAGCGACCACACAGTGCATTGGGCTACCGCCCACCAGCGCCCGAAGCCATCATCCCGATGGACCAGAGGCCGATCATGCACTAACTTTCAAATTGGACCACTCAAGTGGGGCTGCTCACATTCATCCTAGGGTGAACCGCTTAACCGTCGACGTCTTCTTCTGTGGTCTCGGTTTCGGCGAACGGACTGGCATTGGGGTCGGTATCAGCCAAAGATGTGCTGATATTTGTGGACAGGGTCTCAACCCCGCCCGAAACAACCGAAATTGCCGCCACCCCCAGACCGACGATGGCGGCGCTGAGGACGACCCAATCTACTGTTACCGCGCCCTGCTCACTCTGGGCGAAAGACTTGATTGATGTGAAAACCATTTTGTTTGCTCCTTCTATCATGCGTTGAAGTAGCAAGCGCGTTCTGCGCCCTTGAAAGGTCAGGCCCTGCGCGGGGTTTCCCAAAGCGGGCCCTTTGAGCCAGAGACATCTGACCCGGATGTTGATCAAAAGGCCTGTATCGCGGGGCGCAAATATGGCGAAGATGCGGCCCCAAAGCGCAGAAGACTTAGGATTATCTTAAATCTTGCCAGATCAAGCGCGCACTTATGATGTGAGGGTCCTGATATCTGTGGCAGGGGACAAGATGCGGCGGGGGGAAGTCGTGGCGATGTGTTTTGGAACAACACGCGCCACGACATTCGTAGGCCCTTGATCTGATGGCCAGTGGGCCATCTCGATCAGACAGAAACACACCACTATTGGGAGTGTTTGGGACCAGAGGATCATCGCGAGCGGTGCGAGATCTCCAATCAGAAACAAATTGCGCAAAATGTGGCGCAATCGGCAGACAAAGGCCTTATTGCGGCGAAATCGGGCGCAGATGTGGTCGAATTGAGGCGGAATTGCGGCGATACCGCGCGGCGGCGAATAAGTTTGATGGAACTGTTTCCAAACACGAAAAACGCCGCGTGACAATCACGCGGCGTTTTTGAGTTTTGAGTTGATCGACGGGAGGGAAGGAGTGTTTCCGTCTCCTGCCAGATAGAAAAATTGCTCAGTTGTTTCTTCTGTAGTAGTTTCTGTAGTAGTTTCTGTGGTCGTTTCAGCGCCAGTCATTGCAGTCGCGATGCCACCAGCAGCCGAAACTGCGCCAGTCTGAACTGCGCCTACAACGGCACCACCCAGAAGAACGATTGCTGCGGTCAAAACGATCCAGTCAACAGTTACTGCACCAGATTCGGATTTTGCGAAGTTATTGATGAGGTTCATGATATTGCTCCAGTTCCAAGTTTTGTTTTGTGTTTCTGTCTCATTCCCGAGGTAGTGTCTGCCGCCTCGGTTGATGCTGTTATCCCTTCAGATCGGGGCGAGACTTGGGCGGAGTTTTGAATTTTATGCGAATTCTTCGCGGTTTGTTCAGGGCGAATTTACCACTACGAAACGCTAAAGAATTCTTTGGGCCTTTAAAAATAAGGGTATTTGGCGCAGGTTGGCCAAAAAGACCTGAGGGCAGACATGCGAGCAGTATTTGGCGGAGTGTTTTTTGCACTCATTATTTTTCCCAGTGAATCGCTGCCGCAAAGCAGTGAGCCCGCCCCTTTTCCGGAATTCACCTTTCGAAGCGTTACGCCGCCTGCCCGTGGGGCGCGGACCCCGCGTATCAATATCCAAATCGCTCCTCAGGCGACGACGGTGCCGTCTATTCCCTCGGATGAGGCGGCTTCTGCCCCTGTTGCGCAGGATGTGGAGTGGTTCTGGTCGCAGGTGGCCGATGACCTTGAAGGGGGTGCGCTTCGTTTTCAGGGCGCTCTTGCGCATTTGGCGCAGGCCCCTGAAACCTCCTCGCTTGGCATTTCACGTGCGGATCATCTGGGGCAGTTGGCCGCCGAACATGGGGCCGCGATTCTGGCCTCTACCATCGGCACCCGCGTCTCGCCTGCCTTGGCGCTGGCGGTCATGGCGGTGGAATCGGCGGGGCAGGTCGAGGCCGAAAGCAGCGCAGGCGCACAAGGCTTGATGCAGCTTATCCCCGATACGGCCACGCGTTTCGGTGTCGAAGACAGCCTCGACCCCGCCCAGAATATTGCAGGTGGCGTGGCCTATCTTGACTGGTTGATGGAAGAGTTCGACCGAGACCCGTTGCTGGTGCTGGCCGCCTATAATGCGGGCGAGGGGGCGGTGAGGGCGGCAGAGGGTGTTCCTGACTATGCAGAGACGCGCCGCTATGTGCCAAAGGTTCTGGCAACTTGGCAGGTTGCCCGTCTGCTCTGCCTGAGCCCGCCAGAATTGATTTGGGATGGATGCGTGTTTCGCACGATGACCAGCGGGTAGGACCAGCGGCTAGGACCAAGGACTAGCCAAAGGGTAGCAAACCGCGCAACATCGGCGCGGCTTGCTGTGTTGTTTCAAACCAGTTTGGCTTCGGTCGCGGCCCGCATTTCGTCTTCTGTGACGCCATCGGCAAGTTCAACGATACGCAAACCACCCTCGACCACATCCAAGACGCCCAGATTGGTAATGATGCGATGCACCACGCCTGTGCCCGTCAAAGGCAGGGTGCAGGCCTTCAGGACCTTCGAGTCGCCATGCTTGTTGGTGTGATCCATCACAACCACAACGCGGCCAACCCCTGCCACAAGGTCCATCGCCCCGCCCATGCCTTTCACCAGCTTGCCGGGGATCATCCAATTGGCCAGATCGCCTGTCTCGGAAACCTCCATCGCCCCCAAGATCGCCATGGCAATCTTGCCGCCACGGATCATCGCAAAGGAGGTGGCGCTGTCAAAATAGGCGGTATTGGGCAATTCGGTGATGGTCTGTTTGCCTGCATTGATCAAATCGGCATCTTCGTCGCCTTCAATCGGAAACGGGCCCATGCCAAGCATCCCGTTCTCGGATTGCAGGGTCACGTCAATGCCTTCGGGGATGTAATTGGACACCAGCGTCGGAATACCGATGCCGAGGTTCACATACATGCCGTCTTGTAGTTCTTGTGCCGCGCGGGCGGCCATTTGGTTACGATCCCATGCCATGGCTCAGGCCTCCTCACGCTTGCGGGTTGTCCGCTGTTCAATCCGCTTCTCATGATCGCCCTTGATGATGCGATGCACATAGATGCCGGGCAGGTGGATAAGATCGGGCTCAAGGCTGCCTGTGGGGACGATTTCCTCGACCTCCAGTATGCAGAGCTTGCCACAGGTCGCGGCGGGCACGTTGAAATTGCGCGCAGTCTTGCGGAAGATCGCATTGCCCGTTTCATCGGCCTTCCATGCTTTGACGATGGCGAGATCGGCAAAAATGCCTTCCTCAAGGATATAGGTCTGACCGTTGAAATCCTTGTGGTCCTTACCTTCGGCGATCACGGTGCCGACGCCTGTTTTGGTGTAAAAGCCCGGAATGCCTGCACCACCTGCGCGCATGCGCTCGGCCAAGGTGCCTTGAGGGTTGAACTCCAACTCCAATTCGCCTGACAGGAACTGGCGCATAAATTCGGCGTTCTCGCCCACATAAGAGGCCATCATCTTTTTGATCTGGCGGGTGGCCAAGAGTTTGCCCAAGCCGAAATCGTCAATGCCTGCGTTATTGGACGCAACAGTGAGGTCCTTGACCCCAGTGGCCACGATGCCATCAATCAGAAGCTCAGGAATGCCGCATAGGCCAAAGCCGCCTGCCGCAACCAGCATGCCGTCAGAGATAACGCCCTCCAGCGCCTCCGCGGCTGATCCGTAAACCTTTTTCATAGGGTGTTTCCCGTGTTGAGAACTGCGTTTGCCGCAAACTGACCTGTCGCAAGAGGCGTGTCAATGAAGCCCGCCGCGCCGCAGCGTCACGGGGTCAGAAATCCAGCGCCTCTTCCATTTCCGCAAGCAAGGTCGAGAAGAAGGCCTCGGCCCTGGGACCAGGTTGTTGGTAGGTGAGCCTTTCGGCCAGAGGGTCGAGGGCTGTGATCTTGCTGCCCGACATTTCTTCCAGAACGGCATGACCGCAGAAGGGGACATGGACCTCGGAATAGCCGCCCTCATGCACCATGGTCAGGCGTCCATCACACAGCTCGTCCGCGGCCTCCATGACAAGGCTGGTCATCGCACGGAAGGTATCGCTGCCTGCCATCATCCGGCTCAGCGGATCAAAGCCCGAGGCATCAAAGCCGCAGGCAACGATAATGGCGTCGGGCTGGAAGCGGTACAATTCGGGGATCACCAAGCGCTCCGTCGCCTCCAGATAGGTTGCATGCCCGCCACCGGGTGGAAGGGGGATGTTCAGGTTGTATCCCAACCCCGCGCCCGAGCCGCGATCCTCAAAATCGCCCGAGTCCTTGGGGTAATTCCGTTCCTGATGAAGCGAGATCGTCAATACATCATCGCGGTCATAAAAAATGGCCTCGGTGCCATTGCCGTGATGCACATCCCAATCAATGACGGCCACACGCTCGACCATACGGGCATCCATGGCCGCCTCGATCGCGATGGCGATATTGGCCAATAGGCAAAACCCATTTGGAAAATCTGGCAGGCAGTGGTGCCCCGGAGGACGCGACAAGGCATAGGCGTTGCGCACCTCGCCCTTCAATGTGGCAAAGAAGGCTTCTTTGGCCAAACCCGCCGAAAGGGTCGCGATCTCGTAGCCATCTGGCCCGAATGGCGTCCGCAGCCCCAATTCACCGCCCCCCGCTTCGGCGGCTTTGCGAAATGTCTCAAGGTAGTGTGCAGGATGGACCCGCAAGAGGTCGTCATAGCTGGCGGGTGGGGCATGGCGGGTCGCCAATTCCGAGAAGAGGCCCGTGACCTCCAGCAGGTTTTTCAGTCGACGTTTGGTTTCGGGGTTCTCGGGTATTCCACCTGCCGCCTGTGGTTGGACCAATCCGCCCACGGGGGTTAGAAATGCGTAATTCCCGCCTGAATGCCAAAAGCAGCGCTCGTCCCAGAAAAAGCCTGTTGTCATGCCTGTCCCTCTTGTTTGAGACGAGAGTGGCACGCCCATTCAAGCCACGCAACGCTGTTGCTCAAGGGTCAGCCCTTGGCGCGTTGTCCGCGAAATACGGTATATAGCCCGCTTGCCACGATCACCGCACTTCCCAGCAGGGTCATGACATCGGGACGCTCGGCAAAGACAAGCACACCGAGGATCATTGCAAAGACCAGACGGATATAGCGAAAAGGCGCCACGACCCCGATTTCACCTGTGCGCATGGCCCCCGTCAGGCAGGAATACCCAACAACGCCCATGATGATGGCGGCCAGAAGAAGAAGGCTGGATGTCCCTTCTGGCAGCATCGCGCCCCCTGTCCAAGACAAGGCAATCACCCCTGCGACCGCCATCATGGCAAATCCGTAAAGGCCCAATTGCGCATTGGTCATGCTTTGGGGGGCGGCGCGTGTGGCCAGATCACGGCCCGCAAATCCGATCATCCCCAAGACGGCAAAAATCGAGAGTGGCTCGAAACCACCTGTTCCAGGACGCAAGATCATCAAAACGCCGATAAAGCCGATCACAATGGCCAGCCAGCGTCGCCATCCGACTTTCTCGCCAAAGACCAGCACAGCGCCTGCGGCCACCACCAATGGGGCTGCTTGCAAAATGGCCGAGGCCGAGGACAGCGGGGTTAGCGCGATGGCAACGGTATATCCCAACCTGCCCAGAATTTCGAAAAAGGCACGGATCAAGAGAGGGCGGCTGAAGGCTTGGGGGTGGAGCAAAACCTCGCCGCGGATCATGGCGCTGGCGGCAAAGATCATCATGCCTCCGCATCCAAAGATGATCAGAACCTGCCCAACAGGCAAATCCTGCGCGGCCGCTTTGACCAGCATATCTTCCAGCGCAAAGCCCGCCATGGCCGCGACCATAAGAAGGCTGCCTTTGAGGTTATTCATGACAACCTGCGGGGCATGTGATGGCCAAAAGGCGCGGCGCGGCTCAAAACGGGTGTCACTCTGCGTCCTTGCCCATCTGAAGACGATAGACCCCTTCGGGCAGGTCCAAGGCGGCAGCCAGATCTTGCAGTTGCGCCATCGACATCTCGATGACCTGCATTTGCTCGCTGTGGGGGTTGAATTGCGTGATCCGGATGACCTCTGAGAAAGCCGAGATCACGGTATCTTCGCGCAAAGGTGCGTCGCCTTCATCAACGAGGGTGATTACGGTCGCGTCAAAATCGTGTTCAATGGTAAACATGAGATCAAGGCTAGGCGGGAAATACAGCCATGGCAACGCAAACCCGCAGCTGTGATTGGACCTTGGCCCAGAGCATGATAAACTTCGGGGCAGGTTTATTTGAGCGAGAGGGGTTTTAGGGTGAGATCATTGGTTTTGCTATCCGCATTGGTCGGTCTTGCAGCCTGCCAGACTGTCAGCGCGCCCCCCAGTACGCAACCGCGCGCGCCCGATGCACCGCGTCTGTCGTCGCAACAGGCGATTGCGAATTTCCAATCGGTGGTGGCCCGTGTTGAACCCGTGGCCGAGCAAACCTGCCGCGCGCAGACGCCCAACCAGAATTGCGATTTCATTATTGCGGTGGATGATGATCCCGCCTCGGGGATCAATGCCTTCCAAACCTTGGACCGCGCGGGCCAGCCCTATCTTGTTTTCACGGTCGGGTTGATTGCCGATGTGCGCAACCAAGATGAATTGGCCTTTGTTATGGGCCATGAGGCGGCGCATCACATCGCGCGCCATATCCCGCAGCAACAGGCCTCCGCGCAAAGTGGTGCTTTGATCTTCGGGGTCTTGGCAAGCTTGGGTGGGGCCAGTCAGGCCGTGGCTGAAAGCGTGGCGCAAATCGGGGGCACTGTGGGCGCGCGGCGGTTTTCGCAAGACCATGAGCTAGAGGCCGATGCCCTTGGCAGCGTTATTGCCTGTCGCGCAGGCTATAATGCATTGCGCGGGTCTGAGTATTTCACACGGCTTCCTGATCCGGGGGATCGTTTTTTGGGAACCCACCCCCCCAATGCCGCGCGCATCGAGACAGTGCGCCAAATGGCGGCACGTGGTTGTTAGCCTGAAACTGGCGTGCCCCAGAGGTCGTATTCGCTGGCCTCATCAACCTCGACCGTAATGATGTCGCCCGCCTTGAGCGCCTCAAAGCCCTCATCGATAAAGAGGTTGCCGTCGATCTCGGGGGCATCGGCCTTGGTGCGGCAGGTTGCGCCCTCGGCATCCACCTCATCCACGATCACATCCAAGCGCTGACCCACCTTGGCTGCAAGCTTGGCCTCGGAGATGGCTTGCGATTTTTCCATGAAACGGTGGAAGCGGTCTTGTTTGACCTCTTCGGGCAAATGCCCGTCCAAAGCATTGGAGCGCGCGCCGTCGACATTTTCGTATTTGAAACAGCCGACACGGTCCAATTGCGCCTCATCCAGCCAATCTAGCAGGGTTTGGAATTCTTCCTCGGTCTCTCCGGGGTAGCCAACAATGAAGGTCGAGCGCAGCGTGATATCGGGGCAATCCACCCGCCAAGCCGCGATCTCATCCAAGGTGCGTGCGGCGGCCGCAGGGCGGGCCATACGTTTGAGCGTGTCGGGATGGGCGTGTTGAAAAGGGATATCGAGATAGGGAAGGATCAAACCCTCGGCCATCATCGGGATCATCTCGCGCACATGGGGGTAGGGGTAGATATAATGCATCCTGACCCAAGCCCCCAATTCCCCCAAAGCCTTTGACAGCGGCAGGATCGGGAATTTATCGGGGCGATCGGACCAATCGGTGCCATAGGCCGAAGTGTCTTGGCTGATCACCAGCAATTCGCGCACGCCCGCCTCGACCAGTTTTTCTGCCTCACGCAGAACGGCCTTTTCGGGGCGGCTGGACAGCTTGCCGCGCATATCGGGAATGATGCAGAATTTGCAGCTGTGGTTACAGCCCTCGGCGATCTTGAGATAGCTGTAATGGCGCGGGGTCAGGCTGACGCCAGAGGCAGGCAACAAGTCAATGAAGGGATCAGGCGCGGGGGGCACGACATTATGGACGGCATCCAGAACCTGTTCGTATTGATGTGGCCCCGTGACGGCGAGAACCTTGGGATGGGCGCCTGTGATATAATCGGGCTCGGCCCCCAGACAGCCTGTCACGATCACCTTGCCATTCTCGCGCAGCGCCTCGCCGATCGCATCAAGGCTTTCGGCTTTGGCGGAATCGAGGAAACCACAGGTGTTCACAATCACCGCATCGGCCCCGTTGTAATCGGCCGAGATGCCATAGCCCTCGGCGCGCAACCGCGTCAGGATCCGCTCGGAATCGACCAAAGCCTTGGGGCAGCCAAGGGAGACCATTCCAATGGTCGGCTGGCCCTCACGTGTGGTTTCGGTCACGCGGGCGCGGGCAAGGTCGGGGCGGAGGTCTGGCGGGTTCTGGCTCATACCGCTGGCTATATCTTTCCGCGCCGCTTTCTGGAAGGGCCAAGAAAAAGCGACCAAGCACGCAAGCTTTCCCCTGTCTCACCTATTTGTTTAACGCTAGATTGGGGCTCATAGGTTTATATCGGGGGCAGACATGCGTTGGGTTTTCAGAATTCTAGGCGTGATCGTTTTGGTCATTGTTTTGAGCGTCGCGGTTTTATTCGCGATTCCCTCCGAAAGGATCGCTGAAATTGCGACCTCGCGGCTTGAGCAATCCTTGCAACGCAGCGTTACCATTTCAGGCGATGTCCGACCCACGCTCTACCCGATTTTGGGCGTGCGCGCCGAAGGGCTTGAGATCGGCAATCCCGATTGGGCCGAGGCGGATGGCCCCTTGATCACAGCCGATGCTTTGGCCGTTGGCGTTGCATTGACCCCGCTGTTTTCAGGACAGGTCCAAATTGAAGAGGCGATACTGGAAAGCCCAAATATTGTTTTGGTTCGTGCAGCAGACGGGCGCGAAAGCTGGGATTTTGCGCAAAATGGCGCAGAGACATCTGAGGCAGCCACTCAAGACGCAGAGCAGGGCAGCGGCTCGGCCATTGCAAGCCTCGGGTTTGACGAGGCACGCATAACCAATGGTGCTTTGCGTTTCATCGACCGCACAAGTGGCACCGATTTTGCCGTGTCGGCCCTTGATCTGACAATCTCGATGCCAAGTGCGGCAGCCGAGGGCGCGGCTGAGTTTTCGGCGCTGGTAAATGGCCAATCCCTTTCGGGCAGCGCGCAAATCGGCAGCGTTGCGGGGTTGCTTGATGGCGCGGTGCAACCGATCACGGCCACTCTGGCTTGGGACGGGGGGCAGGCCGCGATTGATGGAATTGCAGGTTTGAACCCTTTGGTTTTTGATGCCGCAACCCAGATTGATGCGCGCGATTTTGGGCCGCTGGCGGCTTTGGCTGGCGCACAGATGCCCGCTTTGCCGCAAGGCTTGGGGCGCGACCGTATCGGCTTGGTCGGGCAATTGGTTCTGGCCCCCGAGGGGTCGGTCCACCTCAGAGAGGGGCAAATCGAATTGGACGGCCGCACTTTCGAGGCGGCGGTGGATGTCTATCAAGGCGAAACCCGTCCGCGCGTTCGGGGCACATTGCGGGGCGGGTCGCTGGATTTATCGGCACTGACGGGCAGCACGGCGGCTGACGGGGGAACGAACTCGGGCGGCGGAGCATCGGGCTGGCCACGTGATGCGATTGATCTATCGGGCTTGTTTGCGGTGGATGCGGAATTGGTTCTGGGTCTGGGCGTGCTTGATTTCGGCTATCTCGAGACCAGCAATATCGACCTTAGCATGACACTTGATAATGGCCGTATGGTGCTGGCCTTGGCGCGTGCCGATGCCTATGGGGGCAGCCTGTCTGGCGATATGGTCCTCAATGGGCGCGGTGGCACATCGCTGCGCGGTGATCTGGCCTTTCGGGGCGTTCAATTGCAACCGCTGCTAAGCGAATTGGCCGATTTCGAACGGTTGAGCGGCAGTGGCGATATTGCCGTGCAATTCCTGGGCTCGGGCAATTCATTGCAGGCGATCATGGACGGGCTGGAAGGGGCAGGCTCGGTCACCTTCGGGCAGGGGGCGATTGAAGGCTTTGATCTGGCAGGCATGATCCGCAATTTTGATACGGGCTATCAAGGCGAGGGGCAGCGCACGGTCTATGACAGCGTGACGGCGAGCTTTGCCATCACCAGCGGTGTTTTGCAAAACGACGATCTGTTGCTGTCTGCCCCATGGGGCGGTGTGACGGGTTCGGGTCAGGCGAATTTGGGCGGGCAAAGCCTGGACTACCGCGTGATCCCACGCGTCGAGCGGGGCGAGTCTGGCTTGAGTGTTCCGATCTTGATCACAGGCCCATGGGCCGATCTCAGCTTTCGCCCCGATTTGGCATTTCTGGCCGAACAGGAGCTGGCAGCAGAGCGTGAACGCCTTGAGGCCGAGGCGCGCGCAAGACTTGATGAGGAACGCGAGCGCCTCGAGCAAGAGGCCCGTGACCGTGTTCAAGAGGAGGTTGGACAGGCTTTGGGGGTCGAGGTCACTGATGAGACCACGACCGAGCAAATCCAAGACAGCCTAGAAGACCGCCTGCGCCAAGAGGCCGAACAGCAATTGCGCAACCTCTTCCAGCGCGACTAGGGCAGCCGATTATTGCCGAGATATGGCTTTGCCTGGTTTTGCGATGGTGCGGCCGCGCTGTTTTTGGGTAACTGGTCCAAAGACAACGGTTTTGGGGCCTTGGGATGATGCGTTTGGGTTTTGCGGTGTTGGGGGCGTGCCTTTTGGGGGCCTGCGAGCCGCGTTTGGACGGGGTGTCATCCACAGGCTATAATCCCGTCCTCTTTCCCGGCGAGACGCCCGAGATACGGGCCTTGGTCAATGAATATGCCGATCTCAACGAGGTGCCGCGCCAATTGGTGCATCGCGTCATTCAGCGCGAAAGTGACTACCGACCTGCTGCACGCAATGGGCCCTATTACGGGATGATGCAAATCCTGCCCGAAACCGCCGCTGGCATGGGGCATGAGGGTAGCCCGCAAGACCTTCTCGATGCGGAAACGAACCTGCGCTATGCGGTGCGCTATCTGCGGGGGGCGTGGTTGGTCTCGGATGGAGATATCGACGAGGCGGTGATGTGGTATGCGCGCGGATATTATTTTGAGGCGCGCGACCGCTGCCAATTGGTTGAAACGGGCCTGCGCACCCGCGAGGTTGCACGCCATTGCAGGTAACGGCCCAAGGTGGATGAAACAAAAAAGCCCGGATCGCAGATGCGTCCGGGCTTTTTGATGAAGAGGTCGCGGGACCTGATGTATGTGCTAGCGTCGGCCCTAGCGACGGCGGTCGCGACGCGCGCTCATGGGTTGGAAGGCCACCCCGACATGTGCTTCGCAATAGGGTTTGCCTTGTTGAACGGGCAGGCCACAGAAATAGAAGTTGTCAGTTGCGGGATCACCGATGGGCCATTTGCAGGTCCGCTCGGTCAGTTCCATCAATGTAATTTTCTTCGCGTGTTTCTCGACCTCATTGACCTTGGCCAAGGCCTCGGGGCTGATTTCATTCGCCGAAGGTTGCGGCGGCAGAGGTTGGCCTGCGGGCACGATGGGTTTGCGCAAAGGCATGATATTGGCCGGACGCGGCGCAGGCGCCGGGTCAGGCGAATTGGCAGGTTCGGCCACAGCTTCGGGCTTGGCAGGCGCGCGTTTGGGCGCGGCCGCTTTGGTCTTGGGCTCGGATGCCGCTTTGGCCTCAGTGGCCTTGCCGGTTTTCGAAGCCGCAGCGCTGCTTGCGGTCGCGCGGTTTGAAAGGCCAAGGCGGTGAACCTTGCCGATCACCGCATTGCGGGTCACACCACCAAGTTCCTTGGCGATCTGGCTGGCCGATTGGCCCTCTCCCCACATCTTTTTCAAAACTTCGACGCGCTCGTCGGTCCAGGACATTCCGTCCTCCTGATCATCTGTGCACAATGCCCCCTCAAAAGGGACCCTTGCATATGGAGCGCTTACGCGCGAATTGGAAGACCCATTTTATCTTCCCCTGTGGCAGACACAATGGCAGACACAGCAAAAGAAAGCGGAAACTCATGTCAAAAGCTCAGCAAGTGACGCATGAAGGTATGGGAGTGCGCCGTTTCGGGCGTTTTAACTGGTTGGGTCTATATACCCTCATCTGGCGTGAGGTGATGAGATTTACAACCGTTTGGACCCAAACCTTGCTGGCACCCTTGGTCACGGCGGGCCTTTTTATCCTGATCTTTTCGCTCGCCATCGGTGGTCAGCGCGGGGATGTGATGGGGGTGAGCTTTCTGCATTTTATCGCGCCGGGCATCTTGATGATGACGGTTATCCAGAACAGCTTTGCCAATACATCTTCTTCCATTGTGATTTCTCGGGTGCAGGGAAATATCGTGGATACCTTGATGCCCCCGCTTAGCCCGATCGAGCTGGTCATTGGCTATGTCACGGGCGGTATCGTGCGTGGGCTTTGCGTGGCTTTGGCGGTTGCGGCGATTTTGTTCCCGATCTTGGGGCTTGGCATCGCCCACCCGCTTTGGGCGCTGGTGTTTGTGATCTTGGGCGCGGCCTTTTTGGGGGCGCTTGGGGTTGTGGCAGGTATTCTGGCACAGAAATTCGACCAGATCGCCGCGATCACCAATTTCCTTGTGATCCCTCTGAGCTTTTTGTCAGGCACGTTTTATTCGATTGAATCGGTGCCTGAGTTCATGAACATCATCAGCCATTGGAACCCCGTATTCTATTTGATCGACGGGGTGCGCTATGGGGTTTTGGGGGTCTCGGACAGCTCGCCATGGAAAGGGCTGGCCGTCGCGATTTTTGCAACGGCCGCTGTCATCACGCTTGGGTGGCGTTGGTTCAAGACGGGATACCGCCTCAAAAGCTGAGGTGTGATCAGCGCTCCAAGCACCAGCGCATGATTGCCTTTTGGGCGTGAAGACGGTTCTCGGCCTCGTCGAAAATCACCGAATGCGGCCCGTCCATCACCTCCGAGGTGGCCTCGTCCTCGCGGTGTGCGGGCAGGCAATGCATAAAAAGAGCGTCGGGCTTGGCATGTTTCATCAGCGCGGCGTTTACCTGATAACCGCGAAGCTGGTTATGGCGCCGTTCGCGCGCGGTTTGGCTGTCATGCATGGAAACCCAAGTGTCGGTCACAACCAGATCGGCCCCAGAGACGGCTTGCGCGGCATCGCGGATGATCTCGACATTGACGCCTTTGGCGCGTGCGCCCTCTAGGAACACATGCTCGGGGTCTAGGGTTTCGGGGCCTGTAAACGTCAGGTCGAACCCAAACTGACCTGCGGCATGGGCAAAGCTGGCGAAGACGTTATTGCCATCACCGCACCATGTGACCTTTTTGCCTTTGATGGGGCCGCGATGTTCCTCATAGGTCATGATATCGGCCATGATCTGGCAAGGATGGGTGCGGTTCGTCAGCCCGTTGATCACCGGAACGCTGGCGTGTTCAGCCATTTCCAGCAGCACGTCTTCTTCAAAGGTGCGGATCATGATCATATCGACATAGCGGCTGAGAACGCGGGCCGTATCGGCGATGGTTTCGCCATGGCCAAGCTGCATTTCCGAGCCCGAGAGCACCATGGTTTGCCCGCCCATCTGACGCACACCCACATCAAAAGACACCCGCGTCCGCGTCGAGGGTTTTTCAAAGATCAGCGCAACCATGTGATCTTTCAGCGGCAGATCATCATCCAAGGCACCTTTGGGCCGCCCCGCGCGCGCGGTCTTCATCGCAGTGGCATTGTCGATCATGCCCCGCAAAGCCTCTGGGTCGGTTTTATGGATATCTAGAAAATGGTTCATCTATGTGTCTTTGTTCATTCAGGCGTGAGGGGCGCGGAGGGACTGAAAATCCAATCCGCGACCCGCAAACGCGATTTCAGCAATATAGCGGGCGTGACGGTCTATTCTGCGGCATGGGCCTTGGCTTCCAATGCGGTCGCGGCTTTGTCGAGCCGTGCCAGACCTTCGCTGATCTCATCCTCCGAGATCAGCAGCGAGGGCAGGATACGGATGACATTATCCCCGCCAGGCACGGTCAGAAGCTGCGCATCATAGCCTGCATTGACCACCTCAAGATTGGGGATGTTGCATTTCACGCCGATCATGAACCCATTGCCCCGCACGCTTTCAAAAATATCAGGGTGGGCGGCGACAATGCCTTCAAGCCTTTGACGCAAGAAACCCGCGCGGTGGTTGATATCATCCAGCACGCCGTCCTTGGTGATCTCATCCACCACAGCGCAACCAACCGCACATCCGAGCGGGTTGCCGCCATAGGTGGAGCCATGCGTGCCCGCCGTCATGCCCGAGGCGGCGGTCTCGGTGGCCAGCAAAGCGCCAAGCGGGAAGCCCCCGCCGATGCCTTTGGCCACCATCATGATATCGGGGCTGACACCAGCCCATTCATGCGCAAACAGCTTGCCCGTCCGCCCCATGCCACATTGGATTTCATCAAGGATGAGCAGCAGCCCGTGTTCATCACATAGATCACGCAGGCCTTTGAGGCATTGGTCAGGCAGCGGGCGGATGCCGCTTTCGCCCTGAATAGGCTCGATCATGATGGCCCCCACATCGGCTTGGGCTGCGGCCTGTGTCAGGGCCTCATGATCGCCAAAGGGCAGATGCAAAAAGCCCTCCATCAAAGGGCCAAACCCTGTGGTCAGTTTCTCGGAGCCTGCCGCCGCAATCGCCCCTGTCGAGCGGCCGTGGAATGCGCCCTCGAAGGTGATGATGGTCGAGCGCTCAGGCTGGCCTTTTTCAAACCAGTATTTGCGCGCCATTTTGATGGCAAGCTCAGCAGCCTCAGTGCCTGAATTGCAGAAAAACACCGTATCCGCGAAAGTCTGTTCCACCAGCTTTTCGGCCAAGGCCTCTTGCTGGGGCACATGATAGAGGTTCGAGGTATGCCAAAGCTGATCGGCCTGATCTTTCAGCGCGCCGACAACGGCGGGGTGCCCATGGCCAAGCGCCATCACCGCGATCCCCGAGGCGAAATCCAGAAAACGTCGGCCATCAGCTTCCACCAACCATGCGCCTTCGCCTTTGACGAAGGACAGGGGTGCGCGTGAATAGCTAGGCAGGACCGGCGAAATCATCGGATTCTCCTTGGGGGTTAAATCGAAGGGATTTGTTTGGCCGAAAGCTGCCCCCAAGTCAATTAAAGGCCGCTTATGGGGTTAAGCAGCATCCATGATGATGCAGGTGGTCGAGCCTGTCGCATAAAGCCTGCCATCCTCCGCGCCTCGGATCGTGCCCTCGGCCACCCCTGTCGAGCGGCCCGCATGCGAGACCACGCCCTCGGCGATGATATCCATTCCCAAAGGGATAGGGCGGGTGATGTTCACCTTATACTCAAGTGTCGTATAGACCGATCCCTTGGGCACTTTTGTCATGACGGCACAGGCCATCGCGCTGTCCAAAAGCGTGCCATACCAACCGCCATGCACCGTTCCCAAGGGGTTTGTATGTTCAAACTCGGGCCGCCCGCGAAACACAACACGCCCGTCTTCGACGACCTCCAGTCGGAAGTTGACGCCTTGGCCAATCGGCGGGTGGGGAAGGCGGCCTTCCAGAATACCAAGCATGAAGTCATACCCCGAGAGCGAGATCAGGTCCTCTCGGGTGATAAGCCCGCTTAGGTCGGTTGCGAAAATGGGTTCGGCCATTGGCGGAGGCTCCTTGCTTGTCTGGCCTCTATGCTGATCACGAATGGGCTTTAGGGCAAGAGAAGACGGCACCTAGGACGCAACGAAAAAGGCGCGAGAAATCTCACGCCTTTTCAAATGCTCAAATTTTGGTTGAGGCTTTAGGCGACCTCGGCGAGGCTTGTTTGCGGGGCCACACCCAGTGCTGCGCAAATCTCGCGGGTCAGATCGGGGGTGTTGAGGGTGTAGAAGTGCAAATCTTCGACACCACCTTCGATCAATTCCGAGCATAGCTCGGTGCAGATGGCGGTCGACAAAAGCTGTTCGCGGTCATCACGCTCGGCTTTGGCATAGGCCTCATCTACCCAATCGGGAATGAAGGCACCTGTGGCCGAGGCAAAACGGCGGACCGCTTTCCATTTGTTGATCGGCAGGATGCCCGGAATGATCGTGGCATCAATGCCTGCCTTCTCGCAGGCATCGCGGAAACGGAAGAAGGTGTCGGCCTCAAAGAAGAATTGCGTGATGGCCGAGGACGCACCTGCATCCACCTTGCGCTTGAGCCAATCGACGCATGCCTGCATGTCTGCCGCCTCGGGGTGGGCATCGGGATAGGCACCAACGCGGATGTTGAATTTACCTGTCTCGGCCAAGGCTTCGATCAATTCGACCGAATTGGCGAACCCGCCGGGATGCTGGGTGAACTGGCCTTCGCCTTTGGGGGGATCGCCGCGCAGGGCCACGATATCGGTGACGCCGGCTTCGGCATAGCTATGGGCGATCTCCAAGGTTTCTTCGCGCGTGGCCTTCACACAGGTGAGATGCGCTGCAACCTTAACGCCGTAATTTGAATGGATCGTCTTGACCGCATCATGGGTCAGATCACGTGTCGTGCCGCCCGCGCCATAGGTCACCGAAACAAATTCTGGCGACAAAGGTGCGAGAACGCCGAGGGTATCCCAAAGCCGAAAAGAGGCCTCAATCGACTGAGGTGGGAAAAATTCGAACGAAACGCGGGGCGTGGACATGTGATTCTCAATCCTTGATCTATAGCCCCATCATGTCGCATAGATTGGTCTAGTGAGACAAATTCATAAAACTCATCATCTATATGAGCCTGACATGCATATCGAGTTTCGACATCTAAGAACCATCAAGGCCATTCACGAGTCGGGCGGCCTCGCGAAAGCGGCTGATACCTTGCATATTACCCAATCCGCGCTGAGCCATCAGATCAAAGGATTGGAGGATCAGGCAGGGGTTGAGCTGTTCGTGCGGCGCTCAAAACCGATGAAACTGTCGCCTGCAGGCATCAAGCTGCTGCGCTTGGCCGAAGACATCCTGCCAAGAATTGCGGCTTTGGAGGAAGATTTCAGCGGGCTTCGTTCGGGCAAGACGGGACGCCTGCATATCGCGATTGAGTGTCATGCCTGTTTCGATTGGTTGCTGCCTGTCTTGGAGGCCTTCCGACAGGCATGGCCCGATATTGATGTCGATATCCGCCCTGGTCTGCAATTCGAGGCCTTGCCTGCGCTGCTGCGCGAAGAGGTGGATTTGGTCGTATCCTCTGATCCTGAGGATTTGCCGGGCATCGATTTCACGCCGCTGTTTGACTATGAGCCCGTTTTCATTTGCTCCAACCAGCATCCACTGGCGCAGAAGGACTTTATCGAGGCGTCGGATTTGACCAGCGAAACCCTGATCACCTATCCGGTGGAACGCACGCGGCTTGATGTGTTTACGGGCTTGTTGATGCCTGCAGGGCTCGAACCGAAAACCATTCGTCAGGTGGAGCTTTCAGCCGTGATCTTATTGCTGGTGGCCTCCAATCGCGGCGTGGCGGTTTTGCCTGATTGGGTTGTGCGTGGGCAGGGGCATAGCTCGAGCCTTGTGACCAAACCGCTGACCCAGACAGGGCTGACCAAGCGGCTCTATGGCGCGACACGCGCCGATGATACGACCAAGCCGTTTATGTCGCATGTTTTGAAACTGGCTCGAACAGAACCCCCCAAGCTGCAGCGGCGCGATGAGAGCACGCCTGCCTAAAGGCATCCAAATTCGAGTTTAGGATTTGTGCCCCTTGGCATAGCGCGCCCTGCCAGCTATACGCCGCGCTTGTCGAATGCCTAAGGATAAGACGATGCAAGGTTCTGCCAATCTCAACATCATGATCAAGGCGGCCCGCAAAGCAGGGCGCAGTCTCGTGAAAGACTTCCGCGAGGTGGAAAACCTTCAGGTCTCCTCCAAGGGACCCGGTGACTTCGTGAGCCGTGCCGATAAGGCCGCCGAAGATATCTTGCGTGAAGAATTGATGCTGGCGCGTCCCAACTACGGCTTCTTGGGCGAAGAGGGCACCTCGATCGAGGGCACCGACCCGACCCGTCGCTGGATCGTTGATCCGCTTGATGGCACGACAAACTTCCTGCACGGCATGCCGCATTGGGCGGTGTCCATCGCGCTTGAGCATAAGGGCGAGATCGTCGCGGGCGTGGTTTTCGACCCCGCCAAAGACGAGATGTTCTATGCTGAAAAAGGGGCGGGTGCTTGGCTCAATGACAGCCAGCGTATTCGTGTCTCGGGCCGCAATCGCATGATCGAGTCGGTTTTCGCGACAGGTCTTCCTTTTGGCGGAGGCAAATACCTTCCCGCAGCTCTTCGCGACATGGGCCAGCTTTTGCCGATGACGGCGGGTGTGCGTCGCTGGGGCGCTGCCGCGCTGGATTTGGCCTATGTGGCGGCTGGCCGCTATGAGGGCTATTGGGAATACAACCTCAACGCATGGGATATCGCGGCGGGGATTATTCTGGTGCGTGAAGCAGGTGGCTTTGTAGAGCCGATCCGCGAGGGGCAAAACATGCTGGAAGACGGTCACTTGATCGCCGCATCCGGCACGATGTTCGAGCCCTTTGCAAAAGTCATTCGCAGCGCGAAAGACTGAGCTTCAGCTTTTTTCTGTCACTTGCTGCGCGATGCCTGCCACCAGCAGGTAAAGCGATGAAACTGCGACAACCCCCGTCAGCGCGGGGTTGGAGGCGAAATCCGTCCAAGCGGCAAATGAAATGCCCGCCGTCCAGATCGCGGCCACGCCAAGCGACAGGGGACGCCAGCGTTTGGTGCGCACGGGGTGGATGAATTTCAACGGTGCAAACATGGCAATTGCCAGCAAGACCACGACTGACAGTGTGATCCACCAAGGCGGTGTGATCACCAGCAGCGGCAGAACCACCATGTTCCAACAGCCCGGAAAGCCGTTAAAGCTGTAATCCTCGGTCTTCATCCGCGTATCGGAATAATAGATTGCACTGGCGAAGGGGATCAAAAGGACCGCGACCCATCCGCTCCAACCTGGCAACATCCCTGATGCATAAAGCGCATAGGCGGGGATCATCACATAGGTCAGGAAATCCACAATCAGATCCAGCAGGACGCCGTCAATCTCGGGGGCGTATTTGCTGACCTCGAAATGACGCGCAAGCGGGCCGTCAATGCCATCAACGACAAAGGCCAAGGCCAGCCAAAGCGCCATCCCCGACCAGTTATGCTGCATCGCCTCAAGAAGGGCGAGCATGGCCAAGGACGCGCCAACGGCGGTCAACATGTGGATCAGATAGGCTTTATGGTGCTGTGTCATCCGACGCCTCATGCCCCCTTGTTTGACCGAGCGCAATAGGTCTGTGCCTCAAGGCGGTCAGGCCTTGGGGTGGGCTGCGTTATATATCTCGAGCAAACGGGCGGTATCTACGGCCGTATAAGCTTGGGTTGTAGACAAGGATGCATGGCCCAACAGCTCTTGAATGGCGCGCAAATCACCGCCCGCATTCAACAGATGCGTCGCGAAACTATGCCGCATCGCATGCGGGGTGGCTGTTGCAGGCAGACCCAATTGAAGGCGGGCCTGTTCGACCATCTTGGCCACTTGACGCGGGTTCAGCGCGCCCCCGCGAATGCCGCGAAACAAGGGCTCGGCCAATTCGGCCTTATAGGGGCATAGATCGACATAGGTGGCGACCGCATCACGGGCGGCAGGCAGGACGGGCACTTCGCGCTCTTTTCCGCCCTTGCCCTTGATCCGCAAGCTTTGCCCCAAAGGCAGATCGCGCCCCGTCAGCCCCAGTGCTTCTGAGCGGCGCAATCCGCAGCCATACAGAAGGGTCACAATGGCCGTGTCGCGGGCCCGCACCCAATCGCGCGCGTCTTGTTGGCCGATGGTCTCCAACATGTCCTTTGCCGCATCTTCGCTGAGCGGGCGGGGCAGGGGGCGTTGATATTTGGGCGCGCGGATGGACAAAACGGCCGTGGGGTCGAAATCATCGTGATCTGACCACCAGCGATAGAAGCTTTTGACCGCCGAAAGCCTGCGCGCCAAAGACCGCGCCCCTAGGCCGCGCCCGCGCTCCTCAGCCATCCAAGCCCGCATCTGCCGCAATCCAAGCGCGCGTAGGGGCTCCAACCCGAGGCTGTTGCCCGCATGGACGGATTGAAAGCTCAAAAACCCCAACAGATCGCGGCTATAGGCGTCAATCGTGGCATCCGAGGCCCCTTCAATGGATTGCACATGGGCAAGCCAATTCTGGAGCAGGTCACGGGCAGCGGGGGAGAGGGCGAGGCTCATCGCCTCAGTCCAGATATTTCCACATCGCGCGTTCGAACACGCCCGTGAAAAAGGTCAGCAGATCGGTGCCTTGGCTGGGGCGGAATTGATGCGGGTCTTCCGCGCCCATCACCAACAATCCGGGCAATCGGCCTTTCCCGAGGTCCAGCCTGAGAAGCGCCTCGGAGGCGATCCAATTGGCGGCATCGCCGAAGATTTCTTGCGAGCTATCGCCCACTTGCCTGAGCGTGACCTTGCGCTGGGGCACTTCGCGGCCTGCGGTCAGATAGATGTCGATGAAGCCTTCGGGAACAATGGTCAGGACGTCTTCGAGTTTTTGAACACTTTCCGCCGAGCTTTCGGTGGCCTCTTTGCTTTCCAAGACAACGCGGATGCGATCCACGCGCAAAATCTCGGCAATCTCATTGCCAAGGGCTTTAAGGAAGGTTTCGAAATCGGGCTGCTCGAGAATTTTGAGAAGCGCGCGATGGACCTGATTGGTGCCCGCGAGATTTTCATAGGCCGCCGCAATCACCGAGCGATGCGTGTCTTCCAACCGATCCAGCCGGTTTTCCAAACGTTCCATCGCGATGCCGCGCATATCCACGATATTGCCGCCCATCTGGCGGTCATTTGCGGAGATCAACGCGCGCATCAAATCACGGTCTTCGAGCACAAGCTCTGGGTCCGCCAAGACGCGTTCTCGCCAATCTTCCAACAATTCTGCTCGTTCAGTCACTGTCTCGCCTCGAGTGTTTTTATTTATTGGGACCGTTCATACACGATCTTTACAGGATTTTCTGCCCTGTTTTTTGACTAATTCTTCATGAAAGCGCCGAAGCCTTGGCTAAAGGGTGGGCAGCAGGCTTGCAACCCCGCCCAGATCACCTTGGGCTTGGTGCCTTGCTGCCTGTGATTTTGGTCCTGACCTCACGATTGAGCGCGCCTCGGCCTGTCGCAGATTTCCGTGGTCAGCGCCTTGATGTCGCGGCCAGATTTCATGATGATGGCGGGGCTGGTGGCTCCATCACCAACCACAGCAAGATCATTGATGTCGCGCGCACCTTCGGGTTCTGCGATACCTATTGGAAATTTAATGGAAGCGCCTCGGTTTGAGGCATTGTCCGACACCTGTTGCCGCCCTTTGACGCAACGCTTGCCAGCGGGAAGGCATGACCCAAGACTATTTTGCAGAAGACGAATTGATCGGCGTGTTGACCGCCGAACCGCTTGACCGAGTGCTGGATTACAAAGCACCCGAAGGCGGCTGTTGGCTTGGGGCCTTCGTAGAGGTGCCTCTTGGGCCGCGCAAAGTCTTGGGCGTTGTCTGGGGCGCGGGCAAGGGGGATTGGGATATTGCCAAAGTCCGCCAAGTGCGCCGCGTTCTCGATGTGGCCCCGATGCGTGCAGAGCTGCGCAGCTTCTTGGAAAAGGCAGGCGCCTACACGCTGACGCCCATGTCTGCGATGCTGCGCTTGGCAACCCGCGCACCAGGTCTGTCTGACCCGCCATCGATGCGCAAAATCTACCGTCTTGGGGCGCGTGAGCCTGATCGCATGACACAGGCCCGCACTGCCGTTCTGGCCGTGCTTGAGGAATACGGGGGGCTTGGCTTTACCCTGTCGGAATTGGCGGAAATGGCGGGGGTTACCTCAAGCGTGGTCAAGGGATTGGCGGCACAAGGGGCCGTCGAGGAGGTCGATACCCCCCGCGATACCCCCTATCTGCCGCTTGATCCCGATTTGCCAAGCAAGGATTTGACGCAAGACCAAGCCCAAGCCGCTCAGACCCTGCGCGAGGCGATTATGGCGCGCGGCTATGGCACGACATTGCTGAAGGGGGTGACGGGGTCTGGCAAGACAGAGGTCTACCTCGAGGCGGTCGCGGCCTGTCTCAAGGCGGGGCGGCAGGCTTTGGTGCTATTGCCCGAGATTGCTCTGACCAGTGAGTTTTTGACCCGCGTCGAGGCGCGCTTTGGTGCGAAACCTGCCGAATGGCATTCAGGCGTGACCATGACCGAGCGCCGCCGCTGTTGGAAAATGGTCGGGCTGGGGGAGGCGCAGCTTGTTGTGGGCGCGCGGTCGGCCCTGTTTTTGCCCTTCCGTGATCTGGGGCTGGTCGTGGTCGATGAAGAACATGATACCTCCTACAAGCAAGAAGAAGGCGTTTTGTATAATGCGCGCGATATGGCCGTGCTGCGCGCCTCGCTCAATTCAGCGCAGGTGGTTTTGGCCTCGGCCACGCCCTCGCTTGAAAGCTGGTCCAATGCACAAGCAGGCAAATACACCCGCCTTGATCTGATGGCGCGCTTCGGGGCGGCGCAGCTTCCCCAAATGCGCGCCATTGATATGCGCGCCGAGGATCTGCCGTCGGGGGCGTGGATTTCACCCAGCCTGCAAAACGCGGTGAAGCAGCGCCTTGAGGCGGGCGAGCAATCGCTTTTGTTCCTGAACCGCCGTGGCTATGCGCCCGTCACGATATGCCGTGCATGCGGCGAGCAGGTCGGCTGCGATCATTGTGATGCGCGCATGGTGGAACACCGTTTTCAAAACCGCCTCATGTGCCACCAATGCGGCGTGACCAAACCCGTCCCAATCGTTTGCCCCTCTTGCAAGGTCGAAGGGAAAATGGCCGTCGTTGGTCCGGGCGTTGAGCGCGTGGCCGAAGAAGCGGCCGCGCTTTTCCCAGATGCAAAGCAAGCCATCTTGTCGTCGGATTTGTTTGGCTCTGCCCGCGCGCTGAAAGCCCAGATCGAGGAGATCGCGGCAGGCGAGACCGATATCATCATCGGCACGCAGCTTGTGGCCAAGGGCCATAACTTCCCGCGCCTGACCCTTGTTGGCGTGATTGACGCCGATCTGGGCCTTCAAGGCTCGGATTTGCGCGCAGCCGAGCGGACCTTTCAATTGATGCGTCAGGTCGCAGGCCGCGCAGGGCGGGCCGAAAAAATGGGCGAGGCATTGCTGCAGAGCTTTCAGCCCGATCATCCTGTCATTCGTGCGACGCTGGCTGGCGATGATGAGGGGTTCTGGCAGGCCGAGGCCGATGAACGCCATGCCACAGGCATGCCGCCCTTTGGCAAATTGGCAGGCATCATCATCTCTTCGCCCGATGCCGCACAGGCCTTTGATCTGGGCGCGCATCTGGCCCGCAATGACCAAGCTTTGCGTGCGGTGGGGGCGGTGGTTTATGGCCCTGCACCTGCGCCGATTGCACGGGTGCGCGGGCGTCACCGTGTGCGCCTGCTTGTCAAAGGGCCCAAAGGTGTGGCGCTGCAAGGTGCCATCGCGCGTTGGACGGGCAATCTCAAACTGCCGAGCAATCTGCGTCTTGCGGTCGATATCGATCCGCAAAGCTTCTACTGATTGCGGTTCCCTTGGGCGACAGCCCCCGTTAAAACCCTACAAACATTTGATGGAATCCCGCCCCATGTCCGCGCCAATGCAGCCCAAATCAGGCATTCTCGAAATCGCACTCTACCAAGGTGGTCAGAGCAAGATCGAAGGCCATGCCGATGTGCTCAAGCTCAGCTCGAACGAAAACCCGTTCGGGCCAAGCCCCAAGGCCCGCGCCGCGATCAAGGCTGCGGCGGATGAGATGCATCGCTACCCCTCCACCGATCACGCCGAATTGCGCGCAACGATTGCCAAGATACATGGCGTTGATCCTGCGCGCGTGATCTGCGGTGTAGGCTCGGATGAGGTTTTGCAATTTCTGTGTCACGCCTATGCAGGGCAGGGCGATGAGGTGCTTTATACCGAGCATGGTTTTTCCATGTATCGGATTTGCGCCTTGATGGTCGGGGCAACCCCCGTCGAGGTGGCCGAGGTCGAGCGCCGCGTTGATATCGATAATTTGATCGCAGGTCTGACGGAGCGCACACGTCTGGTGTTCATCGCCAATCCCGCCAATCCGACAGGCACGATGGTCAGCCTGGACGAGCTTGCGCGTCTTGCAGATGCTTTGCCGCCCAACTGCCTTTTGGTGATCGATTCCGCCTATGCCGAGTTTGCCGAAGGCTATGACGGCGGCAAAGCGCTGGTCGAGGCGCGCGCCAATGTCGTGATGACGCGCACATTTTCCAAACTCTATGGCTTGGGCGGTTTGCGGGTTGGCTGGGGCTATGCCGATCAGGATATCATCGATGTTCTGGGGCGCATTCGTCAGCCCTTCAATCTATCGACCTTGGCTTTGGCAGGCGCGCAGGCCGCAGCGCTTGATGTGGAATTTGCGCAGACCTGCGTGCAGATCAATGCCGAGGAGCGCGCAAGACTGACGGGGGGGCTGCGCCAACTCGGCCTGCCTTGTGATGACAGCTTTGCCAATTTCGTGCTGGCGCGTTTTGCCGATGAAGCCGAAGCCAATGCAGCCGATGCGCATTTGAAATCCATGGGCATCATCGTGCGTCATCCCAAAAGCTACGGCTTGCCGCATTGCTTGCGCATCACTGTGGGCAAGCCAGAAGACAACACCCGCGTGCTTGATGCACTTGCTGGGTTCAAGGGGGCGGTATGAGCCAGATTTATGATCGAGTGAGCTTGATCGGGCTTGGCCTGATTGCGGGGTCCATGTCGCTTGCGATCAAACGCGCAGGGCTGGCAGGTGAGGTCGTGGGCTATGCCCGTTCCCCCGAGAGCCGCCAGATCGCGCGGGATATCCAGCTTTGCGACAGGATCGAGGATGATCTGGCCGAGGCCGTCAGGGATGCCGATCTTGTCGTGCTCTGTGTGCCTGTGGGGGTCATGGCGCAGGTGGCCGCGCAGATAGCACCCCATCTCAAACAAGGTGCAACACTCAGCGATGTAGGCTCGGTCAAACGCGATGTGATCGAACAGGTCGGCCCCCATTTGCCAGAGCATGTGCATTTCATCCCCGCCCACCCTTTGGCAGGTACCGAGCATTCCGGCCCGAATTCAGGTTTCGCCGAGCTGTTTGACAACCGCTATGTCTTGCTCACCCCTGAGGCCGATATCGACGCCCAAGAGGTGGCCAAGCTGCGCGCGCTTTGGGAAGGCTGCGGCGCAAACGTGGAGGAAATGGATGCCGATCACCATGATCTGGTCTTGGCCGTGACCTCCCACACACCGCATTTGATCGCCTATACAATGGTGGGCGTTGCCGATGATCTGCGCCGCGTGACCGATAGCGAAGTGATCAAATACTCCGCCGCAGGTTTTCGTGATTTCACACGGATCGCGGCCTCTGATCCGACAATGTGGCGCGATGTTTTCCTCTCCAACAAAGAGGCGACGTTGGAAATATTGGGTCGCTTCACGGAAGAACTCTTCGCTCTGCAACGCGCGATACGCACAGGTGATGGCGATCATCTGCATGAGTATTTCACCCGCACCCGTGCCATCCGACGCGGGATTATCGAGGCGGGCCAAGACACAGATGCACCCAATTTCGGGCGAACAGCCTCCAAGCCCCGCGCGTCTGAGGTGCCATGAAAAAACTTTGGGGTGTTCTAGGGGTAGTTTTGGTTGCGACAGGAAATCCGCTTTGGGCGGAGGCGCCGTCGTCGTCGCTGCGGCCCTTGGCACGTGCCCTCCCCAATGTCGTACCCGCAGGTCCTGTTGCGCCAGTTGTGCCTGAGGCAGATCAAACCGATCAGGCCGCGACCGAGGAATCGCTCACTCCGAGAACCGTCATCTTGCGGGCCTCAACGCTTGCCCCTCGCGGGTCGCTTCGCCCTCAATTGCGCGAAGGCCGCACCCAACCCGCGCCCCAATCTGCGACCGCACAGCCCCCCGTTCAGGCAGATGCAACTCCCGTCAGCGCCGAGACAACGACCCAAACCATCGAGAGGCGTGGCCTCTTTGGCATTCCTGTCAGACGCGAGGTTGAAGTGCAGATAATCGAGGGGGCCACGCAGCTTGCCGCCGTGCTCTCGCAGCGCCCGCAATTGCGCCCTGACGGGCTGGAGAGATCCTCGCGCGCGGCCGCCACAC